>Ga0316202_10001736_pt1 | contig 16031 bp, 20 predicted proteins | sample 3monrhotite_MG_FD_204934 | JGI IMG/M metagenome (GOLD analysis project Ga0316202, IMG submission 204934) | Microbial mat bacterial communities from mineral coupon in-situ incubated in ocean water Damariscotta River, Maine, United States -... | ecosystem: Environmental > Aquatic > Marine >... | reverse complement strand
GAAATTAAAATATTTACCTTTACATATTCATTGTCTTTATTTATAACTTTTATTGAAAATTTTTGGTTTGAATTTATCTTTGAGAATATGCTTTCTATATCTTCTGAAGGTGATATAAGTTTTGAAAAATTTATGTTTATAAGCTCGTCTGATTTGTAGCCAAAAGCAGTATTAATGGCATTTGAAGTATAAATTACATTTTTATCACTGTTTAGTGTTATTGCCATCACATTATTTTCAAATGCATTAGAATAAAAAAGATTTTTCCTCAAAGTAAACCGCTCTTAATAATTTCTGTTATAATATCGTAACTTTGTTATGCTAAAGATTAAAGTTAAAAACTAAAAAAAGTTGCAAATATAATGAATGAGAATTACTTTGAAGAGTATTTAAACAGCATTGAAGATGAGACGTTTAAAAAAGAGTATAAAAAGCTTTTTAACTATAATAAAAAATTATCTTATCGTATGAAAAAAGTTTTAAAAGTAGCAGATTCTTTTGACATACAGATGTATAAAGAGAAGAATAGGGCACTCTATGAATCAGAAAAATCATTGATGCGTTCAGAAGCTTCAGAACTTGCAAACAAAATGAAGAGTGAATTTCTTGCTCAAATGAGTCATGAAATAAGAACACCATTAAATGGAATTATAGGGTTTATTCAAATTTTAAAAGATGATGAGAATAGAGAAGATAGACTTCACTATATAGATATCATTGATCGTTCAAGTCACACTCTACTCTCTATAATTAATGATATTCTAGATTTTAGCAAAATAGAGAGTGGACATTTAGAGCTAGATATGCATGATTTTGATAGTGTAGATGAGCTTAAAACAGTTGCTAACCTTTTTTCTGCTAATGCAATGGGAAAGAGTATAAAGCTAGATGTAAATATTGATAGTTCTTTACCTAAAAGAGTTCATTCAGATTCAACAAAATTAAAACAGATTATCTCTAATCTTCTTAGTAATGCAATTAAGTTTACTCCTAAAGATGGAAAAATTTCATTTTCAGTTACCTATAACAAAGATAATAAAACAGCAGAAATAGGTATAAAAGATAGCGGCATTGGGATATCAAAAGAGAATCAAAAGAATCTATTTGACGCATACACTCAAGCAAGTGGTGATACAAAAAGAAAATATGGTGGAACTGGATTAGGACTTAATATTAGTTTCAGGCTCGTTGAGATGTTAGGTGGCAAACTAATGTTAGAGAGCGAGGAAAATGTTGGTAGTAGATTCTATTTTAGCATTCCTTTAGAAAATTAGATTTAGATAGTGAAAATAGAGTTGCAACAGATGAATTTAATGGTGAACATGTTTTGATAGCAGATGATAATGCAGTTAATCAACTTTTAATGAAAATGTTACTTGAGAGCATGAATTTAAGGTGTTCTACCGCTTCTGATGGCTCTGAAGTCATAAAAATGATTAAGGATGATAAGTTTGATTTAATTATACTTGATCAGAATATGCCAATTATGTCAGGAACAGAGGCGGCCAAAAAGATTATAGAGTATGAAAAAGAGAACTCTCTAAACCATATACCAATTATTGCTGTTACTGGGGATGTTATGCAAGATAGTATAGATTTAGTTTTTTCTGCTGGAATGGATGAGTTTTTAGCAAAACCTGTAGAAAAAGATACGCTACATAGTGTGTTAGCAAAGGCACTTAGTAAAAAAAATTAGTATTTAAATATGAAGAGTTTAAATGTTAAACTACTTACTTGTAAACTAAAGTGGGAAAAAGATGTAAAAAGGCCCAAGTAAGTTGCTTGGGCTATTTTGTCAAAGGGGAGTAATGAAAGGGTGTACGTTTAATAGGTATGTAAAATTATTACAAATTAAAATCAACAAATAGGTAATCTATGATTAACCTACGGACAATGAATATCTGTATAAATTAATATAAAAATTGTAAAAAGTTAAACTTATTGCATATTTTGGAGAGAATAAATAGTGTCAAAATCCAACAAAGCTCTATGTAAAAAACAAAAACGAAAAGATTTGCATACTAATATTTATGAAGCGTTATCTGATTATTATAACTATGTTGATTCAGATAATGCTAACAAACCAAAAGATTATGTAGACTGTATTATAAAGACACGACAATATATTGAAAAATACTTTAGCAAACTCAATGAAGTTGAATTAGAGATGCTTTATCTGATTGATAAAATGTTTCTTGATTTAGATAAAAAAATAGATGAACCTTCTGATTGGCTAGAGTTAAAAGTAGTTGTAAAAAATAATGTAAAAGCTAAACCACATAACAAGGATACTGGTTCTATTCAAAATATGAGTAAGTTTGAGTTATTATTTGATTCAATAACTCTAAATACTAAGCTTGAGAATGCTAAATCTAAGGGGTAACGTATTATGAATGAGACTTCAAAAGCTACCACCATAAATGATGAAGAAAAGAAAGCAATTAAAGAGTTCGATTTAAAAATTATTAAAGAAGAGAATAGGGCTAAAGAGCTTGAAGCAGAACTTGAAGAAAAAAAACTTTATATTGCAGAAATTAAGATGAAAGTAGCACTTCTAAAAAAGAGGTAACAGTTAAATTACCTTTTTAATTAACTCCACTCAATAACTGTAATTTCAGCCTGCGAACCAAGCCTCATTTTTGGTCCCCAAAATCCTATGCCACTATTTACGTATATGTGTCTATTTAATCCAAGAGAGTGTAAGCCTTTTAAAAATGGTTGAACAATAGTTACTAAATACCCAAAAGGCCATATCTGTCCACCATGAGTATGACCGCTTAGAATAAGTGATGGTCTATGCTCTCCTAAATGTCTTAAGAAGCGTGGTTGGTGTGCCAATAGTAGAGTATGGTCGTTTTTATGTAGCCCTTTCATCGCTTTGTCTATATCTGGTTCAAACGCACCATAACGCCAACCAAATATGTCATTGACTCCACATAGATGAAACTCACCTATTTTTACTGAAGTATTGTCTAATACTTTTATCCCTAATGACTTAATATAGTCAATTGTCTTTTCAACTCCATGGAAATATTCATGATTTCCTAAAATATAATATGTCCCATATTTGCTCTCAATATCTTTTAGCTCATTTACTGCTGAAATTACTCTATCTATCGGGGCATCTATCAAATCACCGGTAATTACTACAATATCTGCTTTTTGGCTGTTTATCATTGCGACACTTTTTCTTACAAACTCTTTGTCAATCAATCCACCTATATGCATATCACTTATTTGCACTATTCGATATGGTTTAGTAAACCTATTTTGTTTTACTTGAATTGGCTGAATAACTGGCAGTTTTGTACCCTCTGAAATTGCTGATCCCAAATATAGTGCACTAATAGATAAAAAGCTGAGGTCACTACTTTTTTTAAAGAAATCTCTTTTACTCTGCTCAAAAGGTATTTTATGTAATAAATTTAACATCTCATATACAATAACACTTACTAAAATTACCAAACCAATACCAATGGATAGTGAAAAAATAAAATATAAACTGTTTGGGATATCAATAAAATAACGAGAAGCTAGATAACCTATAACATTTAGGTAGTTAAATATAAGCAGATATGGTAACCATTGCTTTAGTGAGCTTTTAATGTGTAGCTTTTTAACAACACGATTGTAGCCTAAATAGTGAATAATGGCAAATAGGATTGTTACTATTAAGGGGAAAAGTATTTTAATCATACCTGATCCTATACCTGAACTTATTTGTAGTTATTGTATCAAAATATATACATTTGAGGTTATATAAACTTGGTACAATTTCAAGATAATAAGGATAAAAATGTTTAATGATGGTTTTTTAGGTACAAGAGCAGCTTTTTATTTGGATTTTTCAACACTATATTTTGCAATATTGCCATTTTTATTAGCTTACGCTATTAAGTTTGCAAAGAGTGGTGAAATTGAAAAGCATATGAAGGTTAATTTAGCTCTATATGTTATTACAATGCTTGTTGTTATAATTTTTGAGATTGGTGTAAGAGTATCAGGTGGGTTTATTGAGTTTATGCAATATAGTTCTTTGCCTCAATGGTTTTTAATTTCATTTTTAGCTGTACATATTTTAGTAGCAATTTTAAGTGTTGTACTATGGACAATAGTCTTATATAGTTCAATTAGTAACTATAAGCACTATGGTAAAGATGCACCATATTTTAAAAGGCATAGAAGAGTTGGAAAGTTAGCTTTTGTTGGGATGACTTTGACCTCTTTAATGGGTGTGCTAATATATCTCTTTCTTTTTGTTATTTAGATAAGATAATCATCTATTTAAACTAAGTTTGTAGTAAAATTTATTGCTCAAAGGAAAACTTAACAAAATATATACTACAATTCGCTTTTCAATTAATTTCGATGAGGGTACACCAAGCATGTATGCAATAATCAAAACAGGTTCTAAGCAGTATAAAGTCCAAGAGGGAGATATTCTCAACGTGGACAAACTAAGCCTCGAACCAAAAAGTACAGTAGAGTTTAGTGAAGTTTTAGCAATTGGCGGTGAAACGCCTAAGTTTGGAACTCCGTTAGTAGACGGTGCAGTAGTAACTGCTGAAGTCATTAATGAAGGACGCGACAAGAAAATAGTAATTTTCAAAAAACGTCGCCGTAAAGACAGCAAAGTAAAACGCGGATTTAGAAAGAGTTATACTCGTATCCGTATTACTAAAATAGCTGCATAATATAGACGAAGGACTAAGAAATGGCACATAAGAAAGGTCAGGGAAGTACTCAGAATAACCGCGATTCAGCGGGAAGACGCCTTGGTGTTAAAAAGTTCGGTGGAGAGTTTGTTCGCGCTGGTGGAATTATTATTCGTCAACGTGGAACAAAAGTTCACCCTGGAAATAATGTAGGTATGGGTAAAGATCATACTATTTATGCAATGACTGATGGTTTTGTTAGTTTTGAGCGTAAAGATAAAAAGCGTAAACAAGTTTCTATAACAACTGCATAATTTTTCGGGCCTTGCCCGAATTTACCTCTAATCTAGATTTAAATTAATTTTCTCAATTACATCAATTAATAGTGTTGTTCAAACAAAAGGAGACATAAAATATGTTTGTAGATAAAGTAACAGTAGAACTCTCCTCAGGAAAAGGCGGCGCAGGTTGTGTGGCATTTAGACGAGAAAAATTTGTTGTCAAAGGTGGCCCAAATGGTGGCGATGGTGGACGTGGCGGTTCAATAGTTTTTGTAGTAAATAAAAACTCCCACACTTTAGCATGGTTTAAAGGTACTAGACACTTAAAAGCTGAGAATGGTAAACCAGGACTTGGTAGTAATATGACTGGTAAAAGTGGAAAAACTTTAGAAATTCAAGTTCCACCTGGTACACAAGTAATTGATGTAGAAACTGGTGAGGTTTTGTTTGATTTACTTGAAGATGGAGAAAAAGTTAAGTATATAGATGGTGGAAAAGGTGGACTTGGAAATACGCATTTTAAATCTTCAACTAATCAGCGTCCAACTTATGCACAACCAGGTGAAACTGGCATTACTCGTGAAGTTAGATTAGAGTTAAAACTTATTGCAGATGTTGGATTAGTTGGTTTTCCTAATGTTGGAAAGTCAACTCTGATTTCAAGTGTTTCAAACGCAACTCCTGAAATTGCAAACTATGAATTTACAACATTAACACCAAAGCTAGGTCAAGTAGCTGTAAATGAATATGAGTACTTTGTAATGGCAGATATTCCTGGAATCATTGGTGGTGCAAGTGATGGTAAAGGGTTAGGATTACAATTTTTACAACATATTGAACGTACTAAAACTTTGCTTTTTATGATAGACATAGCATCTTACAGAGAAGCAATTGATCAATACAATACATTAAAATTAGAATTAGAAAGCTTTAGTTCAAAGTTGAGTACAAGAAGTTATGCAATTGCATTAACTAGAAGTGATGCTGTATCACCAGAAGATCTTCCTTTAGCAACTGAAATGTTTTTAGAAGAGATTGGTTTGGCAAAAAGTAAAAAAAGTAATTTTGGTTTTAATGCTGATGTTGGATTTTATGAGCAAGATCAAGATGAGTATGATAAAAGTAAACCATGGTTTGTGGCACCAATATCATCAGTTGCTAAATTTAATATCGAAGCTCTTAATTTTGCTTTATTTGCACTGGTTAGACAAGAAGACTAAATGAAACGCATTGTTATTAAGGTTGGTACAGCAGTTTTAACTGAACAGAATCGTTTAGCTAAAGAGCGTATGATGGCATTAGTAACATTAATTAGTGAGCTAAAGAGTAGGTATGAAGTTATCTTGGTTACATCTGGAGCGGTTGCTGCAGGCTATGGAATTTTAAAGTTAGATAAAAAGATTATCGCAAATCGTCAAGCATTAGCATCTATAGGTCAGCCAATTTTGGCGATTACTTATAAAAAAAAGTTTGAAAGACTTGGAGTTCATATTGCCCAGGTTTTACTTACTGAGGATGATTTTAATTCACATCATCGCATAAAACATGCTCAAGATATGATGGAAGTTTTAATAAAAAAAGATATTGTTCCAATTGTAAATGAAAATGATGCAACAGCAATTGCAGAACTTACTTTTGGAGACAATGATTGGCTTTCTGCAAAAGTAGCACTTTATTTTGATGCAAAAATGTTAGTTATCCTTTCAGATATCACTGGGTATTACGACAAAGATCCACGTACTCATAGCGATGCAAAATTAAGAGGTGTTGTAACTAAAATCCAAGAAGACGAGCTTGAAGCAAAAACAGAAGCTGGAACTGAATTTGCAACAGGTGGAATTACAACAAAATTAAGAGCAGCAAACTTTTTACTCGAAAACGGATTACCTACATTTTTGAGTTCAGGAATGGATTTAAAAGATGTGCATTCATTTTTATTAGAAGATGAACACAAAGGTGGGACACTATTTAAGGTTGAAAATGACTAAACGTATAGTATTTATGGGAACACCTGATTATGCAGCAGCAATTTTAACTGCTTTGATTGGTAAAGATGACATAGAAATTATTGCTGTCTTTACTCAACCAGATAAAAAGGTTGGACGGAAACAAGAGCTTAAAATGAGTGAGGTAAAAGTTGTGGCACTGGAAGCTTCTTTAGAAGTTTATCAACCTCAAAAGCTAAGAGATAGCGAAAATGTTAAAATTTTGCAATCTTTGAAGCCTGACATGATGATAGTTGCAGCTTATGGGCAAATTTTACCAAAAGATATTTTAGACATCTCTCCATGTATTAATCTTCATGCATCAATTTTGCCTCAATATAGAGGTGCTAGTCCAATTCAGCAGATGCTTTTAAATAGTGACGATAAAGGTGGAGTTACAGCAATGCTTATGGATGAGGGACTAGATACAGGTGATATTCTAGCTGTTAGCCTTCTAAAGATTGATGTGAATATGATGTTAGATACTCTGTATAAAAAACTAACAGATATGGCTTCAGACTTAACTCTTAGAGTCGTAAGAAATTTTGAAATACTAAACCCAGTGCCTCAACACGCTTGCGAAGCATCTCATTGTGGAAAAATTACAAAAGAGCAGGGCTTAACTGAGTTGAAGGATGCGCAAGACACGTATAACAGTTATCGTGCATATACTCCTTGGCCAGGAATATTTTTAAAAAATGGACTTAAGTTACTAGATATCTCTCTTTATGAGTTAAAAGCTCTTCATAAAAGTGCAGAAATATTAGAAATTAGAAGTGATGATGTGATTATTGGATGTGATAATGGTTCAATTGCAATAAAAACTGTACAGCCAGCATCAAAAAAAGCAATGAATATTCATTCATATTTAAATGGGAAGCACTTAAGCGTTGGAAATTCACTACTTTAAAACGCTACCATCAACACAAAAATATTTAATTGATATGATTAAATGTGATACTTTTAAAGCACCTGTTGCTGTTGTTTCTGATGAACAGAGTGCAGGAATCGGCAGTAGAAATAATGAGTGGCATAGTCTTAATGGTAACTTATTTTTTTCATTTGCTTTGGCTATAAAAGACTTACCTAAAGACATGGAAATAGTATCTTCATCTATTTATTTTTCTTATATTATGAAAGAGTTACTAAATGAAACAAATTCAAAAATTTGGCTGAAATGGCCAAATGATTTTTATATAGGCAACAGCAAGGCTGGGGGTACTATAACACAGATTATAGGCGATAATTTGGTATGTGGCATTGGTTTAAATACAACTCATGCAAGTGGCGATTTTGCGGTACTTGACATAGAGATTGATAAAAAAAACCTATTAAATGAGTTTTTTAACAGGCTAAAAGAAATTACAAGTTGGAAGAAAATTTTTAGTAAGTATTCGCTAGAATTTGAATTATCAAAGAAGTACCAGACTCACTATAATGGTTGTGAAATTTCATTAGAGAAAGCCCAGTTAAATAATGATGGATCGTTAAGTATTGGCGATAAAAGGATATATAGTCTACGATGAGTGAAATAATAACTATTGCCAACCAAAAAGGTGGCGTCGGAAAAACAACTACAGCTGTAAATTTAGCTGCATCTCTTGCTGTTGCTGAGAAGAGAATCTTGTTAATAGATGCCGATCCACAAGCAAATGCTACAACAAGTCTTGGTTACCATAGAAATGATTATGAGTACAATATTTACCATGTCCTAATTGGTACTAAAAAAATTACAGATATTATTTTAAAGACTACTTTACCTACACTTTCACTAGCACCATCTAACATTGGTCTTGTAGGAGTTGAGAAAAAGTTTTATGATGCACAAAATGGCGAGGGGCGTGAACTTATATTAAAGCGTTCTCTTGATGAACTATCAGATAAGTATGATTATATAATTATTGATTCACCACCAGCTCTAGGACCAATGACAATAAATGCACTAAGTGCAGCAAACTCTGTAATTATTCCAATTCAGTGCGAATTTTTTGCATTAGAGGGATTAGCGCAACTTTTAAATACAGTTCGTCTAATTCGTAAAACAATTAATCCTAAGCTTACAATAAAGGGCTTTTTACCAACAATGTATAGTGTCCAAAACAATTTGTCAAAGCAAGTTTTTGCAGATTTAACACAGCACTTTGAGAATAAACTTTTCAAAAAGATTGATGATAACTCTTACATTGTAATTCCACGTAATGTTAAACTTGCAGAATCACCAAGTTTTGGAAAACCTGCAATTTTGTATGATGTAAAATCTACAGGTAGCATAGCCTACCAAGATTTAGCTCAAGCAATTATCTCTTAGAATGGCTATTAGTAAAAAAGCACTAGGACGTGGTCTTGGAGCTATATTTGAAGAAGTTACACAGTCGTATGAGAACGATTTACCTCGTAATGAAGATAGTGTTGTTGACTTAGAGATAAAAGATATATCCCCAAATCCATATCAGCCTAGAAAAACATTTGATGAGAACTCTTTACAAGAGTTAAGTGATTCAATAGTCTCACATGGACTTCTTCAGCCAATTGTAGTTATTAAAGATAAAAATGGTTTTATGCTCATTGCTGGTGAACGTCGTCTTCGTGCATCAAAACTTGCCTCTTTAAGTAAAATTAGAGCAATAATTGCAGATATTGATCTTGCAAAACTTCGTGAAATGGCTCTTATTGAGAACATTCAGCGTGAAGATTTAAATCCGATAGACTTAGCATATTCGTATCAAGAGCTATTAGATGAACATAATATTACTCATGAAGAGCTTTCATCTATAATTTTTAAAAGTCGTACTCAAATTACAAATACTCTACGTCTTCTTGGCTTGGATGACTTTGTTCAAAAAGCTTTAGTTGAGGGTAAAATTTCACAAGGTCATGCAAGAGCACTTATTGGTTTAGATGTTAAAGATCAAAAAATTTTAGTCAACTCAATAGTTGGGCAGAAGTTAAGCGTACGTGAGATTGAAGAAGCTGTTAAAAAATTAAAAAGTCCACAAGCTAATGAAGAGGTTAAACCTTTAAAGTCTGTACCAGACTACAATTACAGCAGTCTGCAGACCTCTTTAGATTCATTTGGTCTTAAATACAAACTAAACAATAATAGATTGAGTTTTGATTTTAGCAATCAAGATGACATTGAACGTCTTGTTAAATTATTAGATAATTAATTTAGATATAATCATTCCAATTTATAAATTAGTGGAATAATAATGGAAAAACAGAAAAAAAAAGAGCTGTTTGGCTTATGTGACCCTTACAAAACCTATGAACCAGATTCAAAATTAGTAATTGACATAGATAACTATTTTGATGAAGTTGGTTTATTAAGAGGTTATGATTGGGCGCAAAAGCTTTTTGATACTATCGATTATGGAAGTGGACAATCATACCAACTTTTTACTGGTTATTCAGGCTCTGGTAAAACAACAGAGTTAAAACGTGTAATGGCTTTAGCAAAAGAAGAGGACTATAAAGTTGTCTATATTGATTCTTCTGAATTTATAGATTTAAATTCACCTGTTGATATTGTTGATATTTACATGAGCGTAATGTATAAAACAATTGAGGCGTGTAATGGTGGTGAGTTTAAAGATGAGGGTTACTTTTATAGATTAGGGCATTGGCTTCATGATACAAATATTAATTTTAAAGAGATTAAGGGTGAAAATTTAGTCTTAGAGATGAAAGAGAGAGCGACTTTAAGACAAAATGTTCGAGAGCATATCCATGATAGTTTTGGAAAATTCAAATCTGATGTAAAAGATGAGCTTAAGAAGTTAAATGATGAGGTAAAAGCAAAAGGGCAAAGAGGCATTTTGATTATCTTTGATTCAATGGAGCGAAACAAGGGTTTAAGCACAAACTATACAGAGGTAGTTGCATTTAGCGAACTTCTATTTGCTGCTAAAGAGAGACTATCTTTACCGCTAGATATAATCTATACAGTACCACCTAGTTTAAGTGAGAGAATAAGTAAAGTCTCTTTTTTACCTGCTATTAAAGTGATAGATAAAGATAATGAAACATATGAAAGTGGTTATAAAGTTTTAAAAGCTCTTTTGTATGAGCGTGTTCCCGAAAATGATGTAAAAGAGATTTTTGGCGATGATTATGATAAAAAACTAGATGAGTTAATAGCTTGTAGCGGTGGTTACATTCGTAATTTATTGCAACTCATGCAGGGTGCAATTTTATCTAAGAGTTATCCATTAAAAGATTCTGATGTTATAAAACTTAAACAAGAAGAGATAAACAATTACTCTGAATCTGTTAATGATGAGATAAAAAATTATTTAAAGAGGGTCTTTAAAGATAAAAGTATTTCTGGAATTGATAATATTGAAGTAAAAGATAGACTTCTTAATCGCCATTTGATACTTCGTTACCGTAATAATGACTTATGGTACGACGTTCATCCTGCTGTTAAAGATTTAATAGAAGATTAATTTTGAATTTTGAAAATAGCGATATATATGCTTATCTAAAATCAAATGAAAAATTAGAGCGATTAATTCGCTCCATTGATTATAGTGATGGCTCAATTTTTAATCTAATTTATTTAGATAATTATAAACTGCTTGAAGAGGTTCTGATTTTTACTCAAGCTCGCTTGCAAGAAGATGGAAATAAAAAAGAGATACTCTCAGTTATACAAACAAAACAGGTTTTACTAAAAGAGATATTTAAAGAGATTGATGAATTTATTTATGTAACAAAAAATTCATTATCTAAGAGTGAGATTATAGTTTTTGATATGAGCTTTTTAGATGCTTCTAAAAGCTATGAAATCGAAGTTCTGTTTTCAAAGCTTAATCAACTTAGAAATTCATTGATGAATTTAGATGTTGCTTTAATCTTTGCTTTTCCTAAATCACTTAAAAAAGATTTTTTACAATATGCACCAGATTTTTGGTCGGTTAAAAGTGTTGATGCAGATATAGATTTTATGGTTAAAGAGTTAAAGTCACTTACAGACGACAGAGATGAACTAAATAGTGAGAAGAGTTTGCTTCTTAATCAATATAAAATGGCTAAAGAAGAGGGCAATAGTAGAGAGTTAATGATTGCTGAGATTAAATTGGGTGATTTTTATGCTCAGCATGATGATTTGTCTGAGGCAAATAGCTATTATATTAGGGCATTAAAATTAGCCCAAGAGATACAAAACAGAAGACCAGATAGCATAGAAGCGATGAGAGATGTGAGTATTAGTTTAGAAAAAACCGCAGATATATATCTTCAAAAAGGTGATAGCACTAAAGCGTTAAAAAACTATGAAGATGGATTAAAATTAGCCCAAGAGATACAAAACAGAAGACCAGATAGCATAGAAGCGATGAGAGATGTGAGTGTTAGTTTAGAAAAAACCGCAGATATATATCTTCAAAAAGGTGATAGCACTAAAGCGTTAAAAAACTATGAAGATGGATTAAAATTAAGAGAAGAGATACAAAACAGAAGACCAGATAGCATAGAAGCGATGAGAGACTTAGTAGTTAGTTATTATAAATTAGCCACTAGTAACAAGAATAAAGAGGTAGCTTTAGGCTATTATCAAAAGGCTTTAGAGATTGCAAATAGTAAAATTGAGTATCTTGATTTTGAACAGATAGTTGAGGTATTGAATAGTTCCATAGAGAAAATTAAAGCGTAAATATAAAAAAACTCTCTACTTTAACCCCACTTTCAATAACAGTTAGATACAATTTCGCAAATTTTTATGGAGTTAGGAGCAAAGATGTTAGATATAGACCTCGTACAACTCTCTATTACGCTTGTCGTCTTTATCGTGCTAATCGGCCTGCTTAACAGTTGGTTATACAATCCGTTGCTTGGTTACATGGGAAAACGTGATGCTGATGTTCAAAAAGATTTGAACGAAGCTGGTCACAACAGTTCCGATGTTAACACGCTTTATGTTGAAGCTGAGAAAATTGTCAGTGATGCTAAAGCAGAAGCAGCGCAGATTCGCATGAAAGCACTGAATGATGCAAAAGAACTTGCTCAATCACGTGCTGATGAAAAACGTGAGCAGATGCAGGGAGTTTATGAAGAGTTTCAAGCGAAACTTGAAGTTGAAAAAGAGAGTTTGAAAAATTCTCTACTTTCTCAGATGCCACTTTTTAAAGAGGCTCTGAAAGCCAAATTTGCTAAGATATAAGGGGATAATATGATAAAAATTAGTTTAATTCTTTTTTCATTGGCCTCGTTTGTTTTGGCTAGTGGTGGTGGTAATGGTGAGACGGATATTGTTCCTCGTACTATTAACTTCTTGATATTTGCTGCGATTATGTATTACATATTAGCAGAGCCTGTTAAAAACTTTTTTACAGGTCGAAGTAATGATATTGCATCAAAACTTCAGCAAGTTCAAGAAAAATTGACTCTTAGTAAACAATCTATGAGTGAAGCAGAAGCTAAGGTTGCAGAAGCAAAAATTTTAGCTGATGAAATTTTAGAAGATTCTAAATTAGAATCAAATATTATTTCTGAAAAAATTTCATTAGATTCTGAAGATGAGTTAGTAATCATTGCTAAGCAAAATGATGATTTAATGGAACTAGATCAAAAAAATATGGTTAGAGATGTTGTTGATGAAGCTATGAACGACCTTTTAAGTGACGAGAATATGCCACTTAAAAAAGAGGCGTTAAGTGAAATTATTCTTAAAAGGGTTGCGTAATGGAAGCATTGATTGCAAAAAGATACGTTAAAGCTCTTTTAGATGGTGCAAGCAGTGATGAGATAGCTCTTTATAAAGAGGTATTTGATGGTTTGAGCCAAGCTTATGGTAGTCAAAGATTTACTGACGTGATGTTATCAGTTGAAGTAGAAAGAGAAAAGAAAAAAGATATTTTACTTGATGCTGTTAAAAATGCAAATAGTAAAAAAATCAATAATCTTTTGTCGCTACTAATTGAAAAGTCGCGTGTTGAAGTTATTCCTGCTATTGCAGAAGAGTTACGTATTCAAATAGCTAACTCATCTAACAGTTATAACGGGTTTATCTATTCAGATGAAGATATGAGTAAAGAATTAGTTAAAAGTTTAGCAGATGGTCTTGGAAGTCGCACTAAAGCAAGTGTTGATTTGACATTTGTCAATAACGGCTATAACGGTATTAAAATTGAGGTAGACGATTTAGGTGTGGAGCTTAGCTTCTCTAAATCACGCATTAGAGCTGAGATGGTAGAACACATCTTAAAAGCAATATAACTTTATAAAGGAGCAGACAAGTGGTAGCAAAAATTCAAGCAGATGAAATTAGTTCGATTATTAAAGAACGTATAGAAAATTTTGAGTTAGATGTTGACGTAAGTGAGACTGGTAAAGTTGTAACTTTCGCTGACGGAATAGCAAAAGTTAATGGCCTAAACAATGTTATGGCAGGAGAAATGGTAGAGTTCGATGAGGGGAGTAAGGGTATAGTCCTTAACCTTGAAGAGAATAGTGTTGGTGTTGTAATTATGGGTGCTGGTAAAGGTATTCATGAGGGCACAACAGTTAAGCGTCTTGGTAAACTTTTAAAAGTTCCAGTAGGTGACGCAATGCTTGGTCGTGTTGTAAATGCACTTGGTGAACCAGTTGATGGTAAAGGTCCAATTGAAACAAGCGAAACTCGTTTTGTTGAAGAGAAAGCACCTGGTATCATGGCTCGTAAATCAGTACATGAACCGCTTCACACTGGTCTTAAAGCAATTGATGCACTAGTTCCAATCGGACGTGGGCAACGTGAGCTTATCATTGGTGATAGACAAACTGGTAAAACAACAGTTGCAATCGATACTATCATTAACCAAAAAGGTCGTGGTGTTAGTTGTATCTATGTTGCAATTGGACAAAAATCTTCTACTGTAGCTCAAGTTGTACGTAAGTTAGAAGAACATGGCGCAATGGAGTATACAATTATTGTTACTGCAACAGCTAGTGAAAGCTCAGCTCTTCAATTCCTAGCTCCATATACTGGTGTTACTATGGGTGAATATTTCAGAGATAATGGCCGTCATGGTCTAATCGTTTATGATGATTTATCTAAACATGCGGTTGCTTACCGTGAAATGTCACTAATCCTTCGTCGTCCTCCAGGCCGTGAAGCATTCCCTGGTGATGTTTTCTATCTACACAGTCGTTTATTAGAGCGTGCTGCGAAAGTTAATGATGAGCTTGGTGGCGGTAGTTTAACTGCTTTACCAATCATCGAAACTCAAGCTGGTGATGTTGCGGCATATATTCCAACAAACGTAATTTCTATTACAGATGGACAGATATTCCTAGAGACTGACCTTTTCAACTCAGGTGTTCGTCCTGCGATTAACGTTGGTATTTCTGTTTCTCGTGTTGGTGGTGCTGCTCAAATTAAAGCTACTAAACAAGTTGCTGGTACTCTTCGTCTTGACCTTGCTCAATACCGTGAGCTTCAAGCATTTGCACAATTTGCATCTGATCTTGATGAAGTAAGTCGTAAACAACTAGAGCGTGGTGAGAGAATGGTTGAAGTTCTTAAGCAAGCTCCATACTCTCCACTTGCTCCTGAAAAGCAAGTATTGATTATTTACGCTGGTAACATGGGTGCATTAGATAGCTATCCAGCTTCAGCTGTTGGTAAGTTTGAGTCTGAACTTTATCCGTTTATTGAAGCTAAGTATCCTGAAATTTTAGAGAACATTAGAAGTGCTCAAAAAATTGAAAATGATACAGAAGAGTTAATTAAAAAAGCGATTACAGAGTTTAATTCAACGTTTTCAGCTGAATAGGAGCTAATAGATGGCAAACCTAAAAGAGATACAACGTAAAATTAAGAGTGTCTCCAATACTAAGAAAACGACTCGGGCTATGAAGTTAGTATCAACTGCTAAACTTCGTAAAGCTGAGGAGTTAGCTAAACGCTCACGCATTTATGCTAATAAGTTAAGTGAAGTTCTTAGTGAAATTACGGCGGACATTCAGCGTTTTAAAATTGGTGGTATTGAAAGCCGCTATTTTCATCCGATTGCTGAGCCGAAAATTGTAGATATTGTATTTGTAACTGCAGATAAAGGTCTGTGTGCAGGTTTTAATATTTCAACAATTAAAGTAGTATCTAAACTTTTACGTGAGTATAAAGATAAAAA
>Ga0316202_10001735_pt1 | contig 16046 bp, 13 predicted proteins | sample 3monrhotite_MG_FD_204934 | JGI IMG/M metagenome (GOLD analysis project Ga0316202, IMG submission 204934) | Microbial mat bacterial communities from mineral coupon in-situ incubated in ocean water Damariscotta River, Maine, United States -... | ecosystem: Environmental > Aquatic > Marine >... | reverse complement strand
GGCTTGCACCGTCCGCGCGGCAAAGCTAAGGGCAGCGCCGCACTTGCAGGGGAATGGACGCAGATGGATCGCGAGCCTCTAAATGATGGCGCGAAAGAAGCGCCACAAATGGCGTCAGAAGAGGCGGACAAGGCCAGACCCGGTCTGCCGCCCAGTAGGCATGCAATCGACACAGAACTCCGCTCGATCCTGTGCGACGTATTAGGGTTAGAAAGCGACGATGTAGAGGCATTTGACGCTGAAACGGGGCTGTTCGGCCACTTGCCTGAATTGGATTCGATGGCAGTCGCAGGCTTGCTCACCGAAATGGAAGATCGGCTCGATATTCTGATCGAAGACGATGATGTCGATGGCGAGATGTTGGAAACCTTTGGCGGGCTGCTCGGCTTCGCCGAGGCAAAAGCGATCGAAGGCTGACCTTGCGTAGCTTTTCCACTTGGCCTGCTCCGCTACCCGGAGGTGGAACATCGGAAGAGGCAGCACTGATATTTGATCAAGCGCGCGAAAACCGTGTGCTGGTGATTCCCGCGCTATTTGATGAGGCAAACAAGCTCCGCCGCCTGACCGTTGAAGTAATGCACCGGCTCGATCTGTCAGGCATTGACAGCTTCCTGCCCGACTTGCCCGGGTGCAACGATAGTCTTCAGCCTTTGGCAGAGCAAACAGTCGCAGGGTGGCGTGAAGCGACCAAGGCTGCGGCGCTGCGCTTTGAAGCGACACACATTCTGACGGTCAGACAAGGGGCGCTTCTCGCCGCGTCGCAACTGCCAGGGTGGCGCTATGCCCCTGCCTCAGGCAAGAGGCTGATGCGCTCCCTGATGCGATCTCGCGCAATCTCGGCAAAAGAAGCAGGGTTGAGCGAGGGCTTGGCCGAAATCGAACAAAAGGGCCGTGCGGGACCGACAAAGCTCGCTGGCTGGAGCTTTGGACCCAGCCTGTTTAACACCCTGTTGGACGCAGAACTGCCGCCTGCAGAGACATTGACGGACATTTCGCAAGACGTCGTTGGCGGTGCCGGCCTTTGGCTCCGCGCCGAGCCGGACGAGGATCCGGAGCAAGCCGACGCTCTTGCCGCTTTGATCGCCATCGGGCTCGATCAATCATGAGCCGCCTTGCCCTCACCTTTGAATGCCAAGGATGCCAGCTTGCCGGTACTCTCGATACTGCTCCTGGCAAAACCGGCCTGCTTATCATTAGTGGAGGCAACGAGCTTCGTTCGGGCGCATTTTCCGGTCAATCACAGCTTGCAGCGCGGATTGCCGCATCAGGCTTTCCCGTCTTCCGGTTTGACCGCCGCGGGGTTGGTGACAGCGACGGCGAGAACCGCGGCTTTGCCAGCAGCCGCAAAGACATTGCCGCGGCGATGGATGCATTTCGCGCTATGTGCCCTCAAATGGACAGCGTTGTGGCCTTCGGCAATTGTGACGCAGCCAGTGCGTTGATGCTGTCGGGCGGTGAAGGTTGTGACGCGCTGATCTTATCTAATCCTTGGACTTTCGACGAGGGAGAGGAAAAGCCGGATTCTGCTGCGATCCGATCGCGCTACAGCGCCAAGCTAAAGAATCCCAAAGAACTGATCCGGCTGATCACCGGAAAGATAGATCTTGGAAAGTTGCTGAGAGGACTCAGAGATTCTTTTCGGCCTGCCTATGACACCTCGTCGCTGGCTCGTGATATGGAATCAGGGGTGTCGCGATTTGACGGTCCCGTGCGATTCCTGCTGGCCATGAATGACCGGACAGCTCAGGCTTTCGAGCAGAATTGGGCGCATGACGACAAGCGGATCGAGCGCTGCAACGGCGCAAGCCATGCCTATGTCGAGCCAGATGCGGCCGAGTGGCTAGAGAAACAAATATTGAGCTTTTTGCGCAGCTAGCGAACAAACAAGCTGGCGAGTTCGACATGCGTCGACCAACGGAATTGCCCAACGGGACGGAGCTTCTCCAATCCATATCCGCCCTCGACCAGTTTTCTGGCATCGCGGGCCCAGCTCGAAGGATTGCAGCTGACATATACAATCCGCTCAACCGAGCTTTGAGCGAGCAATTCCGCCTGATCGCGCGCGCCAGCTCTTGGGGGGTCGAGGAGCACGCCGCCAAATTTGTTGAGTTCTTCCAATTGGAGTGGATTTCGGAACAGATCGCGGTGAATCGCATGAACGGGCTTGCGCGAAATCCCTGCCGCCGACTTGCAAGCCAAATGAACATCGCGCGCCGCCTCGGCCGCCAGCACTTTGGACTTTGCTGCCAAGGCAAATGAAAATGTACCAAGGCCTGAAAACAGATCCGCGACAACTCCTGCTTCGGAAAGCCAGTTCACAGCGTCGCCTACCAGTGCCTCTTCGGCATCGCGGGTAGCTTGTAGAAAGCTGCCGCTGGGAAAAGTCACCGGAACTCCAGCCAGCGTTACTGTGATCGGTTCAGGCTCCCACAACGCCTCTGCGCCGTAGCCCTGATCGAGCGACAGCCGCCCAAGCGATAGCTCGCGCGCAAAATCAAGAATTTCCTCGGTCTGCTCCAGTCCCTCTATCGTTAGGTTCTTAAGCGAACAGTCGACGCCCTGATCGACCAACGTTAGATCGATTTCAACTGCATACCGCCCCTGGCGTTTCGCCAAGATACTCCGCAACGCTTCGACAATTGCGAACAGTTCGGGCGCAAGGATATGGCATTCGGATTGACTAACGATCCTGTGGGACCCGGCCTCGCGGAAGCCGATTGACGGCTTGCCGCCGCCATTAACAGCATGAAGCGTTGCTCTGCGGCGGCTCCTTGGAGGTGACAGATGCGTTGGCAGAAGCTCTCCGACATCAATTTCCTGTCCGGCCGCACTATTTGCAACGCGTGCAGTCACGAAATCACGCAGCGCTTCCTCGTCGAGATGTTGCAGATCGCATCCACCACATTTGCCATAATGTCGGCACGGAGGTTTCACATGATGCGGCCCGTGTTCGAGCGTGCCATCCGCTTGAAGGACATCCCCAGGAGCAGAGTGAGCGACATGCCTGCCGTCAGCGGTAACACCATCACCCTTGGCGGCGATTCGGACGATTTCAGAAGGATTGGTCACAGACAGGCCGCGTAGGCCGATGACACCTTTCCGGCAAGCTCTGACGCCGTAAATGGGCCGCTCAAGCCGCGCGCTGCTTCACCGTGCAGCCAAACCGCTTGTTGCGCCGCTTCCCAAACAGATTCGCCTGTCGCCAAACGGCTCGCTGCTATCCCGGCTAGAACATCTCCCGTTCCGGCAACAGACAGCCAGCTAGAAGCCGTCCCGGCGATGGCCACTCTCCCATCAGGCGCAGCGATTACAGTGTCCGGACCTTTGGCGATGATCACCATCCCGCTGGATTTCGCGAGAGCTCGGGCGCGGTTGACTTTGCCGGATGCCACGACGGCAAAATTCTTGCACAAATGATCCAGCTCTCCCTCGTGCGGCGTAGCGATGTATGATGCTTCATCATCAAGCATGTCTGGTTTGAGCAACACCAAAGCATCTGCATCTAGAACAGTTGACTTGGCAGTGGCCAAGGTAGTAGCCAGTCGCGCCGCCGCCGCCGGCCCGCGCCCCAATCCCGGACCAAGCAGGAAGGAGGCTATGCGATCATCATCAAACCCTTCCGCGCTCACAACAAGATCAGCTGGCCTTGCACTGGGGTTCGTATCCGATAACAGTTTCACATAGCCTGCCCCTGCATGCATCGCGGCCTCGCATGCGAGAAGCGTGGCGCCGGGCATCTCTCCGCCGACCACAGCACAAAGCCCGCGCGTATATTTGTGCGCAGATGCCTTCGGCGTGCGGAGTTGAGGTTGTCTTATCCGCTGCGCCGCGCCCGCAACTGGCTCGACGCCAATAGCGACAAGCCTGCGGGTGCCCATCTGAGCTGCGGAGGGCATAAGCCAATGGGCGTATTTCCACGCCCCCAGCGCCAGCGTAAGTCGGTATTGAGGAAGCCCTTCGTTCAAAGGCTTCCCGTCATCGCTCGATATGCCGGAGGGCATGTCGACCGCGACTAAGAAAGCATGCCTGGAAGCAAGATCCCTCAGCAATAGCATATGTTCAGCGGAAAGAGGCCGTGAAAGACCTGAGCCAAACAAGCAATCTACTAAGATCGCGCCGCTAACGCCCTTGCCTGTCGATGCAACCGCTGACTTCAATTGCCGACGTGCATTCTTGGCTGCGGGAGTGGCCGGAGCGATGGGCGCAACGGCGGTAACTGCGAGACCTCTGTTCCGCAGAATTTCGGCAATGACATAACCATCGCCGCCATTGTTGCCGGGACCACACAAAACCGTCACTGGACGTCCCGCAGCAATTCGCCACACCCAGTCGGCAACGCCCTTCCCGGCGATAAGCATCAGGGCATCAACGCTGGTTCCGGCGTCAATCAACGCCTGTTCCGCCGCCTGCATTTGGGCGACTGAGAGTATCTGGCTACTCGGCTTCAAGCTCCGCACCATTTGTTTCGGGTGCAGCGCGGACATTGGCATCAAAGCGATATTGATCCGGCCCGACTGCAATCACCAAAGTCGTTTCCTCCAGCGATCGGGTGACCTCATCCGCGCCGTCGAGTTCAGCCAAACCGCGTCCGTCTTCGAGTTGGACAAACCTTCGGAAGCCTCCGTCGGGATGCCGAACCGTAAGCACCCTTTGGCCGTCGATTTCCTCACGCTCGACCATACAGTCTGCACCGAACTCGCTGCCTTCACCTAGAGCGCACTCGATCGTCGGCGCGCCTTCATCAGCTTGCGGTTGGTCGACCTCTGGTGAGCAAGAAGCGAGCACCGCAAGCGCGGCAACCACACCAGCGGTGTAGGAAAATCGGTTCAAATCAGCCTCGCTTCAATTGTGAGATATCGCGCACCGCGCCTCGAGCAGCACTGGTAGTCATTGCTGCGTAAGCATGCAAAGCTTGTGAAATTTTGCGTTCCCGAGGTTTGACGGGTTCCCATGCAGCATCGCCGCGCGCCTCTATCGCCGAACGCCGCTCGGCGAGCTCTTGCTCAGAAATCGCCAATGAAATTGTCCGGTTTGGAATATCGATAGCAATCGTGTCGCCATCTTCGACCAAAGCGATTGTTCCGCCTTCCGCAGCTTCAGGAGAAACGTGTCCGATTGAAAGACCCGATGTGCCGCCAGAAAAACGCCCATCGGTTAGCAAAGCGCAGGCGGCGCCCAGCCCTTTCGATTTGAGGTAGCTGGTAGGATAAAGCATCTCCTGCATACCCGGCCCACCCTTTGGCCCCTCATAGCGGATGACAACTACATCGCCTTCAACAATCTGACCGGTGAGGATCGCGGTTACGGCATCATCCTGACTTTCGAAGACTTTAGCCGGACCGGTGAATTTGAGAATACTGTCGTCAACACCCGCGGTTTTCACAATGCAGCCATCAAGCGCAATGTTGCCCGAGAGCACTGCAAGCCCGCCGTCCTGGCTGAAGGCGTTTTCGGCGCTGCGGATAACCCCGTTCTCGCGATCAATATCCAATTCTGCCCAACGGCGCGATTGGCTGAATGCAGTCTGGGTTGGTACCCCGCCGGGGGCAGCCGAATAGAATTCGCGGACCTTGTTATTCTGGGTCCGCCCAATGTCCCAATCGTCGAGCGCATCGGCCATTGTCGGGCTGTGCACTGTCGGCAGGGCCGTGTTGAGCAGTCCCGCCTTTTCAAGCTCACCAAGGATAGACATGATCCCGCCGGCGCGGTGTACATCTTCCATATGCACATCATCCTTTGCCGGAGCGACTTTGGATAAGCATGGTACACGGCGGCTCAATCGATCGATATCTTCCATTGTGAAATCAACGCCCGCCTCATGGGCAGCGGCCAAAAGATGCAATACGGTATTGGTCGAGCCGCCCATCGCAATATCGAGCGACATCGCGTTTTCGAAGGCTGAGAAGCTCGCGATTGTGCGCGGGAGGACGCTTTGATCATCCTCTTCGTAATAGCGCTTGGCGAGCGTAACTATCAGCCGGCCAGCGCGCTCGAACAAGCTTTTGCGATCGGAATGAGTTGCTAGCGTCGAACCGTTGCCCGGCAGCGAAAGCCCCAAGGCTTCGGTCAGACAATTCATCGAATTGGCAGTGAACATCCCGGAGCAGGAACCGCAGGTCGGACAGGCAGAGCGTTCAATCTCCAAAACCTGCTCATCAGTGTAGCTATCATCGGCAGCGGCAACCATTGCGTCGACCAAATCGAGCGCTTTTTCTTTGCCGTCGAGAACGACTTTGCCCGCTTCCATCGGGCCGCCCGATACGAAAACCACCGGAATATTCAGCCGCATCGCGGCGTTGAGCATGCCCGGCGTGATTTTGTCGCAGTTGGAAATGCACACCATCGCATCAGCGCAATGGGCATTGACCATATACTCGACACTATCAGCGATCAGATCACGGCTGGGGAGCGAATAGAGCATTCCATCGTGCCCCATCGCAATGCCATCATCGACCGCTATCGTATTGAATTCCTTCGCAACACCACCTGCAGTCTCAATCTCGCGCGCGACCAATTGGCCAAGATCCTTCAGGTGGACATGTCCGGGGACAAACTGTGTAAAGCTGTTCACAACCGCGATGATCGGTTTGCCGAAATCGCCATCCTTCATGCCCGTTGCGCGCCAAAGGCCGCGGGCGCCGGCCATATTTCGGCCGTGGGTGGTAGTGCGGGAACGATAGGCAGGCATGGGTCAGCTCCGGTGCTTTGCAAAGACGTGTAAACGCCTTGGCAGTAATGCTACCTCACTGAAAGCCTGATCCGAAACAGAAAATCTTGGTCCAAGCCTAGCTCCGGCCTCAAGACTCGCTTTTCAGCGCGAGTGCGACGCGGTTGGCAACATCGGTTACTAGGCCGGCCCAGCGGGCCTGCTCGGCCTTGGTGATAATCAAATCCTGCCGAATCTCGATCGTCAAATAGCGCCGGCCATGAGCTTCTGCATGTCGGTCCATCGTCGCATTGAGCTGCTTGCCCGAGTACGGCTCATTGTCACCCACAGTCAGTCCTTCTTCGCCAAACAGACGGATCGCATGGCGTGCAGCACTGTCATCCTGATTATACAGCAGCGCGACCTCCCAAGGGCGATCCTCCACCTTACTTTCAAGTGTTGGTGTAAAGCTGTGTAAAGCAATGATTAGTTCAGGATTTGCTTGATCGAGCCATCCGCCGAGAGCTGCGTGATAGGGTCTATGAAAGCGCTCAAGGCGGTTTTCAACGTTTGCCCCTATGTTGCCTGGGACCAGATGCCCGTCGCTTTCGCTCGGAACCAGCGCCTTGGCACCCTCGGTCCGATGCAAATCGCAGACCAAACGGCTGACTGTGGCAATATGAGCGGCAATTCCATGCTTTCGGCCCATGCGATCCGCGATCGCGTCCGTTCCGATATCGTAGGCGATGTGATTTTTGAGCAGCTCGTCAGAAATTCCCAGCTCAATGTCGTCAGGCACAAAATTGGAAGCATGATCCGCCACGCAGACAATCCCGCCGCGGCGCGGTTCGCCGACCCGGCGATATGGGAGATCGTCCACCATCATGTTTGCAATTCCTATCTGAGCTGGCCGTGCATTTGCCACCAGCGCGGGTGATCAAAAGCCAGCTTTTCTGCGGCCTCGCGCATGACGTCATGACTTCGGTACAGGGCAAAACAGGTCGCCCCTGAACCAGACATGCGGCTAAGAAACCCGTCCGTTCCACTCAGCGCATCTAGCACCTCCGCGATGGGTTCGCATAGACCAATTGCCGGGCGCTCGAGATCATTGCGGCCCTCTTGCGCAATCGCGGAAACGCTGGCGATAGGCATGGGGCCGCGATCTTTTCCGTCCCAGGCTTCGAATACAGGCCCTGTGGGAAGCGGAACGCGCGGATTGACGAGCAACACCGCTGTCCCGGTCAAATCGCTCTCAATCGGCTCCAATTCGGTCCCCGTGCCGCGTCCGATGCACGTTAGACTGTCGAGGCAGGCAGGTACGTCCGCGCCCAGTCTGGCCGCTCGATCGCGCCAATCATCGGGCAGGCCATGCAATTCGCGAATGATGCGGAATATCGCCGCCGCATCGGCAGACCCTCCGCCCAGTCCTGCTGCAACTGGCAGGTTCTTCTCAAGCGCGACTCGCAAACCATTGGAACGCGGGAGTTTTCCAAGCGCTTTGGCAACAATGTTGTCGAACGGATCGGTTAGCGCGGAACCAAACTCGCCCGACACTGCGACCTCGTCTCGGTCGTGAGCTTTTGCGGTTAAGACATCGCCTTGGTCGACGAACGCGAACAGTGTCTCAAGTTCGTGATAGCCATCATCGCGCCGTGCACGGACATGCAAGGCGAGATTGATCTTTGCGTAGGCGGTTTCGGTGATCACGCGGGCTCTCTAACAAGACTTACCGGCAATGTCCGCAACCGGGTTGAGCTAAGCGCTTCTTTATAGAGACTATGGCTCGACGATTTCGAATAGCGGGTCAGGCCGATCGAGCGCGCCGAACATTGCTTGTAGCGGTCTCGGATCGCCTTCGAGCGAAAGTGAACCTGCTCCGATCAGTTCAAACAGAGTCACTTGTTCGGCCAATAAGCGGTTGAAATCGCTCCGCGGAAGCGTGAGCGTTGCCGTCGCGCCGTTGGCTTCGCCAAAGCGAGGAAATAACACACTTTTTCGCAGTTCGACAGTGATCGCTTCATCAGTATCGGGAAAACGGAATTGCAAAACGGCTTCTTCACCCTGCATTTTCTTCGGGTTGAACCGGGTCGCCAGTGCATTGAACAGGTCGAGCGTAGGAATTGCTGCCAGCAGCTCCGCCGAGGTGGTCGACAAAGCCTGCGTGTCAGCCGGTTCACGGAGATCCTGAGCCGCGGAGAGGTAAATGTTGCGCCAAGTCCCGCCTTCGGACTGGAACCCGAGCTGTTCATAGGTCGCAGCGAGCCAGTCGCGGGCGTTCTTATTCTTCGGCTCGGCAAAAACGAGCGTTTGCAACAAGCGTGCAGCCCAGCGATACTCGCCTGCCTCAAAGGCACGTTTGCCCTGTTCTACTGCTGCTTCGCCGCCACCTAACGCGGTGATCCAGCGTTTTGATTCCTCGACTTTGGGAAGTGCATTGTAATCAGCTGGAACTGCGTTCCACCAGCCGAAATATCGCTGATAAACCGCTTTAGAATTGTGTTCGAAAGTCCCGTAATAGCCGCGCGCGCCAAAGTCCGAAGAGGCGAAATCAGGTTCGCCAATTTCCTCGGCGATCTCGTCCATGGTTCTACCCTGATTGGCCAATCGCAATGTCTGGTCATGGGTGAAGCGATAGATATCTCGTTGATTTCGCAGCGCTTGCCCTACGCGTTCGGTTCCCCAGGTGGGCCAATGATGCGACGCGAGCAAAACGTCGCTTCGACCCCCGAAGCGCTGAAGGATGGTATCGATCGAATGGCTCCATTTGAGCGTATCGCGAACCAGCGCGCCGCGCGGAGTCAGTACATTGTGGAAATTGCGCGTTGCCACTTCGGCAGTATGAAGCGCACGAAACTGCGGAAGGTAAAATACAAACTCCGAAGGTGCCTCAGTCCCTCCCGCATCGAGAAACTCAAAGGAAACCCCGTCAATCTCCAACGTTTCGCCGTCGGCTGACAATTCACGCGTCGGTGGAAGCAAACCGATCGAGCCGGTCGAGAGCTTTGGCCCCAGCCCAACCCCAATTGCACCTTGCGGATCTGTCGGCAGTTTCGCACCAAATTGATATTGAGCACGCCGACCCATCGCGGTTCCAGCTAGAACGCTTTCGCCTACGGTCTCCTCGGTGAAGCCAGCCGGTGCGTAGATCGAAACCTTGCCGCTGCGCAGATCATCTGCCGATGTCACGCCAAGGACGCCGCCGAAATGATCAGCATGGCTATGAGTGTAGAGCACCGCGACGACTGGCCTTTCGCCGAGTATGCGATTGGCAAGATCGAGCGAAGCCCGCGCGGGCGCTGCACTGAGCAGCGGATCGATAACGATCCAACCGCTTTCGCCAGCAATCAGCGTCATGACGGCCAAGTCATAGCCGCGAAGCTGGTATATTCCAGGAATCACTTCGAACAGGCCATGGATAGCGGTCAACTGGCTTTGTCGCCAAAGTGACGGGTTCGTGGTCGCGGGTGCATCTCCATCAAGGAAGTCAAACGCCTCGACACTCCAGGCTACGCTGCCATCCTCGTTCAGAATGTCACCTTCAAGCTGGCCCAGAAGGCCACGGCGAGCGTCTTCGAAATCGGACTGATCAGCGAGCGGCAGGCGTTCGGCAACTTGCGCATTGTGAGCTGATGTCGCCTCGGTCGCTTCGCCTACCGGCGGAGCATTCGCGGCCAACAAGGTTAGAATGGGCAACAGCGCTAACGTGGTGCAAGTTCTATTCAAATTCCGTCTCCCCAAGGTTCAGCCTTTTGGTCTGATACCTTTCTCCAACTAGCAGATCGGCGGCAAATTTTCGCTAGTCTCTCTTCAGCGCGCCGAAATCAGTCGCCCCTGCCGATCACATATTCGGATAATTCGGCCCGCCGCCGCCTTCGGGCGTGGTCCAGTTGATATTCTGGTTAGGGTCCTTGATATCGCAGGTTTTGCAATGGACGCAGTTCTGCGAGTTGATCTGGAACGTCATTGATCCATCACTCTCATCTTCCAACCACTCGTAGACACCTGCGGGGCAATAGCGCGTCGACGGGCCGGCATAGACACTAAGCTCGCTTTGCTTTTGCAGATCGAGATCAGCCACCTTCAGATGGACCGGCTGGTCCTCTGCGTGGTTGGTGTAGCTGAAGGCTACTGAAGTAAGTCGGTCAAAGCTGATCTCTCCGTCCGGCTTGGGATAATCAACCGGTCGATACAGATCCGCACGGCCCAGCTTGGTGTAATCGGGATCGTGCTTCATCGTGATTGGCAAGCCGATCTTCAATTGTCGCATCCACATATCGATACCGGCCAGAACCGTGCCGAAATCACCACCAAACTTGGCAATAACCGGTTGCGCGTTTTGTACTTGCTTGAGCTCCTTGGCGATCCAACTGCTGCGCAAGTTGGTTTCGTAATCTGCCAGCTCTGTCTTCTCTGCACCGCCTGCAATGGCAGCAGCTACAGATTCAGCAGCCAGCATGCCGCTCTTCATCGCAGTATGGCTGCCCTTGATCCGGGGTACATTCACGAAACCGGCTGCGCAGCCGATCAGCGCACCGCCAGGGAATGCAAGCTTGGGCACCGATTGCCAGCCGCCCTCGTTAATCGCGCGCGCGCCATAGGCCACACGCTTTCCGCCTTCGAGATATTCCTTGATCGCCGGGTGGGTTTTCCAGCGCTGAAACTCCTGAAACGGCGACACATAGGGGTTTTCATAATCGAGCGCGGTCACGAAACCGAGCGCGACCTGACCATTTGCCTGATGGTAGAGAAAACCTCCGCCCCAAGTGTCGGTCTCACTCAAAGGCCAACCTTGCGTATGGATCACCCGGCCCGGCTCATGCTTGTTGGGATCAATGTCCCACAGCTCTTTGATACCCAGCCCGTAGACTTGCGGCTGACAGTCTGCCTCAAGATCAAATTTCGCTTTCATCTGCTTGGTCAGATTTCCGCGAACACCCTCTGCAAGCAGCGTATACTTGGCTTCAATCTCCATGCCGGCAGCAAAATCGCCCTTGTGCGATCCGTCTTCGGCAATGCCCATGTCCTGAGTAATGACACCGCAAGCCGCGCCGTTCTCGTCGAACATAACTTCTGCTGCAGGGAAGCCGGGGAAGACCATCACGCCGAGCGCCTCGGCCTGTTCACCCAGCCACCGTGTCATGCTGCCAAGAGAACCGGTATAGCAGCCATTGTTGGACATAAATGGCGGCATCATCAGATGCGGCATTCCGAATTTGCTGCCTTTAGTGAGGACCCAATGCCAATTGTCGGTGACGGGAGTTTCCGCCATCGGGCAATCCATGTCGCGCCATTCGGGCAACAACTCGTCCAGCGCCTTTGGATCGACCACCGCGCCTGACAGGATATGGGCACCGATTTCAGAGCCTTTCTCAAGAACAACCACCTCAAGCTCGTCATTTATCTGCTTCAGGCGGATAGCCGCAGCAAGCCCGGCCGGCCCGCCGCCAACAATCACAACATCGCATGGCATTGACTCGCGCTCGACGGTTTCGGCTGTGGTTTCGTCGCTCATCCCGGTCTGTCCCTCTCAATTAGGCGTCTGTAAGTCGCAGAAACCCTTGAATAGTGCAGCGCGGCAGGTCAAGACCCGGCTCAGTCATGACCACGCCTCCAAACGAACCTTCGGGTGCCAATTTAGCGGAAGAATATGCCGCTGCGCTGGACTGGTGGAAAGAAGCGGGTGTCGACAGCGATTTTGCTGATGACGCTACGGACTGGCTGGAAGCACCGGCGGACGGGACCGAGCCAGTTGGTCCCGCACCAACAAAGCCCAAAGCGAAAGTAACACAGGCCCCGCCCCCTCCACCGAAGAAAATTGGCGGCGAAAAGGAATCTTGGCCAAACGAACTGGAAGCATTCATCCAATGGTGGATTGAGAGCGATACTATTGATGATGGCGGAGCCTTTCCGGTGGTTCCTGCGCGCGGTACGAGCAATCCCGAGATCATGATTCTGGTGATGGAGCCGGAAGAGAAGGATAGAGAGTCGCTGCTTTCCGGCGCTCAGGGACGTTTGCTCAACGGGATGCTGCGCGCTTCAGGATTGACCGAAGATCATTTGTTCATCGGCTCGATCCTTCGCCGTCATACACCGATGCCCGATTGGTCAGCATTGCATGCTGCCGGACTTAGCGATCTGACCGCCCATTACGTGAAGCTGGTGAATCCCAATCGGATTCTTGCGTTCGGACGCAACATTCCGCCGCTACTCGGGAACGACACGGCGCAAGGCACTGCCAATTTACATGATTTTAACCATGAAGGACGAAGCATCCCCGTATTGGGTGCCGGTTCCCTCGCCGAATTGCTGCGGTCAGCGCCGCGAAGGCAGAGGTTCTGGCAACGCTGGCTCGAGTGGACGGGAAGTTGAATTGGAAAATCGGATCGCACTGCCAAGATTGCGTAGTTTGATTGGTTCGCTAGCGGCAGGCGCTCTTGCGTGCTCAATTGCAATTCCTGTTTCTGCCAACAGCAGCGCCGCTGAGTATTTCTCGGCTCGCGAAAATTCAACCAATGTCCCGACCCTGTTGAGCGATCGCGATCGCGCCTATTACCGCCAAGTTTTCGCCGCCATCGATGATCAGCGATGGGACAAGTTTGAGAGCCTACTAGCTGAACGCGAAGAGGGGCTACTTCACGATGTGGCCCGTGCAGAATATTACCTTCACTCTAAGAGCCCCAAGGTTGAGGCTGACCGAATTGCCAATTGGCTCAACTCGGGCAGCTACCTGCCACACGCTGAGCAGATTTCACGCCTCGGCGAGCGCCGCGGGTTAAGTGCAAGCTACTCGCTACCCAGACCGCAATCGATTATCCGTCAGCCCTATGCATCCAAGCGAATTCGGCCGCGTAGCATTAACGACAGGACCATGCCCGATTCGGTCAAGAGCGCCATTCTCGATCGGATCAAGAATGATGATCCCGATGGCGCCCGCCAATTGCTTGACGGCATCGATGCTGGTTTGAGCGCTCCTGCGCGCGCCGAATGGCGCCAGCGAGTGGCTTGGAGCTACTATATCGAAAATGATGATGCCGCCGCTTTCGCCGTCGCGCAGACTGTCAATGACGGTTCGGGCGCATGGGTGGCAGAGGGCAATTGGGTCGCTGGATTGGCTGCCTGGCGCATGGGAGATTGCGGCAGCGCAGCGGTCTATTTCGAACAAGCAGCGATTGGCTCGACCAATCTGGAGCTAACCGCCGCAGCGCGATATTGGTCAAGCCGCGCCTATATTCGTTGCCGCGCACCTGAAAAGGTCACCGAGCAGCTTCGCGCCGCTGCAGCGCTGGACGAGACGCTTTATGGGATGCTGGCAAGCGAGCAGCTCGGCCAATCCCTCCCGCGAACACACTCATCTGCCGATTTCGATCTCGAAGACTGGGCAGTCATTCGCAATGTTCCCAATGTCCGCGTAGCGGCCGCGCTAGCGGAGATTGGCGAGCCCAATCTGGCCGACGAAGTTTTGCGCCACCAGGCAAAGATTGGTGACGCTTCGCAATATGAAGCCCTATCAAAGCTCGCCCGCGAATTGGGCGTGCCTTCGACCCAGCTTTGGATGGCGCATAATGCGCCGCGCGGCGCACGCGCAGAACCTGCATTGAGGTATCCTGCCCCGCGATGGGCTCCGGTCAATGGTTGGAAGGTAGATCCCGCGCTCGCCTATGCACACACACTGCAGGAATCGAATTTTCGCCCGGCCGTGGTTAGCCCGGCGGGTGCGCGCGGCCTGATGCAGATCATGCCGGCTGCAGCTCGCGATCATCGGGGCAAACTGGGTGTTTCGGGCAATGCCCGCGATCTGTCTAAGCCGGAAATCAACCTCGCTTTCGGACAAGAACACCTCAACATGCTGCGCAATAGCCGTGCAACTCAGGGTAAGCTGCCAAAGATTATGGCGGCGTACAATGCCGGTCTAACTCCAGTAACACGCTGGAACGGCGAGATCCGTGATCAGGATGATGCGCTGCTTTATATGGAGAGCATCCCCTATTGGGAAACCCGCGGTTACGTGGCGATAGTTATGCGCAACTATTGGATGTACGAGCGGCAAGCGGGCAGCCAATCTGCCAGCCGTAGCGCTTTGGCGCAGGGTCAATGGCCGCGGTTCCCTGAGTTAACGGGCGGCGCGAGTCGCCGGATGGCGGCAGCCGACTGACCTTTCCAAACCTTGATGTTCTTGCTATGTTCTCTCCATGGAACGAGCCAAATCCGATGCATCGAGAGTAAAGGGCAGAGGTGCCCAATCCGCCAATGTGCCGCAAAGATTTGGGCTCGCCTCTCGCGAGGTCGATGGCGACTGGCGTGATGCGATGGAGGCACTCGACGGCCCTCCGGTAAAGCTGCGCACCAGCGTGACCGAGGAGTTTCCCAAAACAATCATAAGCTTCAACCAGTCGCCTGACATTCCATTTGACCGCTCGATCAATGCCTATCGCGGCTGCGAACATGGCTGCGTCTATTGTTTTGCCCGCCCTACCCACGCCTATCACGATCTTTCGCCGGGCCTGGATTTTGAAACCAAATTGTTCGCCAAGCCGGACGCGGCGAATCTACTGCGCAAGACTTTCGCCAAGCCGAAATACAAGCCGCAATGGATAGCAATGGGGACTAACACCGATCCATATCAACCGATCGAGAACAAATACCGAATTACCCGCGAAATTCTCGAACTTTGTCTCGACGCACGGCATCCTGTGACGATAACCACCAAGTCGGATCGTGTGCTTCGCGATCTCGATATTCTCGAACAAATGGCGAAGCAAAGCCTCGTTGCGGTCTCGATCTCGGTAACAAGTCTCGATCCCAAACTTTCTAACTTGCTCGAACCACGCGCGGCTGCACCGGGAAAGCGTTTGGCAGCGATTGGCAAGCTGGCAGAAGCCGGAGTCCCAGCTCATTGCTCGGTTTCGCCGATAATCCCCGCAATCACCGATGAATTTATGGAAGAGACAATTGCCCAAGCCGGCAATCTCGGCGCGTGGTCAGCTGGTTGGATACCGCTGCGTCTTCCACATGAGGTCGCGCCCTTGTTTCGCGAATGGCTGGATGTCCACTACCCAGAGCGTGCGGGAAAGGTGATGAGCATTGTCCGCTCGATCAGAAGCGGCCGCGACAATGATCCAGACTTTTTCACCCGCATGAAACCCAGCGGCGTATGGGCCGAATTGTTCCGTACGCGCTTCCGCATTGCCTGCAAACGCGCAGAGATTGGAAACAGGAAGCTGGAACTAGATTGTTCGCGGTTCAGAAAACCTGCGACCGATGGGCAGATGCATCTGCTTTGAGCAATCCCGAAACACGGCGCTTGGGTTTTGCCTGACTTTACGTCGCAGAACGCGAAGCTTCGCGAAAGCTCACCAGCTTTCGCTTTTCCTCATCCCAAAGAGCAAGACGCAGCGATTTC
>Ga0316202_10001734_pt1 | contig 16054 bp, 12 predicted proteins | sample 3monrhotite_MG_FD_204934 | JGI IMG/M metagenome (GOLD analysis project Ga0316202, IMG submission 204934) | Microbial mat bacterial communities from mineral coupon in-situ incubated in ocean water Damariscotta River, Maine, United States -... | ecosystem: Environmental > Aquatic > Marine >... | reverse complement strand
ATCTGATGATAAAGCTCTTACGGACACTGAAGGTATGGACAAAAAGCATACTTATGCTGCTTGTGCTGTTCAGTATGATAAGATGCGAGCTATGATGACGGATGATAGCAAAGGAGAGCTTACTGATAAGCAAAAGCAACTTCCACCTGCACTACAAAAAGTCATCCTCGATAAGATGAAGAAGGATGGGAAGATTAGTAAAGAAGACTCTGAGGCCGCTGAAAAGAAACTTTTATCCAAAGACGATGAAAAAGAGTCTGATCCAAAAGGTGAAAAACTGGAGGTTAAGGAGAAAAAGTAAAATGCCTTACAAGTATACAACCACTTTCGAATCTGAAATTTTCGCTCATCAAGTGGATGATGAGTTCGTATCTAAGGCTTCTCTAAGTGAGCTATCTTCTCTAGTCCCAAAAAATATTGACTTTGAGAAGAATGTAGACCTACTGGGTGTATCATTTAACGCTGCTGTTGTTAATGTGTTTAATAGAAACGGTGACGGTATTGATACTACCACCGCTTTAAAGTATAACGATCAATTTATACATAAGCCCACTAATATAGAGCATAATAAAGATAAGATTGTGGGGCATATTGTTACTGCTGGTTTCAGCGATTACGGCTCTAATAAAATTTTATCTAATGAAGAATTAGAAAATAAGAAAGACCCGTTTAATATAGCATTAGGCGCTGTGGTCTATAAGTCGGCAAACAAACAGTTTGCTCAACTTCTAGAAAGATCAACTGATCCTGAAGACGAATCTTATTATAAAAAAATATCTGCAAGTTGGGAGGTTGGTTTCTCTAATTATGTTTTGGCTGTAGGAAGCGATAAGCTTAACGAAGCTGAAATAGTATCAGACCCTCATAAGATTAAAGAAATGAACGGTTTCTTAAAAGCTTATGGTGGCTCTGGTAAGACTGATAAGGGTGAACCGATCTATAGATTGATTACTGGAAACATATATCCATTGGGTATTGGTTTCACTTCTAATCCAGCCGCAGATGTAAAAGGTATTTATAAAGATCAAGAAGATAGTGATCGAGATAAATTTTCACAAAAAGATAAAAAAACTGTAACAAAAGAAAATAACATAGCTATGGAAAACATTGTTAACGAACTAAAGGATCTTCTTATCGAGAAAAAAATCGGTGAGGAGACTGTAGCTTCCATGACTCAGACTTTTTCAGAGGCAATTCGTCAAAAGAACGAAGAGTTTTTGAAGGAAGCGGAGGCTCTTAAGAGCGAAAAGGAAGCTGTCAAAAAGGAATACGAAGATCTTAAAGCATCTGTGGACGGGCTTGAAGCCAAGCTCACCGAAGCAAATGATCGGATCAACGTTTTTGAAAATGAGAAAAAGGCTGAAGAAGCTGTCGCTCGTTTCAATGTGCGTATGGACGAACTTGATTCCAAGTTTGAACTGTCCGACGAAGATCGCCAATTCCTTGCTGAAGAAGTGAAGTCTCTTGAGGAGACTGAAGAAGCGTTCGCTTCTTACTCTGATAAGCTTGAAGTGCTTTGGAAGCATAAGAGCAAAGCTAATAAAGAAGCTTTCGAGGCTGAAATTCAGGCTCGTATTGATGAGGAAGTTGCCAAGCGTGTTGCTAATACTTCGGAAGAAGTTGATGTTGAGCAAGCTCTCGACAATGCACACCAAGTTGACGCTGACATTTCAAACAATAACGAGGCTGTCGCTTCTCAAGAAGAGAACCTCGTTGACAAATTTAAAAAAGCGTTCTCTCGCGAGAACATCGAAATTTCTTAACTTAAACTAAAAATAATATTATGGGACTAAAAATTCTTCCTTTTAGACAATATGACGACCACGATGTCGTTAATCTCTATCGAGTCGCTGATGGCATGGTACTCGATAGCACAACTGGAGCTGGTTCTGGCGATGCTGGAACTTTCGTGAAGGTTTCTGCTGGTGACTTCTCTGCTGATCCTGTCGCTTATAGCGAAGACAGCTACCTTGGTAAAACTGATTATCCTTTTGTTGGACGTAATCAGTATCCAAAAGTAAGTCTTCAAGTTGAGCCAGCTGGAGCTGGAGATGTGCCTCTCGGTATCACTCTTCTTCAGACTGCCAAGAACGACGAGAACGGAGAGAAACTTCTCTACAATCCTCAAAAAGCTGCTGAACTTCAGGCTGCTCTCCCCGGAGAAGCTGTTCCTGTTGCCACTAAAGGCATCTTCACTATTGCTACCTCCGCTTTCCAAGGCGCTCTTGGTGGTGATCTTGCTATTGGAAGTGGAATCAAAGCTTCTACTGGTGGAACCGCAACTGGTTGCCTTCCTACTGATAGCGCATGTTTTGGAACCATTCTTGGAACTGGTAGTCGCACCTCTCAAAACGGTGTTACTGATCAGTTTGGTGGTGAGTACCTCGTCTTTAAATTCAAATAATATAGAAAGAATCTAAAAAATGAAAATCACTTTAAAAAGAACTCCAGAACAAATCGAGTTGGTTAAAGCTATGGCTTCTCGTAATCGCACTGTCGCTTACGAAGCTCAAGTAGCTCTTGCTGAGTTTATTGGACCTGTGCTTGCAGAGGTTATCAATCAAGCTCCTACGCTTTCTAACCTTTTCACCACGCTTCAGTTTAACGCTGATGACAATCCTTCGATCCCTCTTGATCTCTATCATGACATCAATGACGAAGATTACATCAAGGTTTACAGCCAGTCTCATGCTGGTGGCCTTCCTACCAATCAGGTGCTTCCTACTGCGTCCGAGATGAAAATCGCTACCTACGGTCTTGATACCGCTGTTAGCTTTGACCGTCGTTACGCAGCTAAGTCCCGCATGGATGTTGTCTCTAAGACCTTCACCCGTGCTGCTCAGGAAATCCTTGCTAAGCAGGAGACTACCTCCGCTAGCTTGATTATGGGAGCGCTTTCTGAGGCTTCGACCAACAGCACTGACCACGTTTTTGAAAACGGTCATGGCAGCTTGAACTTCGTCCTTGACGACATTAACAAGCTTATGACTAAGGCTAAGCGTATTCAGTCTTCTTTCCTTGGTGGATCACCTGCTGGTGGAACCGCTAAAGGAATTACTGACCTTATCGTTTCTCCAGAAGTTGTCGAAAAGCTTCGTGCTATGGCTTATAACCCAATCAATACTGCTGCTGCTCCTGCTGGAACCGCTCCGAGTATTGCTGCTCCTGATGAGCTTCGCATGAGCGTTTACAATAACGCTGGCCTTCCTGAGTTCTACGGCATTTCCATCATGGAGATTCTTGAGCTTGGAGCTAATAAGAGGTTCACTAACGTGTTTGATGCCGCTCAGGCATCTGGCGCTTCTACTGGAGCTGCGTTGTTCACTACTGGCGACGATCTTGTTGTTGGTATCGACCGCTCCCGTGAGTCCCTTATCCGTGCTGTTGCTGTTGATGAAGATTCTGGTGGTGAGTTTAGCCTCATCGCTGATGATCAGTACAGCATTCGCCAGCAGAAGATCGGATACTTCGGATCGCTTGAAGAGGGCCGCATGGTTCTTGACAATCGCGCTCTTGTCGGATGTATCGTTTCTGCTTAATAGCAAATTCTACATTAAGAGTCGCTCCTTCGGGGGCGGCTCTTTTTTTTGTTTATTTTTTTATATATTGTGTATAATAATGTATGGACAACTTTGAAAACGTATCATTCGGTAATGGTCAGAACAATTATTTTGGCGCAGAAACCACAGCTGAGCTTAAGGAAAAGCTCGCTTCTTATGGGAAAGCCGAACTTAGAGGTTTAGCTTCTAAGGTCGGGCTGAATCCAAATTACCCAACTAAAGTTTTAAAGGATATGATCCTTAAAGAGTTTAGATCTTATAAAGCTAAGAACTCACCTATCCCTGCCCCAAAGCCGATGTTTTCTGAAGCTTCTGAAGAGATTCAAGATATGATTAAGTCTGTTGGCAAAGTGAATGCTGACGAAAAAGTCAAAAAGAAATGGTCTAAAAAGAAGAACTCCAAGAAAAAAGGCAATTAATAGTGTAACATAAGGCATGAGTGTAATTAGCGATTTAGCCTCCGATATCTTTACGGACGAATTTGATAGTGATACAGGTATTGCTACATCAGGTTCTATTCAAGCTTGGTTAGAAAATAACTTGGGTGAACTAAATAATTTGATCTATAAAGATTTTAGTGGCGTGAGCGCTGATCTAGACACTGAGGCTCAGTCTATTCATAAGGAGCTTTATTTACATAGTTATTATAGAAAGCAGTCTAGGAATGCGTTGAGGGGTATATCCTCTTCAACTAGCGATAATAAGATACTATCTTTAAAGGACGGAGAATCGTCTGTGACGTTCGTTAACCGCAATGAGGTGTCTAAGGTCTATAGAGGGCTTGCGAACGATTCTAAGGACAAACTAGGCGATTTAGTGGCACGTTACAACATTTATGAGGCTAAGCCTCAACAGGTGGGTGGTATTGAGGGGGCGATTTTGACTGGCAGCGACAATACTTAATATTAAATAAACGTTATACATAAAAAAAGGGCGGTATTTCTACCGCCCTTTTTATTTAAGGTTTAGGGTTTATTAACTACCAGCGAATGCAGTTGTACCGCTAGCAGACGTTAAGAAAACTCCGTTTGTAGTATCATTGTTTCCTCCAATTTGAGTAGAGAAGGTCAGATCAACAGTCTTATTTGATCCAATACTTGAAGAGAAGCTTTCGCTGTCTAACTTACATCCTTTAAGGGTATAGGTCATTTTAGCATTTCCATCAGTACCTTTAAGAGTAAGACTGATCTCGTCAACGTCTCCATTATCGATAACGGTAGCGAGGTTTGCCGCTGTAACATCATTCAAAATAGCACTTACACTTAATGTTGCGTTAACTGGGAAATCAACAGTTCTAGCATAAGCGAAACGGGTTCCGAGTCTTTGAATTGGCGAACGGCCAAGTGGGAGACTTAAAGAAGCACTTTGAATGTGGATAGACTCTTCGGTGTTAGGTCCGTTAATATCCGAGATTGAAAAAGCATCTAAAGCTGCGATGTTAACTGTAACATCCCCGGGTCGAAGAGCTGAAATATCAGATTCTCCAGAAGCTACCGCTAGTGGAAGAAGTCCCGTCCCACCAATCACAGTACCGTCAGTGATGTCTACAGATGGTAAGTGAACGCCACTGATTTTATCTACTCCGCTAATAGTAGTATCTGAATTAATATTCGCACACTCCATAGAGACGGAAACAGTGGGTAAGCTACCAACTGAAAGATCTAAAGTGTAATCAGTAAGGAATGCATTACCCAAACCAATGACAGATCCCACATTAGTCCCCAAAGTCCCAACTGCATCTTCGCCTTCAGCAACAGTGGTAATGTAGAAGTTCTTACCAGAGTTTTGAACTAAGTGTCCTGAAGCGAATTGAGCCGCCCCTCCAGTAGCGAAACCCAAAGCTGCTTCGTTGAAGCCATCTGTTGGGTAATAAGTGAAATCCAAACCAACAGTAGGAGCATCCATGACAATAGAGTCAATGCGAGCAAGTTGTCCGAATTCGTTGACATCCTGCCTGTTAATTGTGAAGTTGTAGTTCGCGCTTTGAACTCGCGTAAGTTGTTCATGCTTATTTACACCAGTAGAACCTGCGTTCTCACTGACGTAAAGAGCTTCCGATTGATAAATTACTCTATTTCTGGCCATAATAAGTTATTTTTTAATGTTTACAATATTTTTGATGTTTTATGAAATTAAGAAAACCTAAATCTATGAACTTGTATATCAAAATCAATAAATCCGACATAAAGATCATTAGCTAAAGACTTCCTCGCTTTGTCTGTTAATTTTGAAGTAGTTACAGTATCTACTAAAAAAGGTTTGTTGTCACTATACGCGCTAGACAGCGTATCGTAGGAATATGTGCCGTCTTTTAGGTCTCCATATTCGTTGTTAGGATGTCCACTCATAGGTATTGGATAGAATACCTCGTTGTGAGAATCTCCAAAAATTGATAAGACTCCATCTAATTTGTATGGGTCGTCTGAGAGGGCTACAGCATTTACACGGACTTTGGTGCATTCTTCTCCTCCAAATGCCAAAGGCTCATTCTCCATTGTGGCTGTAGAAAGAAAAATCGCTGGCACAACTTGATCATACGGAGCTATTCCAGATTCATTGTATGTTGGGATTCTGGAATTAACTTCATATTTGTTTTCTACAACTAAATCTTCTTCTGTTTCGTTTGTGAAGTAGATGTTAAAGTCTTTAACTGCGAAAGTTCCTGTGATTGCAGAGCTTGATGTATAGTTAGATCCTGTTTCTACAATTCGACCATTGTCGTAGTCAATATAGTGAGAATTTCCTGTGATGCCTGTTGGTAGGGTTGCTCCAACAATTGATGAGTCTGTCACAAATTGTTTATAGGGACTAGAAAATGGCACATAAGAATCATCTAAAAAATCATCTGAGGTATGATAAAAAGTCCCTGTTTGATTTGAAAATGCTTCGCCTTTTTCCAACAAAAAGTGATCAAACCAGAGCATAAACGAATTGGTTAGCGTATGTACAAATTGTTCTTTCATTTGATGTTGTTGAATCTTTTTTTGTATTTATTGATCAAAGCTGAAATGTATTGGGTATTTTGAAATCTACCAGATCTTATTCTGGTTTTTGATTGTACAGCTTTGCCTGAGCGACCCCTCTCTTTTCTGAGCAAGTAGCCAAGTCCCGATATACCTGTCTCTATTCCTTGCGCCCAACTCCTTCCTGAAGCCCACGGCAATGGGGTCGCTTTGAAAATGTCTGAGGCTTCAGGGATAGTAACATTATATGTTACACCAATTTTAGCTTCTCCTGCATAATTATAATTCATGTTTTCCAGCATTTGGAGTATAGGCTGTATTGGTTGATCCGAAGCATCGAAGCCGATAAAAGCAAAAAGATTAGAGATGCCACCTAAAGTCCCACTAATATTGCTGCTGCTTGGTCCAGCTATCAGCTCAATGGTTACTGGATGGCTAAGGAATTCTTTGATCATCTCAGATTTAACTTCAAGAAACTTTTTCTTAAACTCTTTTTCAAATGGTTTTTTTAAAGCTTTTGGGGCTTGTTTCTCTATAGCCATTTGAACATCTCTAGGTAGTCTAGCCATTATTCGTCAGTTGGAGTGAGTAAAAAAGTATAAAATTTATTTGTAGTTAATCCACTGGGGGAGCCATCACTTTTGATTGCAAATCTAATTCCGTCTAACTCAACCCTTCTAGCTTCCTGCAAAAAACTATAAGCATCACTTTTTACAACAATTTTCACGGAGCCATTTGGCAGGATAATTTTATTTTGAGTTCCTTGTTGGTTTTCAGTGTTAGATAAATACTCTTCATCCATATTGACATAATAAACTCTAGCATCAAAAGTTTGTGATTCTGTAGTATATTGTACATTTGATCTAGAGCCTGTGTTAGTCCTGCCATAAATGCTGTTATATTTAGCATTTGTAGAGATCACAGTTCTTTTTGAGTTCTTGAAGACGGTGATAGTCTGTGCGAAAGTCTCATGCAATGTATCATACGTTGCATTAATCGCAGACTCCATATTAGAAGATAAAAAACCAGCCATGTAGATAATTACACATTTTTTGTTATAATAACTAGGATAAAGGATGAATGCCAAAAAAAATTTAAATAAAAAGTCTGGAGATGAAGTATCTTCATTGTTCAAGATGATGTTAATTATGGTGGAAGATATGAAGAAAGATCATGATTTTCACTATGAGAAGCTATATGAAGGTATCCCAGAAAAGTATCACCCAGTAATCAAAGCGGCTGATCACTTTACCCCAGATAAAGTTTCGTGGATTAGGAAGAGAATTTTGGACTTTGGCAACGAAAGTTTGCGTAATGTGCAAAATGAAATAGAAAATTACAAAGTTGAATTTATATTTAAGTAGGAATATGGAATTAAAATTACTATATCAGTTCACCGTCGATGAAGTTAAAGAGGTAGAAAAAGAATCCTCAAGGAAAAACAAAAAGACTGGTGAAGTTACGATTACTAAGAAAAAGGTAAAGGAAAAAGTACCTCTTGAGGTAAAAATCAAGAAACCTTCTCGTCGCGAGTTGGAAGATGCTGAGCTTCAATATACCATCGAAATGAGTAAGTGTATTAAGCAGGGTATCCTCACGAAAGCAATGCTTGCAAAAAAATATAGCGATACTGGAGGAGCTTTTACTGAAGAGGGGGAAAAAGAGTATGGCAAGCTATACAAGCAGATTTTAGAGTTTCAGAATGAATATATCAAACTTGACTCAGCCTCCAAACTTGACGCAAAGCAGAAAAAAAGGCTTGAATTCCTAAAGGAAGAGATCGCCAAAGTCAAAAGAGAGTTGGTTGAAGTAGAGACAAATCTACAAGGTTTATTTGAACACACTGCTGATGTTAAAGCTCAAAACAAACTCTTACTGTGGTATGGCCTTCATTTAACTTATATACAAGGGGAGGAAGATGAAGAGCCTATCCAGTATTTCAAAGGTTCTGATTATGACGAAAAGCTTGAGGATTATTATGAAAAGGAGGAGGAAAACTCCGATGTTTATCAACAGGTTATTAAACAGGTTTCTACCACACTAGCTTTTTGGTTCTATAACCAAGCTTCTACACAAAAGGAGTTTGAGGAAATCATGGACAAAGTAGATAAGGGTGAGTTATAGTGACGAATTTTATACCTCCCTTATAGGGGAGATATTTGACGGATACAGCGTCTCGACCTTTGAAGGTCGGGACGTATTCGTTAAACACATAAATATAAGAGATCAGAAGTACATACATTCTTATTACGAAAAGTATAAGGATATTGCTTTATCTAAAGGTGTTGAGTCTCAAGAAGAGCGGGAGGCTTACATCAAGCAAGAGGGCTTGTGGGAGGAGTCCGATGATATGAAGATACTGTCTCTCAAAGAAGAAATTAAAAATCTTCAAAAGACAAAAGAGTCTATATTCTTACCTTCCCAAAAAAAGTCTTTCCAGAAGACTATCGAAGAAAAGTCTGTTGAGTTATACGATTTAAACAAAAAAAAAGTTGAGATAGTTGGTTTAACCGCAGAAGATTACGCCTCTAAAAGATCTAATGACGAAATGCTTAGATTTTGCATTTTCAAAGATCCTGATTTTACTGAAAACTTACATACTGAAGATGAATTTGCGGAACTTGAAGCTCGCGAAGTGTTCTTACTAAATGCTATCATGACAGACACTTCTAACAAAATGTCTGAGGATAATATTAAACATGCTGTTTTGAGGCCATTCTTTGGTATGTATATTTCCAACTGTGAGAATCCTAGCGATTTTTATGGAAAACCTATAGTCAATCTGTCTGCTTATCAAATGAAGGTGGCTATGTATAGCAGGGTATTTCATAGTATTTTCCAACATACCGAAGATATCCCAGATAACATCAGGGAAGATCCAGATAAGTTACTAGCTTACTCAGAAAGCCAGAGAAATAAAGGTTCTAATAAGGGAGGAATAAAAGACGATGCGGATGCTTCAGCCGTATTTGGGGCGACTAATGAAGACATGAAGGATCTAACTAAAGATGCCAAGACTGTTTCTTTATCAGAAGCCGCTAAAGAAGCTGGCGGCAAGTTAGACATGAAACAAATGATGAGATTAGCAGGTCATGATGTGTAATATTAGTGTATATACACACTAAAGGAACAAGATTATGCCCATCAAATTACCAACCGTCCAAACAGGTTACGAAAGAAGCGTTCAGGAAGCGGCCAAAAAAGTCGGCAAGAATTTGAGGATCAACATGGGGTCGGGGGCCAAGAGTGTTGAGGGTTTAACTAGACCTTTGGGGAGATTAACTGGTAAAGCGGATGAGTTTACTAAATCTATGGAGGCAGCTAACGCCCGTGTTTTGGCGTTCGGCGCATCTGTTGGTGTGATCGCTGCTGTTTCAAACGCCTTAAAACAATTGGTTACTACGAGTATTGAAGTTGAAAAAAGCTTAACCAACATCAACTCTATCCTAAAGCAATCAGAATCGCAGCTTGATGGTTTTAAAAATCAAATTTTTGATATTGCTAGAAATACAGGTCAAACTTTTGATACTGTAGCTGAAGCGGCTTTAGAACTGTCTCGTCAAGGTTTAACAGCTGAACAGGTCACTAAAAGACTTAATGATTCTCTTATTCTCGCTCGTCTTTCTGGTTTAAGCGCTGCGGATTCTGTAGCGGGTTTGACAGCGGCAGTTAACTCGTTTTCTAAAGCTGGCCTGACAACCACTGACGTACTTAATAAAATTTCTGCTGCTGCTGCAAGCGCGGCTGTTTCTGATAGGGATTTGATTGAGGGTTTAAAACGTTCTGGAGCTGTTGCTGTTGCTTCTGGCGTAAAGTTTGATGAATTAATTGGTATTATTTCTGCGCTTCAAGAAAAAACTGCGCGTGGTGGAGCCGTTATTGGTAACTCCCTTAAAACAATTTTCACTAGAATCCAAGATTTAGATAGACTTACTACACTTCAAGATTTAGGTGTGCAAGTTACAGATTTAGAAGGAAAGGTTTTGTCTTCTAATAAAGTTATTGAAAACCTAGCGCCAGTATTCGCTAAATTAGATCAATCGTCGAAAGTTAACTTGGCTGATAAACTTGTTGGTAAATTTCAGATTGCACCGTTCCTCGCTTTACTGGAAGATTATAACCAGAAAGTTTCTAGGAGTGGGGAAGTCGCCGCGACCTCTTTTAACGCTACTAACGAAGCTTACAAACGTAATGAAGTTCTAAATACCGCTTTAGCCGCCGCTATAAACACGGCTACTGTGAATCTTAAAGAATTAGCTAACGCTTTGGGCGAAATAGGCGTAACTGAAAACTTATCAAAGATAATTGGGGTCTTTAATGATATAGCATCTAATATTACTAAAGTTTTAGATGGTGACGGAATGGGATCTAAGTTTGCTAAAGGATTAATCAAAGGGATTAGCGCCGTAATCGCTGGACCCGGATTAGCTTTAGCTTTGCTCGCTATTGGTAAATTACTTTTGGATTTTGCTAAGTTTGGCACTAAAGCTTTAAGCACTTTCTTTGGTTTAAATAAAGCTGCTGAAGCTCAGAAAAATTTACAAGGCCAGATAGCGGCATCACTCCTGAACGATAAAGGTATCAGGTCTGCCATCTTGTCAATTGAAAAACAAAATATATCTGAGGGGGAAAAGAAAAAATTACAGACCCAGTTCTTCACCAAGGCTTTAAATGAGCAGTTGATGGTGATGCAAAAAATGCAAGGCATCGCTAGGACTATCGCCCCCGGGGTTATGGCGGGAACAGCTTCAAGGCGTGGTGGAAGAGCTGCTGGAGGATTCTTGCCTGTTGGCGCAGAAAGATCTGACATCTCTAGAGGTGTAGGTGGCGCACCCGCTTCCGCAAAACCTGTTGTCATCCCCAACTTTGCATTTGGTGGTGGTAAGCGGGGGACAATGGTTGCTAATAGTAGTGAATATATTGTTCCTAATTATGCTAATGGTGGAGACGCTATCTTTAATCAGAACATGGCTTCTTCAATGGGTCTTCCTTCTAACGCTAAGAAGGTGAGAGCTGCTGGTGGCTATATTCCTAATTTTGCTATTGGACCTGCTGGAGCTTTAAGAGGAGCGGGTGTAACTAATATGACTCAATTTAGGGGACTTAGTGGGACAGGAAAAACAAGAGACATAAATGGAGTAAAAGTTACTGAAGCCCAAGCTAAAAACGTTTTTTCTAGACAAAGACCATTATCATCCAGTGTAATTATCCCAGCTCAAAGATATGGTGTAGCTTCTGTTTTTCCAGACAAAAAAACAGGTGATTCAAGCACCAATCCTACGCAATTAAGATCTAACCTAGCTCAAGCGGCGGCGGCTCAAGGAATTAAAAATATACAATTTAAAGGAATACAGATTCGATCTATACATGACGCTAAACAAAATTTAAAACAAAAGAAAAATGAATTTAAAAATCAAATAGCCGATCTTTTTGTAAACCCTGTTGCTCAATTAGGAGCTAATGTAATTGGAGCATCTTTTCAAGGCAATGATAAGGCAGATTTAAAATCTGAAATTAACAAAGTAAAAAAAGGAGGTGGTGGAGTTAATCTTTTTAGCTCGTCAGTAGAAGGTGGGATATTTGAAGCGGCTATAAGGTTAATAACAAAAAAGAGTGCGGCTATAAAAGCTTTCAAGCAGGAAAAAGATGACCAAATGCCCTTTGATTTTGAAGAGGGGTCACGCACCCCTAACAGAGAATTTAAGAATACTTTTGGATTTTCCTCTATTCTTAGTAAAGCTGATGCAAAAAGAACAGCATCTAATGATGCCGTCAGGACCGTAATAGCGAAAGCTTTCAATAGTCCTGATCAGAGGCAATTCCTTATTAGTCAGATAAAGAAAACAAATCCAAGTTTTAATCCAGCATTAACGGTTAAAAAAGCTGCCTCTGGTTACATCCCTAACTTCGCTGAAGGGGCTTTAGAGGAAGCTGTCGGCAGAGAAAAAGCTGCTGGTTTACCAGTGAGCCAAATTAGAATCAATCAAAGCGGCAAACTCCGCAACTCGCAAAACCCAATGGGTCTTGCAGTGACTAATACTCGCGATGAACCTACTGGGGCGATACCTGCCGCTAGAGGTTTTATCCCTAACTTCTCTAAGTCGAAGGATGGAGGCGCTTTCAGTAATGCGGGAATGAACGCTATGATGCTCGCGAGTTCTTTAGCTTTTCTTGTTGGCTCTCTTTCTGATGGAAAAGAAGCCCAAGATGAAGCTAATAAGTCTCTGTTTGGTTTGACGGACGCTTTGCAGATAGCTATGACCGCTCTTATGGCCCACGCTACTTTAACCATGTTGAACGTCAAAGGCATGGGCGCAGGTTTACAATCTAAAGGCAACAAAATGACACTAGCTGGCTTTGGTACAACTGAAAAGGGGTTAGCGAAGGGTGGAGCCAAAGGTGGCATACTAAAGGCTGGAGGTAAATTAACTAGGATATTTGGTGGTCTTGTTAGTGGGATTGGTAGATTTTTGCCAATGATTGGACCTTTAATTATGGGCTTCACAATCATTAGCGGGATAATGAAAAAATTTGGAGTAGACCTTAAAGGCGTAGGCTCGATGCTGGGCAACGCCTTAAAAAAGACTGCTAACTTACTTATGGATGGCGCATCTATGGCGTTTAAGGCTATAACTATTTTTGCAAGAGGGGTGCTTACATTGCTGAGCAAGATGCCTATTGTAGGAGGACTCGGTCAAAAGGGGCTTGACGGACTTAATTTTGTACAGGGAAAGATAGACGGAGCAAGATTTGAAACTGACACGTTTGCAGAATCCCTTAAGAAAGCTCAACAAGCGACAACAGAAAGAAGCGCTGGAGAGAAAGCTAATCAACAAGCCGAGGATATTAAGAAAAAAGAGGAAGAAATAAAAAAAATAAACGAACAGATAAAAAGCATAAAGCTATCCACCGCTAAACAAGAATTAGATTCTCAGCTAAAATTGGCAAAGTTAGAACTTACTAGAAAAGGACAGGCTGAAATACAGTTTGATAGAGCTAAAAAACTCAACAATGTGACCTTTGAAAGGTTGCAGCAACTTGAAAAGATCGCTGAACTAGAGAAATTTAATGCTAAAACTGGCAGTTTATTATTAGATCCTGTTATACAATCTGTCCAAGACATTGAGGGAATAGATGTAGATCCTAGACAGCAAGCTGCCGTTCAAAAAGAAATAAGTGAAGCCATAAAAGACGGAAACATATCTAGAAAAGAGGCTCTTGATATGGCTAAAAAGATAACGAAGATATCTAATCAAAATTCTGCGCTGAATTCAACAATTGCTACGAAAATAGAGGGGACTGTGGATGCATTAATGAAACAGAGGGATTTAGAAAAAGACATTAATATGGAGTCTTTAGATAGAAGGCAGGGGCTTGAAAAAGAGTTGGAGCTTAGGAAGGAGATAGAGAGAAGTCTAAAATCTCAACAGGAAGCGATATCATTAGCAGCAAAAGAGGGAGGCAAATTTAGGACTTCAGTAGCTGATGTGGAGATGCAAAGACTTACTGGGCTAAAAAGGGGAGCAACTGAAGGCTCTAAATCTATATTAGATGTAGATATCGCTCGTCAACAGCGGGTGAAGACTAGGGAGTCGGGGCAACAAGCTTTGATGAATTTGCAAAACGAGAAGGATTCTATTGCAGGAAGATATTCTCAGTCGGCTAAGCTTGGTCTTAGTAAAGATGAGCTGTTTAAGATGCGTGAGAGAGACGCTGAACTTGATACCTTAATTCGTATACAAAAAGATCAGAATAAAAGCGCTTTAGACGTAGTGAATGCTCAGATAGAACTTGCAGAAAAAGGTAGAGTATTGTCAACATCTTTTGTTAAGTTGGTGAATGAGTTTGATAACTTCTCTATATCTCAAAAAATTGAGGATGCTAAATTTAGATCTATAACGGGGGATACGCGAAAAGCTAGAACGCTAGCAAGGTTTGAACAAAAAGATTTGCTAGAGGCTGGTAAACTTGGAACAGCAGAAGAAAGAGCTAAGTTCCTTAGAGATGCTCCATTAAAAAGGACTATAAGTGAAAGAAGAGAATTAAACAAACTAAGCGATCTTGAAATTAATAGTAAATTTAAAGACGGTCTAATTAGTGCTTCTGAGACCTTTAAAGAAAACTTCGTATCAGCGTTTGCAGAAGGTATTAAAAGTGTAGATGATCTTGAAGATGCGTTGTTGAATGCGGCTGATCAGTTTTTGAAAGCCATGACCACAAACTTTATCGATAAGTTTATGAATCAAGCTATGAGCGGAGGTTCTGGAGGTGAAGGTTCTGGAGGTGAAGGTTCTGGGGGTGGAGGGATTTTAAAGAAGATATTTGGTTCAATTGGTTCATTCTTTGGCTTCGCTGATGGAGGTAAAGTTCGCGGCGGCTCTGGTAGCCGTGATGACGTTCCAGCCATGTTAATGGGTGGAGAATTCGTCATGAACAAAAAAGCTGTTCAGCGTTATGGATCAGGATTCATGGAAGCTATAAACTCTGGCTCTGTTCGTGGTTTCGCTCGCGGAGGTCAAGTTAGAGATGAAGAGGGTATGTTTACGACCCCGGGTATGAATGGCGCTGGAGCTATTGTTGGAATGAAAGATCTTATGTCTTTTGCTACTCAAACTCCAGTAGCTTTAGGTAGAGATAAGTTAAGGTCTGAAGGAGCCTTCTTGGATGCTGAAAGTGGTAGAATGACCATGTTTGGGCGAAGGAATAATCCTCAATTCCAAAAGGTGCAAGATGCGAAAAGGCAAGCTCTTGGTTTAGCAGCGCAAGAATCAGAGGCTCACGAACAAGCGAAGGAGCAAGAAGTTAGTTTAGGTAAAATGCTAGCGTCAGCTGCTATTAGTACTATTGTTAGTTTCGGGGCTACAAAGCTAGGTATGGCAGCAGGACTAGGTGAAGGAGTGTCGGGGCTTATAGGTTCTGGATTAGGTAACTTTGCTGGAACTAAGATTACTGGCGCTCCTGCTTCTGGTGGGGCGTTCGGGGCTGCAGGGGCAACTGGAGATTTAATGGGGATATTTTCAGATAAACCTAAAGCTAACCCTAACCAAACAGTAATTAAAGACGCTATACCTGTTTCCGCGCCTTCCGCAGCAAATCCTTCTAGCAAACCGGGTTTCTTTTCAGGTCTATTTTCAAAGGCGGGTGATTTCTTTAGGGGTTCAGGAGCAGGTCTGCCTTCAGTAAAATCTGCACATCACAGCGATGGCAAACCTAGTATGCTGCCTCCACCTAGCGCAGAAGATATGCTGCGACTTTTTCCCAACACGGGAGTCGGTGGGTTTCCCGTAAACAGAGCTACAGGAGGTTTAATTCCTGCTGCTGGAGGAGTTGATACGGTTCCCGCAATGCTTTCAGGTGGAGAGTTCGTCATGAACGCTGCTGCCACAAAGAATATTGGAGCAGGTAATTTACAATCTTTGAACTCTGGAGCTGGAACTGGTGATAATACCGATCTCGTCGCCAAACTTGATCAATTAATTACTGCAACTGAGACATCTCAGTCTACAGGAGATATCAACATAACAATCAATG
>Ga0316202_10001732_pt1 | contig 16065 bp, 22 predicted proteins | sample 3monrhotite_MG_FD_204934 | JGI IMG/M metagenome (GOLD analysis project Ga0316202, IMG submission 204934) | Microbial mat bacterial communities from mineral coupon in-situ incubated in ocean water Damariscotta River, Maine, United States -... | ecosystem: Environmental > Aquatic > Marine >... | reverse complement strand
AATGGAAGTGATACATCATTTAAGATGTGCCTTAAACTTCCACCTGACTTTGTAACACTTAAATCTATTGTTACATCTGCACTAGAGCCACTTACATTGGACACTAAGATACCAATAACTGTTTCAGTAGTAGATGAAGGTACTGCGTCAATAATATCTCCTGCTGACGTACCAAGCACACCTTGTACTGAATGTAATGTATCTGCCATATTTATTCCTCTCTTAGCTTAACGCTAACACTAATCCTAGACTTACACCTGCTGATACTAAGTTATTTATATCTGCAACTGTTGTTCTTTTAAGGTTATTACTATCGTCTGCGTCTCCAAATAAAATAATATCTGTTGAAGCTACTGTACCACTTGTTGCTTGTGCAGGTGCTATTGAGAGCGTGGCTACTCCACTTGTTGTTCCACCTGATAAACCTGATGTAGAAGCAGTAACAATAGAAGTTATATCTCCTTCTCCTATAAAGCTATTCCAAGAGCTTCCGTCATAAAACTGTAATGTATTTGAGTCTTGTAAGAAACAAAACATACCTTCTTCTGCTGAACTAACTTCTGAATCTCTTGCAGTTGCATTAGCAAAACGCATTATGACCTGTTCTTGTAGGTATGAGTTAAAATCAGAAGCGTTTACTAAGTCTCCTGTTGTCCAAACTTTAAAGCCTGCCATTTATAAATTCTCCTTTTTACTAAGCATAAACTAACCTAGTACCTTCTCCAAGTTTTGCTTGTCCTAATATCCAAGCCGAGCTTCCTGCAGGACTCAATGTAGCAGTCCAATCCCAACTTTGATTACTTGCGTTTACAGTATGCGTTATTGATTCTATCCAAAGTTCATCAGTAAAGCTACTACCGTCAACATTAACTATCTTAACAGATATTCTATCTCCGAACTCTCGTCCTAAAACTTGTTCCCAAAGAGAAGTATTGTCTCTAGGGTTAACAGATAAAGTATCTATTCTTAAAATTGGTAAGGAAGTTTCAGCAATCTTCTGCTCAATAATTGATAAAACATCAGAATCATTAATGTTAATTGTTGTCTTTGTACTCTCTTTAGGTCTGTATCTAAGTACAGAATCAGCGTCAGCTTTGTATTGTGTCGTACCACCACTTCTCTGCCACTCATAAACATTGATAATCTCGTTGTCATCAAAGGAAGTAGAGACATTTGTGTACGGTAAATTACTACCGTCATTACTGAATATACCTTGAACATTAACTGCTTTTGTATTAGAGAGTTTGTAATCTCTATTTCTAAACGTTGCTTTACCGTCTTTAGAAATAAAGAATTGTCCATTCTCTGCCACTTCGCATTCTCTTAATCCTGTAAGCACATTAGTTGTTATTGGTTGCACAATAACTTGTTTTGTACCAGTAAGAACATCTCGTCTGTTACTTGGAAAACCAATAGAGTCTAAGATTCTAGTAACTCTTGCAGAAGATAATTCCTGCGTGTCGTCATAGCTTAATCTTGTAGAGTTATTTAACTCTGTGAAACCTGCTTGACCTAAACGCCAACCAATACCGTCTAACTGTGCAGACTGAAATATCTTGAATGCGTCAGCACAAGTAAAGGTAACAATAGAGTCAGCACCTTCTGAGATAAACTTTACAGGAATAGATTGTAAGAAACCCTCATAAATTACATAAGTTGTTGAATCATAAGTAGCAGACATACGGACTCTTTTAAGTGGTTGTATCTTTGTTCTTGCGTTACCTGAGTCATAATAAGGACTAGAAGTATTGTTAGGGTTAAATCTATTGTCAGCGTTTGATACTGAGAAGCTCATTGTACCTGCAACAAACTCTCCAATCTCATTAAGCCTACCTCGTCTAGTTGTAAAAGCTCTAAGATAAGTTGTTATATCTGTATAAGATTGTGATTCATCAAACGGCTCTGAATCAAAAGCTACTTGTAGTGTTAGAGATACATTGGAATCAAAATTAGCACTCATTATAAAGCTACTGTTATACCTTTACGCTTTGCTTGTTCAAGAGCAGTTATAACGGCTCTCTCTACGTCATCATCACTACCAAGTAAAGCACCTGTATTAACTGTTATAACTGTATTACTTCCACCACCAGTTCCTATTACTCCTTGTGTTAGTGGGTCAAGACTACTTGCAAACTCTTGTACACCTAAGCTATTAAATTTTCTCGGTGGTGTTGTCGGTGCAATCTTATCATTATCAACTGCTTCAACTATGTCATCTATGACTTTATTCTCTGTTGGTGGTAAGCCTTGATTACCAATCTCACGTCCTGAGAGATTAAATAAAGCATTAAATTGATTCGTCAAGGTGTCTAGGTCTCCACCAATCAATCTAACTATTTCATTTATACCGTCTTTAAACTTCTCTGCTGACTTTAAATCTTCTAAAGCTGAGTCAAGCTCGTGTTTAGCTAGAGCCATTTCTAAGATGTTCTCAGTAGAGTTAGCAGTTGCTTTAGCTAAATCTTCTGTTGCTTGCCTGTAATCATTTTGAGCGTCTTGTAGTTTCTCAGTTTGTTTAATGACATCTTCTTCTGCTCTTTCAATATCTCTTAATGCTTGTTCTTCTTCTCTTGAGATAGCAGTAGATTGTTCAATTAATTCATTTAGGCGTTCTCTTGCAACTGCAAGTTGAAGTTTCTGTATCTCAGACTTTTCTTCTACTTTTTCAAGTTCTGATATTTGTTCTCTTTGTCGTGCAATCGCTAGGGCTTCTTCATTAGTTACTTTTGCACCAAGACCTGATACTCTATTAAAATCTTCCTTAGCTTGTTCAACCTTACTGTTGGCTTTTTCTAAATCTTTATTTGCTTTATTTAGATTAGTTAATGCTTTAGCTTCTTTATCAACAAGGTCTAATCTATCTTCTTCTATATCTCTAAGGTTTTGATAAGCGTCATTAAGGCTTCTAAGAGCGTCTAATCCTGCCGTTGCTCTATCTCTTGTAAGTTTCTTCTCTGCTTCTATTTCTTCTTCTGTAAGTTCGATTGATTCTTCTTTTGTGTTATTTAAGTTACCTGTTTCTCTATCTAGTTCGTGTGTGTTAGCAATCAAGTCTCTTTGTACTGCTTCTTGGAATCTAATTGAGTCTGTCATCTCTTTATATGAATCAATGATGTCTTGATTAGTTGCTTCGGCTACCTCTACTGTTTGTGTATATTTGTCGTATGTTTGGTCAGACTTCTTAATTGCAAGTCCTTGTTCTTCCATAATACGTTTGCCTTCTTCAATCTTTTTGTTGAAGTCTGACTGTGGGTCTATAACACTAAGTATGCTTGAGAGTAATTTATCAAAGAAACCTATTGTTCCTTCTAAAGCAGGTTTAAGACTATCTATTAGAACTAAACCAACTTCTGTAAATTTAGAAGATAATATATCTATCTGACCTTGTAAAGATGTAACTTGTTTGTCTGCAACATCTTGAGTTGTACCACCTGCGTCATTAAGAGCAGATTCATACTCTCTTATTTGATTTCCTGCACCTGATAATATTTTAACTGCGTCAGCTACACCACGATTTAAACCTAACTGGTCTAATGTACTTGCTTTAAGTTCATCAGACATTGGAGATAATACTGAGTCTAAGTTCTCTACTAAGTCTGCAACATTAAGCAACTTGCCTTCTGAGTCAAACATTTGTAGGTTAAGTTTTGCAAACTCCTCTTTATTCTTTGCAGTAGCTCTTGGTATATCTCTAAGTAACTGGTTTAACTTCTCGCCTGCTTCTGCACCTTTAACACCTCTATCTGCAAAAGCTGATAAGACTGCTACACCTTCTTCAATAGATTTATTAGCAACCTTAAGAGAAGCACCTGCTTTGTTTGTAAGAGCTTCTGAGAACTGTTGTACAGAAGCGTTTGCTAATGTGTTAGCTTTTACAAGTACGTCTGTAACTCTTGTTAAGTTTTCTAAGTTTTGTTGAGCGTCTTTTACTGTTAGTCCTAATGCAGACTGAGAGTCAGTTGCTAAGTCAGTAGCAAGAGCCATATCAAACATACCTGCTTGAGCAAATTTTGCAACCTGTGGTAATGCTTGTATGGATTGTTCAGCGTCTAAACCTGCTGACGCTAGGAAGAAGAACGCTTCTGCTGATTCATCAGCACTTACTCTAGTCTCTATTGCAACTTGTCTAGCAGACCTGCCCATAGCAATCTGTTGTTCTTCTGTTGTTTTCATTATGGCAAGAGACTGGTTGAGTTTATCCTCGAACTCTATGAACTCTCTTGTTGCACTTGCTAAGGCTTTAACAAGGACTGTACCAACGGCAATAGCACCTACTTTAGCTACTGTACCAAACTTATTTAATTTCCCTGATGAGTCATCTGTTGATTTGCCCAAGTGATTCATTTGGGCTTTAGCTTTTGTAAATCCTTCTAGGACAAGTTTAATTAGGATATTTGAACTACCCATTATCGTTGTTTCCTTTTCTTAGCTTCTGCTTCTGCCATAGCTCGTTGTTTGTTCCTCTCTTGTTGTTCTACATAGTAGTATGTAGCCCATTGAGAATACTCTAATGATGACATTTTAGTTCGCAATTCGCCAACTGTCATTCTTAGGTCACGAGCTAATCTGAATTGAAATACTAAATCAGGGTTAGCTTTTGAAATCTTCGGCTAGTGCCGACTCAATCTCGCTTCCTACACCGTTAAGTGTATTAAGTTCTGCAAATATTAAATCGATAACTGTTGCGTCTTTTTCATACAGTTCATCTATTGATTCTTCGGTTAACTTAGGCTCTACCACACTTGCTATTAGAAGTGCTTTTTGATAATCAAAAGCGTCTGTTTGTTCGCCATTGATTAATCGACCTAATTCGATTTGCATTTTTTTAGATATGCCTTTTACTTTGATAGAGACATTCCATTGTGGAATATCAATAGTTTTAGTTGGCACATCAGGTAATGACTTTATGTCATCTAAGTTTAAAATTTTAGCCATACGTCTAGCTCTCCTTTTTACTTATTAATGTGTTGCTCTTGTGATTGCACCTGAAACTTGCATATCGGCAGAATATCCTACGACATCTCCTACTGGGCTAGATATAGCATAAGAAGTCAAAATTGCTTCTCCTGTATATTTAACTGCACCTGAGCCTGTTCCCTCAGGACTATATTCAAAAGATAGAGTTGCTGATTGTCCAACAACTGCACCAAATATAGCGTCAGCAGTACTATCCCAAAGACCTGACAATCCAATTGTCGCGTCTTTTAGACCTGCGATATATGTTTTATTATCTGCACCTAGTGTTGTAGTTTCAGATACATCTGATGTTTCAGGAAAATCAACATTGTTAACATAGCTTGAGATGTCAGTTAATGCCCCACCTGAGTTATCAAGTTTGAAAACTGAATCTTTACCGTGTACAAATGCCATATATTCTCCTTTTAATTATTTCTTCCAAATCCAACTATAACATTGAAACTTGGGTTTGTTCCACTAACAGTATAAACGACTTTTAAGTATCGATTTACTGTTGTGCCACTTGCTACTTCTTTAACTTCTGCACCTGCTGATGTTAAAGCAGTAAAAGATACAAGGTCTGCGTATGTTGAGTTATCTGCTGAGTGTGTAATCTTAGCAGTCAACGTAGGCGTACTTGTTCCTGATACTGATGTTGCAATTATAAAAGCACCACCACCATTGGCAGTAGAGCTAGCATTATCTCTAGCAGTTCCGTTACCTGTTGCAGTAACAGTAGCGTTTTCTAAAACGCTTCCACTAAAAAATCCACTTGCTTGTAAGTCAAAGGTAACTGCAACAACATCTCCAACAGGACTTGATATCCCATAGTTAGTTGTTACACCTTTGCCGAACATACAATCATCTGTTGCGTCAACACCGTCAAATCCAATGAGAGCTACTTTATCATTAGCACCGACTAGACCTTGAATAATGTTATCAGCAGTAGCGTCAAAAAATCCTGAGAAGGAAACTGTTGCGTCTTTTTCTCCTGCAACGAATGTTTTGTTAGAGCTTCCAAAAGTGGTTGTCTCTCCAACATCAACTGTTCTACTTGGGTCAGCAGAACTTAAATAAGAACTCAAATCTGTTGAGTCCATAAAAACTTTGGTATCTTTACCGTGTATAAAAGCCATTTACTTTTTACCTGTCCTTCTTCTACTACGTCTTGTTCTTGACGGCTTACTGCCACCAGTTCCATATTTTGACATATCTCTCCTTATCTTAGCCTTACTTTTTTAATTTCCAAGCCAAAGAAATCTCTGCTGAAACTTTGCGTGTTATTTTCCTACGCTCTTTTCTTGTGTTCTTTTCAGCTATAAGTAAGAATGGAACTAAGGGAGTTCCTCTCTCGTTAATGGAGTTTACCACAGAATAAGGGTTGACATCTGTTTTTCGACTAGCCCATTCTTCTATTGGTTGTATTGGTGGATAATGTGGTTTAGTTCTCCAGTTAGCACCACCCCAGTTTTTTCTGTTCTTCTTTGGTGGCAATTTATAACCATTAGGAAGTCTTTTAAAGTTTCCGTGTACAAAAGCTGAATGTGGTGCAGTTGCTTCTACCTTGACTGATGTAGGCAACCTTCCTCGCATAGCAACATTCTTAGCCTTGATAGATTTCTGTAACTTACCAGTATCAACAGGCACAACTTTCTTTGCTTCTTCAACAATAGCTTCTGAGTGTTCATTCATAAGATGACGCAAAGGTATAAGAGTGAAACCTGCGTTTTGTAATTTTCTTTTTATTTGAGTCATTCCATTTATTTGGAAGTCACTTCTAGTAGCCATAAAGACATACTAACAAATTATTTAAAAATAATTATAGAATTGTGCCACTTAAAGTGACTTTTTTGTGTCCTTTGAGTATGGTTTGGACATCAGGGTCAAGACGTGAAAAGAGTTCACTAACGCCTGTATTTATATCTCCATAGGTATTGAAAGGAGTATCTTTTCTCTTAAAGTATCTAAGAGCTTGTATTAATGTTGCAGTCTTTATATCTTCGGGGACTGCTGAATAACCCCACTTCGCAGTAATTTGTATATTGTTTTTTATTGTTGGGTCAAATCTCTCTGAGCTTCTTGTATCAAGAATAGTAATCTTGTTGTAAGGCTCGTAGTACGTTGTGCCACCAGTAATCTTTATGACTCTAGGATTTGTTGGCTCAACAATGTAGTCAGTATTTAAAGTTAATGTAGTTTCAAAAGTTCCGTCATCATTGTCATCTGTCTTGACTATTAGACCAGTAGTAGTAGAGATGTCAGGTGTATCAAGATAGATAGAGCTTTTAGGTGTAAAAGTTTTTACAACAACACTATCATCTTGAGAGAATTTCCTACCACATACACTATCAATTAATCTTGAAGCAGAATCAATAGCAGTATCTATATTGTTATCTTGTGCCGTACCTGTTAATCCAATATATGCTTTTAAATCATCTTTGTCGACATACTGAGTATGAGCCATTTAAGACCTACTTAGCTTTATTTTCTTTAGGTGCTTTTGCTTTGGTTGTAACAAATTTAAGAGCTTTATAATCTGCGTCATTCATCTCTTGACCTGCACGACCCATTAGTTTACCTTTATTCCAACCTTTAGGAAGTCCGTCATTTGATTCAACACATTCGCCTTTGTCATTACACCAAATATCTTTTTTTAATATCATAATTTCCTTCTTGCTTAATGTCCCACCCTCATAAGATGAATGGGACATTAAAGCCATTTTATCTAATTTCTTAGAAGTTTGTGATTGTACAGAACGCAGTAGCTCTATAAATAGGCATACCGAGTCTTACTGTTGCCTTCATAACGACAATGTCTTTTACGAAGTTCTCATCATGTGAGTCAGACATAGCAACTTCCATACCTTGTCTTGCGACAACGTGAATTGCTTGTCCACCACCGAATACACCAACAATAACTGTACCTGCACCTGCTTCTGTTGATAATACAACAGGCAGTCCCCAAAGGGTAGGTGCAACGCCACCACCGAATTGTCCTGCACCAACAAATAGAGGGTTTAAGCTACCACTTGTTGTAACTGCATTGACTTCGGTAACTAGTTGATACCAGTCGGAAGGGTGCATAATAATTGCGTCAGGTGTTAAGAAGCTATCTTTCTGAATTTCAGTAATTGCTTCATAAACTTGACCAATTCTTTTTAGGTTTCCTGAGAAACTTGAGAAATCAAAAGTGTTGATTCCTGATTTATTCAAGATACCTGTTAGGTTAGCACCTGAGCCTGAGCCACCGACCATTTGGTCTGAGACGGCTAGTCTAACCATTGTTTGTAATCTTGAATCAAGATAACCTTGTACTGCTGAAACGTCAGCTAACAATTCTTCTGTTACAGGAAGGAAAGCACCAATCTTACGAATGTTCTCTGTTCTTTCTGTAAAAGCTAATGCGTTTTCGCCTAAAGCTGAGCCTTCGGCAGTTGCAGTAGCATTGTTAGTGAATGTTGTTTCTTCCAAATACTTGTATTGATAGTTGTCAGTTGTGATTGTATCAATAAGGTCAGGTATTTGTAATGGGTCAAGTGTAGCAGTTGGTACTACTAAGTCTGACCTTGTAACTGCAGGTGGGTAACCTGATTCTGTTAAAGTAGTTTTTAATTCTACTTGTGGATTCCACTTAAGTTCGGAGTTAATGTTCTTTTGTCCATTATCCATAAAACTTTTGTAAGCATTAGAGTCCATAAATTGACCACCAAGAGATTTTCTTACTTCTTTTGGCTCGTCATTGTGGATTGGCATTGATTTAACTTCTTTGCCTTTTACTAATGCGTCCTCAAGTCTTGCTTCTTGAACTTCAAGAGCGTTTAACTCGTTTACTTTTTCATTAAGTTTTTCAATCTCGATATTTCTATCTTCGATAGCTTGTTTTTTTTCAACAGAAATTTCTGAGCCACCTTCAAAAGTGTCCTTCATTTCTTTGATAGCACCAAACTGTGTTTCTCTTAATGCGTGGAGTTCCTGATTGAGTTCTGTTAATTTACTCATTCCTTTTCTCCTTCAATAGTTATGCCTTGACTTTGTGCCAAGACTTCTTGAGTTGTTAACCATAGTTTGTCTAATTCATCAGAAGGTTGCTTTGCTTCTTCTTGTTCTGCACCTAGTCCAAGAATTGAGTCTAAATCGTTATAGACTTCTTGGATTCGGTCTTGAATCTGCATAAGTGAATCTTGAGCAGACTTGGATAACATTTTGCCTTTTTCTAAGCGTAAAGAAGTAAGTTCTTTTGCTCTATCAATGAAACTGTCGATTGTGTTAAGCACACTCTTGGCTTCATCTGTGAATCTAAGACCCGATTCAACATTTTTTACATCTTGTTCTTTTTTCTCTTTGACTGATAGTGTGTGAGTTAATTGATTTGCACCAACCAGTACTGGAGATACTTCGTAAACAGTTGCAGATTTTATGTACCTGACGTTTGTAGATTGCCCGTCTTTTGTGAACTGACCTTCTTCTGCGTCATCTACTTGGAATCCGAATGACCATTGTTGTAAGTCTCCCATAGCTTTTACAAGTTTATATGCTTCTTGTCCTGCTTCTGTATCTAAGAAAAATTCTCCTTTAGCTACTGCTTTTTCTTCGTCTTGAGAAATAGTAGCTTTACCTATTGGCGACTCCCACTTGTGAGACCAAACCATTGGTACTTCTTTACTCTCTCCCCAAGCTGATTTTAATGAGTTGGGTACAACAACATCTCCGTCTGAATCGACTGTGTTGAATACTGAGAATACTGCTTCTACTTTTCCTTCGGCTTCTGTATCTAAAGCAAAATTTACCGACTTAAATTCTTTGTCCATTATTCTTCTTCCTTTTCTATCCACGCTTCGTTTTTTTCGGTGGAAGGGTCGTCTGCAATAAAGTGTCCTTTATCATCTCTTGCTCTTACTTTACTAGCTTCTGCTAATTTTTTTTCTTTATATGCTTTATCTATCTTGATAAGCATACCTTGTTCGAGAAGCCACTTAATACTTTTTTGTGGCACTTTTTTATTATCGATAATTTCGCCTTGAGCAAAATATTTATCTTCGACTGTTATGCCATTTACAACTTCATACATTATGTTATTATCTCCACGCTAAATTCTACGCCTAAGTAATCAATACTGTTTATAGTATATACACCATAATTACTTGCTTCAACAACTCTAGCAGAAGATACCACACCACCAAGTGTTGAGTCTCCTTCTATTGCTTGTTTTATACTTGAGCTTCCACTTCCTGCAAGAAATTCATCAAGAGAATCTTGCGATAATTCTGCGTCAACTCTTGAAACATAAAGATAAAGAGGTATTTCGTATGAGTCTGAGCCACGAGACATTGTAGAATCATAATCTACTGAACTCATTACTCCAACTACGGCAGTTGGTGGCTCTATTGAATCAGGAACATAGGAATAAACACTTAGTCCTGAAATTGTTGCAAGTCTCGTTGAGAGACCTGACCTTATGCTTGATAAACTTGCCATAGGTTTACTATAACAAAAAAGCCACCAATGTAGGTGGCTTAATTGCTTTTGTTAATTTAGTATTTGTTTTCTATATAGAAAAATTTATCAGCTAAAGATAAAAGATGACTATAAGACTGTACTTTATAAGGCTCTCCTTCTTGTTGTTCATCTGACAACCAGTCTTTTTTGTTCGCTTTTAAAAAACTAACTATTTGTTTTAATTCACTATTTTTGTATATCATATTTTATTCCTTATATCTTTTCTAAACAGTCTGTGCAAACATAATCAATTAATGAATCATTATTAAGAATTGTGTCATAGTAACTAACACCTCTTACTTCATCTTCTAATCTATCTCCACAAAACATACTTCCAATTTGTGTTTTGTTGTTTAATGTTTTTCTTAAGTGCCATTCGGTTACTCCAACACTAAACATACCTTGCCTCGTATATGCAGTAATTAAATCAATGCCCTTAGCTTTTGCTTCTTTTAGTTTTTCTATTTTTATTGTTTCATTCATACTATTATTATACATAATCTTCGATTACATACAAGTATTTATAGTAAAAAACACTATAAATCGTTTTTGTAAAAGCCTATAATCATTGATTATTTCAGGTATAGAAAAAGTATTTTATTTTTTTTTTAAGTTTTTGCGTTTTTTTGCTAAAAATTGTGCAGATAGCAGTAGCTTCGGAGTTTAGATGAATGAATGAAACAAAGCTACTGCTTCATTATCTGCTTTATAACTAGGTACAGGGAATGAAACCTAGCTACAATTTTATATTAACACTAAATATCTCCTCTGTTACAGTCGTAACAAAGTTCAGAGCTTCCGTCTAGTAAGGTAACCCTGTTGCAGTTTTTACAAGTATAGTTATCTTTTGTTTGGCTCATTCTTCGTCTCCAAACATTTGTGCGAAACATACTGGGTGTGTCCCTGAAATAATCTGTTCTCTAAAAGCTCTTGATAGATATGGAAAATGTTCCTGTACTGTTTTTTTAGGATTCTCCCAAAGATATTCATACCAGTCTCGTCTAATGACTTCTACCGTGCCTTCTTCTAAACAATTAACACATTTTCTAGTAGGCACAGTTACCACATCATCTTTTACATCTCTCCTGCTAAATTTGTATGTCGTTAAGAACTCAGAAGATTCTTGCAAGGTGTAATGTCCCTTACAGTTTTTTTCTTCTGAGCAGTTGCATTGAAATATCATTTTTGTTCCCTCTGCTTTAGTTGAATCTGTAACTTGCGTATCATCAGCAACTTGCTCACTTCTTCCAGTTGGTTGACGTGGTCAAGATGATTGATGAGTTGTTTTATATTTTCAAAGATTGTCATTTTAGAATCACATCTTCCTTTTCAAACTCTGCCTTACAATGTAAACACTCAAGGGCAGACCACATCAAGTGAGTGACCTCAAGCTCAAGGCTACAATCAGGACAATTAAATTTAAAGGTTGTTCGCTTCTGATAAATCATTGACGAGACCTGTAACCTAATCTCTTGCCATTGAAAATAGTCCTGCCACCTTTTTTGCTTTTAAGTTTTCTACGTGTTGCTCTGTTCATTCTTCTTCTCCCTCTGATTCTATTGTACGGACTTCAAACTTCCCTACGAGAATCTTCTTCTCAACGTCCTTCCACTTGTCGAAACCTAGCTTGATATTTTTATCAAACAGGTTGGAATACATTTGTTGAGCCTTTGCTTCCGTGTCAGCTTCTACCTCGAAGTCAACTTGGAATGATTCACTAAATTTATATATAGCCATTTGTTTCTCCTTTATTAATTTCATTCATAGGGAGACCCTAATCGAAGATTCATAGTTTGTCAAATCTTAAATTATATTTCTTTATTTCGTGTTGCAATACATTTCATACCTGTTAATCTTAGATTATGAATGAAATAACAAAAGGAGACAAAATGTCAAGAAGAACTGAATATCAAATAGCAACTGATGAATTAAATGAAGTTGAATATTTTGAAAAAATTAAAAGAGTAGCTGAAAATTGTATGCAACTAGCTTTAGATAGGGGAGAGACAAAAAATTCTGACAATTATTTAAATGCACAATACGAAATAAAAGTTGCTGACAAAAAAATTAAAGACATTAAATCAAAAAGTAAATATATTATTTAAAATACAAACAATAGAAACGGAGAAAAATAATGAGAGAGATAAATAAAGAACTAGCAAAGAAGTTCTTTGACATTACAAATAAACAAGAACTAATTGACGGGAGTGGACACGCAATCTACTCAGTCGATTCGTTTGTAAAATGGGGAGAGTTAATCGAGTTGCTTGAAGATGACATAAAACATTTAGAGCAAAAACATTTCTCAGGGAATACACATAAATCAACAATCTATTCTCACGCTACTGGCGAGAGATTGGATTATCTTGTTGGCATTGACAACAAAGATTTCCTACGTTGGTTTGGTGGAGTCATTGGTGCTGACTTAACTGACGCTGATTACTTCTATGGTAGAGGTCGTCAGGGTAGCTTTATGGCAGACCGAATATTTGATAGGTTGCAAGATATTGCAGAAATCAATGAGAATGATATGAGAGCTATCATCAAAAAAATGGAACAGAAAAACAGAGAGGAAGAATAATGGCTAAGTGTAGCGTCAGTTGGTGTCACAATTCAGGTAAGTCTTATTACTCAGGTAATCGTGTTACTAAAAAAGGACAAGAATACTTTGAGTTAACAGGAACTTGTTTCGCTGATTTTTATTACAAGACTCAATATTGGATGTGCAATATGCACTCTGACGATTATCGAGACGATAAGAGTTGGGATAAATTCCAAGAACAAAATAGTATTGCTTCTCGTATTTATACAAAAGTATGGCAGTAATAGTTCACGCTTAATCGAGACTCGGAAGCCCACCGTTCATTCGGTGGGTTTTTCGTTTGAGAAAAAATTTTTATGCTTACCGACTTCTTTAGCCGTTGGGACTTGCTTCACGATAAATGACGTTGCACCGACAGTTGATTGTTTCTTTGGCAGATAGGTTTGGTGCTTTAGGATATTCGGCACTCTCTCCACCAACTCTAAATAATTCGTTCTGCCCTACTACTTGTCCGTCAGCTTGAATGTGTGTGTCTCTTGAATTATTGAATTGTGTCTGCCACTCTTTGACAGTAATCAATCCTGATTTCTCTACTGCGTCATATTGACCAAATTGTGATAAAGCCCCACCTTCTGTTCTAGCAATAGTCGAAGCTCTACCCATAAACTTTTTGGGTAAGGCATTCTCGACTTGTCCAGTAATGTACTCATACATTGTGTCCCCACTCAGTCCAAGCTCGACTGCTTCGTCAATACTTCTTCTGATTGTTCTGTTCAATGTAGCCTTCGTGGTTTTTGCTAAATCAGGTAAGACAGAATCTAGTCTCTGATTAACAAACGCAACTGCTTGTCGGTTGTATCTTGTTCTAGGAAGTGGAGATTGAGCAGTTGGAATAATCCCACCACCACGAGTTCGTATCGGATAGAAACCCTCGTTCACTACTTGACTACGGTTTTTCCTTCTTGCCTTGTAATCGTATAAGTCCGTGTCCTCGACTTCGGAGTAACCTTTAAGAGTTTCAGGTAAGAGAATACCCATTTGAAATAATTCAAAGTCATAGACTTCTGATAAGTACACATCATATAAATCTAGTTTCCAATCAAGCGTAGTGTCATCAATCAACTTATTCAGAATCGGAGATTGTCCATTCAAAATGGAATTTTTATATGCACGGTTGTCTTTCCCTCGCACCATACTCCTCGTGATTTTTTCATTCTGACTACGAAGCAGACCGAAGTAGAAGTCCGTGTACCACTTCTCCCAGTTCCGTAACATAGCTTCATAGTTCTTGTATATACCTTGCTTGACCTCTACCGAACTGAGACGATTGTACCTGTACTCTGCGTCTGCTTCTTCTCGTAGCTTATGTCTCCGTACTAGTTCTGACGCACTACTCTGTTTCTCATCTCTCTTGTTCATAGCTCGTACTAACTTCTCACTCCAAGTTCTACCACTACTGCCACCCCATAGCTTCCAAGCTATCCAACCGTTAGTCGCACGACCAGTTCGTCCTGCTATGTAGTCTCTATGAGCTTGGCTAGTTAAGTCTCCTTCGTGTCTAGGGAAGTACTTGGCTATATGTCTTACCTTCTCAGGCGAGGCTTTTGTATTGGAGACAAGATAGCGAGCCGTTGCTAATCCAACGCTAGTACCACCTCTACCAAACTTCTTGCGTAGTGCCAGTCCTTGCTCGGCTTGTCTCTTAACTCCTTTTGGTATCGAGAAATTCAGGTCATCATACTTTCCTTTTTTAAGGTTTCCGTTTATGCCTGTGTCCATATCTCCGACTATATCCAACTCCCCTGTATTAGTACTTAAATTAGACTGAAACTGTATCGTAGACGATACACTAGAACTATCCTTACTACTGTTACTATCCCTATCTACCGTATGAGCAGTAGGAGTAGAATTTATTGCGAGGTTTTTATCCTTTAGGGTCATAGGCTTCATTGTTATCAACTAAACCTTCGTACACTTCGTGTGTTGCACAAGGCATATATATTGTATTACCATTGTCGTCCATACTATGTGTACCTTCACAACCTAACTCTTTAGCTCTTGCTTGAGCTTCTTCTTCTGTTGTATATTGGTCTGTTGCAACAACGCCTTTATCACTACCTTTAAATCTCTCTATCTGTCGAAGTCGTATCTCTGCTAACTCTTTAGTAGGGTAACAACCCATATTGCGACCTGTTTCCTCTGTTATAACGCAGTACTCTCCGTCTATCTCTTGTACTACCTTTAACTCAGCAGATTGCATACTTGCGAGGCTTATCGCTTCGGGTACTTCATCAGACTGTTCTTCTTGTTGTATAGTCGCAGGTTGATAGTCTTGAAGCATATTTGCAGGAAGTGTTACTTTACCTTCGGGGAGTAAATAAACATCTTGGTCAGGTGTAGTAGGTAAGCCAATGCTTTGTCTTGCTTCTGCAACGGTAACCCAACCACCTTGTACTGCTAAGTTCATTCTCTCGTAAATCTCATTTGTATCTGATTGTAAAGCTCTTACATCTGTATAATCGTATCTTGCTTCTAAGTTCTCTGAGTTAGGATAATCAACCTTAAGTATCTGATGTGTTATCTCTTGTGCGACCATATCCCATAAAGGTATGAGCTTTTGTTCTGTAAAGAACTCTCGCAAGGTTTTAGCATTAGAGTAAGTAGCATACTTAAGTCCAACTTCTAATCCTGCGATTATGGACGGCACGCCTAATACAGAAGATACACGAGACTCGAATGACTCTCTTAAGTCTCCTATCTCTAAGTCTTTAGGACTAAAGGCTAGCTTCTCTACATTTACGCCACCTGATAGTACTAAAGGCTTACCTTTGTTCTGACCACCAGTCTTACGTTGGAATGCTTTAGAGATAGCTTCTCCTTCTTCTTCTGTTAAGCCATACTCATCTTTAGGTGTAATCATAAAGCTAGGGACACCCATATTAGCGAGGATTGATGTAGCCATTTGTCCTGCACTCTCATCTCCATAAATCTCTCTAAGTAATGTTTTTACTGGCGAGAAACCTTTTCTATGGTTTTCAGGGTCTAGTCCAAGTCTAAAGTGAGCAATCATA
>Ga0316202_10001730_pt1 | contig 16067 bp, 12 predicted proteins | sample 3monrhotite_MG_FD_204934 | JGI IMG/M metagenome (GOLD analysis project Ga0316202, IMG submission 204934) | Microbial mat bacterial communities from mineral coupon in-situ incubated in ocean water Damariscotta River, Maine, United States -... | ecosystem: Environmental > Aquatic > Marine >... | reverse complement strand
ATTACAGGTGGTGGTACAGCTTCTGCCCCACCATCAGACCCTACAAACAGCAGTGGTACACCGGGAACTTCATCAGGTCATTCTTGGAATTACTCTAGTAATGATCATGATTTTAGAAGTAGTAATAAATATACAGCCCACAGTGATTCTGCAGCTAATACTTCTACTGCTATGTTTTCTTGCCCTTCAATGGCACAAGCAGTTTATAAAAGACAAATGCACGGATACAAACAATCTTGTGGTTACGGTGTAGGTTGTCAAGACCACCATTCTACTGCAGCTTGGTGGGTTATGTACAGACAAATGTTTAAATTAAGAAGCGGTAACTTTGATTCTGGCTGGACTAATTACGCAGCCGGATATTCTTTTAGTTCTAGTTTTGAATCAGGGGGTTGGTTTGGAGGTGGTGGTGGTAGTTACTCTACAGGCTCTATGCCTTATACTGCTAAAACAATTAATTTACAAAGCAACGCTTATATTATTGCAGATTCTTCGAGGTATGACTAATGGATGCTGAAACAGTTTATATTAATGGTGGTCAAATTTACAAAAGCGATTCTGTAAAAACAGTTGTTAGTAATTATACATACAATCCTGATGGCGACCCGTTATTTAAATTTAGTAAAAATGTAAGCGAAGAATATCCTGAAGGAAAAAAATATATTTTTACTAGAGAGTTTAAAGACTATTTTCCTATGGATGCAGACAGAGAAGGTATAGATATTTCTTCTTATGACTTATGTCCTGACGTTGATTTATGGATTGCATTAGGTGCTAAGTCTGAAACAGAAACTAAAGACTATGATTTATTTTTTGCAGTACAAAGTGTTTCAGAACTCAAAGCAGTAGCAACTTACTATAATTTACCTTACCCTATTACTAGTGAAGTTGAAAACTTAATTACTAATTCTCCAAACACTATTCATTTTTGGAGATTAGAAAATCTTTATGTTGTTCCTGCAGGTATTCAATATAGAAATGGCGTACCTACTTTATTAAAACTTTATACTTACCCTACAACTATTCCCGGTTGGAAGACTTGGATGCTTGGAAACTCTTACACAGATGGCGGAGAAGTATACGAGAGCGGTGGAATTTATCATCAGCTTACCGGAGGTCAGGGTAAGGACGGATACACCATGAGAGGTAGCGCTAACTACCAGAGAGCAGAGTCTATAACTAGTAAAATAGGTGATAAAACATCTGTTAAATATAATTTTACTAAGACAGATGATGGCGGTGATCCTGTTATTATGTGGGAAGCAGAAGAAACAGACATAGCTTCAGGAGAAAAACGTATTCGTCATTATGAATCTACTAAAATGTTTAGAGAAGTAATAGGAAAATTATCTTCAGGAAATAATTTAGAGTCTTATAATTTATCTTCAGATGTAGATTTCTGGTTAGGTCGTAGTTATTATGATAACACTAATGAAGCAGAACTTTATTTTGTAGCTACTAGTTCAGAACAAGTAAAAAAAGTTTCTGAACACTACAAATTACCTGTTCCTTATAATGATAATTTAAAAAATAAATTAGACAACGATCCAGAATCACTTAGGGTTAGGCATTATGATATGTTAGGTTTAGGTGAAGGTAATTTTGTTCCTGTTGTTGCAGGTGGTATTGTATTTAAAGATAATATTGCTGTTAAAATTAAGTTATATGAATTTACAAGAGAGGCTTCTTAATGTTAAACATAAGACAAATAGAAGGCGAAGAGATATTACTTCGTTATAAAGATATTAAAGAGGAATTAGACAGAGCCTTAGAACATTCTGACAATGAGTGGACGTCAGCACAAATAGTACAGAACGCTGTAGCTAACCCCGCTATGTTTCATATATGGGAAATACAGAAAGGTAATCATTGGATTGGAATTGCTTCGACTCGGGTGATTGAATACATGAACTTTAATTCGTTACATATTACTACGTTAGGCGGTAACGGTATGTACAATCATTTACAGGAATTAATCCTTATGTTTGAAGACAAAATAAAGAAATATCCGGGGATAGACGTATTAGAATACACAGGTCGTAGAGGATTTGTGAAACATTTAACTAAAGTAGGTTGGAAAGAACAATATACTACTATGAGAAAAAGCTTAAAGGAGAATTTAGATGGTTAAAATTTATGATGGTGTTACTATAGATATGAGCACTAGTGAAATAGTAAAGCACGGTGAGGTTACCTATGTAAATCCTTCTAATGTTGCTTATACAAAAGGTGGTGATAATAAATCTACTACTGTTAATACAGGATTTGCTGACAAGTACGATCCTCAGATTAGTTCAATGCTTAATTCAGGTCAAAATCTTTATGAAAGCGGTCAGTTAGGACAAGTAGCAGGGTTTAATCAAACACAAATAGATGCTCAAAATCAAGGCATAGCTTCTGCTGGAGCTCAAACAGGTTTAGAACAAGCATTAGCTGCTCAAGCTAATAAAGGTGTTGATTTATCTGGTATGCGTACTGGTGCTAAAAATCAAGCGTTACAAGCTCTTAATATGAATGCAGCTAACGCAGGTAGAGCAGGTGGATTAGGCGGTTCTAGACAAATGCTTAATAATCAATCAGTTGCTAATGATTTAGCTGGTAAGTTTGGACAAATAGACCAACAAGCACAAGCACAAAACTTTGCTAATAAAGCTAACGCTTTAAAAATGCAAGGACAAGGTGCACAAACTTTAGCTAGTATTGGAGCAGGTCAACAACAACAAGCCCAAAACCAAGCTGATGCCCCTTATAAGGGTTTATCACAGTATGCTTCATTGTTTCATGGTATAGCAGATAAATCTACTACGACTACACAAAAGGGACAGGGTGGTAAATAATGAGTATGTTAAGAGGTAATAATAATCCTTTTGGAGTATCTATGGTAGATCCAGAAGATGAATTAAAAAAAGGGTTTGCTAGTGGAAATTCTATTGAAGCAGCAAAAGGCGCAGCAATAGATAATAGCCCAACAATGGGTCAAAAAATTTTAAATACAGTAATTACAAAAGGCGCTGAAGCTTTTGGAACAGCAATGGGAGGACCTTTAGCTGGAAAAGCTTTAGGAACTTTAGCACAATCTTCTATGGGAGGTTCTGATAATAAAATGACACCTCCTGCATCTCCAAATGGACCAGTGGGTATGCCAGCTCCTTTAACAAATAAAACAGATACATCTAATATGATGGCTAGTTATAACCCTACTGGTATGGAAATGAATAACAGAATTTATGACGATTGGATAATAGAAGATTTTATTAGAGATGGTGTTGTTTTAGACGAAGAAGTTAAAGACATAGGAAGAGATGGTTATAAACAAATTGTACCCTTAAATGTTTGGGAAGGAGGTTATTCATAATGGCAATACGTTCACATTTCGATCCAGCAAATTCTTTATTAGGCTGGAAAGGTTTTGCAGATGGAAGTTCAATTAGTAATAGCGGTGGAGTAGCAATAGATAATACTGACCCTTATGCTAATTTAAAAGCTTCTGCTGCTAAATTAGGCGGTAATGCAGCATTGCAATACGCAAAAAATTCTTCTGTACCTGAGTTTTCGCATATAGACAAAACTTTAAATAAAATAGTCATGAAAAAACCAGATAGTTTTTTATCTAGTATAGTTGGTACAGCACCTTTAATGGAAAATCAGATATACGATACTGACGTAGAAATGCAAACTGAACTATTTAATCATAATAAATTGGTTAAGGAGTTGGCAGAAGCTAAATTACTTGAAGCTAAAACTGTTGAAGATATAGCAAAACAAAAAGAGTTAGAAGAATCTTCTGTATTTAAAAATCAAAATCCTTTATTAAATATTAATGATGTACATTCTAGTGATTTAGAAGATTTAAGTTTATCAGAACTTGAGCAAATAAAAGTAAATTTAGGAGATGTAAAAGACGAAGTGTTTGCAGGCGGTGGTGACGATAATTTAGCAATGGGTAAAGCTCAAAAATGGTGGGATGACTTTACAGATAAGGCTGGTTTGAAACTTAAGCCTATCTATGAAAATTTCAATATTACACCAAAACCTCTTATGAGTGAAGTTGATCAAAGAATAAAATTAATCAAAGATACTGCTGAAGTTTGGAGACAATCTCCTGGGGCAACGGAGTATTTTGCAGCTAATCCAGAAGCTTGGAAAGCTGTTACTACTAATGGGTCTGTTGATAATGAAAAATTCCTGCCGTGGTTTAATAGTATGAGAGGCAAATTAACTTTAGGAAATCCAGATTGGCTTGGTGTTCAAGCAAGAGATTTATGGGAAGCATTTCAAGGTCCTTTTGGTGGGTACGATAAATCGTTTTTTAAGTAAGGAGATAACATGAGTAATATGAGTCGAAGAGATTACTATAGAATGAGATATGGGCAAGCAGGTATTGACCCTACTGAAATGGAACCTCAAAGTGTTTTCGATGCTCGTTCTATGGACTATGGTATTCCACCTACTGGAAAAATAATTCCAGAAAGTAAAGAAATAATAGCAGCTAAATTAGCTAATAAAGACAATACAGTTGATTTATTAAAAAGAAACAGAGGAAACGATAGTAGTGTTTTTGGAACAAACGTATCTTCTGATATTGAAAATATTATTAACCAACAAAAAATAAGCAAAGATGGTAGTCAAACAAATACTAAAACTACTAGCTACGCAGACGGCTCTTCACAAAAAATTATAGACAGTACTCCAAAAGGAGTTGCTGGTAATACAACATCTTCAGAAAATTTAAATAAAAGTTTAGCAGATTATTTTGGTGAATCTTGGAAGACAGATGAGGATTTAAATATTATTAGAACCCCGTCAACATTTAATAATCCAGATGGTTTAGTTTTAGACATGAATGAAAAAGAAGAAGAAAAATCTACTTGGGCTAAAACAATGGATAGCATAGCTGGTATAGCTGCTTTAAATTTTAAAACTCCAGATAGTTATAATTCTGATACTAAAATGTATTTAGAAAATAAAGATTTGTTTGATAGTATTAAAGACGGAACTATACAAAGCGATGATGTTATTAGGAAAAATAATAGAATAGCTGCCATGCGTAAAATTATGGATAAAGGTTTTAAATTACCTTTGTTTAAAAGGTCAATTGGACTTGAAAATATTTTAGGTGTTAATCCTACAAGAGGTGAAGCGGAATTAAACGCATATAATAAGAGTCTTAATGTGCCTGAAGATGCTACAAGCGCAGCAACAAGAATAGCAAAATACCAAGAGAATTTTGGTAAAGGTATTCCAAATAACAAAGACGGAAAAGAATTTAGTTACGTTGCAGATACAATTTTAAATAATATTGCTGACGAAAAAATTAAACAAAAAAGAAAATTTAGTTTTGATGATTATGTATCTCCCGGTAATCCAAATGACCAAACAATGTTAATGGATCGTGGAGAAATATTTGCAGACTCTATGGCAGACCAAGCTAATTCTTTTATACAAAATGATTTAAGTAATAAAATGAGCCCTTCAGAGATATTTGAAGACTCTATGGAAGGAGAAGTCTTAAGTAAAGCAAATATAATAGAACCAGCAGAATTAAATGAAGACGGCAGTGTTAAGAAATTTCCAAAAGTTGATGAAAAAAGTAGCGCAGATGCTTACAACCCTAATACAGATGTAGAGTCTATATTAAAAGGAGAGAACACGCCTACGTCTGAAATGACAAAGTTAGTTTTAGCTAATGGGGAAGCTATAGAGAACCTAAAAATACTTCAAGAACAAGTAGATAAGTACCAACAAAGCCCAGAAATGATTAAAAAAGCTTATGATTCTTTTCTTAAGGAATCAGGTTGGTTAAAAAATAGCAATGAAGATTTATTTAAAGGTCTTGTTGGTTTTGCTAGTGCAATGGTTATGGGGTTAGACGTTACAGATGCTCTTGGATTAGGTTTTGGAATAGTACAACAACAAAAAGAAGAAGAAATAGCTGCTAGAGAAGAAAGAAAAGCTAAATTTGTTGAGTTGTTAAAAGATAGCGGTCCATATATGAACGATACTGCTTGGGAAGCAACGTTAGAACGTTTAGGTTTTGATAATGCTGACGATATAGAATATATGAATTTGTTTAGAGACTTAGGTAGGACAAAATTAAATACTACAAGTGCTAAAAGTTATATTGAAGACGTACAAGCAATGGAAAAGGAATTAAAAGATTTATTAATTCATCCCGGTATGGAAGGTAATCAAGGAGAATATAACGAATATGTGGCTTTATTTAATTACGCACAATCACAATATAAAAGTAATCCAGAAAATTTTTTAAAAGCTAAGGAACAAATTGCTCAAGCCTTTACACAATGGCAGGATTATAAATTAAGTGACAAAGCTAAAGGAGAAGGTCCAAAAAGAATTTGGTTTCCTTGGACTTGGAACAACAAAGAAAACCCTAATGTATTAAGCCCTATTGTTTTCTTTGAAAATTTACATGGTTTAGTTGATTTAGACGGTAAATTTATGATGAGCGTTAAAGCAGACGATCCTAATTATGCGTTAATTGGTGAAGCAAATCTTTATTTAAATAATATGTTTGCCAATGATCAAAACAGAATAAAAGAGGCATCAATGAAAATAGCTGCTGACTGGTCAAAGAATCATAAGAATAAAACAGGTAGTAAATACAAAAATAAAGAAGATTACTCTGAATTTTTTATTATAGAAGTTAATAAGCTTGTTCAAAATAGAACGTCAGAAATAATCAGTGGCACTAGACAATAAAATAAAGGGAATATTATGGCAGATTATGAATACTTTAAATTTTCTGATGGGATTGATCGTAAAGTCATAGATGGTGATTCTCTTTACGATTCAGATGAAAATGGAATTCGTATACCTGGAATGGATACTTATGAAATAGACCACGGTAGAAAAGGAGATATTGGTTCTAATAAAGGTCAAATGCAAAGAATAATATTAGAACAACTTATTAAGGAAAAAGGTTTTAACAATATTGTATTTACTGGTGAAGAGGATTCTAGAAGAGATGACGGTAAGCCTCGTAAGTTAGCTAATCTTGAAGACAACGAAGGTCGTAATGTGACAAGTATGATGTATTACGAGGGTTTAGTTCCTCCAAGAGGAGGCTTTGTTACAGACGATGACATAGAAATGTGGAATCAAGGTCGATATGCTAGACTAAGAGATCCAAAAGGTCAAGACCCTTATTACGCAAAACTTCGTGAACAATACGAAGGTGCCGGTGAAAGAGACTGGTACATGCCTAAAACTAGAGCTATTAATGAAAGAGAGTTTAATCCTAAACTTCATAGTGGGGTAATGTTAAGGAGACAAGATCGTAACATTCATAATGAAGCAGACAGCGCTTTTATTTCAGGATTTTCTGGAGGTGTTGATGGTCTTCAAGGCGGTTTGTACGGTGTTTTAGAGATGCTTGGTAATAAAACAGGTATTGAAGCCTTAGAAAGGTACGGAAGAGACGGGGTAGAATTTCAAGAGTTTGAACAAAGCCAATTACCAAGATGGATTACTAACATTGACGATATTAATTCAGTATCTGATTTTAGTAAATGGGCTGCAGGAGCATTGGGTGGTAGCTTACCTTATTTTGCTTTAATGGCTGGAGGTTTTGTTCCGGGATTTCAAAAACCTGTATTTACTGCAATGTCTATGATATACACTGGTCAAACATTTAACGAAATGACTGGTACAGCTGATGAAAACAGTATGGGCTACGCATTAACAGCAGGTATTTTACAAGCTTCTTGGGAGCGATTAGGTGGTCAAGCTGTTTTTAAATTAGTTAAGCCTAAAGATTTAGGAAATAATAAAGGCGTAAGAAAAGCTATAAAAGAAATTGTAAATTCAAAAGCTAGAGGCGCTAAAAGTGGAAAGCGTCTTACAGAAGACGATGCTTTAAAATTAATATTAGGTGCTAAGAAAAAAGAAATAGCTGCTATATTAAAAGATTTTAAAAAGAACGATGCTATATGGAAAGCATATGCAGCTACTGTTTCTTCAAGAGCTCTTGGAGGTATGGTAGGAGAAGGTACTACAGAAGGAATGCAAGAAGCTACTCAAGTGTTAGGTGCTTATTTAGGTTCTCCTGAAAGTAAAAGAAAATTTAATATGGAAGATATATTAGATGAAGACGGCAATGTAATGGAATTAGGTTTTAAGAGTCAATTAAAAAATGCTATTGCTGCTGGTGGTTTATTAGGTGGTGGTATTGCAGGAGGGAAATCGGCTATTGTAGAGCCCACTCCTTATTCTACAAGTGTTAGACAAATGCAATGGGAAAAAACTCCGCAAAGCGCTATTGATTTTGCACCTGTAAAAACAATACAGACAGTATTAGATCGTGCTGCAGATAATTATAAAGGTAATGAAATTGACAGAGAAACAATAACTCCAGAAGAAGCTAAAGAATCTAAAGTTAAGGGTATAAAAAAATCTACACAAGAAGAAATAAACAATATTGCAGTAGATAAATATGTAGACACACACAAGAAAAATCAACAAACAAAAAGTGGTCTTTCTAAAACTAGTGACTTTATTATAGATTTAAAATGGATATCAGCAGGTTATCAAGTTCTTGCTAAAAACATGAAAGATGTGTTAGGTAATTTAGAATTGTTAAGAGCTGAAATGGAATACTCTGGATCTCCTTATGGGAGATTTTTTGCTGGTCAAACTTTAGTTCAAGAAAGAAGAACTTTAGAGGGAGATTCTCATAAAAGATTAAAGATGATACTAGACGAAGTCTTAGAAGCCGTTGTAGACAAAAAAGGTAGACCGGTTGCTAAGAACGCAAAGAATCGTAGGGAAATATTTTTAGCTCTTAGGGATTCAGCATTAGCAGAAAAGACAATAGATAAATACGCACCTATAGACCATATATTTTCTAGGGCTTTTCAAAGAATAAATGATTACGAAACTTTACATGAAAATAAAATTAGAGAAATAGATTCTAATTATTATAGTAGAAAAACCTCTATGAAAGGTGCTGATGGTAATACAATAGCTTGGAGTGTTGACGCTTTAGTTGGTAAAAAAATAAGCCAACAAAAAGTTGGAGACAATAAAGAAGGATTTAAAAGAGCTTTAAAAGAATATACTGGTTGGGAGAGTGACGAAGAATTAGAACAAGAATATCAAAGAATAATGGGAGCACCTACTAATTATGATTATCAAGAGTGGGGTGATGTACAAGTAGACCCTAAGTATTTATCTAAAAAACCAGGATATATAAAAAGAAGAATTGAATTCGATCATCCTGCTTTTAAAGATTTTTTAGAAGAAAATACTTATGACGTTGCTTTGACAAGAGCTACTGAAATAGCGCATTATGTTTCAGATATGAAGTCTAAAGGTTTTGGTGGTTCAAAATTAAATGCCAAGATATTAGCTATAAGAGACGAAATTTTTTCTAAGTATGGTCAAGAAGGTGTAGACAAATATATGCCTGAAGTAGCTTTTGAAATACGTAGGCATTATGAAATGCATATGGGAGAATATCATAAAATAAAAAATGATACTGCAAGAGCTGCAGCTGCTAATGCGGGTGCTATGATGTCTTTTGCTTATATGGGTATGGCTGTTTTTTCTTCTGCTTCTGAAATAGGATTAATGTTTAGGAATATGAGCGGAGTAGATGCTAATGATGAAAAGCTTTTTGTTAAAATGACTAAGCAATTAGCAAAATTAACTAAACAATCAATGATTGCTCAAATGAAAAAGATAAGAAAATTTGAAGGTGATTGGGCAGACACCAGCTTTAGAGACGAATTATTAGATAGACAAATAGCTCGTGGTATGACTGGAAAAGAATACGGAGCTGGGCATATTGTTGATGCTGAATTTGATCAAGACAGAAGAACATGGTTACAAAGAAAAGGTATGCCTATGTTTTATAAATGGACTGGTCTTACAGGTTACACTACTTTTATTAGAATGGGTAGAGATTCTATGTCTAATGATTGGTTAGCAATACAACTTGCAAATGTTAGTGAGGCTTTATACGGTGCTCAAGGTAGTTGGCAGCACAATTATATAAAAGAAAATTTAAATAATGAAATTACTATAGAACATTTAAAAATAGCTAATGAAAAAATGCTAGAACTAGGTGGACTAGACGAAATGTTAGAGCAATCTAGTTATAAAATGGATAACAAACAAGCAATTTCTTATAAGGCTTTAAGAGACTTAGGTGTCGATCCACAGGCTCTTGCAAGAGATTTTAATAAATTAATGGACTATTATAATAGTGGTAAAAATGGTTTACAAAATAAATTAGGCGTAGGTTTTTACAATACAAGAATTGTTAAAGATAGTATTCATTCAGATAGTGAAAAAGAATTAAATTTCTTTGATTGGTTAGAGAAACTAAAAGAATCTACAAGTCCTGATGCAATGCAGATAAAGAATTTTACAACATCTTTTTCTAGAAATTTAGAAATAGCTAGGTCTAATTATGTAGATGCAGCTTTAGTTAATCCAGACCCTGGAAAAAGACCTCCTATGTATAGTGATGGTCGTACTAGATTATTGTTTATGTTTCAAGGTTATCTGGCTCAATTTTCGTCAAAGATAGCTAGACCTATACTTCAAGATTTAGCAGGAAAGGGTGCGCCTCAAGACCAAATGAACGCTGCAATGGTTATGATGTCTGCAATTGCTCTAGGTTTTTTAGGTCAAATGTTTAAAGATGAAATTAAATATGGAGACAAACCCGCTTGGCTTACAGACGCAGAGTATATTCAAAGAGGTGTAATGGCTTCTGGTCTTATGGGGCAAACAGAAAGACTATATAATCTGGTTTTTCCTCTTTATAAATCAGAAGAAGATACAGTTGCTGATAGGTTTTGGGCAGAAATTGGACCATTAACTGGTACAATTGATTCAATAACTAAAGGAACTAAATGGGCATTAAGAGGAGAAGGTGAAAAAGCTTTAAATCAATATTTGAAAGTGTTGCCGGGCGGTTCGTTTACACAACAACGACAAGCTGTGGCTAACATAGTATCAGGTAATAACGGAGAACAGGAGTAATACATGGCTAGAATTAGTTCAAACACACAAGGTCAAATGACCGACCAGCAAAGAAAAGAACTTGAAGCTTATCAAGCAGAACAAGACGTAAGAAACAGGTTAGACCAAGAAGTTCAATCAGGTGGTTCTGCAGTACAACAATTTAAAGTACCTAATACTCCTTATATAGGAGGTTCTAAAGAATCAGGACCACTTATTATAGGTGATGACTCGGGAGTGCCAACAGCTAATCCGTATAAAGACGTAATAACAATGAAAGATGGTTCTGGTTATTCAGTTATTCCTCAAGATAAAACAGCAGAAGCTAGGGCTATTGCTTATACAGCAAGACAAGCTGAGAAAGCTCAAGATTTAAATATAAATCTTAAGTACGATCCTCTTCAGCTTGAACAAGATTTAGGAATAAGTCCGCAGTCTGCCTTAGCAGCAGCTACTATGGGTAGTCCGGGTACTATGGATTTTAATGAAGAATATGATTTAAGAGCTCCTTATGGTAATTTAGGTCAATTGTCTTCTGGTGTAAGTATGCTTGATCCTGAAAGTAGAAAACAAGAAGTACAAAGACTTATCGACGAAGGCTTTCTTAGAGTAGGTGAAGGAGGTATTCTTGAGAAAGTAAATCAAGACCAGATGCTTAACCAAATGACTCCTGAAATGGAACAAACTTACAATAGCATATTAACAGGTACTGGTGAGGGAACAGGAGTAGAGGCTGCTAAAAGTTACTTAAAGAATGCATTAGGGAAACCAATGATGTCTGCAAGAGGTACTCATAGACCAGCATCTTTAGATACAATTCAAGAAGTAATGGATGGTCTTTGGACTAATTCAAATAAATTAAAAAACTTGTTTGGCAATGCTGCTGTAAATAATCCAGAGTTACAAACTGTTTTTAACGAGTGGACAGGAGATTCCACTGGTATTATTAATGATTCTCTTTATTTACAATTGCTTTTAGCTTATTATAGAGCAATGGAAGAAGCTAGTTATGCTGATTATTCAGATGATGATAAGTGGAGGCATGAAAAATTAAAGTCAGAGAACGGTGGATTTTTAACTGAAGAATTGTTTAGGTCAAAGAGATTTGATAGACCAAACGTATGGCAACCAAGAAAAAGAATATTAAGTGAAAAAATAGGTGACTATATCGAGGAAGTTACTAGAGCAAAATTTAAAAACCCTACTCAAAAAGCTATTATAGGAGAAGGTCTATTAAGTTTAGTACAAAATTCAGATATACTTGGGCATTTACCTAATTCTAAATATGTTATAGGTGAAAAGAACTTAGGTTTTAAAGCTAATCCAAGTTCAGAATCAACAATTGATCCGATTACTGGTCAACAAATAAGCAAGGGTTATAGGTTTAATAACAATCAGGATACAATTCTTGATAATAAAAATAACCCGATAGTAGAAGATGTTAATGGAAAGGTTTATATTGTAGAAGATATAAAAATGGATGATCGTTTAAGAGATTTCTTGTTTGCAAGTAAAGGTATAAGAGACTTAATGCAACCTAACTTTAGAAATAACGTTAGAATTACTCCTAAACCTGATTCTTTGAAAAGAGAATTAGATTCTCCTTTTCTTGGAAAAACTTCAGGAGTTAGTTATGTTAGAACTAACGCAATGAATATACAAGAAGAAATGCCTATGATGATTAATCCTAGGAATTTAAATTTTGTAAGAAATACTTACGTAGGTCCTGAAGAAGGTAGATTAGATTATGCAGAAGGGGCAGATGCTAAGAAAGAGGATATTGGTTTAAAATGGTTTAATTTATTTAATGAAGAGTTTTCTTTTAAGCCACAACATTATCATATAATATTACAACAAGATGCTTACATAAAAGAAAATTCTCCTGACGGAAAAACATGGTATCCAGATATAAAAAGAAGGTCTTCTGGTAGAAGTGGGCACGAGACTTTACTTATGACTGATCACAAAATAATGAGAGGACTTACTATTCCTCGAGATTATTCTTATACTATGTCATTAGCACCTATTGACGGTAAAATGAATCAAGAAGAATCTGACCACATGAATGCTATATTAATGTATTTAGGTTTTGATGGTAAAATTCCTGCTGCTTATCAAAGACAAATAAAAAATATACTTAATCATAAGAAAAATAATAACGGTATTATGCATCCTTGGATTAAATTAGGTATGCAACTTAATCATTTAGCTGATTCTAATGGTCTTCCAGAAAAATCTATAATAGATGGTAATGGTAACATCATGCCTAATGAGTTATATATTGATCCAGATACGTTAAAACCGTTAATAAATGATGGTACATTAGGTGAAGGTATGGATTCTTTATTTGCTTTAATGGAATTATCAGACTACGTAGCAGCTAAAGAAAATGAAGCAATAACACAATATCAAACAAAGTTTATTGGTACTGTTGATGCTGCTCAGTCTGGACCTACAATTCAATCTATTCAAATAGGTAATATAAGAGGCGCTATTTCGGGGGGATTAGGTGTTTTAAATTGGATGCACAAAGATCGCTTAAAGAAAGCTAGTGACAAAAAGAATAATATTGATCCTGAATCTCGTTTTGATTTGCCTAAATTGTATGCAACAACTGCAGAAAAAGCTAGAGGTTATTTACAAGGTGAAATTAATGCAGGCAGAGATAATGATTATATAGATTTTATTAAAATTTTATTTGCAGATGCTCAAAACCCTAATAATTTTGATAAGCTTTGGAACAAAAGTTCTGCTTTTGCTAAGACAGGATTAGTTGGAGCTAGTTATGGGCAAGGAACAGACGGTTCTATTATGTCTATTGCTGCTGAAATAACTAAACACTTAGAAGAATCTATTCCGGATGCTGATTTTGTTAGAATAGTTAATAATTTAAGAAGTAAATTTGGTAGTGATGTTAGTGTTAATCCTAATGGTAGATTGGTTTTACAAGGAAAAGCTTGGGGACATTTAAATAAAATAGCAGAGACTTATGTTAATTCTATGAATGAAGCAGAACCTAGATTAAAAGATTATTCAAAATACATGAGAAAAGCTTTTAAAACATATGTTAAATTTGCTAAATTAGCTCAAGATAATCCTGATGTTATGGGTCCAGTATCAGCACCTAAGATGACATATAAAGAACCTAGTGGTATTTCTATGGAGGCAGTCTGGCAGAAAAATTGGATTGATGGTATGAGTACTTCTATGATAGAAAATCACATACCTTCAGACTGGAAAACGTTTGATATTATGGGGTCTGAAATATTATTTCAAGAAGGTATACCTGTTCCTAATTTAGATGCTGAATCTGAAGCTCTTAAATTTACTAATGATGTTAAATCAGCAGGCATTAGTCGCTTTCCAGTTATTTCCATTCATGGTTTAGATGATTTAGTACAATCAATAACTATTTCTGAGATGAATAGATTGTATCCAGATGACTTTAAATTCTTTTTATCTGTTTGGGATGCCGGTAGAGTTCCTACAAATATGTTAAGGAATTACAGTAATATTTATAATAAAGTGTTTGAAAAAGTTATGAAAGAAAATGACTTTTTTAAACAATTAACTAATGGTTTTAGAGAAGCAATAAATTCTATTGAAATTAGAGATAACAAAGGCACTAGATTAGCTGATAAGTTTTTAGAAAAAGGAAGGAAATCAGGTGTTGTTAATGAATACAATCAATTAAAAGGAATGATAGCAGATTTAGAAGCTTTCGAAAGAACTACTTGGGAAGGTGAAAAATATAAACCTGGTATGGCTACAACTACTGATGAGAATGTTGAAGGTAAGAATACTTTGTTTGAACGAGCTGAAATGTCTGGTGGACAAATAAAACAAATGTTTTTCCCTGATCCTGACGAGTATGAAGATTACTTATCAAGTAAAGAAAGTCAAAGTACTGTTCAATCTGCTTTTTCTGGTTCTCTGTTAGATAACAACGAAGTTGCAGCAGAACTAATGAGAAGAATGCAAGAGTAAAAAATAAAAAAAAAACCCCCTATAGATTAATTTCTATGGGGGTATTTTTATTTTAATATCTTCTGTCTTGCTGTACTTTTTTCAAAAACTTTTCTGCTTCTTTTCTTAATTTATTAGCTTCTTTAACAGCTTTTTCTTTAGCTTCTACTAAATCATGTCCTTCCGAAATTAGTCTGCCTTGTATTGCTACTAAGTTTCGTTGATATATTTTATTAAAAGCAACTTCATTTAATTCAGGTGTGTGTGCTAATTTTGGGTCTAACCCTAATTCTTGTACAACTTCTTCATCACTAACACCTAACTCTGACATTGGATTATAATTTTTATTCATATTCTATCTCCTGTGATCGTCCTGATATATTACAACCTTTATAATAAACTGTTTCTCCAAAAATATTATTGCATTTATATATAGATTCTTTTGCAAATATAATATCTTCTATTGGATACCAGTCATTATCTGATATTTGTAATTCTATTCTTATTTCTTCTAAATCTATACCATCGTTATATAATTTTTCTATATTGTGGTAATGCGTTTCTAAGTCATGTAACAATTTTGGGTTGTGATTTGTTTTTATTTCTAGCGTTGTTATCATCTTTTTCCTCCTCTTTATTTACATAGTCCATAAAGCTTTGCATCCAGTTACCGTCTTCTTGTATCTGAAATTCCCATTGTAAAGTTTCTTGATGTAATCCTTTGTCGCTGGGGTGTGCTATGTTTAATGTTAATTGTGCTGTGCTCATTAGTGCTCCTTGTTATCTGTAACTTTATCGTACCCTAGAATTGCCATGCTCTTTAATAAAGAGCGTATGCAGTCTTCGGCTGCGTCATGTGTTCCTGAACTTAAATCTTGTGAGTGAGTAACAGCTACTGCTGACTCTAACATTAGACTTAAATCTTCTGCTAATCTTTTTTCTTCTACCATATTATACTCCTATTTACGCCAATCACTTTTCCATAGTGGTCTTGGCTTTTTTCTTAATAACTCTCTATAAAGTTCGGCAGTCTTATCCATTTGAACAAGACTACCGGGTTCTTTTTGTTTGTCTTTAGGATTTAAACTCCTACCCATTGCGCTAGTAATCCT
>Ga0316202_10001729_pt1 | contig 16067 bp, 7 predicted proteins | sample 3monrhotite_MG_FD_204934 | JGI IMG/M metagenome (GOLD analysis project Ga0316202, IMG submission 204934) | Microbial mat bacterial communities from mineral coupon in-situ incubated in ocean water Damariscotta River, Maine, United States -... | ecosystem: Environmental > Aquatic > Marine >... | reverse complement strand
GATTATTCAAAAGAAGGTTCAACCTGATAGCATTGTCTATACAGACTATTGGAGGGGTTATAACGTGCTTGATATTTCCGAGTTTAAACACTATCGAATCAACCACTCAAAGCTGTTCGCAGACAAGCATAATCACATCAATGGGATTGAGAACTTTTGGAACCAAGCCAAGCGTCACATGCGTAAATTCAATGGCATTCCAAAACAACATTTCTACTACTTTTTGAAGGAATGTGAGTGGCGTTTTAACTACTCTAATCCAAAATAACAATTATCCATGTTAAAACAATGGGTTACAAAGAGTAATGCCTAGTTATATGGGCCAGCCCCTACATTTTTTCAACTAGGTAGCAGGTAAGTGGACCCCAATCACTTTGGCTGGATGGTGTGGCATTGTATCCCGGCTATTTGTCTGTTGAACGAGCTGGAGGTTTTACTGCTCATGAATTGGTTCTAGCCGGGGCTGGTTTTTATAATTGCAACTTCTCTAAAGACCGAAACTGAGTAAGCATTGATTATATTTGGCATGATGGCATGGATCTTTGGGCAAAAGGGGTGCTCGTCAAATTTGGCTTCAGGTATGGGAATGAAGGTGAAGTTAGTAGTGTGATGTTGCCAAACTGCACATGCCGTATTTTTCGAATTGCAAACGTAAGCTTGGGTTAACTCAGTTTCCAAAACAAAGGCAGCCTATATTTATAGTCTGATATCCTGAGACCACACACCTGTTGGAATCTGTGCATGGTATCCCTGGTGATAATTTCTTCTGACGAAATGTTTAGGAAGGCGAGCTTTTGAAATTTAAATTTGGCACTCTCAAATATATAGCCTATAAGTATATTTATAGGGTAAAGTAATTAGTTCTTTTTTAGTAAAAAAATTCTTGTTTTGAAAATGCCAGTAGCATCATGAAAGGGGCTATACTTATTCAAAACCAAGAACCTATAGCCGATTAAAATAAGGTAAATTTTTCTGCTGAAAGCCTTATTAACGTGAAAGGAAAAATTAGTGTGAAGAATGATTTTGACACACGGATTTGAAATTTAATACTGAGAATTAAGGAGGAACAATAATGCCAAAAGTACTACGCCAGTTAGAAATGGATCCGGATGTTGAGCTGTTGCAAGGCCTGTTATCGGCCAATGGGTATTTTGAAGTAAATGTTCCGCAAAAAGGCCTCTTTGAGGCAATGACCCACCAGGCAACAGTGCTGTTTCAATCACAGCATCTTGATCAGAGTGGTGCTCCTCTGGATGCTGATGGTATTGTAGGTGGAAAGACATGGTGGGCTCTGGAGAACCCTGGTAATAACTTGGTGGATCCAAGTGATGATCCAAGTGATGATGTTCAGAGAGATGATTCATTGCCTGTTGAGTGGTTAGTGAAGGGTGATGACTTTCCAATCGTTGGGCGAAGGTTCGAACGGGAAGAGTTTGTTGAGTATGTGAAGTGGGTACAGGAAAATGAGGATTACTCTTGGAACCCAACAGGAATCACTATGCACCATACTGGTGTTCCGAATCTTTCGCAGCGACCTGATGGTTATACCGAACAGCACATGAAGAATTTCCGTCATCATTATCGCGATACAATGGGATGGGGCCATGGCCCGCACATATTTACCGATGACCATGCAATCTGGGTTTTAAACCCTTTATCTATCCGAGGCATTCATGCTGTCTCATACAACAGGTCTCGATATGGGATAGAGATGCTTGGCAACTTTAACACGAATGATGATTACTCTAGCAAAAGAGGTAAGTTATCACGGGAAAACGGCATGTTTGCCGCGGCAGTGTTAATGAAGCATGCCGGTATCAGCACAGGAAAACTCAATTTTCATCGACATTGTCCAATAGCCAAAGAAAAGGGAAAAAAATGTCCAGGAACACTCGTTGCTTTCAATGAATTTGAAGGTGAGGTATTGAGCTTAGTAGAAAGTGTGTAGAGAATTGGAATATAAACAGTTTGAAGTAGATGCTTGTAGATAATCAGGGAACACGTTGATGAGAAGAGATACTTTGCCCCTGATTATTTAGGAAATGTAGAAAATTGAATTAAATAGGAGTCTAAATAATGGGAATATTGAGTAATACAAAATATGAGGTGGCGGTAGGTGTGAAAATCTTAGGTTTGGATGTTCAAGCGGTTGTTAATAATGACGGGTTGATTATAAAGGAGTTAGAGTCAGTCACTATTGATCCTGCTGCTAAGACTATGACAATTGGAAAGATTGTTGAAAACCTTAAAAAGGACATTTTCTCCCTTGCTCCTGCTGCTGCCCAGTGGACTGAGGATGATATTTCAGTTAAAGACATACCCAATGATCAGTCTTCTGCTGGACTTCTTGGTATTGAAATTACAGTAAAAAAACTGTTTGTTAAAGTGTCTGGATTAGAAAAAACCACTAGTGAGGTTATTGTTGAGTTTGCTTTGTGGGTTGAAGCAAGGAACCCTGACGATTTAATAAGGGCGATCACGAGTCCAATTAAATTTACGAGCGCTTATGTGAAGCTGTGGAATACCGGTAATGATGACGTTAAAAATGCCCTCAATATTATAGAGGGTTTTGCTTAGTAAGTAGTAATGCTCATAATAGAAAGGATAAGCCATGGGGTTTGTGCGTCATGGAGGATTCACACTTTCTTCTTTTTACTAAGATGTGTTTATTTTCGGATAGGTAATGGTTGATTCTACGCCCACTCAATTCAGTGTGGGCCTCGAGTTTAACTATTGTGATACTGCGTTCATTGGCATTATTCAGGGTGGCGATTTTACTATCATCAGAGCTCGAGCAATTGATGTTAAAGTGGGTCTATTTCTCAAAAACCTTTTAGATGAAGGCTTAGGTTCAGACATGGGTCTTCCTGACTGGCTTTCTAGCCTTCAGGATACCTGTGTCAGTCTAGAATGCGCCATAGGAATCCCCCCCGACAGGTCAGTGAGTTTTTCTGTGTTTGATGTGGAACCATCAGCAGAAGTAACTGTTTTAGGTACAGTCTATCAATTTAGAGGGATTTCAGTGGCGCTGGCTAAAACAGATGGCGTCCTTTGTAAAATTGAGTTGTCTGTAAGCATAGGTGGTGCTGACTACCTGTTCTATTTTAAATATGAATCTAAGAATGATGCAGCAGCAGTCTGGTCATTTGGTGGCATGACGTCTGCCACATCTTCTGGGAAATTGGTTGTGTTCAACCCTGAAAACCCCGATGGGTTTCTTAAGCTTATCGTTCCACCTGGTGGTGTGGCGGTTGATTTTGATTTTGATGCTGGAGACTTTCCAACAAGCCACCTGTATTCAGATGCACCTCCTGCTCCCGAGGAGCATTTAAAGCCTGCAACACCTGCAGGTTTAGGGTTTGAGATACCAGTAAACGCTAAGCTTTTTGATGCGCTAACTGTTGATTCTGTCTATTTGGGTGTTGGCATGCCTAAAGAACCTTTTAAAATCCCTGTAACGATTGCTGTTACTGCTGGTGTCCAGCTGGGACCATTTGCAGCTACCGTAAAAAGGATGGGCGTTACCACTGACATCTCTTTCCCATCGGATAGAAAAGGTAATCTTGGTCCACTGCAGCTTGATTTTGGGATTAAACTGCCTGATGGGGCGGGCATGTCTCTTGAAACCGACTTTATATCGGGTGGAGGTTACCTCTCATTTGATGAGCAGAAAGGCGAATACGCAGGCATCCTATCACTCTCTATTCGTGAACAGATTACAGTTACAGCTATTGGTATTCTTACAACCAAGCTTCCAAATGGGGAACCGGGATTCTCACTTTTATTAATTATTTCGGGAGAATTTGTACCAATTCAATTGGGTTATGGATTTACGCTCAATGGTGTTGGTGGCTTGCTGGGACTGAACCGCACGATGTCACTTGAAGGGCTTCAAAATGGTGTTCGGGCGGGCTCTATCGACAGTGTGATGTTTCCCGATGACCCCATTCGGGAAGCCCCAAGAATTATCAACGATTTAAATACTTTTTTTCCAGTAGCAGAAGGTAGGTCTGTCTTTGGCCCTATGGGTATTATTGCATGGGGAACGCCTGAAATAATTAGGGCTGAGATTGGCCTCATTATTGAACTTCCTCTACCCATTCGAATAGCACTGCTTGGAAGGGTGAGTATTATTTTACCTAGCAGAACTTTGCCTAAGGAATTGCAGCTTATTGTATTGCAGGCAGACATTATTGGCGCCATAGATTTTGAAAAAGGGATAATCTCCTTGGATGCCAGCCTGACAGACTCAAAGATTGGCACATTCCCAATAAGTGGTGATGCAGCTATGCGCTTAAAATGGTTGGGAGAACCTAATTTTGCAATTTCTGTAGGTGGCTTCCATCCGTCTGCAAGGCCACCTGAAGGCTTTCCAATACTTAAGCGTGTCGCAATCACCCTTATCAAGGGCAACAATCCTCGCTTAAGGCTTGAAGCTTATATTGCGATTATGACAAACAGTGTTCAATTTGGTGCCCGTCTTGATTTTTTCTATAAAGTTAATAAGGATATTAAAGTTCTTGCAAACCTTAGTTTTGATACCTTAATTCAATTCTCACCATTTAGAATTGAAGCTTCTATGGTGGCAAATGCAGTAATTAAAGCATATGTGATTGAGCTTTGTGTAATGCTTTCATTGAAGCTGGTAGGCCCTAAACCATGGATTGTAAATGGAACTGCCGCTTTTAAGGTGGCTTGGGTTAAATATGAAGTTAATGTAGAAAAACGTATTGGCCGAGTCCCAGACAATAAAAACAAGCAAGAAAGTACATTTAATCTAACGGCTGAGATGGAAAAAGCACTGGGGTCTCGCTCTAATTGGCATTCAGACCTTTCCTCAATCAAAGCAAATTCGTTTATGCTCAGGAAAGACACAGGTGATGAGGATCAAGATGGTGCTGAAGACAGGCCCATTTTAGTGCATCCATTAGCATCGGTTACCTTTAACCAAAAGATTGCTCCACTTAATCTTAAGCTGGATAAAGTTGGAAATGCAAAAATAACAGGTGAAAATGAATATAAAATTGATGCGGGTCAGTTTAAGGTTTTCGGAACGGACGTTGATTTAACCAATGAGGAGGAATATTTCCCTCCAGCACAGTATTATAATATGAGTAATGCAAAGAAATTAGCAGAACCATCATTTAAGAAATATGTATCTGGCATCTCATTTTCGGGAATAAAGCAATATCCAGTTGGAGAAGCAAGTGACGTGGAATATAACGATATCATTATTGATGCTCATCAGGCAGAAGACTTTTCGCACAAAGTTTCGGAGATTCAAAAAATAAATCACTTTGCGAGTAGAAATGCCCTGGTGTTGACTCAACGAAAACGAAGGGGGTTTGTTAGAAATGCAGGCTCGAAAATTGACGTGAAAGTAAAACATGACGTTATCGACTTCAGGGGTTAGAAAGTTATGCCAGCAAAGATAAAGTTTTATCCTTACTACCGTGAAGGTATGGCAGCTCGAATCGAAGATTCGGAAGTGCCGCATTCAATACCACGTGCGTCTTCCAATATAAAAACACGTGCCAAACTTGTTATTAAAGTTAAAGGTATCCAGCAAGACATGGATATATATGGCCCCGGTGATGTGTTGGGAATTGATGAGCGGCAAATAATTAGAACCGAGCCACCTGCTTTAAGCAATAATTTTGAAACAACCTTTAGGCCATATATCGAATTTGATCGCCCTGATTTTCCCTGGATTTTCACGCCCCTTAAATCCAACTCGAACAAAACACTTATTCCGTGGATTTGTCTGATTGTTTTAAGGAAAGATGCGATCATATCATTAAAGAGTGGGTCAACAGCCTCTCCTCTTCAGTTAACCTGCCCATCAAGTGAGCTTCCAAATCTTGCTAAAGAAGCTCCGTATTTGGCACATGCTCAATACCATGGAGAAGAGGATATAGGATCCACTGGTGCTGATAGTACACAGTCTCTTTCTCGCCTTGTTGCTTATCAAAATGGAAACCTTGAGCCAGAAACGGCCTATCATGCATTTGTTGTGCCTGTATTTAACGTCGGAAAAGAGGCTGGGTTAAAGAAAGAAAATATTAGCTCTAACCTTGATTGGGCTTGGAGAAATGATTCAAGTACTCCTGAAACACTTCCTGTATATTACTCTTGGGAATTTTCAACATCTGAATCTGGTAACTTTAGAAGTCTGGCCGAGCGTCTGAAGCCGTGGGTTGTTCCAAACGATTTCGGCACATTTAAAATGAAAGTGGCTGGTGATGAGAGTGAACCAGGGCAAGGTAGAGAACTTGTTTTTGCCGGAGCACTGGTTAGTCCCAGTTACAAGCCTGGGCTTTGGTGGCCACAAGAGGATGATAAACACTGTACTGACTTTAAAAAACTGCTTGCTGCGGAGAATAATAATTTTCCTGTCCCAGAATATGGTAAATGGCATGCAAAAACTGACCCGAATAATCCAGAAGCTCCCCAGTGGTTAAAGCAATTAAACTTTGATCCCCGTCTTCGTGTAGCTGCAGGGCTTGGAGCGAAAGTTATCAAGAACAATCAAGAGTCACTGATGAAAGGGGCTTGGGAGCAAATAGAAGATGTTGGAGATGCCAATATACTTTTGCGTCAGGCACAGTTGGCTCGTGAGGTGAACCAGACCGCAGTTAATCGGGGAAAAGGTCTGAGTGATGTGGAATTAATTCAATTTTCAGCTATAGCTCACCCAGTCATTAGAGCTGCTAGTGGTGAATCTATTCAAAAAGAAGTAGAGAAAAGCCAAGAGGGTAGTCACTTGACCTCCAGCGTATTTCAGCGTTTCTCTCGTTTTGGAAATTTGCAAAGAAGGAAATTGGGACAAGATTTTATCCACAATCATTTGGGTAATAAGAGAGACTTTGAGGCTAGAACAGTAACAAATACCTATCGACCTGATGGGATGGTTACAATTGCTACAGTAGTAGGCGCTGACTTAGATAAAGATGCTCCAGCGGACTATATGGCCTTTGGCACCTTGCTAAACCGGGTGGAGGTAGATAATCCGCTTTCTCCCAACCTTGGTCTTATATCTCAATTTATTATGAATAAAAAAAAAAGAATGCCTGAGAAAGAGTTAAAAGAGCTCCAAAGAGGTCAGGTGAGAATGAGGGGGGGAGCTTTCAATATTGAGAGTAAAGTGAAGCCTAAGGTCAGCCTGAATACTAAAAATGTTGCTTCCCGTATTATAGAAAGTATGAACTCAACAGAAAATATTAATAGATTCTCCAAAGAAAAAATATCATTTGAGAATGTTAATAGACCCTTAGATAACGATGCATTGGCTCCTATTATGGCGGGTCCTGAATTTAATGAACCTGTATACGATGATTTATCAGTGATAAAAGATAATTTGCTTATGCCGGGTGCTGAAGGCGTGCCTAGAAACAGTATCTCCCTGCTATCTTGCAATGATGCGTTTGTGAATGCTTTTATGGTTGGCCTTAATTTTGAAATGGCAAGAGAGCTTCTTTGGCGTGGTTACCCCACAGATCAGCGGGGAACCTATTTTATGAATTTCTGGCCGAAGTACTCGCTTTTAGATCACGACATTAAGCCTATTAGTAAATGGAAAGGAACAATTGATCGCCCAGATGAACGTGAAAAAGGGAGCGGTTGTGACGCGGTTTTTCTCATTCGTGGGGAACTATTACAACGTTATCCTGGTTTGGCTGTTAGCCTTGTTCCAGGGAAAATGAGGGCTGATAAAAGGGAGCCTGACCTCGGCGACAATAAAGAAGAGTTGCCTATTTTTGCTGGTAAAATAGGAAATGGCCTTCACATTTTCGGTTTTGATGTGAAGGCAAAGAAATTATTGAGTAAAACGGATAGTGAGCATGATGAAGTTAAGCCTGGTTGGTATTTATTATTGGAGGAGCAGGCAACTGAAATACAGTTTAAGTTAATAGAGGCCTCAACTACTGAAAATAAGCATGCTTACTATAACAAGGCTCATCCAACTCGATTATATATTCATGTTGATTCATTGTTTAACAGTTCCAAGAAAGGAAGTGACGATGCCTAATAATTTTAAATCAAACACACCGAAGCTATCTGAGGCTATTGATGAGAGAGCGAAAGTAGATGCTAATATAAAACGTAAGGACCTGAAAGAGGCGGTAGAACAAAAGAGGCGGCTAGAGCTTAAAAAAATCGATTTTGAGGCACGTAAAAAGAAGTTAGAGGTAGAAAACCCTAACTTAGAAATCAGCCTGAGTCAGGCTTCTACTGCTTATCAAGACCTTAAGAAAAAAATATCTGGATTAAACAAAGTAATAAATCAGAAAGAAAACATAGGGAATATAGAAAGTGGAAAGCTTGTCGAGCTTAAGAGGATTAGAGACCTCAAGATAGAAGAGTATCAGAAGGTAACCCAAACTGTTATAACGAAGAATTTTATTACAGAAGATGATGTAAATACTATGCTAGAACAGGAGGTGGAATATATAAAGAAGAAAAAAGTTAAGTTAATAGTTCATGCACCTCCCGTAGGGATGCATACTTTAATGCCTGTCAACACAGGGAGAGTAACGCCCACTAATAACCTGACTCCAAGAATGAATGGTACTTTTGGAGTCGCAATACCCACCCGTATTATAACGACGAACAATGGGGTTTCAGGAGCGGTATCAGACACAAGAGCCTTTAATGTAGGTAGAACAGAAAATATAGTAGCGAATACAAACATGCTTAATTACAGCATTGAAAGGTCAGGGGATTCTAATTTATATTACTTGAAGCCTTCGAAATTAAAGCGGCTTAAGAATATTTTTAATGAGAAAGAAACTGCGGTTGATAAATTTAATAAGGCTAATGAATCTTGGAATGCGAATAATGAGTTATTAGAAAATACAAATATATCTTTGAATGCCGAGGTAAAGAGGTTACCTGAAATACAGGCACATGTTGATAAGATCAATGGTATAAAGCTTGAAATAGATTCTATACAGGATGAAGTTGAAAAAATTGATGGGCTAATTAAACCTTTTCAAGGAACGATTGACTTGATTGACATAGAAGAAGGTCGCGTACGGGAAATTGAGAGAAAAGCATTTCCTACTTTGCTGTTGCCCTTGAGGCTGGAAGCAAAATATATAGGTCCCAAATTGAAAGTAAGAATCTTTCCGGATCAGGTACATGCCTATACTCATGCTCAAAAGCTTAAGAAATCTGAGCTGGAGGTCTTGATTGAATATGAAGAGGCCAAGGACGAGCTAGACCAACAAGAGCTTGTTTGGCGGGATATGGTTGACCAATTTGGCGAGCGACGCTCTCGCTGGATCATTAAACAGGCAAAAGAGGTGCCGAAGCTAAAACAAGATCTTGGAGCGCTTCCGAGTGATGGAAATGATGACTTTATCGCAAAAGCGGCATGCCTTCCTAAAAGTTGGATGGCAGTTGGGTATAAAAATGGTAAAGAAGTCATCCGCAGCAAAGAGGTGATAATTACAGCTAAAGGTGAATTAGATCTGTTCCCCACCGCTGAAAATGAGGATTGGATTCGCAACTATGAAACAGCAATAAACAAGGGCATGGCTGTTGAGCTAAGTTATAATAAGCCTCTGGACTTGTTGGTCGCTGTGGGTATTCAGGATTCCCCAGATGATTCAGTATCGTTAGGTGACTTGATGAATGCTCACCAATATACCGATGGTATCTCTTTTCCTAAGACTGGAATGGCAACAAATGTTGAGGAGGGTATGGATGAAGATCCCTCTGTGTTTGATGTAAAGAAAAGTCATGAAACTGCAATCAGTGAAGAAGAGGGCCACCATAAATATCAGAACCCGGGCAACGCCTTAACATCAGCATTGGGGCTAGATGAAAATATAATAAACCGAATCGATGGAGCCAATGATAAATGGTTTGAAGGTGGAAAACGCAGTCCTGTCGCAAATATGAATGCATTGTTATGGCCTGTGACTTGGCAATATTTTTTCAAAGAGATGGTTGGGGTTGATGATAAAAGCGAAGAGACCAAAGGCAATCTCACTGATTTAAGCAAGCACTTCGAAGAATTTGTTCGCCCGAATGGCCCACTTCCCAATTTGGTTGTAGGTAATCAGCCCTATGGTGTTCTCCCTATTGCGAAGCTTGATTTAGAAAGTGAAGGGTTTGTTGGTCTATTGGCAGGACAGTTAGATGTTCTACGAAATATTTGGTCAGAATCTGTTAGCAATAGAGAAGAGAGGTCAAATGAGTTTAGTGATATGGAGCCAATTAACCACGGATTTTCTTTGCGAGAGTTATACGATGTAAATAACCTTCCTTATGGAGCTCTTCCTAATACATTTTTCCCTAAATTTGAAGAAATAATGAAGAGGAGCCTTAATCAAAGCATGCTGAATTTTTTGCCGCCACTTGTACTTTCCATGTTTGGAGATTTTTCTCCACCTCTATTTTTAGGTCTAGTTTGTAACGATGGAGAACTATCAGAAGACGAAGTATCAGAAGGTGAGGAGTTCCCAGAATATAGTGAATATATAAGACATATTGCTGGAGCAAGCATTGATGACATCCTGTTGAGCAATATTAACATCTCTTCTGAAACACTGTTGGCTGAATTGCTAATTGCATCCCAGAGAAGTTATTACATCGAATTAGTTAGAGAGAAAATATTCATTAATTTGGATGATCCTGATGAAAACAAACGGAGAGAAAACCGTATAAACCTGAAAAATCCAGATTTTTTTAAAAATGAAAAGACAGAGATAAAAGTTAAATTTTCAGACTTTAATAAAAAGCTAAAAGAGCTTTCGGAGCTACCATCGGCCAATTTAGATCGAATATTTAGGCAGGCGATGGATACGTGTTCTCATCGCTTGGATGCGTGGATTACTTCTGTAGCAACAAGGCGTTTGGACGAGATTAGGGAAGTAAACACGTCAAATAAAATTCGTGTCGGGGCATATGGGTGGCTCGAAAACCTTTTACCTGACAAAGAAGCAGTTAAAGCTAAAGGTGGATGGATACACGCGCCCAGTATCGATCAAGCAGCCGCGGCAGGAATTATAAAAAGTGCACAGTTAGGTTCACCGTCATCGGGCCTTTTAGATGTCGATTTATCGTCTAAGCGAGTAAGGGCTGCCCTCCAGTTATTAGAGGGGGTACGGGAAGGGGTGAACCTTTCCACACTATTAGGTTACCGCCTGGAAAGGCGAATGCGCAAATATGAATTCGGAAAATATATTTCCGTATTAAGGGATATAGCCCCACTTATTGTTGATAAAGAGTTTAGGCATATAGATACGCCAAGTGAAAGCTTGGGGGCTTTCAACATTGTTGATGGTTTAGCGATAATTTCCGCCAAAAAAAATTGGGTTACAAAAAACATTACAGAGATCAGTGGTAGGCCGCCTCATGATAAAATTGTATTAAGAGGCAATGATAAAAAAGCCATAGAGAATCATATTGATGAGCTTCAAAATGAGTTTGATGCGTTGTCTGATCTTTTGAAAGCCGAGGGTGTATACCAGCATGTTAAAGGGAATTCTACGCGTGCTGGAGCTGTTTTTAGTGCAGGTAAAAATGGCGAACATATTCCGGAATCAATAGAAGTAGTTAAAACCATGCGGCAGGGGATTCAACACTCTCAGAGTTTATATATAATAGAAAATACACATGAATCCGATGCGGTTGAAACACCAGTTTCCTCCGATAAGGTTGAAATGACACGAGCTATTATAGAACCGACCGTGAACAGGTGGTGTGAAAAAATGTTGCGTTCATTGGTTTCAGGCCTAACTAAAATTACATATGACTCAGATCGTCAGATCACAGTCGAAGATCTAAATATTGCTCCCATTGACTTTGTGTATATGGCTACTGATGAATTTTCATTTGTGGATGAAATCAGGAAAAAAATCGAACTTTTAGAGCCTAAGGTTATTGTGAATAGGAATAGTATAAAAGTAACCTATAAGGGTGATTTAATAGAGCTAAATGTACTCTTTGAAGTATGTAAAAGCTTAAGGGAAATTATTTCAGCTGCTAAGCCACTAAATGAAAATGATTTTCCTTCATTAAAGCTAGATTATGATGACAGCCTAAGGAAAAGAAAAGAAATACTGCTTACGGAACTCATTAGAGACCGTGGAACACTAGAAACAAGTATTGAAACAGTAAAAAGTAAGCTAACGACCCTCACTGAGATTGATTTTCTCAATGAAGACGTTGATGTTTTGTGTAAGGCCTTGATGAAAATGTCCAATTACAATCAATTGGAAACTTGGAGTGGCAATAGTTCGAGACTGGAATATTATGAAATACGAATTTTTCTCATCACACAAACAAACAGATTGATTAATCAAATTAAGGGAATGACTAAAGAGAAGTTTGCGGTCTCTATAGGAGATATTTCAAAAAAGGTCGAACTGATAAGTAATATTCCCCTTAAGAGAGAAGATAAAGAGGCACTAGATAATAAGGCGCTCATCGCTCAAGTGAACTCCATGGCGAATCATTTATCGAAGGTTTTGAATCCACCAAACCCTACTGAAATAAGAACTCTTGTAGAGTGCTTGGAAGGTATTCAACGTATAATAAATAGTCTTGCCAATAAGATTCCAGAATCTGTACCTATAGCTTACAATGGCTTATTCGCTAAACTTCAAGACTTAAATAAGAACATCAACAAGATAGTTGTTGGAGTTGTTGGTTTTGATACTATAACTGACAGTGCCAAGAGTCTTCTAGATAAACTGAAAGAACTTCAAGGTGAGTTAAACAAGGTTCACCTTGAGCTGGGGAAATTCAATGAACATTTTGTAAAAATAGAAGGAGTGATAAAGAATATTAGTGAAGGAGATGCTGATTCAGAGGCAAGGGCAGACCTACAACAAATGCTTACAGAGCTTAGAGAATTCATTATCAGTAGTTTGCCTCTTATTCAGGGTGCTGGTGCCGTTGTGGAAACATCCGCAAGAACTACGGCAAGATTCACAAGGTTTGAAAAAAACACTGCGGAACCATATAACCCAATTGAAAAAAATGATCTACTTATTGAACAAATAAAATCCGTTTTAGGCAAAGATTTTATTGTTCTTCCTACTTTTAAATTAACGAAAAATGAAGAAGCGGATTGGCTTATTAGTGACAAAGGTGTTGGCACTAAAGAACACTCTGTTGAGACTTGGGTTAGGCGGTCATCAATGGTTAGGGAGAGCATTGCTAAATTTGACCGTGCAAGGATCAATGCCTCCATATTTAATAACAATAAGGCGGTTGGCTCTTTTCATGTAATGCAGCTTCCTCTGAAAATAAATGATGTCTGGATAAGTCAAAATGATTCCTATGAAGATCATGAACAACGAAACTCTATTGTAATTCATGCTTCTGGGGAGGCATCAGAAGGAACCAGCCTGAACTTCGAGGGCAGTATTGCCGGCATGAAAATTGATAGCTGGGAAGAGGTCGTTCCATTTAAACAACAGGAAACAGGTTTGGCTTTCAATTATAATGCACCTAATACTGAGGCTCCAAATACTATTTTGTTGGCAGTGCCGAATAAAGGGGAAACTTTAGACATAGAAGACCTTGCCACGATGGTTAAGGAAACGAATGAACTGGCAAAAATAAGAATGGTTGATCTTCAGTCACTCAAAGGTTTAGGTCATTTCCTTCCAGCAATTTATTTTCCACAGCACCCAAAAAATGAAACTCAAGGCAGCAGTCCGCAATCTTCTGAGAGGAACGAAATATCAAGAGTTCACTCGAATTTTATTAAAAGTATGCACAGATATGACGACGGGTGGAGTAATTGATGAGAAAAACTTTTAGCTGGCTTCGCCTAGAGCCAGAAACACGGCAGCCATCTAAACAGAATATGATGGAAGCGCGTCTATATGACCCACTGTGGACACTTGGAAGGCAGTGGGGGCTAGGGGAGTTCGAAAGTGATAACGGTGCCTCTATCGTTTCAGTAGAGATAGATGGGTCGAGCAAAACACTTAGATTTAATGGCGAAGATATTAAATCTAAGCCTTTAGAGGCGCTTGTTGAGCGAGAGCCAATTATTAATGATGAAGCAACCTTACTTAGATCAATGCAGATAGGTAATTATTTACTGGAAATGCTCAAAGAGAATACCCCACTAACTTTTCCATCAGATAATGTGTGTAATTATTTGACTGACCATTATCGCTTGGAGGTCGGTGAGGAGAGAGTGACCTCCAAAGAAACAAAAATTTTCTTAACATTACTGTCTGGGCGTTCAGTGGATGGTGGTTTGATATATAAGGATTATTTAAAATCAGAAGAATCACATTTAGATAAAATTAACATTGACCCTGATAAAAAGGAAGTCTTTATTAATGTTTTAAATGAATGGAAAACCTGGTGCTCCAAATTATATTCGGAACCTGAATCACAGAAGTATTTAACTGATGATTCAGTGGTTCTAAAAGATGGTAGTGTTGATGCCGTAGCTGCTGCTAAATATGGAAAAGTTGCCAATGTAACTGATAGCTATGTATTTGATCTTCAACGTGACTTGGTTGCACTAGGGTTAACTGAAATTAGAGAGCCTGATGGTTGGTTCGGTGCGAATACTGAAAAGGCTGTGAAGGCATTTCAGGCTAATCTAAGGCTTGCGCAGACTGGTACAATTGATGAGGGCACTAGGATATTTTTAATTAAGGAACTATTAGAGAACCCAGGCTCTTCATGGAAAGATAATCAGCTGGAATATGAATTTTCAGTTTCAGATGGCAAGATGAACTATTCAGCAGATGAGTATTATAGTGGTTCCTTAGAATGGTATTCATTTGATCAGAAGGCTGTAAAGGGTCATAGAGCTCAAGTAAGCGGCCCCACACCTTGGGAAACTGAAGGGAAATTACCTAGCCCATTAGAGTTTTCTGGCATGCCTAAACTCCGTTTTTGGGAGCTTGAGGATGAAGGCGTTAATTTCTCCGCAGTTTCAGGAGAACCTAATGAAATATTAAGAATGGTTTTCAATAAATATATGAATAATTATGCGAATGACTGGTTCATGATTCCCATCATGCTTGACGTTGGAACGATGAATAATATTGAAAAATTAAAGGTAATAAACAGCTTTGGTGAGAAGGTAGATATAAATCCCGAAGTTAATTCAGGTTGGTTTGAACTAAGTAATGAGACAGAAGGAAGGAACCAAAGTAACCGAGGACTATTTTTGGCACCAGTTTTACCTCAAGGGTTGGAGAGCAAACCTATAGAAACAGTTGAATTCATAAAAGATGAAATGGCAAACATGGCATGGGCAGCTGAAACTTTGATTGAAGGGACTGCTGGCATTGGGGTGGATAGAATGTCCGCTGAAGCGATGAAAAATAAAGCTGTAACTTTTGAAAGCAAGCCTAACAGTCCTATGCACCGTTTGGCATCAAAAGTTCCGGATAACTGGGTGCCTTTGTTGTTGAAAGTTGAAGGCAATGAAAGGCAATTGCTGCTTGCTGGAAATACTTCTGAAGGGAAATTGTTAAAACATGTTAAAAAAGTCAATGAAGAGGAAATCCTTAGAGAGGGGATAATTGTGACGAGAACTCACCAATATGTGCGCTGGAGCGATGGTTCCACACATGTGTGGACAGGTAGGAAGAAAAAAACAGGGCGAGGAGAACGTTCGTCCGGATTGCAGTTTGACCAAATTGTTACGAGTTCAAAAGAAAGTTAATTTTAATTCGTGAAGGAGCTTATTACGTGGATTCAAGTCGTAAGTGCAACTTTGGAAGTCGTTTAAAAGAGCACGCTGCGGTAGCAGTCTTGGTCTTTTCAAACACGACTTATCAAAGGACAAGAAATGAACTACACGCAGCTTACCTACGAGCAACGCTATCAGATTGCTATCCTCAAGAAAGCGGGGCATTTTCAAGTTGAGATAGCCAAGCTCATTGGCGTAAATAAATCGACTGTTAGTAGGGAACTACGGCGCAATCATGGTCGGCGTGGTTATTGGACTGCCCCTAAAATAGTAGACACAAATCTAATTCCAAAGTGGAATGACATGAGGAGTGTTTATGAGGCAGATATTTACAACAGAATTTAAAGCTGAAGCGGTCAAGCAGGTTAGCGAACGAGGC
>Ga0316202_10001728_pt1 | contig 16068 bp, 13 predicted proteins | sample 3monrhotite_MG_FD_204934 | JGI IMG/M metagenome (GOLD analysis project Ga0316202, IMG submission 204934) | Microbial mat bacterial communities from mineral coupon in-situ incubated in ocean water Damariscotta River, Maine, United States -... | ecosystem: Environmental > Aquatic > Marine >... | reverse complement strand
GGCGCGATCATGACGCCGATCTACCAGACCTCGACCTATGTGCAGACCAGCCCTGGCGAGTTTATCGGCAATTACGACTATTCGCGGTCGGCCAATCCGACGCGGACCGCTCTCGAAGCCAACCTCGCCAGCCTCGAAGGCGGTAAGCACGGCATCACCTTCTCATCCGGCGTCGCCTCTCTGGCGGCCTGTATTCATCTATTGAAGACCGGCGACCACGTCTTGTTATGCGATGATGTCTATGGCGGCACATTCCGCATGTTCAACAATGTTTTTGCACAGTTGGGCATTGAGTTTTCGCGCGTCGACATGACGGATCTGGACGCGACGCGGGCGGCCATGACCGATAAAACCAAGCTGGTCTGGCTGGAAACGCCAACCAATCCGACTTTGAAAGTGATTGATATTGAAGCTGTTGCGCAGATCGCGCATGATAGCGGTGCACTATGCGTGGCGGATAATACATTTGCTTCGCCTTACCTTCAGAATCCTCTGGCGCTGGGTGCAGATATCGTCTCGCATTCCTGCACGAAATATCTTGGTGGCCACTCTGACCTTGTCGGTGGCGCTCTGATAACAGCGGATGATGAGCTTGCTGCACGACTGACATATGTCCAGAACGCTGTGGGCGCTGTGCCAGCACCGATGGATTGCTTTTTGCTGCTTCGGTCCACAAAAACCCTTCATGTCCGTATGGAGCGTCACTGCGAAAATGCCGGCAAAATTGCCGAATGGCTCTCAGGTAAATCCGGAATTGATCGCGTCATTTATCCAGGACTAGACAATCACCCCCAACATAAAATCGCGGCCAAGCAGATGCGCGGCTTTGGCGGGATGATTACGGTCACACTCAAAGGCGGGCTTCCCGCATCCCGGCGCTTCCTTGAGACGCTGAAAATCTTCTCGCTCGCCGAAAGTCTGGGCGGTGTGGAATCTCTCGTCGAACATCCGGCCATCATGACCCACGCTTCTGTCGATGCCGACGCGCGCGCGGCGCTGGGCATTGATGACGGTCTGGTGCGTCTGTCTTGCGGCATTGAAGACGCCGGTGATCTGATCGCAGATCTGGATCAAGCGTTGGAAGCGGCAAACGCGGTTTAGCGTAACGCCGCAATTGAGGCCTCCAGCGTGCATGCCATGCTTTGCAAATAGGCACAGGCCGGATCGTCTTCGACCTGCGCTTTTGCTTGCGCGAAGACTCTATCCGAATCTTCGAATCGTCCTGCTTTGGCATAGGCGAGCGCCAATTGAAGGCGTGCGGTTGTTTCAAGACCAATACTACGGCGGCCCAGCGAAGCCAGACTTCCAGCGATCGGGTGGTTCAGACAGCCCTCCAGATTGTTGATAGCGGCTTCGACTTCGCCGCCAACCAGATGGGCCATTCCCAGATTGAAGATTGCTGGCTGATGAATGTGGGCAATCTCGCCCCACCAAAGCGGATCACCACCCTGCAGGGCGTCACCGATAGCGGTCTGCCAATTCAAGAAGCGTGTTGCAGATTCGAGATTTCGCGGAGCCTTCTGAAAATCAACCATGCCGAAATAGAATGGCAGACATCCTGAAAAATAGGGAAAGGGCGCAAAGAGACCCGGCGCAGGTGTTTTGGTGACGGCTTCGACTAAACGCTCCATGTCATAAACATCCCAGCTGTAGTCAGCGAGGACGCGAGCTCGCAATTTGTCGCGCAACTCAACGGCCTCTTCCCATCGACCCAGCCCCACGGCCTGACGCAGAAGGCGAAAAAGATTGCCACCACCCAGCAGTGGGAGACCAGGAAAGTCGCGCTCAAGATAGGATGTGAGCCGTGACGGTGGTGGGGTCGACGAGATCATCATTGGCGACCGACTGGCCAATGCCACGATGTGCCCGGTGGCCGAAGAGATGTGGCAATAATCTAGTCCGGCCGCCTTCAGAGCTTTTTCCATCGAGGCGGGCGTGAAAAGCGCATGATGAATGCCGGGCCAGACAATAGACACATTCGTCAGACCATCCGTTTCAGGTCCGAGATTGTCGGCATTCGGCGTCGTCAGGATGAGAATGCCATCGGGGTTTAGATGCCGAACCAGTGTTTCGAGGAAAGCGGCCGGGTCTTCGACGTGCTCAACAACTTCGCTAGAATACAGGATGTCGAAGGTCTGATCGTCGAACCGTGATCCAGCCCCCAGCAATTCGCCGATCACATCAACCCCTAGGCTTTCGCCACCACGACGCCCATAGTTCGACGGATCCAAACCTTCCGCCACAAGGCCATACTCACGACGCGCGTAGTCGACGACGAACGGAACGCCGCAACCCACATCGATGAGCGTTTCTGCGGGACGAATAGAAAGCGCCAGATCCAGAGGCTGAGTCATAGCTTCCAGCCCAGCGCCCATTTCCTGATAAAATCTCAAATAGTCGGCAAAGTCATAATCTTCCGAGTAATCAGGATAAGAAAACGGGACGGCGAATACACTGCCACAATCCTCGCACTTGAAATAATCCGCTTGGCCAACCGGGCTGGCAGGCGTGGAAGATGTGACTTTGTGCGGATGAGGGCCGTCAGCCCGACAAATCGGACAGGCCTGGTCGGTGGTGTGGGGTTGGCCCCACTCGAATTTCAATTGGTAAGACATTCAATGCGTCTATCAGAGCCCTATGGCCGGAGTCGACGTTGAATCATCCGCCAATAACGGGTCGGAAACAGGCGTTCGAGCCACATTAAAATATGGCCATCCGCGCCAACGAACACACGGGGTTTTCGGCGCTCGACGCCGCGCAAGATAATTTCCGCCGCCTTTTCTGGCGGCATGACCAGCGATTTTGCCGCAACGGCCTGTTCTTGTTCGTATTCCTTATCCGTTACGTTGGCGCCTCTCGGTGCGGATTTGGCGATGTTGGTGTTTACACCGCCGGGATGAATGGTGGTGACGCCAATCGGCGTATCCTGCAATTCGTGGCGCAAGGCCATGGTAAAACCGCGAACGCCAAACTTTGAGGCGCTGTAGGCGGTCTGTCTTGCCGGCGCGATGACGCCGAAAATGCTGGAAATATTGGTGATATGCCCTTCGTCTTGCTCTTGAATGAGAGGTAAAAAGGCTCGCGTCATCCGCACCACACCGTTGAGGTTGATGTTTAAAACCCAATCAAATTGTTCAGGCGACACCTGATCGAAATTTCCGGCCAGTGCGACCCCGGCATTATTGAACAGCAGGTGAGCCTCGCCATGAGTTTTCCGAACTTCCTCGGCAAATGCGTTGATCGCGGCTTCATCACCGATATCGAGCACGGTTGTGGTTACGCGGCGATCATTCGATCGCAGACCAGCGGCGATTTCTTCCAATCCGTCACCATTGATGTCGGCAAGGGCGAGATTGCAGCCACGGTCGGCCAATGCTTTTGCGAGAGCTGCGCCAATTCCGCTAGCGGCTCCTGTTACAATCGCGGTCTTTCCCGCCAGTTCAAGACGCGTCATTCGGCGGCTTCCTGTTCAGGCTCGGTTTGCACAATCGGGGCGGCGTTTCCGAACTGCATCGAGCCATCATCAATCGACCCAAAACGGATCGCCATCATGTCGGCGAAATAATTCTGGTGAACGCGCCAGGGAGTTTTCGGTCCCTGCTTCGGCAAGATGTCAGCGGCACGCCGGAAATACCCAGAGTCCAGCAACTTCAAGGGCTCACGCGGCATATCCGGATGAGGAACGGGCACGAAATAATCTGCGCCGGTTTTGTTGATATAATTGATATTCCGGCAGAAACGTTCGCAGGTGAGGTCAATTTTCAGCGTCCATGACGCGTTCGTATAACCAAAGGCCATCGCCATGTTTGGAATATCACTGACCATCATGCCGCGATACACAACGTGGTCAGGGATATCGACCGGCTCCCCATCAACCGCAACCTCCATACCACCAACAAATTGAAGGTTCAGACCAGTGGCAGGAATGATCAAGTCCGCATCCAGATGTTGGCCGGATTTAAGCTGAATACCAGTTTTTGTGATGCGCTCGATCTGATCGGTTTCAACTGAGGCCTTGCCGGAGCGGAGGGCTTTGAAAAAATCACCGTCGGGAGCGGCACAAAAGCGCTGATCCCAAGGTTTATAACTTGGAGCGAAATGCTTTTCGACATCGAATTCGTCGCCAAGCATAGCGCGGGTTTGCTTCAAAATGCCCTGCTTCACGAAATTCGGAAAGGTTTGGGACAGATTGTAGATCAAGATGGTTTGTAGAATATTCTTCGTACGAGTGATTGTGTAGGCGAGCTTGCCCGGCAAAATCTTGCGCAAGAAATTGGCCGTTTTGTCGACCGATGGTCGGCCTGCAATATAGGTGGGGGAACGCTGTAACATCGTGACGTGTTCAGCTGTCTCGGCCATGGAGGGTAGCAGGGTGACAGCTGTTGCGCCCGACCCAATGATCACCACCTTCTTGCCAGAATAGTGGTAGTTTTCTTCCCATTTCTGAGGGTGAATGAAATCACCACCAAAATCCTCAACACCCTCAAAATGCGGAAGATAACCCTTGTCATAACGATAATAGCCAGAGGCGAAAAACAGAAATTGAGCCGTATAGGTTTCTGGTCCGTCCGGACCATCCGCCTCTAATGTCCAACTTGCAGTTTCAGAGCTCCAATTGGCCGATGTGGCCGTCCGTCCAAAGCAGATGTTTGGTGAAATCCCGGCAGAATCTGCTGTCTCGCTGACATAGTTGCGAATGGCCGGCCCATCAGCAAAAACTTTTCCGTCGACCCACGGCTTGAAGGCGTAGCCAAATGTGTACATGTCGCTATCGGATCGGATGCCGGGATAGCGGAAGAGATCCCACGTACCACCAATCTGATCGCGAGCTTCGATCACGCGATACGTTTTTCCGGGACAGCGCTCCTGTAAATGGTGCGCCATGCCAATACCGGAGACACCGGCCCCGATGATTAGTACGTCAACATCTACCTTGGTCATCCGCTACCTCCCCGGAAGTGAACGCTGTTCACTATGCCAGCCCTTTGGCAGACGTCAAACTTCCTGATCTGCACAATTAATAATCAGGCATGACTTAGCGGCAAACCGCACTAGTTTGTGGTTAAACAGGAGAAGAGAATGGACATTGTTTCCATGGCAGTGCTGGCCGGTATCAATCTGGCGATATCCGTGGGTTTGTTTTTCTGTCTTTGGTTGCTGGCCTTACGCCTGAAGGATGCCAGTTTTGTTGACGCTTTCTGGGCGTTCGGCATGGTGGTGCTGGCGATCTCGACCTATTGGCTTGTGCAGGCAGATACAGAACGGCAATTAGTGCTCGTTCTATTATGTGGAATCTGGGGCTTGCGACTTGGCCTTCATCTGTTTGGGCGGTGGCGCCGTGACGGCAAGGATAAACGCTACACTAACCTATTTGCGCGGGTTGAACCCAAAGGTCTCGGTTTTGCCAAAGCCAGCCTGCTTCTTGTTTTCCTACCACAATCCATATTGATGTGGATGGTCAGCATGCCTGTGCAGTTTGGGCAATATGGAAGCGGTGTGGGGTATCTGGCCTTCGCCGGGATAGGCCTGGCTATCACTGGCATTTTGTTTGAGACCATTGGCGATTTCCAGCTGGAGGCCTTCCGCAAGAATCCAGATAATAAGGGCAAGGTCATGGACAGGGGTCTGTGGCGCTATACGCGTCACCCGAATTATTTCGGAGATTTCTGTGTTTGGTGGGGCTTGTTTTTGATTGCGGCCGAAGCGCCTTGGGGCTGGCTGGCCCTGCCGGGACCGCTCTTTCTCAGCTGGACATTGCTCAAATGGAGTGGAGCTCCGCTCCTTGAACGCGGCATGGTGGAAACACGACAGGGCTATGCCGAATACATTGCCCGAACGAGTGGGTTTTTTCCCTGGTTTCCCAGAAAATCAAGTTGAAACTCACGCTGTTTCCCAAAAAAGGTAATGAGACTAATAGCTTCGCGTGAAACGGGAAGATTGATTTTTCCGGGATTACACGTGACGCATCGCGCAAACCCTGTTAACTATTTCACAGGGGAGAGAGAATGCGCCGGACGATTGAACTCATCTGTGCAGGCAGCGTCGCCATTGGCGGCCTGATGGCCGGCATGGTCGGGCCCGTCGCTTCTCTTGAACAGGGGTGGGATCCGCAAGCGGCAATCCTCGCCTCTTTTGACACGCAACCACCACCGCAAGTCTCCAATGAAACCGCTCGGACAGCTACGGCGATCATGAGTGTCCGCCAAAGCTATGGAAGCGATTTTGCCTCCTCGCAGACACGCTTTGTGCTCGCCGACCCGCCGGGACCTGGCGAACTCGTGATCGAGGGCGAAACACGAGCAGAAGAAGCCTTTCAACGATCGGGGCTAGCTGAAAGCGATACACCGCGTTTAACAACCACCGTTCGTTTGGCTGCGCCTGTTGAGGCAACATCCAGCGATGCGGTTGTCACGCCTTATGCCGGTGTCGCGTTGACGCCCGAAGGTACCGAAGCGCGCGTGGGTGCCCGTTTGCGCGTGGGCGACGGACGCGGAGACGAATCTCGCTGGTTCCTCTTTGCAGCGGCAGAGCGACAAGCGCTATTTTATGATGCTGGCGATATTCGTCGACCTTTGCGTGCCATCGACATCACCCCTTACAGTGTGATCGGCGATATTCAGGCCGGCGTCGCCTATAGGCTCAATGATCAGTCGGATGTCGCATTGGCTTATGTCCGCCGCGACTGGGCTTATCAATACGGCCCGGACAAATGGAAAGAGTCCGAAGCCTTTGCGGCCGCTTCCTTCGTCTCGCGCTGGTAATTTAAAGCATCACACCATAAATCTCATTCCCGATGAGGGAGACAGAAATGTCCAATATCTGGCATGGCGGTCGGTTTCCGATCGAGCATATGAATTTCACGGACCGCCAAACCATGGCGGCGACCATCGGAATTGAAATCACCGAGGCGGGTGATGACTGGGTGCGCGGGAAAATGCCGGTAGACGACCGAACGCGTCAGCCTTTTGGACTTCTGCATGGCGGAGCCTCCGTAGCGATGGCCGAAACCCTTGCTTCAATCGGGGCGTTTTGTACGCAGAACCCCGAAACGCACGCCGCCGTTGGTATGGAAATTAATGCCAATCATGTGCGCCCAGCGCGCGATGGTTTTGTTTATGGTGAAGCCAAAATGGAGACGATGGGCCGGACCTCACAAGTCTGGACGATCCGCATCACCAATGAAAAGGGCAAGTTGGTCTGCCTCTCCCGCTGCACGATGGCGATTATCAAACAAACAGGTTAGTGCGCCTCGCCCCAGTGGTTTCCGGCTTTAGCGTCTACTTCCAGCGGCACTGAAATATCAATCGCTGGCAAAGCCGCTTTTGACATCACGGTTTTAGCGAGACCGATAAGATCATCGGCCTGATGCTCCGGCACTTCAAAAACCAATTCATCATGCACTTGCAAGAGCATGCGAGCCTCCAGACCTGCAGCTTCAATCGCTCCCGGCAGCCGGATCATCGCACGGCGGATGACATCAGCGGCTGAGCCTTGAATTGGCGCATTGATGGCCTGACGCTCGGCAAATTGGCGCATATTCGGGTTTTTATCGCGGATAGAAGGCAAATGCGCACGGCGGCCGAAAATCGTTTCGACATAGCCCTTGGCTTTCACTTCCTCGCGCTTTTCATCCATGTAGGTTTTCACGCCCGGAAATTTCTCGAAATATTTCTCGATAAACGTCTTGGCCTCATCTCTCCCGATGCCGAGATTGTTGGCGAGGCCGAAGGCCGAAATCCCGTAAATGATCCCGAAATTGATGGCCTTGGCCTGTCGGCGCACCATCGGATCCATGCCCTCGATCGGCACGCCAAACATTTCCGATGCCGTCATGGCGTGGATATCATCTCCGCGCTGAAAGGCGGCTTTGAGCGCCTCAACGTCAGCAATATGGGCGAGCAGGCGCAATTCAATCTGGGAATAATCCGCCGCCACCAACACATTTCCCGGCTCGGCGATAAAGGCGGCGCGAATTTTGCGGCCTTCCTCAGTGCGGATCGGAATATTCATCAGATTGGGTTCGGAGGACGCCAGTCGCCCGGTCGTAGTGGAGGCCAAAGAGAAGGATGTGTGCACACGACCCGTGTTCGGATTGATCGCTGCGCCCAGCGCATCGGAATAGGTTGATTTCAACTTGGCATAAGTACGCCAACTGAGGATGGTTTGCGGAAGCTCATGCCCCTCTGCGGCCAAACCCTCCATCACAGACACATCTGTCGACCAGGCGCCCGTCTTGGTTTTCTTGCCTCCGGGCAGACCCATCTGATCAAACAGGATTTCGCCCAGCTGTTTGGGGCTGCCAAGATTGAATTTGGTGCCGACCAATTCAAAAGCGCGGTCTTCATGTTCGACCATTTTCTGGGCGAAATCGGATGACAGGCGCGACAATTGCGCCTTATCGACCTTCACGCCCGCCAACTCCATATCCGTCAGGATTTGCGGCAAAGGTCGTTCAATTGTCTCATAGAGGGTGGCCTTGCCCTTGCCCGGCACGCTGGGTTTGAGAATTTCCCACAGGCGCAGCGTGACATCGGCATCTTCAGCGGCGTATTCGGTTGCTTTGGGTAGATCGACCTCGGCAAAGCTGATCTGTTTTTGACCGCTGCCGCATACCTCTTTGAACTTCATGGGCGTGTGGCCAAGGTGCAGCTCAGAGAGCTCGTCCATACCATGCCCATGCAGACCGCTATCGATCACATAGGAGAGGAGCATGGTGTCGTCATAGGGCTTAACCCGGACACCATAACGAGACAGAACACCCAGATCATATTTGATATTCTGACCGACCTTCAAAACCACGGAGCTTTCCAGCAGGGGTTTCAGTGCCTCGACGGCCGTCTTGAGGTCAATCTGATCAGGTCGATTGCCACCACCCAGCAGATCGCCCGCCGTGCCGTGATCCAGTGGGATATAGCAGGCTTTGCCCGGTGCCGTGGCGAGGGAAATACCCACAAGGTTAGACGCGACCGCCGACAGACGATCGGTTTCGGTATCCACCGCAATCACGCCGGCTTTGAAGCTGGCCTCTATCCAGCTTTCCAATGCCGCCATCGTCGTCACGCACTCATATGTCGTGCGGTCAATCGGTGCGGTGGCATCGCCTGTTGAGTCCGCCGCAGGCGCGCCCAGCGCTTCTTCAACCCGCCGCGTTGTGGTGCGAAACCCCATTTCTTTCAGGAAACCGACTAGTTTTTCGGGGTCGGGCTCGGCAGTGCCAAATTCGTCAAGCGAATGTTCAACCGGGACATCGGTTTTCAGCGTCACCAATTCCTTGGAGATGCGCGCCATATCAGCAAATTCGATCAGATTTTCGCGACGTTTATTCTGTTTTATTTCTCCAGCACGAGAGAGCAGCGTTTCGAGATCTCCATATTCCTCGATCAACTGGCTGGCCGTCTTGGGGCCTATGCCCGGAATGCCTGGCACATTATCGGACGAATCCCCCATCAGGGATTGAATTTCGATCACCTTGTCCGGACCTAGGCCGAATTTCTCGATGACGCCTGCCGGATCAATGCGTTTGTTTTTCATTGTGTCGAACATGGTGACGCGCGGCCCAACGAGCTGCATCAAATCCTTGTCTGACGAGACAATGGTGACTTTCGCACCTTTCGCCTCGGCCTGCCGGGCATAAGTCGCGATCAGGTCATCAGCCTCAAAGCCCTGCATCTCGATGGATGGCGTGCCGAAAGCGCGCGTGGCATCGCGGATGATCGAAAATTGCGGCACCAGGTCTTCGGGTGCGGGCGGGCGGTGAGCCTTGTATTGCGGGTAAATGTCGTTGCGGAAAGTTTTGCCGGAATGGTCGAAAATCACGGCCAAATGGCTAGGCTGTTCGTCACCTTTCAAATCTTCCAACAGCTTAAACAGCATATTGCAAAAACCCTGAACCGCACCGACAGGCGTACCATCGGATCGCGTCAGTGGCGGCAAAGCGTGATAAGCGCGGAAAATATAGCCCGACCCATCAATCAGATAGACATGAGAGGTCTCATCGACTTTGCGTTCAACCGCCATTTGTGCGCCCTTGCTTGATTGACGAGCAAGCTAGGCGGGGTTGCCGAGTGAGGCAATTAGTCGGTGCGGTTAACCCGGAAACACAATCGGTCCGAGGATTGCACCCAACGCAGCAATGACAACCGCGCCGACGAGATTCAGCCTTAGACCCGCCCGGATCATCTGACCCTGCGTGGTCGCGCCCGAGGCATAGACGATAGCGTTCGGCGCGGTCGCCACGGGCAGCATGAAGGCAAAGCTGGCCGCAATCGCCACTGGCACAATGAGGCGCTCCGCTGGGAAGCCTGCGCCCGCTGCCATGGCCGCGAGTATGGGCAGGAAGGCCGAGGTGGTAGCCACATTGGAGGTCAACTCGGTCAGGAAAATCACGATCATCACGAGAATGAAAACCAAAAGCGGTGCCGGGAAGGTCGCCAGGAAGCCCATCTGACCGCCGAGCCAATCGGCAAGTCCGGTTGCCGTTAGCGCCGCCGCCAGTGACAGTCCGCCGCCAAACAGCACGATGACATTCCAAGGAAGGCGATGTGTGTCCTCCCATACCATCAACATTTTGCCTTTATCATCACCTTGCCCACCGGCGGGAATGAGGAAGGCGGCCAGCGCGCCCATTATGGCAATCTGGGTATTGGAAACACCAAGTTCAATTGAAAGGTTGAAACTTGCTTGAATCCAATCCAGCACAGGATTCCAGAGATAGGCTTGCCCCATCCACAACGCCGCGACGACACCAAAGAGCGTTGCGACGCGCGCTTCGGGCGTGGTGATTTTGCCGAGCGCGGTGAGCTCTTCCGTCACAATCCGCCGTGCGGCTCCGGAATCGACCTTACTGGTGAGTTTGAACGCCCAGCGCGTAAGGATGAACCACATAATCGGGATGAAGATTATAACTGCCGGCAAGCCGATCATGGACCATGTCACAGGGTCAATCGTGCGGCCAAATTCGCGTTCCAGAAAGCCGATGGCGATCAAATTTGTGGGCGTACCGACAAAAACGCCAACCCCACCCACAGAGGCGGCATAGGCAACGCCCAGCGCGAGCGCGACCGGGAAGTCCTTGCTGGCATGACCCTCCTTTCCCACTTCTTGCGCCACGCGGAGGGCAATCGGTATCATCATGATGGTCGTCGCGGTGTTGGAAATCCACATGGACAGCAAGGCGGCGGCTGTCATGAATCCGGCGACAAGTAAATCAGGTCGGCCGCCAAAAATCTTCACAACATTCAACGCGATTCGCGTATGTAAATTCCAACGCTCGATGGCCAAAGCGAGAATAAACCCACCCAGCAGAAGCATGACGATTGGGCTGGCATAGGGGCTAGCCGTCGCTCCAACGGAGTTGATGCCCAAGAGCGGAAATATCGCCAATGGAACCAAAGCCGTTGCAGCAATCGGAATGGCTTCGGTCGCCCACCACGTGGCCATGAGTAAGGCCAGCGATGCCAACAACCAGGCCTCACGGCTCACATCATCTGGCAGTGGAATCAGCTGGAAGCCAACAGCCAGTATCAGGCCTGTCGTCAGTCCAATATTCTGGGCGAGCTTACGGGCCACGCTGTCGGTCTAGTTTCCGGCATCCGCCGGTCCGCCCTTTTGGACGAAGCGACGGTCGCAATAGCCGCATTCCACAAAGCCGATATCGCGATCCATCTCGTAAAATACTTTCGGATGACCCAGAGCGCCACCACCCCCATCACAGGAAACGCGATGCTGGTCCGTGACGACAACTTCAGGGGGTTGGGGCGCGGTCATGGCAGGGCTCCGATGGACATGGGCAGATGGGGCGCATAGTTATGGCGCTCAACCCGAGCCGTCAATCAGGACATGTTGATGAGTGAATTGCCCGAATACGCGTTGGAAGCCGTTGATCTTCGCAAGACTTATGGCGGAAGCAAAACTACGGCCGGCAAAGAGGCACTGAAAGGTGTCACCCTGCGGATCAAGCGCGGATCGATCTTTGGACTTCTCGGGCCTAATGGGGCCGGAAAGTCGACATTTATCAATATTTTCGCGGGCCTGGTGAACAAAACCTCCGGCAAAGCCATTATCTGGGGTCGTGACATCGACAAGGAAGCGCGGGATGCGCGCGCGGCCATCGGTATTGTGCCTCAGGAAATCAATATGGACGTGTTTTTCACGCCCTTTGAAACGCTGGAATTGATGGCGGGGTTTTACGGGGTTCCGAAAGCCGAGCGTCGTACCGAGGAAATCCTCTCCGCTGTTGGTTTGTTGGATAAGCGCGATGCCTATGTGCGCCAATTATCCGGTGGAATGAAGCGGCGTCTGCTCGTTGCGAAAGCTCTCGTGCATAATCCACCAATTCTGGTGCTGGATGAACCGACAGCTGGCGTCGACATTGAATTGCGCCGTCAGCTCTGGGCTTATGTGCGAGAACTTCATGCCGCCGGAACCACAATTGTTTTAACCACGCACTATCTGGAAGAAGCTCAGGAGCTTTGCGACGAAATAGCAATTGTGGATCAGGGCGAGGTCATTGCCTGTGAACCTAAAGAGTCATTGCTCAAACGATTGGATACCAAGGTTTTGGTGATTGATCCGGTTGAAGTTCTCGATGCCGTTCCAGAAACTTTGGCGGATTTTGAGACCGAATTGCGAACAGGCGGGTCGCTGGCCATCAGTTATAAGTTTGGTGAGCAATCCGTGGCGGAAATCATTGAGAAATATAATGCTTCGGGCGCGCGTATTGCGGATTTGAGAACCGAAGAACCCGATCTGGAAGACGTATTTATGGCCCTGACCTATAAGCGCGAAGGCCACGCGGCCTGATACGCCTTGTTTTGGCCTAAAGGGGTGGTCAAGCTACAGACCTGACAGGAGGTCGATATGAAAATCATCCGACGCGTGTTTGCCGCCATTATTTCGGTCGGACTGTTTATCTTCCTGACCTATGTCTTCACCCTGTTCATGGAACCACAAGGCCGAAATGGTTGGGTCGCTGCGGCGATTATTGTCGGTGTTTCGGCCATTGCCTGCATATTGCTTTATGCATGGTTGGCAAAATCCGGGCGACAAATCCGTCTGGATCCGGGATTGGATGATCAGGATGCGGGTGCGTTGGGCCTTGGCCTCACCGGCGTCGGAATAGCCGGGCGTCGGCGACGGGACGATGCTGATCCCGATGATTTCGGTGGGCGCCGTCGTTCAGACGGTGGCGACAACGAAGATGCGGACGGAGAAACAGACAGTGATTTGTCTGGAATGAGCTAACTAGCTCGCATTCAACCGGCGGCAGACATCATCGAGCTGCTCCAGCTTGGAGTAGGTAATCGTGACGCGACCGGCTTCGCCTTTTCCGTGATCAATCTCCACCGCTAGACCCAGACGATGAGATAGATCTTGTTCCAGAGCCCGCGTATCCGCATCTTTCGAAGCTGGTGCAGATTTAGTTTCCGGCGCTTTTTTGGTTGGTGAGGCTTTCATCAGGTTTTCGGCCTGACGTACACTCAAGCCCTGACTGGCGATATTGTCGGCCAGAATGGCGGCGTTGGGCGCTGTGGCAATAGCTCTGGCATGCCCCATAGACAAACGACCGGCAGCCAAATGATCAAGGACGCTAATGGGAAGAGCCAAAAGACGCATCATGTTGGCGACATGACTGCGACTTTTACCAACCGCACGGGCGATTTCATCCTGCGTATGCTCGAAGCGATCAACGAGCTGTTTATAGCCTTGAGCTTCCTCAACCGGATTAAGGTCGGTGCGCTGTACATTCTCAACGATAGCGATTTCGAGCGTTTCACGATCTGTGAGGTCGCGAATCAAGACCGGAATTTCATGGAGTTGGGCTAATTGCGCGGCGCGCCACCGACGCTCTCCAGCCACGATCTGATAGCCAGCGCCAGTTGGAGAAGGCCGAACCAGAATCGGTTGGAGAAGACCGTTTTCCTCGATTGAAGCCGCGAGGGATTTCAATTCGGCGTCATTGAAGGTCCGGCGAGGTTGATCCGGATTAGCGCTGATATCTTCGATCGGAAGCGCCTGCGCATTTCCGCCCGTTTCTATTTGCGAATCCGCAACGTCACTGTCATTCAGAAGGGCGGAAAGCCCTCGTCCAAGGCCCCGTGTGCGTTCCTTACTCATGCCAGGACCTTTACAAATTCAATGTGTTGGCGTTTTTCTTGTTGAACAATTTCTTTTGCGAGGGAGATGTAGGCCTGACTACCCGTGCATTTGAAATCATAAAGGAGAACCGGTTTTCCAAAAGATGGCGCCTCGGAAACACGGACGTTTCGCGGGATCAGAGTTTTATAGACCTGAGTGCCGAAATGCTCACGAACATCAGCCTCCACCTGACCAGAAAGATTATTTCGTGCGTCAAACATGGTGAGCACGATGCCCTGGACCGCCAGTTTGGGATTGAGGTTGGTTCGCACCAATTCAATAGTCCGCATTAATTGGCTCAATCCTTCAAGTGCAAAAAACTCGCATTGCAACGGAACCAATACAGAGTCAGCAGATGTCAACGCGTTGACTGTCAGCAAATTTAGCGAGGGTGGGCAGTCAATCAGTACATAATCACATTGATGGCCCGCATCGCTCAAACGTTTGCGAAGGCGGTCAATTGCATGGCGCATCCGGTAAGATCGACGCGGTGCCGACGCCAATTCAAGCTCTGCACCGGAAAGGTCGGGATCTGATGGCGCCAGGGAAAGGCCCGGGACCAATGTATCGACCAAAGCGCGCTCGAGCGGTTGTTCGCCGACCAGCACGTCATAGGTCGTGATTTTTCGATCTACAGGTGGAACGCCGAGACCCGTTGAGGCATTACCCTGCGGGTCGAGATCCAAAATGATGACCTGCTTGCCAATCGCGGCGAGCGCCGTGCCCAGATTTATGGTGGTTGTGGTTTTACCGACGCCGCCTTTTTGGTTGGCAATAGCGATCACTTTAGGCGCTTTTCCGTGGTTAGCCTCAGGCATGTCGATTTCCCTTCCTGGGTCGGACTGAGGCGAGGTGAAGTATGACTCCTTCCTCGCTGGTCAGACTTGGCCGAACATCCACGTCGAAGGTCCAGTATTTATTGGCATCCGTCAATTCCTGACGGTAGCGCTCGCCTTTGGGAAAGAGGCAAATTCCATCGGTTTTCAACAGAGGAAAGCTATACCAAAGCAATTTATCGAGCGAGGCCACGGCTCGAGCCGTAATGACGTCGAACTTATGCGTTCGATCCATGACCTCGACTCTGCAGTTATCCATAGAAGCCGGCGCCGCCGTGGCCGCGATCGTTGTTTGAACGAAGCGCGCTTTCTTGCCGACTGATTCTGCCATAACCAATCGAGAATTCGTCAGTCCTCGGTCTTTCATTGCCAAGGCGATTGCCAAACCTGGAATGCCAGCGCCGGCGCCAAAATCGAGCCAACGCAAACCATTTTGGGGGGCGTGGTTTATGAGTTGGAAGCCGTCTAGAGCATGTCGACGCCAAAAATCATCCATGGTTGAGCGGCCCACGAGGTTTGTGGACTTATTCGCTTCGAGCAAAAGATCGTGCCACACCACGAAGGCGTCGAGTGTTTCACGTGAAACATTGGTGGCAGCCTGGAATTCCTGAGGTCCGTAACTCAAATCAACTGGCCCGCCGCGCTTGCTTGATGTGGGCGAGAATGGCGGTCACTGCGCCAGGTGTCACGCCCTCAATCCGGCTCGCCTGCCCCAGTGTAGCTGGCCGAGCGGTTTTGAGTTTTTCGCGAGCCTCAATTGACAGACCCCCGATGGAATCGAAGTCGATGCTCACCGGCAATTTAATGGCCTCATCACGGCGAAATGCTAAAATGTCGGCATCCTGTCTTTTAAGATAATTTGAATAAATTGCCTCAATTGCTAATTGCTCGCCGATCGATGTTTCTACAGCCGACAACTCAGAGAAAGCATCACAGAGCTTTGTCCAGGTAACATCCGGATAGCTGAGTAATTCTTTCGCCGAGCGACGACGACCATCGTGGTTCGCAGTGATACCGACTTTCCCGGCCTCTTGTGGTGTCAGGGAGAGTCGGTCCAGTATATTGCGACCGTCGTTTAACTTACTGACCTTGATGG
>Ga0316202_10001726_pt1 | contig 16091 bp, 10 predicted proteins | sample 3monrhotite_MG_FD_204934 | JGI IMG/M metagenome (GOLD analysis project Ga0316202, IMG submission 204934) | Microbial mat bacterial communities from mineral coupon in-situ incubated in ocean water Damariscotta River, Maine, United States -... | ecosystem: Environmental > Aquatic > Marine >... | reverse complement strand
TTTTGCAGTCTTTGTCTGTTTTAAAACGATCAGAGAACTCTAGAAGGTTTTGACCCTTGAAAATATTCATATTATTACTGTTTTTATTGGAATTAAAGATATGAATTTAAATACTGACCTCTATAAAATTAGTCTAAATTTATGAATATAGAGCGGCTTATTTTTCTTAATTGAGATATACAATATACATTTGCCTCAAGAATCTAAAATAATATTTTTAGTCTTTTTAAGGGGTTAATAACACTAAAAATTTAAAATTATTTGTGAGGAAAATTGCTAAAAAAACTCGAAGCATTTGCTTCGAGTTTTTTTATATAGAATATTTAGAAACTAAGAATTCATTAAATCTTCAATTTCTTCAACTTCAATTGGTATGTTTTTCATTAAGTTAATTGGTTCTCCCGTTTTTTGAACCACTACATCATCTTCAATTCTAATTCCCATATTTTCTTTTGGGATATAAATCCCAGGCTCTACAGTGAAAACCATTCCAGCTTTCATAGGTGTTTTTAATGCCCCATAATCGTGTGTGTCTAATCCCATATGATGCGAAGTTCCGTGCATAAAATATTTTTTATAAGCGGGCCAATTAGGATCTTCATTTTGTACATCAGCCTTATCAATTAAGCCTAATCCTAATAATTCAGAAGACATCAATTTACCAACTTCTTTTTGATATTCAGCCCATAAAACACCTGGAGATAACATTTTTGTAGCTGCTGTCTTCACTCTTAAAACAGCATTGTAAACAGCTTTTTGTCTGTCAGAAAAACGCCCGTTTACAGGAATTGTTCGTGTCATATCACTGGAATAGTTTGCATATTTTGAACCAACATCAAGTAACAACATATCACCATCTTTACATTCTTTATTATTTTCAATATAGTGCAAAACACAAGCACTATACCCTGAAGCTATTATTGGAGTATAAGCAAAACCATCAGATCGACTTCTTAAAAATTCGTGCATAAACTCAGCTTCAATTTCATACTCCATTATACCAGGTTTTACAAATGGTAATATTCTTCTAAAACCTTTATTGGTGATATCACAAGCTGTTTGTATAATCGCTATTTCTTCTGGCTCTTTTACGCCTCTTAAATTTTGTAATATTTGATTGCTTTTTTCCCATTTATGCGCCGGAAAATCAGCTTTGCATTTTTTTATAAATCGGTCTTCGCGAGATTCTAATTCTTCAGATTGACGATAATGTTCGTTTGTATTAAAGTAAATAGTATCAGCTTCAGTCATTAAATCATAAAAAACTTTTTTAAATTCAGAAAGCCAATAAATAGTTTTAATTCCAGAAACAACTTTAGCTTCTTCTTTAGAATATTTAGCGCCATACCAAATTGCAATATGTTCATTTGTTTCTGTTAAAAATAAAATTTCTCTATGATTTGGGTCAATAGCATCAGGAAAAAGCAACAAAATACTTTCTTCTTGATCTGCACCACTTAAGTAAAATAGGTCTCGTTGTTGTTCAAAGGGAAGTGTGCTATCAGCCCCAGTTGTAAAAACATCATTTGAGTTAAATATTGCAATTGATTTTGATTTCATTTGAGCCGTAAACTTTGCTCTATTTTTAATAAAAAGGTGACTGTTAATTGGAAGGTATTTCATTTTTTCATTTTTTTTATTTTAGAATTTTATGATAAAAAATTCAATTCTAGTGTATTAAATTCATTAATATTAAATTATGTATAATTTTTAATAACAAAGTTATAAATTTGCTGAAAACCAATCCTTAAAAATTCAATATTATTTATGCGAAAATTAATAGTATTTCTGCTCTTTGTATCATTTTCAGCGTTAATGTTCTCACAAAACAAACCAGCTTATAAATTATACAATGGAAACGGGGCTAAAGTTTCCTATAAAAGTATGATTAAAAAAATGAAGAAAGCTGATGTGGTTTTGTTTGGTGAATTTCATGACAATCCAATTGTACATTGGTTGCAATATGAAACCACAGCCGATTTAAATAAACTAAGAAAATTGATATTGGGTGCTGAAATGTTGGAAGCTGATAATCAAAAATATTTGAATGATTATCTAATTGACTCAATTAATCAAAAAGGTTTAGATACATTAGCTAGATTGTGGCGGAATTATAAGACGGATTATAAACCCTTGGTAGATTTTGCTAAAAAAATGAAAATGAAATTTATAGCTACTAATGTTCCTAGAAGGTACGCTAGAGAAGTTTATAAAAAAGGTTTTGATATTTTGGATACACTTTCTGTTAAAGAAAAATCTTGGATTGCCCCATTACCAATTAAATATGATGCTTCTTTACCGGGCTATGTTAAATTTAAAGAAATGTTAGGAAATCACGCGACAGATAATTCTCCAAAAGCACAAGCTATTAAAGATGCAACTATGGCTTATTTTATTCTTAAAAATAGAAAAAAAAATACATTATTTATCCATTATAATGGTTCTTATCATTCTGATAATTTTGAAGGAATTAACTGGTATTTAAAACAAAGAAAACCTAACTTAAATATTGTGACAGTTAGTGTTGTAGAGCAAGAGAATTTAAAAAAATTAGATAAAGAAAATAAGTTTAAAGCCAATTTTATTATTGTAGTTTCTCCAACAATGACAAAAACGTATTAAGTTTTAATTATCTATTTTTTGTTTTAAATACTGTTATAGTTTGTATAATTTTTAGTAATTTCGAAATTACTAATAACTAAAAAAAATACCATTGCCTAACTTATTTCATGAAAACGAATTCGTTTTTAATGTTCTATTTGAAGCTGTTTCAGAAGGTGTAATAGTTGTTGATGAAAATCAAACAATTGTTGCAACTAATGTTGCTGTAGAACAAATGTTTGGATATACTAAAGATGAATTAATTACCCAGCATTTAAATATACTAATACCATCTAAGCATCATACTGCACATTCTTCACATGGTGGGCATTATGACACATTCTATAAACAATCTTCTGCAAGGCAAATGGGTCAGAATAAAGATTTGTTTGGAGTTCGTAAAAATGGTGATAAATTTCCTGTTGAAGTAGGTTTAAATCCTTTTGAAATTAGCAATAAAAAATATGTAATGTCTATAATTATTGATATTACAAATCGGAAAAAGTCAGAAGCTAAAATTATTGAATTAAATGCTTTGTTGGAGGAAAAAATTTCTGTTAGAACTATAGAACTTAATAATACGGTTTCTGATTTAAAAAAAGAAATAGAAAAGCGCTTAAAAGCTGAGTCTAAATTAGTGAAAGCGTTGAAAAAGGAAAAAGAACTCAACGAGCTAAAAACCAAATTCTTATCACTAGTATCTCACGAGTTCAAAACACCATTGAGTGGCGTATTAAATGCCGCTGTTTTAATTGGGAAGTACACGAAATCTGAAATGCAAGATAAAAGAGAAAAACACTTGCTTACCATTAAAAATAAAGTGTATTATTTAAATGGGATTTTAAATGATTTTTTATCCATAGAGCGACTAGAATCTGGCAAAGTGAAATATAAACTTAACAACTTTAAGTTAAGTAAAGTGGTAAATGAGGTTGTTTATAATGCGAATATGATGCTAAAAAGTGGACAAAGAATTATTTACCCGTTAAACATTGACAATTTTAATATTTATCAAGATGAAAAAATAGTTGAATTGGTATTGTCAAATTTATTGCATAATGCCATTAAGTACTCACCAGAAAATACCATTATTGATTTTAAAATAAAATTAGATTCAAAAGGTTTTATTTTTGAAATAAAAGATGAAGGAATTGGAATTCCATATAAAGATCAAAAACATATTTTTGAACGATATTTCAGGGCTGAAAACGCTTTAACAAATGAAGGAACAGGTATAGGATTAAACATTGTAAAGGGGCATTTAGAAAGTTTAGGAGGCACTATAGAATTTAAAAGTGTTAGAAATGAAGGAACCACTTTCATTGTAAGATTACCATTAATTAAAGAAATATGAAAACAATATTAATTATTGAAGACGACATAGTTTTAAGAGAAACAACTGCCGAAATATTGGAACTTGAAAATTATAAAGTAATTACTGCATCTAACGGTAAAAGAGGTGCTGAACAAGCAAAAATATTATCTCCAGATCTTATAATATGTGATATTATGATGCCAGAAATGGATGGTTATGATTTACTAAAAATTCTTTCTAAAGATGAACAAACGAAACGAATTCCATTTATTTTCATGTCAGCCAAAACTGAAATAAAAGACGTTAGAAAAGGAATGGATTTAGGAGCTGATGATTATCTTACAAAACCTGTTAGTGAAGAATTGTTATTAAGCGCTATAGAAAGTAGACTTGCAAAATTTGAACTGTTAAAGGAAGATGGGATTATAAAAAAGGCAGAAACAGAACAAGAAGATTCATATAAAGATATTGAGAATATAGAAGATCTTAAAAATTATTTTTGTGATTTTGGTTTGTCAAAAAATTACAAAAAGGGTGAAATTATTTATAAAGAAGGAGAGTATTCTAATCATATATATTTAGTTTACAAAGGAAGTGTTAAAAGTTATAAAATTGATGAGTTTGGAAAAGAATTGATTCTTAATATTCATAATGGAGATGATTTTATAGGCTTATCAGCTATTATTGATAATTCACATTATTATGAGTCTATTTCGGCAATGGAAACTTCTGAAATTTTGCAAGTTTCTAAAAATATTTTACAACAAATATTAGAAAATAATCACAAGCTATCTTTAGAAATGTTTCAGCTTATAAATGAAAATTTAACAGAAGTTAAAGAACAGTTATTACAGATGGCTTACGGGTCCATGCGTAGAAAAACAGCGCAAACTATCTTAAAATTTGCTAAAATGATGAGTTATAAACCATCTGATAGTATTAATATATCTCGTCGTGATTTGGCAGGCGTTGCTGGTATTGCAACAGAAAGTTTAATTAGAACGTTAACCGATTTTAAAAAGCATGGAATTCTTGAAATTGAAGGGAGAAACATACGAATTCTTGACCTTGAAAAATTAGAAGCCATAAATTAAAATATTGCAAAATTCATAATAAAACAAGATTTAATTTCACAAAAAATCACTGACTTATATCATTTATTCTTAAAACGTCTTTGTTTAAGTTTGTATGAATTATGATTGTAATGAAAAATATATTAATCTTAACTGATTTTTCAGAGAACTCTTGGAATTCAATAACGTATGTACTTGCACTTTCTCAAAACAGAAGCTGCAATTTTTACTTATTGAATGGAGTAAATTCCTATGAAAATGAATTTGAAGATGAATCAAGTAATGAATTACTACTCATAAAAGATAAAAACGAAAAAGACTCAAAAAAAGAATTTGCTAAATTAAAAGATAAAATTAATAAATCTCCATTAAAAGGAAATCATAAATTTTTTCCAATTATAGCAGACACTAATATTATTGATGCTGCTAGGACTCAAATTATTGAAAAAAAGATAAATTTAGTTGTCATAGGAACTAACGGAATGTTGTCTAATGGGAAACAAAATAATATAAGTCCAATTGCTGAAGACATCATCACAAAATTAAAATCTTCTATTTTAGTGGTGCCATTTGAAGCTCGTTTTAATGGGATGAAAGAAATTGCTTTTCCAACTGATTATACAAACTTCAGCGAGGGAAAATTATTACAAAACCTGACTAGGTTAATAAGTTACTACCAATGTTCAACACGTTTTGTTTATATGGCAAAAAATAGTGCGGTGTTAGACAAAGAACAACAGTGGAATAAGGAAACTATACACGATTATTTTCTTGATTTACCGCATAGTTTTCATGATGAAATTAATGAAAATTTCGAATTATCAATTGAGAATTTTATTAAAAAAAGTAATATTGATTTAATAGTAATGTCAGCTAAAAATTTAAATTTGTTTGAGCAAATATTATTTAGGCCTAAAATTAAAAATATTAAATATTATTTTAAAACACCATTCTTGGTGCTTCACCAGTTTAATTATTGAAAATAAACTTCAAACTTTTTTAGAATCTAATTCAATTAAGATAAATTTATATAGTTATTTATAGCTAAGCTTATTATTTTGTAATAAATTTGAGTTAATTGAATGTTTGGTAATACAAATATTTAATTCAACTAAACTCAAACTTTTATAATGAAAAAACAATTCTTCTTTTTTAGTTTTTTATTTCTTTCTATAGGAATAAACGCGCAAAATTCAGTTGTTAAAAATGTGCCTTTTACAAATATTGGGCCTTCAATTATGAGTGGTAGAATTGTTGATGTTGACATAAACCCAAATAACCCAATTGAATTTTATGCTGCATATGCTTCTGGTGGATTGTGGTATACAAATAATAACGGAACATCATTTACTTCAGTTACAGAGAATGCACCAACTCAAAATATGGGTGATATTGCAGTTGATTGGAACAGTGAAACTATATGGATTGGGACTGGTGAAAGCAATTCGTCTAGATCTTCTTATGCAGGAATCGGAATTTTAAAAAGCACAGATAAAGGAAAAACCTGGCAAAATGTTGGTTTGGAAGACTCGCACCATATTGGACGAATTATCATCAATAAAAAGAATCCAGATGAGGTTGTTGTTGGTGTTATTGGTCACTTATATACGCCAAATGCTGAACGTGGAATTTTTAAAACCATCGATGGCGGAAAAACATGGAACAATGTATTGTTTATTAATAAAAATACAGGCGTAATTGATATTAGTGCTTCACCAACAAATTCAAATATATTATACGCTTCTTCTTGGGAGCGAAATAGAAAAGCGTGGAATTTTGATGGAGATGGCGAAAATTCAGCAATTTATAAAAGTGTTGATGCAGGTGAAAGTTGGACTAAAATTACTTCAGAGGAAAACGGATTTCCAACAGGTAGCGGAATTGGAAGAATAGGATTGGCAGCTTTTAATGATACTATTGTGTATGCTTTATTGGACAATCAGTTTATGCGTCCAGAAAAGGAAAAGAAAAAAGAAATAGGACTCACAAAAGATGATTTCAGAAATATGAGTCAAGCTGATTTTTTGAAGTTAGAGGATAAAAAATTGAATTCATTTTTAAAAGAGAATAATTTTGACGAAAAATATACAGCAGAAAGTGTAAAATCTTCAGTTAAAAAAGGAAAAATAAAACCTATTGATTTAGTAACGTATTTAGAAGATGCAAATTTTGTATTGTTAAATTCTGAAGTTATTGGTGCTGAGGTATATAAATCTGAAGATGGTGGTAAAACATGGAATAAAACACATGAAGATTATTTAGATGGGGTTTATAGTTCCTATGGATATTATTTTGGAATTATAGCTGTAAATGAATCAAACGAAAACAAAATTTATATTGGAGGTGTTCCATTATTAAAATCTGATGACAGCGGTAAAACATTTACTTCAATTGATAAAGAAAATGTGCATTCAGACCATCAAGCTATTTGGGTAGATTCAAAATTAGAAGGTCATATAATAAATGGTAATGATGGAGGCCTTAATCTTTCTTATGATGATGGTGAAAATTGGACCAAAAATAATTCTCCAGCCGTTGGTCAATTTTACAATATAAATGTAGACAATCAAAAGCCATATAATGTTTATGGTGGTTTGCAAGATAATGGTGTTTGGTATGGACCAAGTAACTATAAAACTTCAAAAAAATGGGAAAGTAATGGAGATTACCCTTATAAAAGTATTGGTGGTGGTGATGGAATGCAAGTTCAAATAGATAACAGAGATCACAATGTTGTATATTCTGGTTCACAGTTTGGGTATTATTACCGTATAAATTTAAAAACGGATGAGCGTATTGATATTCACCCAACTCATGAACTAGGAGATTCACCTTATCGCTACAATTGGCAAGCACCTATTTTGTTGTCGTCACACAATCAAGATATTTTATATATGGGTGCTAATAAATTGTTACGCTCTATGGATAAAGGTGAAACTTTTGAAGCGATTTCAGAAGATTTAACAACTGGTGAAAAAAAAGGAAATGTGCCTTTTGGAACTTTAACTTCCATTTCTGAAAGCCCTTTTAAATTTGGATTTATATATGTTGGTAGTGATGATGGATATATAAATATTACCGAAAATAGTGGCGCAACCTGGAATAAAATTTCCAATGATTTACCTCAAGGACTTTGGGTTTCTAGAGTAATTGCTTCTCAACACGAAAAAGACAGAGTTTATATTACTTTAAATGGTTATAGAGATGATAATTTTAAACCCTATGTTTATGTAAGTGAAAACAAAGGTAAAAACTGGAAAAATATTGGAGATCAATTGCCAAACTATGCCATAAATGTTATTAGAGAAGACCCTATAGATGAGAATATACTCTATTTAGGAACAGATAATGAGTTATATGTTTCTTTTGATAAAGGAGATAATTGGCAGTTATTTTCTAATGGAATTCCAAAAGTTGCAATTCACGATTTGGTAATTCAAGCCGAAGCAAAAGACATAGTTGTTGGAACTCACGGTCGTTCTATTTATAAAGCAAACATTGCTCCTTTACAAGAATACAATAAAATTAAAAATGAAGAAATTGCTATTTTTGAAATTCCTTCTTTAAAATCTTCTTCTAGATGGGGAAATAGTTGGAGCAAATTTTCTAAACCAAATGAGCCAAGTGTAACAATCCCTTTTTATGTTAAAACCCAAGGGAAATATGCAATTAATATTTTAGCAAAAGACGATACTAAATTAAATAGTTTTACTGTTGATGCAGTTAAAGGCTTCAATTATTTTAACTATGATGTAACTGTAACAGAAAAAAGCCTAAAAAGTTATTTTGACAAGGAAAATATTGAATTGAAAAAAACTAAAAATAATAAGTACTATTTACCAAAAGGGAGTTATATATTTAAAATTTCTGGAGCAAAAAATAGTTCAGAACAACCATTTAGTATTAAGTAATTTTGAAAGTATTGAAATTTAATATTCTGATTTATTTTAGAATGATGAATTTCAATACTTACCAATATATTATTCGTATTTAAGCTCTTCTATTTTCTTAAAAGGTGATAAATCTAATGGTTCAACTAATTTTTGGTAGTTAACCCAGTCCGTTTCATAAAACTTATTAATTTTTGAAATTACCGCACCTACTTTTTCATCTGCATTTTTCATCAAGGTTTTTTCAGTTGTCCCAGGATTTTGAATTAACGAACTAACATATCTTCTTGCTGTAAACAAATATGAAACAGTACTTGGAAATTCAGTTGCGGTAATACCTTGTCGTTTATCTTCTTTGCCAAACATAGCATCTAATAAACCATTGATACTTTTTAAAGTTTCATCTTGAATTTTAAGTATTCCTTTCTGATTTTTAAGGGTTGTTTTATCTTTAATACGTTTTATATAATCTTCAACAATTTTTTTTGACTCTAGTAAACGTTGGGTTGCATCACCAGCAATTCCAGACTTTTTTTCAAGTTGTTTCAATAAATAATATTTATTTTTTAAAACCTCATAAGGCATTTCTACTCTAGGATCATAAGCAACCTTAATTATTTTACTAGCAGTTTCATTGCCAAAATGAATTTTTAGAGTGTAAGTTCCTGGTAAAACAGTAACACCACTTGGTTCACTAGCATTCTTTTTTACTATTCTTCTTGAAGGACCTCTTATTCCTTTTTCTTCCATTCCCCAATACATTCTTTGTATGCCATTTTCTTTTGGTGCTTTATTTTTTAGACTTCTTATCAATTCATTTTTATCATTATAAACTTCAAAGAAAATTGAATCAAATTTTACAATTGGTTTTTCAGCTTTTACTTCAGCAATTGAGACTTCTTTATTAGCTTTCTTTTTCTTTTTTGCTGAAGGGTCTTCAGTTTTTTTAGCTTCAATTTCAGGTCTATTAATGCTATAAGTTATCATTGCACCACTTTTTCTATTTTCACCATTAAAAATTGCATTTGCACCAAATCGTGTTCCAGAAGGTTGCTGATTTTGAGTTATAAACGCAGAAGGAGGCGTAAATAAATAAAGTGTTTTATCTATTATTTGTTTACCTTCCTTAGCCATTGCTCTAAAAGGTCTAATATCATCTAATACGTATGCAGCTCTTCCAAAAGTACCTATTATTAAATCGTGCTCACGCGGGTGAATTGATAAATCCATTGTGGAAATTGTAGGGTAGTCATTAGTCCATTTTTTCCAAGTTTTTCCTTCATCTATGCTAATATATAAGCCGTATTCAGTTCCTAAAAAAAGTAGTTTAGGTTCTTTTACATCTTGAACAATTGCATGAACATATCCAAAAGTTTCTTCTTTTCCGGCTAATAAATTTTCCCAAGTCTCCCCAAAATCTCGAGTTCTAAATAAATAGGGTTTAAAATCAAATTGGCGATAATTATTCACTACTACATAAGCTTCACCTTTATTAAATTTTGAAGCCCGTATTTGAGAAATCCAAGATTCTTTAGGCATTCCTTTAATGTTTTGGGTTACATTTGTCCAATTTTCCCCACCGTCTTGAGTTAATTGAACATTTCCATCATCGGTACCCACCCAAAGTATATTTTCATTAAAAACACTTGGTTCAATAGTTAAAATAGTACAGTAGTTTTCGGCACCAGTTGCATCTATTGTAATACCACCACTTTCGTGTTGTTTTTGCTTTTCTTTATTATTTGTTGTTAAATCTGGTGAAATTATTTTCCAAGTATATCCTTTATTTGTTGATTTGTGTACAAACTGACTTCCAAAATAAATAGTTTCATGATCTGTAGGATTTAAAGCAATTGCAGAATTCCAATTGAAACGAAGTTTAACATCAGGATTTGGATGTGTTGGTCTAATGCCTTTTGCATACCCAGTTTCTCTATCGTATCTGCCAACATTCCCTTCTTGGGACATTGCATAACCATATCTTGAATTTTTTGGATCTGGAATTACATCAAAGCCATCACCAAACATTAATTCTTGCCAATAAGAATTCCTAATTCCTTGATCTTTTAACACATAAGCAGGGCCACTCCAAGAGCCATTATCTTGCATTCCTCCATAAATATTATATGGAAATTCCATGTCTACATTTATATGATAAAATTGTGCTATTGGTAAATTTTCTACAAAACGCCAAGTTTTACCACGATCATGAGTAATATTTAAACCTCCATCGTTACCATCAATCATAAAGTTAGGGTCTGTTGGGTGAATCCACCAAGCATGATGATCAGGATGAACACCAACAGATGTTTCATATGCAGGCATTAATTGTTTGAATGATTTCCCACCATCTTCGCTAACATTTACATAGGTAAAAACTGAATAAACTCTATTTTCATTTATAGGATCAACAGTAATGTCAGAATAATAAAAAGGTCTATTACCAATTCCATCTGGGCCTCTACCACTTGATTTGTCATTTATCATTTTCCATTTTATTCCGCCATCTTCAGATTTGTATAAAGCATTTTTTTTAGCTTCAACAAGTGCATATATAAATTTTGGATTGCTAGGGGCAATTGCTAAACCAATCCTACCTAAATTTCCTTCTGGTAAACCATCTTTATCAGTTAATTTTTTCCAGTTTTCGCCTCCATCATAGGTTATATACATTCCAGAACCTTCACCTCCTGAATTAAAAGTCCAAGGTTTTCTTTGATGTTCCCACATGGCTGCAATTAGTTTGTTTGGGTTTGTAGGATCAACAACTAAATCAGCACAACCAGTTTTATTATTTATAAATAAAGATTTCGTCCATGTTTTTCCTCCGTCGGTTGTTTTAAAAACACCACGCTCGGGGTGTTCTCCCCAAGGAGAACCAATAGCACCAACATAAACAATGTTTGGATTGTCTTTATCAATAATAATTTTGTGAATATTTCGTGTTTTTTCTAAACCAACAAGTTTCCAAGTATTACCAGCATCTAAACTTTTATACAAACCATAACCACCAGTTAAACTATTTCTAGGATTTCCTTCCCCAGTTCCTGCCCAAATAACATCGGGATTACTTTGCTGAATAGCAATCGCTCCAATAGACATTGGTCCATATTTATCAAAAATTGGTTTCCAATCAATACCTCCACTCTCTGATTTCCATAATCCTCCAGAAGCAGTACCTGCATACATAATTTCAGGCTGGTTTGTAACAACATCAATAGCCGTAACTCTACCACTCATACCAGCTGGTCCAATTGATCGTGGTTTTAGGTTTTTTAATTTTTCTAAATCTAATTGTTGAGAAAATGCAAAAGTTGAGATTAAAACAAAAAAGAAAGTGATTTTTTTCATAGTTTGTGAGTTGGAAATCATTAAAAAATTAAATTTAATAAATGGAATGTTAAAGAGTGTTAAAAATAGTACAATGTACTTTATTTAAAATAATTCTAAATAAAATAAAATATTCTGTTTGGATAAAAAAACATGAACATAATTGTTACCTTTGAATCTTTATAAAATATATAAAATATGAGCGGAATTTTATCTTCATCAATTGCAAGGAAAGTAGCTATGGCTTTGTCAGCACTTTTCCTTATCATTTTCTTACTTATTCATTTAGCCGTTAATTTAACATCATTATTTAGTGAAGACGTTTTCAATCAAGCTTCACACTTTATGGGAACAAATCCATTAATACAGTTTGCAATGCAACCTATTTTAATTTTTGGAGTGGTTTTTCATTTTGTAATGGGCTTTGTTTTAGAGTTAAAGAATAGAAAATCAAGAAATGTAAAATATGTTAATTATAATGGATCAGCTAATGCCACTTGGATGTCAAGAAATATGGCTATTAGCGGAGGTCTTATTTTAATTTTTATTGTAATTCATTTTTTAGATTTCTGGATTCCAGAATTAAACACTAAATATGTTGTTGGTGATATGACTGGTTATATAGAAGGAACTGAAAAACTTCGTTATTTCGAAGAATTACAACACAAATTTATGAGTCCAGTAAAGGTTGGAACTTATATAGTTGCTTTTGTTTTATTAGGCTTGCATTTAGCACATGGCTTCCAATCAGCATTTCAATCGATTGGATTTAACAATAAATACACAAAATGTGTGAAAAATCTTGGCGTTATCTACTCAGTTGTAATTCCTTTAGGTTTTATTATTATTGCACTTTATCATTATTTTAACCATTAATCTTATAGAATATGACGACTTTAAATTCAAGAGTACCAGAAGGTCCAATTAAAGATAAATGGACAATTTATAAAGATCACATTAATTTAGTAAACCCGGCCAATAAGCGTAATATAGATATTATTGTTGTTGGAACCGGTTTGGCAGGAGGCTCAGCCGCAGCTACATTAGCTGAGCTAGGCTACAATGTAAAAGCTTTTGCTTACCAAGATTCTCCACGTAGAGCGCATTCAATTGCAGCGCAAGGAGGAATCAATGCAGCAAAAAATTATATGGGTGATGGAGATTCTAACTATCGCTTATTTTATGACACCGTTAAAGGTGGAGATTACCGTTCACGTGAAGCAAATGTTCACCGTTTGGCAGAGGTTTCAGGTGCAATTATTGATCAATGTGTGGCTCAAGGTGTTCCTTTTGCACGAGACTATGGTGGATTGTTAGATAACCGTTCATTTGGTGGTGTATTAGTGTCAAGAACTTTTTATGCGAAGGGACAAACAGGGCAACAATTATTATTAGGAGCATATTCAGCAATGAACCGTCAGATTGCTCGTGGTAAAATTGAAATGTTTAACCGTCATGAAATGTTAGACGTTGTAAAAGTTGATGGAAAAGCAAGAGGTATTATTGCGCGTGATTTAATTACAGGTGAAATAGAACGTCATTCTGCACATGCTGTTGTTATTGCAACTGGTGGTTATGGAAATGTATATTTCTTATCAACCAATGCAATGGGTTCTAATGCAACTGCAGCTTGGAAAATTCATAAAAAAGGTGCGTATTTTGCTAATCCTTGTTTTACACAAATTCATCCAACGTGTATTCCGCGTTCAGGAGATTACCAATCTAAATTAACGTTAATGTCTGAATCATTACGTAATGATGGAAGAATTTGGGTTCCAGCAAAAATTGAAGATGCAAAAGCAATTCAGCAAGGCAAATTAAAACCTACTGAAATTGCTGAAGAGAATAGAGATTACTACTTAGAAAGAAGATATCCAGCATTTGGAAATTTAGTGCCACGCGATGTAGCTTCAAGAGCTGCAAAAGAACGTTGTGATGCTGGTTTTGGAGTAAATGCTACAGGTGAAGCTGTTTATTTAGATTTTGCTACCGCTATTAAACGTTATGGTACAGAACAAGCTAAAATTCACGGAGTACACAATCCTACAAATGAAAAAATTACACAATTAGGAGAAGCCGTTATTGAAGAAAAATACGGAAATTTATTCCAAATGTATGAGAAAATTATTGATGAAAATCCATACAAAACGCCAATGATGATTTATCCAGCTACACACTATACAATGGGTGGAGTTTGGGTTGATTATAATTTAATGACAACAGTTCCTGGTTTATATTGTATTGGTGAAGCTAATTTCTCTGATCACGGTGCAAACCGTTTAGGAGCTTCTGCTTTAATGCAAGGTTTGGCTGATGGTTATTTTGTGCTTCCTTATACTATTGGCGATTATTTAGCTGATGATATTAGAACTGGTAAAATTGCAATAGATTCTCCGGAATTTGATGCCGCTGAAAAAGAAATTAAAGATAAATTAGAATTCTTTATTAATAATAAAGGGACACATTCTGTAGATTATTTCCATAAAAAACTAGGTTTGGTGATGTGGAATAAAGTTGGAATGGCTCGTAATGAAAAGCATTTAAAAGAAGCAATAAAAGAAATTCAAGATATTCGTGAAGATTTCTGGAAGAATGTAAAGGTTCCTGGAGATTTAAATGAATTAAATCCTGAATTAGAAAAAGCAGGTAGAGTTGCTGATTTCTTAGAATTAGGTGAATTATTTGCAAAAGATGCTTTAGAGCGCGAAGAATCTTGTGGAGGTCATTTCCGTGAAGAGCATATTACTGAAGATGGTGAAGCAAAACGTGATGATAAAAACTTTGCGTATGTTGCAGCTTGGGAATACACAGGAAAACCTAGTGAAGCAATATTGCATAAAGAAGAATTAGAATTTAAAGATATCGAATTAAAAACTCGTTCATACAAATAATAAGAAGACATTATGAATTTAACGTTAAAAATTTGGAGACAAAAAGGACCACAAGACAAAGGTCAAATGGTCGAATATAAAGTTACCGATATTTCAGAACATATGTCATTCTTAGAAATGATGGATGTTTTAAATGAAGATTTGGTAGCTAAAGATGAAGTACCAATTGCTTTTGATCACGATTGTAGAGAAGGTATTTGTGGTATGTGTTCATTACATATAAATGGAGAACCTCACGGACCAGATAGAGGAATTACTACGTGTCAGTTACATATGCGTACTTTTAAAGATGGTGATACTATTTATATTGAACCATGGAGAGCAAAAGCATTTCCTGTAATTAAGGATTTAATTGTAGATAGAATGGCTTTTGAGCGTATTCAACAAGCTGGTGGTTATATTTCAATAAATACTTCAGGAAATACGCAAGACGCAAATGCAATTCCTATTTCTAAATTCAATGCAGATTTATCTATGGATGCGGCTGCTTGTATTGGATGTGGAGCTTGTGTTGCTAGTTGTAAAAACTCAAGTGCAATGTTATTTGTTGCTGCAAAAGTATCTCAGTTTGCATTATTACCACAAGGTAAAATTGAAGCTAAAGATCGTGTTAGAAATATGGTTGCTCAAATGGATTTAGAAGGTTTTGGGAACTGTACAAATACTGGAGCTTGTGAAGTTGAATGCCCAAAAGGAATTTCATTAGAAAATATTGCTCGTATGAATCGTGAATATTTAAAAGCTAGTATTATATAATTTATAGATCAAACTATTTTAAACAAAAAAAATCGAAGTTAAAACTTCGATTTTTTTTGTTTAAAACTTATATAAATCATGAAGCATAAAGTAATATTTATTAAAAATTAAATACTAAAATTATGCGTTTAAATTTGTTATATTTTTAGTTCAGAAACAAAAAAACATTCATCCTCATATAGATTAATTATCAAATATTTTATTAATGATAAAATTCCATTAAGTGTCCTAATTT
>Ga0316202_10001725_pt1 | contig 16104 bp, 11 predicted proteins | sample 3monrhotite_MG_FD_204934 | JGI IMG/M metagenome (GOLD analysis project Ga0316202, IMG submission 204934) | Microbial mat bacterial communities from mineral coupon in-situ incubated in ocean water Damariscotta River, Maine, United States -... | ecosystem: Environmental > Aquatic > Marine >... | reverse complement strand
CGAGAATATGACCGCGGCCTCGGTGGAAACCGAAGGCTCGGTGACCGTTTCGGCGCATCTTCTGTTCGATATTGCTCGTAAGCTACCCGAAGGTAGCCAGGTGAGCCTTGAAACCGCCGACAACCGGATGGACATCAAGGCAGGCCGCAGCCGCTTCAAGCTGCCGACCCTGCCGCGCGACGACTTCCCGACAATTGTCGAAGGCGATCTGCCAACGAGTTTTGAACTGCCTGCAAAAACACTGGCAGAGCTGATCGATCGCACACGTTTCGCCATTTCTACAGAGGAAACGCGGTACTATCTCAATGGTATTTTCCTGCATGTAGCTGATGACGATAAGCCGGTTCTGAAAGCCGCAGCGACCGATGGCCACCGCTTGGCACGCTTTACGCTTGATCAGCCCGACGGTGCAGAGGGCATGCCCGATGTGATCGTGCCGCGCAAAGCCGTCGCCGAGTTGCGCAAGCTTCTCGAAGAGGCGCTCGACGGCAATGTTCAGATCGATCTGTCGGCGAGCAAGATCCGCTTCACGCTTGGCGGCGAGGGCGGGGTGATCCTTACCAGCAAATTGATCGACGGAACCTTCCCCGATTACAGCCGCGTTATCCCGACGGGTAATGACAAATTGCTCAAGATCGACCCGCGCAGCTTCTACGAAGGTGTCGACCGCGTTGCGACCATCGCGACCGAGAAGACACGCGCTGTGAAGATGGGGCTTGAGCAGGACAAGGTGGTCCTTTCGGTTACCAGCCCGGACAATGGCACTGCGACCGAAGAAGTCGCCGCGCAATATGGCTCTGACGGTTTTGAGATCGGCTTCAACGCCAATTATCTCAAAGACATCCTCAGCCAGATTGATAGTGACGAGGTTGAGCTGCATCTCGCCGATGCGGGTGCACCTACGTTGATCCGCAAAGACGAGAAGAATCCCGCACTCTATGTGTTGATGCCGATGAGGGTATGATGAATTGCCGTCCGCTCCTCACGTTCGCCGCCGCATTGAGTCTCGTACAGATGCCGCTTTCGGCTCAGGAAACAGCGGCGCCAACGCCCGCCGCCGAATTTACCAATGCGGATTTTCTCGATTGCGCCGTTTGGGCAACGTACATTGTCGGCACATCGACCGATCCTAAGCAGGTTGAATCATTTGGTTTCGCAATGAGCTGGTTCATCGGGCGCTACGAAGGTGCCGTCGGGCGCAATATTGACGCAGATTTGAGGCTGCGTACGCAACAGCTTACGGTCTTAGACCTGGAACGCTTGAATCCTAAATGCAGTGCAAAAATGTTAGAATTTGGCCAGCGTCTGATGACATTGGGTTCAGCAATGGAATCCGGTAGCTCGGCGCAATAAATGTGACCCCGCAGGTTGCGATCCATGGCACAGTCATTTCGACCTACACGCGTATCGTCCAGATAGCCTGCGAGGAAGCAGGACTATCGCACCAGACGATCGCGACGCCCGCTCATTCTCTGGATAACCGCCACCCCTTCGGCAAGGTTCCGGTTGTCGAGATTGACGGGCTGGAACTCTTTGAGAGCGTTTCGATCGCGCAATATATCGACAATGCGCATAATTCGGGGGCGTTGCAGCCGGCCAATGCGGCGCAGCGCGCGGTGATGGACCGGTGGATTGCGGTGGCCAACAATTACCTCTTCCCGCTTTTCGAGCATGGTCTGGTGATGCCGCATATCATGCACAATTACGCCGGGATGCCGCTCGATACGGCCAAGATCGACAAGCATTTGCCTAACATCGCCAAGACGCTGTCTTTTCTCGACCTTGAGATGCAAAAGGATGGAGCATGGACCGCTTGCGGTTTCACTCTGGCGGATGTGTTTCTCTATTGCATTTTGCGCAGCGTCGAATCGACGCCTCAGGGCGCTGCGGGGATCGCTCGGTTGCAGGTGCTGCCGCATTGGTTGATGTCGTGCCGCACGCGGCCGTCGATTGCCGCTACGGCATGGCCGGGAGAGGCTGAGCTTACTCAGGGCTGACCAGATTCTCCCTCGCAACGGGGCGGATCAGCCGCTAGGCTGCGCGCGAAATCAAGCAGGAGAGAAAGCATGAGCCAAGCCGTCCACGTCCACCGCGAGCAACTTGGAAATGCAAAAACGGTCGATCTGAGCGCTGCCGATCTTCCCGAGGGCGCGGTCCGCCTTAAGATCGAGAGCTTCGCGGTGACTGCGAATAACATCACCTATGCGGTTGCCGGTGATCGGTTTGGCTATTGGAACTTCTTTCCGGGCGAGGGTGAGTTTGGTGTTGTCCCGATGTGGGGTCACGCGGTGGTCGAACAATCCGCCAATGCCGAGATCAAAGAGGGCGAGCGCGTCTATGGCTATATCCCCATGGGCACCCATTTGACGGTGATTCCGGGCAATGTTTCTCCCTATGGCTTCGCCGACACGGCCGAGCATCGCCAGCCGATGAGCCCGATCTACAATCAATACACCCGCCTGTCCGCCGATCCCGAGCATGATCCGGCGAAAGAGAACGAGCGGATGATCTTTGGTCCCCTGTTCAAGACCGGTTTTTTGATCGAAAATTTCATGCGCCGCGAAGATTGGTTCGGCGCCGAAGCGGTCATCCTGACCAGCGCCTCGTCGAAAACCGCCATGGGGCTGGCGAGCGTGACCAAGGATCGCTCGCCGGGCACCAAGCGGATCGGACTGACCTCGGCAGGCAATGTGGGCTTCGTCGAGGCGACCGGCCTGTATGACGAAGTTGTTGCGTATGACGATTTGGGCAAACTTACTAAAGTTCCAAGCGTTTCCGTAGATTTCGCCGGCAACGCCAAATTGCTGCATTCGATCCACGAACATTTCAAGGATGATCTGAAATATTCCTGCCTCGTCGGCGCAACCCATATTGAAGCCCGCGGCGGCGCTTTAGGTGATCCCGAAAAGATGAGCGGACCGGAACCGATCCTATTCTTCGCCCCCGATCATGCAGTCGCTTTGTTCAAAGATCTGGGTCAGGAAGAGGCTGCCAAGCAGCTTGCGCACAGCTGGTACAAATTCCTCGGCGATGTCGATGGAACGGTCGAAATGGATGTGCGTAAAGGTATCGACGCCGCACGCGAAGCCTATCTTACGATGCTCAGCGGTAAGGTCGATCCCGCGCAGGGGATTGTGATCGAACCCTAAATCTCTACCGCGATCTTGCCAAAATGCTTATTCGCCTCCTGATGACGGAAGGCATCGGCTAGCTCGGCGAGAGCGAATGTGTCGCTGATTACTGGTTCGATCCCATTTGCCTCAATAGCAGCAATCATGTCCTGCTGCATTTTGCGGCTACCGACTGTAAGGCCCTGAACCTTGAGGTTTTTCGAGAACAACAGCGCCGTTTGCACCGGCCCGGCAAAACCCGCCAGCACACCTATGAGTGCTACATGTCCGCCGATACGCGAGGCGATCATAGACTGATCGAGAGTTCCGGCACCGCCGATCTCGACGACGCAATCGACACCTGCTCCGCCAGTGATCTCAAGCGCCTTTGCGCCCCATGCTGCAACTTCCTTGTAGTTGATCAAGTGATCGGCTCCGAGCGCTTTCACCCGTTCCAGCTTCTCATCCGAAGAGCTGGTCGCGATCACTGTCGCGCCTGCTGCTTTCGCCAATTTGAGCGCGAATATCGACACACCACCCGTGCCTTGTATCAAAACTGTATCACCGGGTTTCAGCGAGTAATCGACAAACAACGCGCGCCATGCCGTTAGCCCTGCGCATGTGAGCGTTGCCGCCTGTGCTGCGCTGTAGCTCGAGGGTGCGCGGGTAAACCATGTTGACGGCGCGACAATGGCTTCACGCGCATAGCCATCAATCCCATCGCCCGGCACACGTGTGAATGCGGTTGCGGGTGGCTCACCGTCGAGCCAATCGGGGAAAAAGGTCGAGACGACACTATCACCGGCCTTGAACTCGCTCACACCGTCACCAACTGCTTCGACAACGCCAGCGCCGTCGGACATTGGGATACGTCCCTCCGCGGCCGGGATCATGCCCTTAACGACGGCATAGTCGTGGTAGTTCAAAGATGACGCTTTGAGCGCCACTCTGATCTCGCCTGGACCCGGGTCACCCGGATCACTGATGTCGCTAAATGCTAGCGTTTCAAGCGTAGATGGCGCTGCCCCGGTCCGGATCGCTTTCATTCTGCAGCCTCGGCCAGTTCCGCACGTTGCGGGCCGCGAATGAGACCACCTGGTGTCGCACCCGTCCATTTGCCGTTTTCAAACGTGACCTGGCCATTCTTGATTGTTGCGACATAGCCATCGGCCTTCTGTAGCAGACGCTTGCCGCCTGCAGGTAGGTCGAAGGCCAACCACGGCTTGCCAAGCTTGATGGCGTCAAAATCGATGATGTTGAGATCGGCGAGATACCCCGGGGCAACGATACCGCGATCCTCCAAACCATAAAGCTTTGCAGTGTCCCAGCATTGGCGCTTGATAGCATTTTCGAGCGTGATTGTGTCACCGCGTTTCCGGTCCCGAACCCAATGCTCAAGCATAAATGTCGGGCTGGCTGCATCGCAGATCGTGCCGCAATGCGCGCCGCCGTCTGATAATGAATTCACCGTATCATCCGAATGCTGAAGCGGGTGGAGGAAATCAAGATTGCCGTCGGCGTAATTGAGGATCGGGAGGTAGATGAATCCCTTGCCATCATCTGCACAAAGCATGTCATAGGCATATTCCTGCGGATCTACGCCTTTCGCATTTGCGCGCGCGTTGACGCTGGCGGTTTCATCGGGCTCATAGTCGAAATCCGGGTCCATCTCATATTGCAAAGCCCAGCCTTGTGTGATGACCATCACCACGCCGATGATATCCTGCGGAGCTTCGGAATAGTCGTTGGCTTCCGCCAGCAGCTGCTGCTTGAAATCCGGATCAAGCAGTTTTGCTTTCTGCTGGGCCCAGGGAAGTTCCGCAATCGCCTGCCAGCTGGGTCGGTACACAAATGGATTTACGGTGCCTTGCCACGCCATGATGATGCCGTTTCCGCGCAGTGCAATTTGCGCGACGATATTGGCGCCATTGTCATTCTCTGCGCGCATCGTCTCGATTTGCTCCTTGAGCGGCATTTCTTTGGCGATGGATTCGAGCGCGGCGAATGTCACGGGCAAGCCGGTCTCGCGGCTCAGATCGCCCATCCAACCGAATTCGTTCCAGTCGCGTTGAAGGTCGCTTGCCATCTCGAACACGCCGTGCCCGGCACGGCCCATCGCGCGGCCGATTGCAACGAGTTCTTCCGATGTGGCGGTGGTGCCAGGGACGAGCTCTCCATCGACTGATTTGTGCAATACCGTTCGCGAAGTCGAGAAACCCAGCGCACCTGCCTTCACACCGTCCTCGACAATATCCGACATCCGCTTGATGTCTTCTTCGGTCGGTACTGCACCGGGCTGTTCGCGGTCTTCAAGAACATAGGCGCGCACAGCTCCGTGAGGGACATGGGTGCCGACATCGACTGTACGCGGAAGCTTCTCCAGCTCGTCTAAATATTCGGGGAAGGTTTCCCAATTCCACGTGATGCCTTCTGCCAGCGCGGTGCCGGGGATATCCTCAACGCCTTCCATCAGGCTAATCAGCCATTCGTGACGATCGTGCTTAGCGGGCGCGAAACCGACGCCGCAATTTCCCATCACCACAGTGGTAACACCGTGCCAACTGGATGGAGCCATCTCCTGGTCCCAGGTTGCCTGGCCGTCATAATGCGTGTGAATATCGACGAAACCGGGTGTCACCAGTAGGCCATTTGCGTCGATTTCTTTCTCTGCATCACCGCGCACTTCGCCAACTTGAGCGATCAGCCCATCCTTGATCGCTACGTCACCGGTGTAGCGATCGTCTCCGGTTCCATCGACGATGGTACCACCGCGAATAATCAAGTCGAATGCAGGCATATTCTCTCTCCAATCCTTATTTGAAACTGATTTAGCATAAACTGCACGACACCGCTATACGGTACGAATGGAACAGAATTTCTCATGGCAGCCCGATGTGGCGAGCGGCATTACCGTTGGCTGGGTCGAGGGCAACGGATTGCGTTTTGAAGTGGCGCAGGCGGGTGAGGGTGATCGGCTCGCGCTGTGTCTCCACGGTTTTCCCGAATTGCACTATAGCTGGCGACACCAGATGCCGATGCTCGCCGAGATGGGATATCGCGTCTGGGCGCCCAATATGCGCGGCTATGGCGCAACCACCAGGCCGGAGGGGTATAAGAACTATCGCCTACATACTCTAGCTGAGGACGTTGCCGCGCTAATCGATGCGAGCGGCGCAAAAGAGGTCACGCTGATCGCGCATGATTGGGGCGCGCTGGTGGCTTGGCATTTTGCGATGCGCAAAGTTCGACCGCTCGTTCGTCTTGTCATTCTTAACTGTCCGCATCCTAAGTGCCTTAAACGGGAGGCCCGCAAATGGCGGCAATTGAAAAAGAGCTGGTACATTGCCTTTTTCCAGCTTCCATGGTTGCCAATATGGTTTCTGGGTCGGAAAGATGCGCAATTTATCAAAGGCATATTCCGCAACTCTGCCGTCCATAAAGAGCATTTCAACAACGAATTGCTGGAACCATATCTCACCGCTGCGCGCCAGCCCGGGGCAATCAGGGCGATGGTGAATTATTACCGCGCGTTGGTGCGGCTTCCCGATGTTGATGAGGTTGGCGAAGGGACTATCGACACACCGACGCTACTGCTTTGGGGGGAGCAAGACGTAGCTATCGATATCCATTGTCTTGACGGGCTGGAGGATTATGTGCGCGATCTTACGATCGAGCGGTTTCCCGATGCATCGCACTGGGTTCAACAAGACGTGCCGGACAAGGTCAATGCGGCCTTGAAAAACTGGCTAACCCAAGACTAGGATTGCGCTGATTTTCCCGGCATTCGTACGGTTACCAACACCGCTAAGCCAATTGCGAAGAGGACCGAGATTGAAGCCATGCCGATCCGCTGGTCATTCGACCACAGCGTCACATACTCGACCAACAACGGCCCCATCCAAACGGTGATGGTGCCTGCAATTGCATAGAGTCCGAAAAACTCTCCGCTCCTGCCAGCTGGCGCGAGTGCGACAAGCATTGCTCGGCTCGACGATATGCTGGCCGTGGCAGTCACGGCGACAACGCTGATCAGGCACAGATAGGCCAGGTCTGAAAGGGTCTGGAACACCAAACCATCCCACACTTGCTGGTTTTCAATCAACCCAAAGAACAAGCTTTCTTTTGTGAGAGAAAACTGCAGCGTCATTGTCGTCACCATACCGACAATCTCGATAATCAGCGCGCGTTTCACACCAACTCGGTTGTCGAGCCACCCGCCAAACAACCCTCCGCCAAATGCCCAAGCAGATGCGAAAATTGCGTAGCAAAGCATCTCAAGGAAGCCCCAGTCGAGGAATAGCGCGACATAGACTGCGCCAAGCGCCAGCAACGCTGCCATTCCGTCAGCATAGAACATTCGTGCGATAAGGAATTTCGCAAGCTCGCGATATTTTGCCGCCTCGCGAAGGGTTTTGACGACGCCGCGCGCACCGCCGACCACCGCTTTGGACCAACTCGCACCTTTTTGCCCGGGGTCTTTTGCGCGCAAAAAGAACGGAATCGAAAAACCCGCAAGCCAGACCGCACAGATAGGGCCGGCGATCCGCATGTGCTCAAAGCTGGCAAGATCGATCCCGAATTGCGGCTCAGCAAAAGGCCAACCGACCAATCCTGGCAAAACCAATAGGAAAACCAAACCAGCAAAAATGAGCGTTGCGGCAAGGTTGCCAAGCCCCAAACCAAGGCCGGAAATCATCGATAGGCTTTGCGGCCTGCCAGCGACCGATAGCATCGCATTATGCGTGACCTCGGAGTAGGTGTAACTGACATAGGCAATCACTAGCAGCGACATAATTGCCCAGATTGGCAGGCCTTGTCCGCCAGGCATCGCGAACCACAACAGTGCCGAGCAAATCGTAATAGAACCAAGGAAGATGCCCAGAATGGGTTTCAACTTTCCTCCACGATCGAGCGCTGCCCCTAGGAATGGGGCTGTAAGCGCTGCGATCAAGCCAGCCCACTTGGTTACCGACGCAATGGTTGCTTGTCCTTGGGCATTGGCGGTTGCGCGCGCGGCTTCCGGATCGAGATCGTTCAATTCGCCGCTAGCAAGGAGATCCGCGCCGATAATATCTCGCGCGAAATAGGGCGCAAAAATGTAGATCACGATCAGGATATAATAGGGGTTGCGTGCCCATTCGAAGATCGCCCAAGCAAAGCCGGTACGATCAAGCGGACCGCCAGTGCCCGTCGTGGGGCGCTCGACTATGGGCCGGGCTTCACGCGCAGGATCAATGATCGGTGTGGCCATTCGATAAACTCTCCATTGGCCCACCGTTGCGGTGTGACTTACTCAGCTGCTCTAATCATCGCTTCGACATCGACGAACTTCTCTCGCGGAGCACCATCGCGCGCAGCTGCACTTTCCGCTTCTTCGATCTTCTTCCAGTCCTGGAACGTAACAACATCGAGATCGCGCTCTGTGGCTAACGCATCAAAGCCCTCGCGGCCTATTTTATCGGCGCGCCCGAGTATCCCCGCGCCCACATCTTCGGCGATCTTTTCGACCAAGCCGTAACCGTCTGGACGATTGGTGCCGATGGTGCCTGAAGGCCCGCGCCGGGCCCATCCCACGCAATAAAGACCCGTCAATATCCGCCCCTCATCATTGGCGAAACGACCGGCGCGTTCATCAAAGGGTACGTCGGGGATCGGAGACGTCCGATAGCCGATGCAGGCAATGACGAGATCCGCCGGGATGCTGTAAGTCTCGCCCGTTCCAACAGCACGGCCCGTTTCCACGGTGGTTCGTTCTATTTCAACTGCCGCTACGGTTCCTTCGCCGGAAATGGCGGTCGGATTGGCAAAGAAGTCAAACTCGACTTCGATCGCTTTTTCTGCGTGCATATCCTCGGGGATCGCTGCGAAGCTACGAAGGTGGGTGACCGATTTGCGTAGGCCAGGTTCCAAAAGCGCGTCTTCGGCCTCTTCAGGCAAATCTTCCTTGTCTACGCGCGGCGATGCTCGATCGAGACCGCCTAGTTCGCCGAGCTCCTTGGGCGTCATCATGATCTGATGGGGGCCGCGGCGTCCTAGCACGGTGATTTTTTCAATGTTGGATGCTTTTAGGGCATCGAGCGCATGGGCGACGATATCGCTTCCCTCGAACTCTGTGTCGGTTTTGGCCAATATGCGCGCTACATCAAGCGCAACATTGCCCATACCAATGACCACGGCGCTTTTGCCGGATAGGTCCGGGCCAAGATCTGCGAATTGCGGATGGCCGTTATACCATCCAACGAAGCTGGCGCTGCCAAACACATTGCCAAGTTCTTCACCCGGCAGTCCCAGCTGGCGGTCGTTGGGCGCGCCCGTTGCCAGAACGACGGCGTCGTAGAGTTGCTGCAGCTCGCCAATCGAGATATCTCGCCCGACCGCAACATTGCCGACAAACCGAACATTGTCAGTCAAAGCAACTTTCTCGTACCTCCGGGAGACGCCTTTGATCGATTGATGATCTGGGGCAACGCCGGTGCGAATGAGGCCGTAGGGCACCGGTAACATGTCGAATATATCGACACGTACATCTTCTCCCCAATGCTTTTGTGCGGCCTCCGCGGTGTAATACCCCGCCGGGCCAGAGCCGATTATCGCAATGTGGCGCATTGTCCCTCCCTTGAATGCTGTTTCAGGCTGCCTCGGAAACGTCCATCTCGTCTGGTGCGTCAAGGAAATCCCGGATCGCGCCGACGCTTTCGTCCTGATGGCTCATGAGGAAAAGATGGCCTCCGCCTTCAATGATCTGTAGATCGCTATTGGGGATCAGGCTGGCGAGAAATTTGCCGTTCACCACTGGCACGATTTGGTCGTCATCGCCCATCATGATCAGCGTTTGTTTCTTCATAAATGGAAGCGCCGGTGCGCTGGTCCAACCCAGCATGGCCAACAGCTGATATGTGTATCCGCGCGGGCTAGGGGGGGTAAGGCGCGAAATATGATCTGACTTGCCGCCGCCAGCGGCGAGCTCGTTGCCCAGCGCACCGCCATAAAGCGTCTCGAAATGCTTTGCCATAAATTCAGGATCGATATAGCGCCGCGGATTGGCCATCTTTGTCAGCGCTGACGGATTGCCTGGAACCATCAGCATACCTGCGCTGGTAGCAATGAGCACAAGCCGCCGCGTCCGACCTGGATGCTGGATGGCGAAATGCTGTGCCATACCACCGCCCCAACTTATGCCCATGACATCAACCTCATCAAGCCCGAACCGGTCGAGCAGCTGCGTCGCGGTCCAGGCCATTGTGACGGTGTTGTAGGGAACGAGCGGATCGGGTGATCCTCCGGTCCCGGGCATATCGAACATGATAAAGCCGCGGTCGCTGAGTGCCTCAGCCATCGGAGCAACGGCCTCGATATTTGCACCGATGCCGTTGAAGAACAGGATTGGTGGATGATCGCTTTCTTCGTCGAGCCGCCAACGGGCCACTCGCAACACGCGTCCTGCGACGCTTTCCATCGAAACTTCGGCCGAGGCCATTGGATCGGTCAAGCAAATTTCCTTTAATTAATCACATGTTTCGCGGTCAAACTTCTTCGACAACATATGTGCCAGGAGCGGGGTCGAGTGGTTTGTACTTCGCATTGCCAAGCCTCTTGGGTGCAGTCTTCTTCTTGCCTGAACGCTTGCCGACCCATTCGGCCCAATACGGCCACCAGCTGCCTGCAACTTCTTCGGTTTCGGGGAGCCATTCATCGGCTGTAGCAGGCATTTTGCCCTTCTTGTCGCGGACGAAATATTTGGCCTTCGGATTGCCCGGCGGGTTGAGAATTGCCTGCATATGGCCTGACTGGCTCAGTACATAGGTGATATCTTTCGAGCCGAACAATTGCGTCGAGCGATATGTTGCCTTCCAAGGAGTAATGTGATCGGTCACGCCTCCCAGAATGAACAGATCGTTGGTCACCTTTGACAGATCGACCATGTGATCAACCATTTCGACCTCGCCCTTGCGGGCGAATGCGAGGGAGTCAAATGCGGTCAGGAAATCGCCCATCAGGCTGGCCGAGAGGTTGGTCGCGTCGGCATTCCAGAACAGTACGTCAAATGCGGGCGGATCATCGCCCAACAGGTAATTGTTGATCACATAGTTCCAGATCAAATCGTTGGGTCTCAACCACGCAAAGCCGCGCGAGAGATCGTCGCCCTTGATCACGCCCTTCTTTTCCGCGCGACGCTTGGCCAGAGCCATGCCATTCTCGCTAACCAGCGAGCCGGCCTCTATGTCGTTCTGTTTCGGGTGCAAAACGCAAACCATGAGCGTCAGAGCGCCGAGCAGATCATCGCCGTCTGAGGCCATCTTACTGGCCAACATGGCGGCGGTTTGTCCGCCAGAGCACCCAGCCGAAACATTGACCTTCTTGGCTCCGGTAATTTTGGCAGCTGCCTCCATCGCCTCACGGCAAGATTGGACATAGTCGGTCATGTTCCAATGACCTTGTTCCTTGGTCGGGTTACGCCAGGAAATCACGAAGGTTTGGATGCCGTTGTCGAGTTGCCACTTGACCACAGATTTTTCCGGACTGAGATCATTAATGTACATCTTGTTGATCTGCGGTGGAATCGTCAGTTGCGGAATTTCGTACACTTCGTCAGTCGTCGGCGCATAATGGATAAGTTCCATCATTTCTGTGCGAAGAACGACCGAACCCTTTGAAACTGCGATATTTTCGCCCAGTTTGAACGGACGCTTATCAACCTGGCTGACCATGCCCTTGTTATGCACAATGTCGTTATATGCGTTCTTCAATCCCTTGATCAGTGACAGGCCGCCACTGTCGACCAGCCTTTTCTGTGCGGTCGGATTTCCTGCAAGTGTGTTGGTCGGTGCCAAGCCGTCAATAATGATGTTGGATATGAAGTTCGCCCGGTCACGTTCCAGATCGTCGAGATCAAGGTCGCTAAGCCAGTTGCTCATCCCCTTCTGAACAGCGAGGTAATATTGCGCACCTGCGCGGAAGAACGGGTTGTACTGCCAGGCAGGATCGCGGAAGCGTTTGTCCTTCGGATCGGGTGCTAGATCTGATTGGCCGGTCAAGATCTTGACCATATCCTGACCCATTTCTTGCGCATGTTTCATGGAGCGCATTGGGTCGGAAGCAGTTTCCCGCAATAACAAGGCGATAGCGCCGACGAAGTCCTCTCTTGCCAGACCAATCATGGGTCCGAGCGCTGTTGTTGATTGGGCTGCTTCGTCTTCGAGTTTCGAGCCTTGAGCCATAATCCGATTTTTCTCCCAATCTGACACTCACTTGATTGCCGTTTCATGCACCGCGGAACCGCGAATGGCAAGACGGCGAAAATGCCGCAAACAAGTATGGTAAAAGCTTCTTAGGAATTAACCCTTTCTCAAAGCCATTTTGGCATGGCGTATCCATGGGTGAACCACGCGTCCAAAGACAATCAACTGAGAGCGAGCAAGCGATGCCAAGCAACGCGCCCGTTCCAACGAGCGTGGACGGCGAAAATTTCTCCCGCGAAGACTCTCCACCGAAAGAAAATTCTCCGGTTAGTGACCGTCGTAACAGTGAGGCAAGAAGGAGCCCGCGGGCAAGGGCGCCGCTCGAGCGTAAGGTCAAAGAGCAACAGCACGTAACCATCATTCCATCGGATTGGTGGTATGTTGCAATTTTCCTCGCTGCGACTGTACCGGCAAGCGCAATTCATGCGCTTGGGATTCCACCGCTGAGCGTTTGGATTCTGGCTGCGCTCGGCGCCGCGACTGCTTGGTATTCGCGAACGCTTTTAGCGAAAGAGAGAAAAGATGAGTTTGCAACGTTTCCGGCCAAAGCGATTGCCTGGGGAAGCATACTCATTCCCGTACTCTGTTTCGGATTCGTAATTGGATATCTGTCTGTAAACTCGCTGCTTGCTTGGCCGTGGGCAGTCGCCGGGATGCTCTCTTTCAACATATTGTGCCTGAGCGTTTTGACAAAGCGCGCGTTGCAACAGCAGCTTGTTTTGCTTTTGGGTTGGTTGCCAATTGCACTCCAGATTGGCGAACTCGCTGCAATCACCGCTTTTATCGCTTTGCTCATTATGGTCTTCTTCTCGGGCCGATATATGGCGCGAAAGACCGCAAAATACCAAGAGCGTGCGCAATTGCGCGAAAGAGAACGCAACCGGGCTGAAGATATTCTTCGCGATTATGAGGAAACCGGACAAGGCTGGTTTTGGGAGACAGATCGCCGCGGCTTGGTAACCTATGTCTCGCCTTCGGTGCTAACAGCGCTGGATCGTTCCGAGACGCAAGTGGCAGGCCGACCATTTATCGATCTGTTTGACGTTGACGATGGCGCTGAGAGCGAGCGTACGCTTTCGTTCCATCTTTCCGCTCGTTCTTCGTTTCAAGAGCTTGGGGCCAAAGTCGCGACCGAGGGTGAGGCCCGCTATTGGTCTATTAGCGGCCGACCAGCCTATGATGGGTTCCGCAATTTCCTAGGGTTTCGCGGTTCAGGTACGGATCTGACTGAAAAGCGCAGGAGCGAGGAAAACGTTACTCGCCTGGCGCAATATGATTCTCTGACCGGGCTCGCAAACCGTTTCCAGATGCAACAAAGTCTCGAGAAAATTCTTGAGGCGCATAAAGAACAAGACCGCGAATGTGCGGTATTCCTGCTTGATTTGGACCGGTTCAAACACGTCAACGATACGTTCGGTCATCCGGCAGGCGATGCCCTGCTAAAACAGGTTTCGCAACGTCTTGTTCGCACCGTGGGCAATCAGGGCCGTGTCGGCCGTCTTGGTGGAGACGAGTTCGAGGTAATTATGCCGGGCCGTCCTGACCGAACGCATTTGGCGCAATTGGCGCAAGAGGTCATTCACGCTCTATCGCAACCCTATTCCATAGACGGCAACCGGATTATCATTGGTGCGTCGGTTGGTGTTGCTGTTGCTCCAGAGGATGGCACTACGACCGAGTCCATCATCCGCAACTCAGACCTTGCGCTTTATGCTGCAAAAGACGGGGGGCGAGGTCGCTTCCATTTCTACTCAAATGATCTTCACTCTGCCGCCGAGGAGCGCAATACGCTTGAACAAGACCTGCGTGATGCAATCGCGACAGGCGGGCTCGACCTCTATTATCAGCCGGTTGTTGATGCGAATTCGAACGTGATCGCAGGCTTCGAAGCATTGCTACGCTGGAATCATCCCCAGCGAGGATGGCTGTCGCCGGCCAAATTCGTCCCGATCGCCGAGGATACCGGACTGATCAATGCAATTGGCGAATGGGCAATCCGAACCGCATGTGACGACCTTGCAAAGTGGCCGGGGGATATACGCTGCGCAGTCAATGTATCGCCGCTTCAGTTTGCTAACCCGCAGCTTCCATCGATCATCACAAACGCAATTGCGCGGACTGGCATCCACCCCTCGCGTCTTGAGCTTGAAATTACCGAAAGCGTTTTCTTGAATGACGATGAGGGCACGGACGCAATGTTCGCGGCTCTGAAGAGAGTTGGCGTTCGTCTCGCGCTAGATGATTTCGGGACCGGTTACTCTTCGCTCGGATATTTGAAGAAAGCACCGTTCGACAAGATCAAGATTGACCAAAGCTTCGTTCGAGGAGCTACCGAACCTGGCAGCCGTAACGGCGCGATCATTACTTCAATCACAAGCCTCGCCAAATCGCTGGGGATGGATACTACCGCAGAAGGTGTTGAAACGTTTGACGAGCTCGAGCTTGTCCGATCGCTTGGCTGTAGCCACGTTCAGGGATACATCTATTCAAAGGCAGTGGATGACGACGGTGCTCACAAATTGATGCTAGCCGGCCCGGAAATCGAGCCACAAGGTCCAAGATCGTCTCGTGCGCCGCGCTCAACCATGCTTCGCAAAGTCATGCTCGAGCATGACGGGCAAATCTACAAGGGAGTGATCCGCAACATGTCCGAAGGCGGTGCGATGGTTGAGGGGCTGTGGAACGTTCCTGAAGGGACTCCGTTCAATATCGCATTCTCAAAATCACTGATTGTTCCGGTCGTTTCGGTCTGGGGCCATGAAAGCCGGATGGGAGTCAAATTCGCCCAGCCGGTCGATCTCAGCAAACTTGATCAAGCCGCCCTTCAAAGACCAGAAACACAGAATGAAGAAAAAAGGAGGTCCGCATGACCTCCTCCACGAAGTCCAAAGGTAAATGCTATGGCCAAAGGTAGTTTCCTCTCTCGATTTGGATCGAGCAATTCGTCGACAGACGTTGGACGGCCTGCGTCCACTTACAATGGCGATGCCGCAAGCAGGCTGAAACTCCTAGACAATTTCGAGGAGCTTGAACTCGGTTGGTTCTGGGCGACCGACGGCGCAGGGCGGGTGACCTATCTTTCGGATAGTGCGATTAAGGTTCTAGAATGTGAAAGCGAAGAAGTACTCGGCCGAAAAATAACCGAATTGTTTGTTGAGGACCGTGATGATGATGATCAAGAGAATGTCGAGCGTCCACTACCGTTCCTGGTGAGTGCGCGAAATTCGTTCTCTGAACTGCCGGCCAAGATCAAGCTCGACGATTCCGAGAAGGACATTTGGTGGTCGATATCGGGCAAACCTCATTCCGACGAGGAAGGAAACTTCATTGGATATCGCGGCGGTGCGAAGGACATAACGGCATCGCGAGAACGCCAGCGCGATGCCGCTCGTTTGGCAAAATATGACTCGCTGACTGGCTTGGCGAACCGCCACCGGATGGAAAAACGCCTTACGACGACATTGGTGGCGTACAAAGCTGCAAAGCGCAGTTGCGCATTGCTTATGCTTGATCTGGATCGCTTTAAGCAGGTCAATGATACACTTGGCCATCCGGCAGGTGACGAATTGCTAAAGCAAGTCGCCCAGCGATTGCAGAACATTATTGGCCACAGGGGTGAGATCGGCCGTCTTGGTGGCGACGAGTTTCAAGTCATGTTGCCAGATCTCGACGATCGCGGCGAACTAGGTGAGTTAGCGCAGCGGATCATCCAAATGATCTCCCAGCCATACTCAATTAGCGGCAGTCGTGCGATC
>Ga0316202_10001723_pt1 | contig 16117 bp, 16 predicted proteins | sample 3monrhotite_MG_FD_204934 | JGI IMG/M metagenome (GOLD analysis project Ga0316202, IMG submission 204934) | Microbial mat bacterial communities from mineral coupon in-situ incubated in ocean water Damariscotta River, Maine, United States -... | ecosystem: Environmental > Aquatic > Marine >... | reverse complement strand
GAAGCCAGAGTAGATGTTTTTGATTATCTCGAGAGGTTCCATAATCCCAGAATGCGGCGCAGACTCGCCGCTCAGGATATAAAGTTTACATCGTTTCTAAACCGTCCGTAGAAATGGGGTAGAACCCGATATGCTTTATGTTCTTAATGAGGCATACAGGATATTTAGAATCAACACTGGCGGCCATCTGTACGGTTATCACGGAACTCTGCCAGCTACGGCCTTCTCTGTCATATCACCTAGGACAAAATTTATCCTGATATATTCGTATGACGGAACAACATTGAATCTATATGTAAACGGCGTTCTTGTGGCTTCAAAGGTGGGTGCACTTCCAACGCTGACAACATTATCAGTATCAATCCTTAGAACAGGGCTATTTAAGTGTTCGCGCCTTGAAATCCACCGCCCAAGCCTAACCGCCAGCGAATCGGCAGCGGCATAAAGGAGATATGACATGACAATTTTACACGACAGGAAAACTGCACGCGATTTGTCGCGCCCTATGGGTGCCGAGCAGGAGGCGCGAGCATGAAAGACGTATTACTTCACGCACCGGACAAGGCTGCAATGGTGGCCGAAATGGAGGCGGTTTTTCCGCAGATTATCGTCAATGACGATGCTGGAAGATTCTCAGGGTTTTCCGCCGATATGCTGCCATTGAGGGAATTAGGGGCGGAGTGCATGACCATTGTGCGCGTATCGCCGGAAGTGGCCGCGCAGCTTGCTTTGCTTACATCGGTGCAAGTGCTGGCCGAGGTCGAAGCATACGGCGATATTCTGACTGAACTGGACAAGGACGCAGCTAAAGCGGCTATCTATGACCGAGTTCACGACCAGACACCACAGACGATTACAGGCATCGATGGTGAGCCGGATACCATCGTCACACCTGAACGCCTGATCGGGGCGTTCGCGTAGTGGTGAGAGTGACCGCATACATCAAAAGCCGTCCGGACTTCTGGCCGCATTTCTGGATCGGTTCGGTCGCCGCGCTGGTCGGTTTTGGCTATGGAGTCTATCTGCATGGCCTTGTGTGGCTGGTGCTGGCATATGCCGTCAGCTTCGCCCTTATCGCAGGCATCGCCATCGAGATTAGTCAGTCGCTCGGCTGGCCACGAAAGGGGCAGGTTGATTATACGGACGTGTTGCATACAGCAGCAGGCGCGCTGCCGGTAATTCTGGCGATTACATTTGTCCTAGTATTGATGAGATAGGAAAGAAGGAAGAAGCGGCCGGAGCGATGCGCCAACATCCCTCCGACCACAGTACACACTGAAACAAGCAGTGAGCACCGCCAAGGCTCCCCCGTCTGACGCCAGACCGGTGGGAACCTACAGTAACAATGGAGGCTCACAATATGCAGGATTTACGCTGCGCAAAATGCAATAAACTGCTGGCCAAAGGAAAGTGCCAGGTATTAACCATCAAGTGCCCAAGATGTGGCACTTTGAATAACTTCGTGAGGGACTAGATCCCCAACCCAGAACGCCACGAGCGTCACTTGAGAAGGAGACTCTCAATGACAGCAAAACCAATCATCCCGTGGATCGGTGGAAAACGCCGTCTGGCCAAAGAAATCATCCCGATGTTCCCGGAACACACCTGCTATGTGGAGCCGTTCTGCGGAGCTGCAGCACTGCTGTTTATGAAGGAACAAACGAAGGTCGAAGTGCTCAACGATATCAATGGCGAACTGACCAATTTATACCGCGTCGTGCAGCATCACCTGGAAGAGTTTGTCAGGCAGTTCAAATGGGCACTGACCAGCCGTAAAATCTTCGAATGGGAGAAGATGAAACACCCGGAAACGCTGACCGATATCCAGCGAGCTGCTCGCTTCTTTTATCTGCAGAAAAATTGCTTCGGTGCAAAGGTAGCCAACCAGACTTTTGGCACAGCTCCAAGCGCTCCTCCGAAGTTTAATCTGCTGCGTATTGAGGAGGATTTATCAGCTGCTCACATGCGCCTCTGCCGTGCCTATATCGAGAACCTTCCCTGGGATAAAGTGATCACCAAATATGATCGAGATGAGACGCTGTTTTATATGGACCCGCCGTACTGGCAGACAGAAGGTTATGGCGTGGAGTTTGGACTAGAGCAATATGACCTGATGGCCAAGCTGATGCGATCAATGAAAGGCAAGTCGATCGTCAGCGTGAATGATCACCCGGCTATGCGAGAGGCCTTCGCTGGTCTCTCCATGAAGACCCTGCAGATCAAGTACACAGTCGGTGGTGGTGCCAAGAGCAAGAAGGCAGGAGAGCTGCTCATCTGGAACTGGTGATGGTGTGCCTTTTAAGAGGCTTTAAATGACAGATAAAGGCGGCTTACGGCAAGTAAAACCATGTGCCGCATCACTGAAAACCATGTGACGCGTTACAGCATATGTATGATATGCATAAACAGACGATGGTTATATTCAAAAAAAAAGGACCTAGCATTTCTGCCAAGTCCTTGTTTTATATGGTGCTCCCTGAGCGATTCGAACGCCCGGCCTTCTGATTCGTAGTCAGATGCTCTATCCAGCTGAGCTAAGGGAGCCTATTGTAAACTTCCGTCCTTTGAAGCGGGGCGAAAGGTAATGCCTTTTAACCAAACTTTCCATAGTGGATTGTCCATACCGAACAACTCTGGAAATTCCTGATACAGCCAGCCGCGATAGTAAGTTTTACCATCCCGGTTTATCTGTACGAAGGCGGCGGGATTATGCACATTTCCATCATTCAGGAAAGTATTATTTTCAACTCTCAGGCCTGAAGCCAGACCCAGCAGTTGAACATCCCAGCCTTCTACTTCTGCAGCACTTCCCAGCGCCACAATTGCAGAAGTCTTTTTCGTTGTACCCTTCTCCAGCCAGATCAACTCGGCCTCACCAGGCGTAACTACTGCCCAATCAGGAACCGTGTCATACTGGTGGCTTCCGTGGGGGTCCTGCTGGGCCTCCAACGGTAACTGCCATTCGATCTGCTCAGGCAGCTCCTGCTCACAAGCGGAAAGCAACAACAAAGCGACAGCGACTAACGCAAGTTTCTTCATTCACTCTCCTGCTCTGCACCTTGTACAGCGAGAATCCAGCCTTTCAAACAGCGGGAAGAAGAATGATGTCGGACTCCTGTCCTCCACCCTTCGGTCGTTACTTCGTAACGTTCAAATCAGCAATCCTGCTGATTTATCGAACCCGTTCGAGGCTTCTTCAGCCCTCACTCTCCGCATTCCTGAACCAGTGGAAGCACAAAGTATCAATAGTGGCGGAGAGAGAGGGATTCGAACCCTCGATAGGTTTTCGCCTATACACCCTTAGCAGGGGCGCGCTTTCGGCCACTCAGCCATCTCTCCATTGATGCGTCTATCTTGTAGCAGAAGATGTATATACATCTTCTATTGTAACTGGCGGAGAGGGTGGGATTCGAACCCACGGTAGGTTTCCCTACGCCGGTTTTCAAGACCGGTACATTCGGCCAGCTCTGTCACCTCTCCAAGCATGCATCAGACCTGAAAAAAACCATCACAGATGGCCTGCCAATTTCAGGTGGCGGAAGATAGCACGGAGTTTCGAGATGGCAATGCCCTAATGAGATTTAAAATGACTTGGGCAATCATTCATTCCATCCACATTAGCTTGACGCTTAACATCTACCCCTGTCATCCTCTAGCATGTGACGTCAAATCTCAATTTTTCAACATTAAAGCCTTAAGGAGAGCCCGTGGTTCGCAAAGTACAACGCAATGAGCCCTGCCCATGTGGCAGCGGAAAGAAATATAAAAGATGCTGTAGCCTGAAAGCCAGAGAGCTGACAAGCAGCCGTGCGAATCGCCGGGAAGGTATTCAAAAGTCACTGGGCTGGGTCACCCGGGCATATCCGGAACAGGTCGACCATTGGGTGGATGAGAACTGGCTAAGCGAGATATCTAAAGATCAGCGCGCCGGAATCTCGAATGCCGACCCGCGTATCCGCAGCGTTCACGACATCAACCTGCTGGAATTCCTGGTTGCTGAAGGATCATTTTCGGATATGGAAGGAGAAAACAGACCCCTGCAGCTGATTCTTGAAGCCGATTTGGGTCTTAATAAAGAACAGCTCGATTATTTGAAACAACTACCTGAGCAAGCATTGCGCCTGTATCAGGTTACAGCTTGCATCCCGGGCACAAGTTATAGCCTCTCTAAGTACCCCGACAGTGATTCAAAAGCTGTTGCCATTGAAGACGGTACAACCAGCCGCATGTTTGATGTCGGCGACATCGTCGGCCTGCGTCTGTTGCAGATTGAAGGTGCATGGGAGACATCCGGTGCAATTTATCATATCCCGGAAGAATACGCCGTGGATCTGGTCAAACAGCTACAAGATGGAAAAGCAGAAGAGTACAGTAAAACACTGGCAGACTATTGGCTCAAGCTGGTTGCAGCTCACGCCTGACGACAGGGGAAAATAAAAAAAGGCGGCTCCAAGGAGCCGCCTTTTTTGATGAATATCAACTAATTACAGCTTGTCTGATTCTGAAGCCAGATAAGATGCAACACCATCAGCATCAGGAACCATGCCCTTGTCGCCTTTGTTCCAGCCGGCAGGACATACTTCACCATGTTCTTCAGTGAACTGCAGCGCATCAACCAGACGCAGCATCTCATCAACATTACGGCCCAGAGGCAGGTTATTCACAACCTGATGCTGTACAACGCCAGACTTGTCGATCAGGAAGGAACCGCGCAATGCGATGGTGCCGCCCAGCAGGTGAACCATGTCACCATCTTCATCCACAACACCGTCACTTTCCATCAACACATCATAGTCAGCTGCAATAGTCTTGGAGATGTCAGCTACCAGAGGGTAAGCCACTGGACCGATACCACCATCGTTAACGGCAGTGTTGCGCCATGCGACATGGCTGAAGTGTGAATCGATAGAACAACCGATTACCTGCACGCCACGCGCTTCAAATTCCTTGATGCGGTGATCGAACGCAATCAGTTCGGAAGGACATACAAAGGTGAAGTCCAGAGGATAGAAAAACAGTACAACATATTTACCATCATAATCAGAAAGAGAAAAATTCTCGTTAATGGAACCATCTGCCATTACAGCAGCAGCAGTAAAATCAGGGGCCTGATGGCCAACCAGTACGCTCATAAAAAACACTCCTTTGTGCAATACAATTTGAAAAGCAATGGTAAAGGATTAAATGAAAGCGCACCACCCTACTCTTATCAGGGATACCATTGATGCATCCACCCCAGCAGAGAGGCTGATTTTTAGTCCCCTATTCTGCCTTATCCTTGGGCATGGCAAATTCAATAAAGATATGACGCGTTTCAGGTGCTATGCGACTGACATCCTCTTCCAGGGTGCGGCGGATATCATCCAGCTTATGCATAAAACGGATCGCCTGTGCCACTTCAGCTTCGCTCATTTCGGCAAACATCGCCTCTTCACGCAGCTCCACTTCAGCCATCAACAGTGTATCATCCGGTGAGAGCACAATACTGTTTACCCGCTGCACATCCTGCACCTGCTCATCTGCCTGCCACAACTTTCTGGCAATCTCATCCACCTCTTCATCCGAACGATTCAGCAGATACTTGCGGTTCGTCGCAGCAAGAAAGTAGGCCAAACCACCCATCAGCAGACCGATGCAAATAGCCGCAATACCATCAAACAGGGCAGAACCTGTCCATGCTGCCAATCCCATCCCGACCAGTGCAATAACCAGACCGAAGACGGCAACAGCATCCTCAATCAATACAGCCAGGGTTGTTGGATCCCGTGTCTCGACAAAATAGGCTCTGAAGGTTTTACCTGCTTCTTTGTACTGGCGCCTGAATTCAACCAGAGCAACAAAAAATGAATAACCCTCAACGATGAAAGCAAAACCAATAATAGCAAACGGTATCCACGAAAGTTCAGGCACATGATCCTGCCCCAACTGCTCCACTGCATGCATGATTGTGTATGCACAACCGAGAAAGAATATGGTTACCGCTGAAACCAGATTCCAGAAATAGCGTTCCTGCCCGTAACCAAAATGATGCTGGGTATCAGCCTTTTTCTGTGAGCGCCTCAACCCCAGATATAGCAGCGACTGATTGGCCGTATCGGCCAGTGAGTGTACCGCTTCGGCCAGCAGTGCGCTGGAGCCGGAAAAAAAGAAACCTATAAATTTGGCAATCGTAACCGTGCCATTGCCCACAATAGCAGTCAGAACCGCCTTGGTTGAACCATCAGACATTGGTAACTCCCCAGAATCATCGAATCACGTTATGCTAGCCACATGTGGTCCTACCAGCACGAGAATTTCATTATCCACCAGCTTCCTGTCCTCTCGGATAATTATATCTATCTGATTGAGGCAAAAAAATCCGATGCCCTGATCGCCGTAGACCCGGCCCTGGCAGCCCCTGTTCGGGAAGCTTGTCAGAGTCTGGGGAAACCGCTGACCCACATCTTCAACACCCATCATCACTGGGATCATACCGATGGTAACCTTGAGCTGAAAAGAGACTATGGGTGTCAGATTATCGGTGCCTCACATGATGCTGCACGCATCCCCGGCATCAATATTGGTATCTGCGAAAGCACCCCTCCAGAGGTTGACCATCTGAACATTACCGTCATTGATCTACCCGGGCACACCAGCGGCCATATCGCTTACCTTATTGGTGATGCCCTCTTCTGCGGGGACACCCTGTTCGGCGCGGGATGCGGAAGGCTGTTTGAAGGCACAGCAACACAAATGTGGCAGAGCCTGAACAAACTCGCAAAACTGAATGAAAAGAGCCGCATCTACTGTGCTCACGAATATACCATGGCCAATCTCACGTTTGCCCATGCCATGGACCCGGATAACCAGCAGGTGGATGAGCGCATCAACACCGATAGTGCAAAACGGCATGCGGGGCTTCCAACGATTCCCTCTACCATAGGCCTGGAAAAGGCTACCAACCCGTTCCTGCGTCCTCTAAATCCGGATTTTTGCAGCAGCTATGCCGGGCATTACGGAATTGATAACAACGCACTCACCATTTTCACCCATCTCAGGACGAAAAAGGATCACTTCTAGCGCAGGCTACCCTTCACCGCTGCGCTATCTTCAGCAGCACGATCTCAACAGGCCGACCATAAACTTCATCCAGGGATGGCCAGGCAGATCGCTCATGAATGAGACAATATCAATGCATGTTTGGAAATAATCGAGTCCAGTTCTTTCACCTGTGAGCGACTGGCTTCATCGAAGTGAATAGCAATGCCTGCATCCGTCCTGCGAACCACAGAGCCGGTTAGACGAACCGGATTAGGGGCAGAGATAAACGTCAACACCAGCCTTACCTGCTCTCCGAGCTCAAATTCAGCCCGGGTTTCGACAAAGACACCTGTTGCACTGACATCACGTGCATGGCCGTAATGGCTACCCAGTTTCGATGTAAAATTTAACAGCTCTTTATAAGACTCGCGCGATGCATGACGCACATCAGTCCGCCATGAACTGATGAGATCCAGCAACTGCTGCTTTTGATCTTCAGGCAACTCATTCGACATTGCCGCAATCTTCTCGATGATGCCATTATCAATAGATCCCATAAGGGGCAGTGTAGACATGCATGAAAAAATTAAAAAGCTCCTATATTAAGATTACCGACAATAACACGTATCCATCACCGATGGCTGAATAGCAAAGAGACCCAATAACAGCACACAGCTCTGAGAATTCCCTAACCAGTCAGCGCGCCTATACCTTTTGCATGTAACCGAAATGACTTATTTCCATGCAACCATACTGCACTTGTGACTGGAGTTCATCACAGCGAGGAGTGCATCATGGCGTCGTCTACAAAATATTTTGGCACCTATCTTATACAGTATCAGGGCATAAATGCTGATGATGTCTATGCCGCACTGGAGAAACAGCAACAGACTCAGTTAACACTGGAGCAGCTGGCTCAGCAGAGCTGCGCCCTGCAGGCAGAAAATCTGGTTGAAATCTTTAATACCCAGGTTAAATATAGCAAATCATTTGAAGAGATTGCCCTGGAGCTGGGCTTCCTGAGTCAGGATCAAATCGATGGCCTGTTAAGACAACAAGCCGAGAGCCGCAAAAAGCTTGGTGAAATCCTGGTGGACATGGGCGTGATCTCAGAGGTTCAAAAAGAGAGCATGCTGCATGCATACATCAACTGGCTGGAAGCGTCTGCAGCCTATGGCATCGCCATATCCTCTTCCCGCCAGCCCCCATCCTGCACGGCATAAACAAGCAACACTGCTCCCGTTGCGCGATAACAGATATTGAGAACCGATAGTTCAGCTTCCAGGCCAACATCAATACCCAAAACAAAAAAAGGAGCTGCGATTGCTCGCAGCTCCTTTTTGCTATCTGATATGGTGGGCCGTGCTGGGCTCGAACCAGCGGCCCGCTGATTAAGAGTCAGCTGCTCTACCAACTGAGCTAACGGCCCATATCTATATTATAACAACTGGGGTGGACGAGGGGACTCGAACCCCCAACCACCGGCATCACAAGCCGGGGCTCTACCATTGAGCTACGTCCACCATTGTCATCAGGTGGTGCGCCTGGCAGGGCTCGAACCTGCAACCTACAGCTTAGAAGGCTGTTGCTCTATCCAATTGAGCTACAGGCGCTCGCCAGATCGCGTCAATCACTTGATAAACTTCGTAAGAGGTATGGTCGGGGCGGAGAGATTCGAACTCCCGACCCTCTGGTCCCAAACCAGATGCGCTACCAGGCTGCGCTACGCCCCGAATCAACCTCTTGTTCGAAGGCGGCGAAAGTTATTCATCCGCAAGCGGTTCGTCAACACCTCAATTGCACTTAATCACCACTTACGCAAAATTATTTCAACGCTAGGGTTAGGCTATAATATAAACGCTTGAAAAATGAGTCTTACAAATAAATCAATAGGGGTATGGCATGGGAAAAATTGATATGCGCGGAACCACCATCTGCTGTATTCGAAAAAATGGTGAAGTTGCGATAGGTGGCGATGGCCAGGTCACCCTGGGTGATACCGTTGTAAAACATGGCGGGCGAAAAGTGCGAAGCATTCGTGAGGGCGCTATCCTCACCGGATTTGCCGGCTCCACCGCCGATGCCATGAACCTGTTTGAACGCTTTGAAGCAAAACTTGATGAACATGCAGGCTCGCTCATGCGTGCAGCCGTTGGCCTTGCCAAGGAGTGGCGCACCGATAAATACCTGCGCCAGCTTGAAGCGATGATGATCGTGGCTGATCAGGACAATACACTGCTCATCTCCGGCAACGGTGATGTGCTGGAACCTGACGATGGTGTGGCAGCTATCGGCTCGGGTGGCGCCTATGCCAAGGCAGCGGCGACTGCCCTGCTCAATCACAGCGAACTATCTGCTAAAGATGCAACACTTGAAGCGATGCTGATTGCTGCAAACATCTGCATCTATACCAATAATAATATTACCATCGAATCCATCCCCAAGGAGTCCTGACCGTGAGCTATACCATGACCCCGCGTGAAATCATTTCAGAACTGGATCGTAACATTGTCGGCCAGAACGATGCCAAGCGTGCCGTAGCAATCGCCCTGCGTAACCGCTGGCGTCGCCAGCAGGTAGCATCCCCCATGCGTGAAGAGATCACACCAAAGAACATCCTCATGATTGGCCCCACAGGTGTCGGTAAAACTGAAATCGCCCGCAGACTGGCCAGACTTGCAAACGCGCCATTCATCAAAGTGGAAGCGACCAAATTCACCGAAGTCGGTTATGTCGGTCGTGATGTTGAAACCATCATACGCGATCTGGTGGACACTGCGGTTAAAATCGTACGTGAAGAACACCTGAAAAAAGTACAGACCAAGGCTGAAAAGGTTGCTGAGGACAGACTGCTGGATATCCTGATCCCCCACCCTGTCAGCACAGCCACAGGCCCGCACAGCAAGGAATCCAACAGTGTAAGCAATGAATCTCGTGAGAAGATGCGTCACAAGCTTCGTCTGGGTGAACTGGACAAACGCCAGGTTGAAATCGAAGTGGAACAGGCGCAAGGCGGCAGTATGCCGAACATGCAGCTGTTCACAGGTCAGGGTACTGAGGCGATGGATCTGCAGGACATGCTTGGCAACATGATGGGCAAACAGAACAAGCCCAAGCGCATGAATGTATCCGACGCGATGAAGATCCTGCAACAGCAGGAGGCAGACCGCCTGCTTGATCAGGATGTCATCAAGGATGAAGCAATCAAACGTGCTGAAAATGATGGCATCGTTTTCCTGGATGAAATGGACAAAATCACCCACCGCAGCGGCACATCATCAGGTGGAGAAGTATCCCGCGAAGGCGTACAGCGCGACCTTTTACCACTGGTTGAAGGCACCACGGTCAATACCCGCTATGGTCATCTGAAAACCGACCATATCCTGTTTATTGCTTCCGGCGCTTTCCATCTGGCCAAACCATCGGATCTGATTCCTGAGCTACAGGGGCGTTTTCCGATCCGGGTAAATCTTTCCGCACTCGGAGAAGATGAATTCCGCCGCATTCTCGTGGAGCCTGAATCATCGCTGACACGCCAGTATGCTGCCCTGCTCCTGTCAGAGAATGTCAGCATTGAATTCTCTGATGACGGTATCTCCGAACTTGCTCGCATTGCGGTAGCAGTGAACGAAAAAACAGAAAATATCGGAGCACGCAGGCTGCACACCCTGCTTGAGCATGTACTGGAGAAGATCAGCTTTGAAGCATCCGACCGCAGTGGTGACAAGGTTGTCGTTGATGCCGCTTATGTACGCGATGAGCTGGGTGAAATCAGCCAGGATGAGGATCTCTCCCGCTATATCTTGTAGCTAGCAAGGCAAAGCCCGCAGCAAACCGGACAGGAGTATGTCTTTATAGTGTTCCATTCGGTTGCCAGGATTGCTTATGATTTCTCGTTCATTTCTTTCCCAAAAAAGAAATGAACCAAAGAACAAGCCCGGCAATCTGCTTTTTCCTGCGTATTTATTATGAAATGGGGCGAAACCTTTTTCGCCTACTTCTATCTAATAACAGATACTCCGGCGCATCTTGGGGCGGGGGGGGGTCTAAAACCCTGGTGATTGATCCCCCGTTAGCAGTCTGCCGAAACAAATATCCAAAACCGGAAGAGAACGGCAGAGCCGTGGCCGGTTTTAGATGTGCAGTCGAGGGGACTCGGAGAGCAGACTGGTTCTGGGGTGCCCTTCTTTCGTTCTTTCCTGGGCACGCAAGAAAGGACAAAAAAACATCCTTTCACAAGGTTCTTGAAAAACTAAAGTAGCTTGGCGATCGGTGCAAAAGTTTTACGGTGAATAGAACAAGGGCCATGTTCACGCAGCGCATCCATATGCGCTTTGGTACCATAACCCTTGTGTTTGGCGAAGTAGTAACCGGGGAACCGGGCATCATACATCGCCATCATACGATCACGAATCACCTTGGCGATAATCGATGCTGCTGCAATCTCCTGCACCAGATCATCACCACCGACTATGGCCTCGGCAGCTACCGTTAGATCGGGAATACGATTTCCATCCACCAGCACTTTTGACGGAGACACAGACAGGCTTTCCACTGAACGACGCATAGAGAGCATGGTTGCATGCAGGATATTGATCTGATCAATCTCCTCTACGCTCGCCATGGATACCGAATAACTCACCGCATGTTTGCGAATATGATGGTAAAGCTTGAGTCGCTTCTTTTCAGCTACGCGTTTGGAGTCACGATACTGCCCCAGATATGGGTCATCGGGTGAAAGTATCACAGCTGCAGTAACCACAGGGCCAGCCAATGGTCCGCGCCCTACTTCATCCACTCCTGCCAGCATATCCACCCCTTATCTGAATCGGGCGGAACAAAAAACTCCCGCCCGATTATTATCCACTCCAGCGACCTGCACTAAAGACATCCGAGAACATTCCACCCATGGATGGGCGGCTTCAATAAGCATAGTAAAACCACGCTTTTACCATGCGGACTAAAGTCCGAAGGCAGGATGTTCTGAGGACGAATCCATCAAATCATCCGCGCAGGGCAGCTCCGAAACGTTTGTCCATCGCAGCAATGATTGCACTGGAAGCTGTATCGGAATCTACCTGAGTCAGTGTGCGTTTCGGATCCTGTAGTGTGAAACGCACACCCACACTGATCATCCCTTCCGGCACACCTTTGCCTTCATACAGATCGAAAATACGGGCTTCGGTCAGCAATTTACCGCCAGCTTTGCTTACCGTCTGCACAATAGCATCAGATCCCGCATCGCGAACACATGCTGCTTTTTCGAGCAGAAATACCAGATCGCGCTCCACACCCGGAAATTCAGCCAGGGGTGCGAACTTCGCTTTTTTACCATCATGCAACAGGGCCAGATTGATATCGGCAACAAATACAGCCCCATCAATTTCAAATGCAGCAGCAACATCACCGTCCACACGACCGATGCGTCCGGCTTCAGCACGGCCAATCAGAATTTTGGCACTCTGTCCTGCCTGCATCCCCTGAATATTGTCATCAGCAATAAAACGGCCGGTCAATCCACGCAGAGCAAGCCAGTCTTCCACCGCAGCCTTAAGGTCAAAGAAATCGGCAACACGTGCCTTGCCATACCACTGCTCTGATTCCACTTCACCAGAAATAAGCCAGGCCAGCACATTGCTCTCATCATGGCCTGTTTCTGTTTTCGCATAGAGACGCCCCTGCTCGGTAAACGCCACTCCCGGCTGCTGGCGATTCAGATTATGTCTCGCCGCACTAAGCAGTCCCGGCCATGCAGAACGGCGCATCACACTCATCGCATCAGAGATTGGATTCTGTAACCCGATATCGTTGCCATCATCGGCCACAAACAGCCGCTGCTCCTTCTCGGAGATAAAAGCATAAGAAACGGCCTGCAGAAAACCACCGGCCACTGCATCGTGAACCGAGCGATCCGGTTTTGCAGGTGCCGTTGTTGCCAGTGCCGGCAGGATTTCAGGAATAGCATCAAAACCGATAACGCGTGCATACTCTTCCGATATATCTTCCGGAATCGAAACATCGTGACGGAATGACGGTACTGCCACCTCCAGGAGATCTGCATCACGCAGGATGCCAAAACCCATACGGCGCAGTACATCATCCATCTCTTCAGGTACTGCAACGCCCAGACGTTTCTCAATACGCGAAACACTGCAGTGCAACTGTTTACCGGTATTGATATCCGAAGCCTTGCCACAAACCGTAACCTCACCGGCCACGCCACCGAAGAGTTCGATGATGATTTTTGTCGCCTGCTCCATGGCTGTCGCAACCATCTCAGGATCAACTCCGCGCTCAAAGCGCATCGAGGCTTCGGAAACCATCGCATAGGTACGACGTGTTTCACTCACACGTGCAGGACGGAAGAATGCCGATTCCAGTACAATATTCGTTGTACCTTCAGCAACACCGGATTCTTCAGAGCCCATAATACCGGCCAAAGCGATCACACCACTCTGATCGCACACCACGAGATCACCGGCATGAAGCTTTAATTCACGGCCATCCAGGGCCTTGAACGCCTCACCGGCAACAGCTGTTCGAACCTCGATACCACCCTTGAGCTTTCCGGCATCAAATGCGTGCATCGGCTGGCCCAGATAAAGCATTACATAATTGAGCACATCGACTATACCATTGACCGGACGCATACCGGCCATGATCAGCCCCGTCTGCATCCAGGCCGGAGAGTCAGCCAGCTTCACGCCCTCAATCCGGCGCGCCAGATAGAGAGGAGAATCCGCTTCGGCATTTACTGCCACAGACTGCACAGGTACAGAAGCATCAATCACCGCTTGATAATCACCCACATCCACCAGCGGCAGATTAGCATCTGCAGCCAGATCACGTGCAATACCACGGGTATTCATACAATCGCCACGATTCGGTGTAATGGAGAGATCAAAGACGGCCTCTTCCAGCTCAAGGTACTCGCCAACCTCAACACCTACCGGTGCATCGGCAGGCAGGATGAGCAGACCGGCCGATTCATCAGCCAGACCCAGTTCAACTTCGGAACAACACATACCGAAACTGGTCTGCCCGCGAATCGCGCCCTTTTTGATCTTCAGGCCGTTAGGCAGGCAGGTGCCGATAGTGGCAACAGGAACCTTATCGCCCTCACCCATGTTCGACGCACCACAAACGATTTCGAGCAACTCCGGCTCTCCGATATCAATCTTCAACAGGCTTAACTTGTCTGCATCAGGGTGTGCCATTTTGGAACGAATCAGCCCAACACGCACGCCTTTGACTGCAGCACGCGGCTCTTCAACACCTTCCACTTCATGTCCGAGACGCACCAGATCATCAGCAATCTGTGCAGGGGATACCGTCAATGCGACCTGTGCTTTTAACCAGGAAAAAGGAATCTTCATCGTTTCACCCCCATCCTGCTCAGGAATCGAACATCATTTTCAAAGAACATACGCAAATCCGGAATCCCCTGCTTGAGCATCACCAGGCGCTCAACACCAAGTCCGAACGCAAATCCGGAAAACTCTTCTGAATCGATACCGACTGATTTTAATACATTCGGATGGATCATGCCTGAGCCCAGCACCTCAATCCAACCGCTGTTTTTACAGATACGACACCCTTTACCGGAACAGAAGACACAACCGATATCCACTTCAGCAGAGGGTTCAGTGAATGGAAAGTAGTGTGGACGCAGTCGAATCGACACATCCTTTTCAAAATAGGTGGAGAGAAAGTGCTTGAGCACACCTTTCAGATGTGCCATGGAAACATCGCGATCAACCTTGAACACCTCAACCTGATGAAACATCGGTGAGTGGGTCACATCATAATCACAGCGGTAAACACGGCCCGGTGCCACGACGGCCAGCGGCGGCTCACCTTCCTCAGCCAGGAAACGTTTCATCGTACGAATCTGCACAGGAGATGTATGGGTTCTGAGCAACATGGGTTCATCAGCCATTTCATTGACAAAAAAGGTATCATGCATGGCACGCGCCGGATGTTCAGGCGGAATATTCAACGCATCAAAATTATTGAACTCATTCTCGATCTCCGGCCCTTCTGCAACCGCAAAGCCCATCTGCGAGAAGATGGCAGTAATCTCATCCAGTCCCTGCTGTACAGGATGCAGTGCACCACTGCGGCCACCACGGCCAGGCAGTGTCACATCGATACGTTGAGCTTCAATCCGCTCCGCCTTGGCTTTCACTGCCAGCTCTGTTTCGGCCAGATCGAGTGCCGCCGAGAGTGCTGATTTTGTCTTGTTTACGAATTGGCCGATAACCGGACGCTCAGCAGGCGGCAGTTTACCCACACCCTTGAGCACTTCGGTCAAAGCACCCTTTTTACCAAGATAGTTCACGCGCAACTGCTGCAAACCGGCCAAATCCGTGGCTTCAGAAAATACAGTCAGCGCCTCAGATTGCAGTGATTCGAGCTGAGTTTTCAGCGAATCGATTTCACTCATACTTACCCCTTTATCTCACCACAAAGGACGCAAAGGACGCAAAGGAAGGAATAATTAGATCAAGGTAAATGCCGCTCGTAGACGACAAGGCCAGCAAAAAAACTGGCTCATCCACCCCGTACATAAATCTTGTCTTCCTCTGCGTCCTTTGCGTCCTCCGCGGTAAAAGCCTTTTATCCCAAACAAAAAAAGACAGGACTGCGAACAGCCCTGCCTTAGATTTCATTACTACTTATCAACCGGCCGAAACCGGATAAGCGTTTTTACTGAATCTGTGCGCGAGCTGTTTCTACCAGCTTCGCAAAACCTTCAGCATCACGTACTGCGATATCAGCCAGAACCTTACGATCCAGCTCAATACCAGCCTTGTTCAGGCCGTTGATGAAACGCGAATAGCTCAAGCCATTCAGTTTGGCTGCTGCATTGATACGGACAATCCACAGGCTGCGGAAGTCACGCTTCTTAACCTTACGGTCGCGGTACGCATACTGACGCCCCTTATCAACCGCCTGGGTAGCTACGCGGAAGCAGCTCTTGCGACGACCACGGTAGCCCTTGGCTGCCTTAATAACACTCTTGTGGCGCGCGTGCGCCTGTACACCGGATTTAACGCGAGGCATATATCTCTCCTAACCTAAACTATCTTAACCG
>Ga0316202_10001722_pt1 | contig 16130 bp, 16 predicted proteins | sample 3monrhotite_MG_FD_204934 | JGI IMG/M metagenome (GOLD analysis project Ga0316202, IMG submission 204934) | Microbial mat bacterial communities from mineral coupon in-situ incubated in ocean water Damariscotta River, Maine, United States -... | ecosystem: Environmental > Aquatic > Marine >... | reverse complement strand
GCAGCAGTCAGCGGGCCGAAGACGCCATCCGGGGTGACGCCGAGGGCGCGCTGAACAGGAACCATCCAGCGATGGGCGTTGCAGCCGGGGCGCATCAGCGGGGGGACGTGCGTGGCGCCTCCGGAGCGCACCCAGCGTGAGAGGTCGATGCCGTTGTGGCGGATGACCCAGATGCCGCGCTCTCCGGTGTGCCCCCAGATCGCCAGCCACACCACGTCGTCCTTCGTCCCCGATGTCAGCGGGCAGCCCGCCGAGAAGGTCGGCTTGCGGCCGGGGTGGACGAGGATGGCGCTGTTGACCCCCAGTCCGCGTGTGATCAGCTCCGTCAGCGTCAGCTCCAGGTCTCCGCCGACGCCCTCGACGACCGGGATCTCCCGACCGCAGCGGTTGCTGTGGCTGCGCAGGGCTGGGCGGTCCTTGTCGATGACTGCCTGGCCGTTCTCGTAGACGACCCGGTCGTGTTCGTCCTTCTTGAGGAACCCGCTGCGGAAGTAGAGGTGCGCGCCGTCACCGAGCTGCGGCCAGCCCTTGCGGCTGCTGAGTACCGAGCCAGGGTTCACCGAACCGAAGAACACGCCGATGTGGATCATGCCGCCGCCGACCCACAGCAGCAGGCCAGCCTCGTTGAACTGATCGAGGTCGTTGGGCACGACCTCCAGGCCGACGAACTCGCTGCCGATGCCCTCCCAGAGATCGCCCCAGTCGCCTGGTGCGGGGCTCGGCCAGTGCCGGCCGCCCTGCGCGGTCTCGAAGCGGGGGATGGTGCCCTCAGCGAAGATGAGCACCGGCTGCCCAGGAACCGGCTGCGGGTAGCCCATGTGGTCGAGCCAGGCGCAGGCCCAGTCGGCGGAGATGGGGGCGAGGGAGTCAGACACAGCGGCCTCCGGGCTCAAGGGATGACGGGACGACCGGACAGATCCAGGACGATCTGCCGGGGGACGGGGATCTCGATGCGCGGACCCCACGCCAGGAAGGCGAAGAGGCGGTGGTCGGTGGGCAGCAGCGGCGAGAGGGCGGTGGTCTGCTTGGCGGAGAGCAGGTCGTCGGGGCCGTAGTGGTGACGCCACCGCTGGCCGCCGAACCGCCGGCCGGCGACGGAGATCGACCACGACAGCGAGCGGGTGTCCGGGCGGTTCTCGCTCACGCTGTCGAGCAGCGAGGGTTGCAGGTTCCGGCAGAAGGTGGAGACCTTCTGGGTGCCGTTGTTGAGGCGACGGAGGGCCTCACCGAAGGCGTGCGGGCAGCTCGCGAGGGTGGGCAGGTCTGCGGGCGGAGTCGGCGCAGACACGATGCCGACGCAGATGTAGATGTTGCTCGTCCACTGCACCGCGCGCAGGCCGAAGCCGACGCTGCCGAAGATCGTACCCACCGGGCCAAGCTCCCAGAGCAGCCCGCCGTAGAGGCCACCAATGCCGGCACCAACGGCTGAGGCAGGCACCTGCGCGGGGATGCTGAGACGCACCCGGCTGCTTCCAGGGACGCCGGGGAGGTCTGTGGCCGTGCCGAGCCCGAGTGGGTGTGCGCTGGCGGCGGTGTAGCCTGCCGCGGCCGAACTGCTCGGTGCGGCCGGTCGCCCCCAGCGGTGTCGGCTCCAGGTCGCGCGGTGCATCAGTGCCCCCGCGCGACGGTGACGCGGGTGACGATCTCGTTGGCGGTCGCATCAGGCTGGCTGCGACCGTACAGGGTGGCTCCGGCGGCGTAGTAGGCGGTGGACTCGTCGTTGTAGATCGCTGCGGCGGGGGTGTCGTTCTCGGGCAGCGCCCCCACGCTGTCGTAGATGCCGGCGGCCGTGCTCATCTGCGGGTCGATGGTGCTTGCCGAGCCACCGTCGGTGATGGCCGACTCGAACAGGGTCACCCGCCCCAGCGACGGCACGGGGAAGGACCACTCGCTCGTGGCCTCCACATCGGTCTCGGTGATCTGAAAGACCGTGTAATGGATCCCGTCGACCTTGTAGCTGTCGAGGGGGGTAGCGGTGAATGCGTAGGGCACAGGCGCCTCAAGAGAAACGCCTCTCGCGCCAGATGGGCAGAGAGGCGGAGGTGTTCAGGAGCAGTTGCCGCAGGTGAGGCAATCAAAAACGCCGATGCGCAGTACATTCAGCGAGTCGTTGACAGGAGGTCTTTGATGTTTGGATGGATGCTCGTCTCAAGTGCCCTGGCTATCGAGCCCGGCGACCTGACGATCACAGAGTTTATGGCCTACCCGAACGAGGTCCCCAACTACAGCGGGGAGTGGTTCGAGGTCCGAAACAACACCGAGTCAACAGTAAATCTCTACGGCCTGTTCGTCTCCGGTGAGACGTGGGCCAACGATGGCTTCACGGTCTCGACCTCGTTGTCACTGGGAGCGGGCGATTTCGCCGTGTTCGGCGTGAGCAACTGCAACAACACCACCACCTGCCCAGGCAACGCCTACAATGGCGGTGTCGATGTTGACTTCGTGTACGACCGTGATGACCTGGACCTCAACGAAGACGGCGACACCATCAGCCTGAGCATGGTGGTCGGCGGTGTTGAGGTCATGATCGATACGGTCACCTGGGACGCGAGAAACTGGTCTGTCCGGCAGGACTACGCCCACCAGGCCAACATCAACGCCTCCGACCTGGAGTGGGCCAACGACAACCCCGCCAACTGGTGCAGTGCAGACACGCCATACGGCGAGCGGGCGCTGTACGGCACACCGGGTGCAGCCAACCAGCCCTGCGATGGCTCGAACACCGATGCAGATGGCGACGGCTTCACCGAGGCCACCGGTGACTGCGACGACAACAATCCCTACATCAACCCCAACGCGGTCGATGGCGTGGGGCACTACCCGGCGACGGGGGACTACCTGCTCGGGGAGGGCTGCTGCGGGGAGCTCGACGACGATGCCAACTGCGATGGTGTCCGAGACGATGGAATTCTCGACCTGGACGGGGACCTGTTCTCTCCTGTGGCGGGAGACTGCGATGACACCAACGCCGACATCCACCCCTACCAGACCGAGCTTGATGGCAACGGCATCGACGACAACTGCAACGGCTGTGTCGACGCCGACGAGGTTGAGTGCCTTCCAGGTGAGTCAACAGACATCGACGGCGACGGCTACACCGGAGACGATGGGGACTGCGACGATCTCAACGCATCCATCCACCCTGGCGCCACTGAGGTTCCCTACGACGGCATCGACAACGACTGCGTAGGCGGTGATCTCATCGACGTGGACGACGATGGGCTTGTGGCTGCGCGCACAGGAGGGGGTGACTGCGACGACGAAGACCCCGAGGTTGGCGGTCCCGTTCTCTGGTACGCCGACTTCGACGGTGACGGCTACGGCGATGCGCTCACCACGTTCACGTCGTGCAGGCAGCCTCCTGGCTACACCACCGACGCCACCGACTGTGACGACGGAGACGCCGGTGTGAATCCTGACGCAGAGGACGCGGTGTGCGATGGCATCGACAACAACTGCGACGGGATCCAGGCACCACAGGACAACTGCCAGGATGGCACAGCAGAGGAGCCGGCGGGCTGCCAGGCTGTCACGGCCCGCCACCTCGAGTTGTGGTTGCTGGCGCTGGTGCTGGTGGTGCTCAGGAGAAGGTGAGCTTCTTGGCCGCGGGGAAGCCGGTCTCGTTGGTGGTCCCGCCCGTCACGGGCTCAATGCGCAGCCACACGTCCCCGGTGAAGCCGGCGTAAGCGCGTGTGATCGTGATGACGGCCGAGCCATCATCGCCGGTATCGAAGAGGAGTCCCGAGCGGCTGGTGGTGCTCTTGGCGGTGCCGGTGGTCACTCCCAGCTGCATCCCGGTGGAGCCCGTCGACGGCACCCGCTCCCAGCCTTCGTCGAAGATCGTCGCGAGGAGCTGGGTGGGGAAGTCGTCCTGAGAGCGCTCTGTCGGCATCTGCATCGTCTTCCCGTCGGCATCCTTCATCTGGAGGCTGACGGAGAAGGTGTCTGTCGCAAACGACGGGCTGCCGATGTCCACCCGCAGCGGCGGAGAGGCCAGGTGGCTGATGGGCGTCGCGCGCTTCTGGAGCATCGTATCGCCGCGATGGGGCGCAACGTCCCGCTCATCGGTGATCTTCCCGCTCAGGGATGAGGCCCCGACGGGCACCTCCAGCAGGGCCAGGACGATCTCGTTGGCTGCGTCGAGGGAAACCATCGGTGGGACCGGGGTGGCCGACGGCGTGCCGGTGATGACGCGGGCGCCGGTTGTGCGATGGAACGCCACGATGTCGTAGCGGTCGTGTGTAGCGTCGGGCGCCGCCACACTGAGGGGGATCTCAGCGTGGCGGTGCCGGTAGCCCTCGAACCACATCTCTCCGGCTGCGACCACCACCTCCATTCCAGAGCCGGCCGTGACCTCCAGGCTCCCCCCGTAGCCCTCGACCACATGCGGGGAGGCGAACCCGGCGGGCGGGTCGGGCGTCCAGTTCTGGCCGAGGCTCAACCGGGGGCGCTCGTCGATGACGGTGATCGCGCCGGAGGTCGGTGGAACGTAGACCGCGGCGATGACGAGGTAGCCCGCCGCCGCAGACGGCCTGGTCGGTGATGCTGCCGGCGTGCCCTTCGCGACCTCGATGGCCGCGATGTAGACCCGACGGGTGTTGATGGACTGCGAGGAGACAGATCCCGAGGCGAGATCCTTGACGCTGCGGGTCTCGGCAGAGTCGTCGGACTCAGCGGACTTGACGAGGATCAGGTCGATGCGGGGGTGGGTGGGGTCGTGTGGGTCGACCTCGGCGGAGTGCTGTGCGGTGAGCAGCACCGGCTGGTAGCCGTGCTCCCAGGTGCCCGAGCTGCCCGAGACGTACTGGAAGCCGAGGCCGGGCTCGATGGTGAACTCTCGATCCGAGCCGCCCTTTGCGCACAGGAACTCGTCGCCAACGAAGCCCGTGGCGGGCTCGCTGGTCGTCGTGTCGATGCACAGGCGCCCGAGCAGACCCAGCGTGGCCCCGAGGCCAGCGATCTCCTGCTCGTTCATCTCCACGTAGGTCAACAGCTCGCCGGCGTTCCACAGACGCCGGCCCATCACCTGCCCCAGAAGTGCAGTTGTCATCGTCTCTCCAAGTGTGTGCCCGTGTCAGGCGCTCAGAATCACCAGCCACGCCCGCACGCCTGCCGCCCGCTTGGCGACGACCTCTGATGCGAGCAGACCGAGAATGTCGGCTTCTTCGATGCCCAGGAAGCTCTCCCCGAGGAAGGTCTCTCCGAGGTGGGCATCTCCCCAGCCGGCTTCGCCCAGCCCCGCTGGCAGGATCACCAGGAAGCCGCTCGGCCCCGGCGACAGCCGCGCGGCGTGGTCCTCACCGATGTAGGTCTCCCCGAGGTACGGCGACTCCCACCACTCCACGATGAGCGCTTCCTCGTCGGTGTAGGCCGACATGAGGCTGTTCACCGCGTCCAGGATCGCCGGGCGGGTGAGCGCGCCCTCCACCGTTCGAAGCCGCGTGCGCAGGGTCTCGTCGGCTTCCCCCGACCGGCGTCGGGTGCCCTGGCTGCGGGCGTGCAGCGACAGCCACACGCCGTCAGCGCCGCCCCACAACCCAGCGGTCGCGGCGTCCTCGCCAAACTGCTCCACGGTGGCGTAGACCGCCGCCACGCCGCCCTGGAGCGGCTGGTGAGCGCCGAAGCTGCTCGGGTCCACGAACGCCTCGAAGCGGGTGAGCAGCTCGGCGGTGGTGCGGGCCATCAGCTTCCAGCCTCCGCGATCGACATCGACAGCCGCGTCTCTGGCACCCGCAGGGCGTAGTGCTCCTCAGACGGCGTGAGGTCGGTGGCGATGGTGGTCCCGTCCTCGTCGTAGAGGTCTGCATCGCGGACATCGACGTGGGCGCTGACGGCTGCGGCGATGATCTGGGCGGTGTAGAGCGGGACGTTGGGATCCAGTTCGTTGGTGTAGGCCAGCACCGCCTGCTGCACTGCGGCTCGGATGGCGGCCTGGTCCGCGCCCGCCCGCACGGTCAGGCGGAGGACCATGCCGACCTCTTCACGCACGGAGGCGGTGACGATGACGCGCACGCCGGCCGCTCGCCAGTCGACCAGCTCCAGCTCCACCGCGGCGACCAGCGGCGCTGATGCCTGTGCATCCGGGTCACCGATGTAGACCGCGACGTAGCCACCGTCTGCCGGGTCGATGAAGGTCTCGGAGACCGTCGCGTAGGTGACGCCACCGACGCGCAGCGCGCCCTCTCGCAGCGCCTCGACGGTGCCGCGCCGGAGGGTCTGGGGGTACGCCTTCACCCGCGCCCGGTAGCGGGCGTCGGTCTCTTCGTCGTCGCCGCCCGTGAACGCGGAGGCGTTGGTGACGGTCACGCCCTCGAAGTCCGTGCTGTCGATGACATCGATGGCCACGTTGCCCGCTCGGCCCGCGATGGTCGCTGTGGCGGTGACGGTGACGTTGGGCTCACCGTCGGGGATGACGGCGCTGTCGTTGGAGGCGACCTCGACGGTGACACCGCCGACGGTGCCCGAGGCAGTGGTGCCGGCGGGGATGATGAAGTCGCCGGAGACATCCCCGGTGACGGTGCCAGCGCCATCGGTGGAGACGCCCTCGCGCTGCCAGGTGATCTCGCCCACCGCAGCAGAGGCGGCCTTGCGGGGCACCGCATCGCCGTAGTGGTCGGCGGCCCAGGCGTCGATCTCATCTTCGACGCAGGTGTCGAGGAACACCGTCTTGAAGCGGTCGACGACGACGGCGGAGACCTCGTTGCCGAGCGCCGCCGCGCCACCGGCCAGGGCATCGAGCGCGGAGCCCTCCGACCAGTCGGTGAGGTAGGGCGCGCGGTCCCTCACCTCGACCTCGAAGACGTTGGTGAGCGCGTCGGGTGTGGGCAGCGTGGGGTCAGCCATCAGGTCTCCAGGGCGGTCGAGAGCGTCGCGGAGCTGCTGTCGTGGCGCACGGTCACGTCAACGGACACGGTGACGGCGTGGGGGGTGAGCACCGGAGGCGCCTCGCCTGGCAGGCCGGGCCGCACGGTCACCCGCGCCTCAGAGATGCGCGGGTCGTGGAGGTGGTTCTTCCGGCTGCGCGCAGCGAGCAGGCCGCGGCCGGCAGGGGTGTTGGGTGCCTCGACCTGTTCGAGCACGCCGACGCCGTACTCCGGGCGATGCAGCAGCGCGGTGCGGGCCGCAGTCTGTCGCCGGGCGAGCGCGCCGAGGAGGTTCGACCGGCCGCTGGTGAGGGCAATGTCCCCGGTGGGCGTGGTCGGGATGGGTGCAGCAGGGTCGGCCGGCAGCGCGAGATCCACGCCGAGGGCCTTGTCATCGAGGTTGGACATCTACTCCCCCTTCACCTTGCTCGCGGCCGTCGAGGGCGCAGTGAACGAGCCCAGCGCCGTTGCCACAGCACCCAGCGCGATCGCTCCGCCGTCCTGGGGGAGTGCCGCCGCTGCACCGGTCTGGAGCGCGCTCGCCACGGTTGCGACGGCCGCCTCCACACAGGCCCGGACCAGGGCATCCAGGGACACGAAGTCCGTGGCCTCTCGGCTGCCGAGCAGCACCTCTGGCGCCTCCAGGGACACCCGCGTCAGGTGCTTGACGAGGATGCTGCTCTGGCCGTCCCAGCCCTCGGGCATGGGGTTTTCCGAGCTCGGCACGCTCCCGAAGAGGATCCCCCGGTTGAGGTCACCGCCGGCGAACAGGCAGACCACCTCGTCACCGACTGCGACCGGCACAAAGACGCCCTCCTCGGCCGCGCCGCCCATCAACCAGCAGCCTCGGACCACGACCACGGTGTCCTCTGGGCGGAGGCGCACGGCATAGAGCCAGCCGAAGCTCGTGTCCTCGGTGATGGCCTCGACGGTGCCGCGCCCGGTCCAGAAGCGGCCGTCGTCGGCCAGGGCGCTCATGTTCAGCGCGATTCCGTCAGCCATCAGCCCGTCCCGCCCGCGACGATGAAGTTGTTGAAGGCGATCTCGGCGGAGTAGCCCCGGCCGATCTCCCAGCGGTGGCGGACCTGGCGCACGTAGAAGGTGCTGGCGAGGCCCTCGGCCTTGACCCAGGCGCTCACGAGCTGGTCTGCGATGCCGGCCGGCAGCCCCCAGCGCGCCCCCGTCAGCAGCGCGACGGCTTCACCCTTGGAGAGCCCCGCGATGTTGGGCAGGTTCGCCGCGAGCCGGATGCCCAGGGTGTCGCCGTTGGCGAGCATCGGCACCGCAGCGCCGGTGATGTCCCGCAGCTCGCGGGTGACGAGGACGCCCTCGACCTCTCGGCGGGCGGCCTCCTCGTAGAAGCCCTGCGCGATGCCCAGCAGCTCGGCGGGGGTGTAGGCGCCCTCGATGGGGTAGCGGATCTCCGGGGCGGTCTCGCTGGTCACCTTGCCCTGTGCGGAGACCTTCCGGCGGGTGACGATCGGTGTCGTCGGGTAGACCGCCTCGGAGGAGGTCCGCGTCGCCGGGTTCCATGCGACCACCCGGATCTGCCGCGTGGTCGCCTCTTGGAACTTCCGCTTGAAGCTCAGGCGCTCAACATCGACGCCGTAGCGGAACGCAACGGAGCGGCTGCCGAACGCGTTGGGGCTGCGGATCTCCAGGGTGTCGCCCCGGATGACGGGCAGCAGGCCGACCAGGCCGCAGAGCTGCACGAGGACCGTCCAGGTGTCGTCGTCGGGCTGCGGGGTGAACCACGCCTTCCCCAGCGCCACCGCTGGCAGCGCATCGGCAGCACCCGCGCTGTAGGTGACGGGGATGTCCTCGGCGCCGGGCGTGTGCTGGAGGATGGTGTCGACGAGGACGCTCAGGCGCTCGTCGATGGAGAAGCCGCCCTCGGCCCAGGTGCGATCCAGGAAGAGGCAGGTGTAGTCCCGGCCCTCCAGGCGGATCGTCTCGCTGCTGCCGTCCAGGGTGGTCTCGGGGGCGTCCACGAAGCCGACGAAGGCCCGGTGGTCCGGGTTCGCCGGGTCGAGCTTGCCGTCTGAGTCTCCGGTGTCACCGCACAGGACCATCACCCGGATCGAGCGGGCGAGCCGAGAGTCCAGCGGCAGATCCTTGTAGTCCAGCTCCATCGAGAAGGTGTCGGCGCTGCGGTGGTGGTCGGCGGTCCACTCCAGCGAGCGCGGCGTGGTCACGATGGTGAGCAGATCGCCAGAGGCACCCCCGGCGAAGTCTTCCAGCAGCACGTCGATGACGACATTGCAGCGGGGGTAGTAGGCCATGCGGCTCACCTCTTCTCTGGGATGACCAGGGCCGTCCCAGGCTGGAGCACCGCGGCCGGATCCAGGCCGTTGGCGTCCAGCAGCCGCTCCCACTCCCGCCAGTCCCCCAGGACGGCCTGAGCGATGCTCTGGAGCGTCTCGCCGCTGCGGACCTCGTAGACCTGTGGCCGGAGCCCCTCGCGAAGCTGGCCGATCACCGCCTGTGCCTGGAGCGCCTGGTCGGTGACCGCGCGCAGGGTGGACACGGTGTCCACCTGCCAGCCCCAGAGCCCGAGGCGGTCGGCCGCGTCGTCGCCGAACTGGTACGCGGCGACATCGAGGGCACCCACGGCGTCCCGCAGCGTGCGGAGGTCGTCGCAGGCGGTCTCCAGGGAGGTGTCCAGGCGGCCAAGCTGGGCGTCGGTGGCCTGCCCGCTCGGGAGCACCGCAGCCAGCTCACCGAGCACCGGAGACAGGGCGCCGGCGATCACCGACAGCTCCGCCTCGACATCACGCAGGGACGCGAAGGACATGCGGACCTCTCAGAGGATGGCCTTGGCGGCGTTGTTGACGGCCACCGCTTTCTGGGCGGTGTCCATGACACCCCCGAGAACGTCGAGGATGGCGCTGAGGAGCGACTGGTCTGGGAGCGGCAGGCTGAGGACTTCAGCGGTGGCGACCACGGCTTCGTCGGCGGCGGTGGGGGTGAACTCCAGCTCGTAGCGAATGTCGCCCGCCCGGTCATAGACGGGCCTCAGCATCGTGATGTAGCCCTCGCGGACGAGCGGCTGCTGGTCGAGGGGGAGGATGCCGCCCTCCTGGGTCTCGGTCCAGGTCAGCGAGATCGGCTGCTGGCCCCGGAGCAGCCCGTCGAGGTCTGCCCAGGCCGCCAGGGCGCTGCCCACCGTGCCCAGCCACACGTCGCGGAGGTGGCCGCGCAGGGTGAACGGCCGCTCCTCGGTGCCGAGGTGCTGCACGCTCGCCCGGCTCGCCCCTGGGTACCAGGTCGACTGGATCCGTGCCCGGCTCTCCACCGCGAGCCCGCGCTCGGGCAGGGTGCTGTCCTCCAGCACGACCCGGCGCCGGCGTCCGGCAAGCTCCTCAAGGACGATGGTGCTCGACATGGCTCAGGCTCCTGTGAAGACCGGCCCGGCACCCCGGCGGGCCTGGAGCCGGTTGCGGCGCACCCGGTCGAGCACGTTGTCCCAGGTCGCCGCCACCCGCGCAGGGTCTTCAGCGGTCTCGACCTCGACGGTGACGTTGACCGGGCCGTTGATGTTGGTGATGCGCGAGGGCGGCTTGAGGTCACCATCGCCGTCACCGACCTCGGGAAGCTCTGGCAGCGGGGGTGGCTTCCAGTCCGTCCAGATGTCGTTGAGGTGCTTGTTGGAGGCGTTGGCCACCTTCAAGACCGCAGCGAACGGATCCTTCCGCCCCTGGAGGGCTGCCCAGGCCCCCTGGATCGCCGCTCCCAGCACGCGGAAGAACGTCGCGATGCCCGTGGTGAGGGTGGCGATGACCTTCACGCCGAAGGAGAAGCCGTACATCAGGCCGCCGAGCACACCCACCAGTGTTGCACCAGCAAGGTTGAGCAGGCTGCCGCGTCCGTTGAGCAGGCCGAAGCTCTCAGCGAGCTGGTCCAGGGAGAGCATCAGCGTGCCCCACGCGCCCGTCACGAAGGACAGCACACCGGGGAACTCGACGAGGGCACCGTGCATCGACGAGAACAGCATCGCCGCCAGCGCCAGCGGGCCAGCCAGTCGCACCAGCGGCGTCAGCAGCTTGGAGACGCCAGCCAGGGCGCCTCGGCCCAACAGGCCCGCAACAGGCACCAGGCCGGCCGTGCGGGCGGTGAGCATCGTGCCGACCCCGAGGCTGGCGACGTTGCGCCGCGCGAGCGCCGCGCCGGCCGCGACGCCTACCCCCAGCCGCCCTGCCCCGGCCGCGACGGCTGGCACCGCTGGCGCGAGGGCTGCCCCGGCGAGGATGGCGGCGTAGACCTTGGCCTTGGAGATGATGGCGTCCCAGACGACGACCATCTGCCGGCCCCAGCGGTCAGCCATATCCTCCAGCTTGTCGCTGTGATCGGACAGCCAGCCGTTGGCGTCCTGGAGCTGCTCGGACCAGCGGTCGTAGAGGGGCTGGGAGGCGATCTGGAACAGGCCCTTGGTGCGGTCCTGAAGCGTGGCCATCTGTGCGTCCCAGGTCTGCCCCATCAGGGCCACGCCCTCGTCGAAGGCACCGAAGGCACGGGTCAGCGTCTCGATCTTCTCCGTCATCTGGAGCTTGTTGAACGTGCCGGCCTCGACGTTGATGGCCTGGAGCGCGCTCAGGGCGATGGGGGTCTGCCGGTCGTTGACGCCGCTCGTGAGCGCCTGAACGATGTCCATTGGAGCCTGTTCTAGGCCTGTTGTGCCGCGCTGTGCGAAGCCAGCCGCCAGAGAGGTGCGGGTCAGGGTGCGAAGCTGGTCCAGGGAGGCGCCACCGGTCAGGCCGGGCCCGAGGAGCATCTGGAAGCCGCGCATGTAGTCGGACAGCTCACCGACACCCTCGGCGGCATCTTCCCGGAGGCCCTGGACCTGGCTGCGGGCGACCGAGATGGCATCGGCGATCGGCATCTGGGCGATGCCACTGAGCAGGGTCGCCATCCCGGCATTGGCCTGCTCCAGCTCACCGTTGACGGACAGGATGCCGCGCGCGATGCCGCCGAACAGCGCGCCGCCGCCGATGGCCGCGAAGGCGCCGCCGATGGCGCTGGTGAGCGACAGGCCGACCCGCTTCCCCTCGCGCTCGACGCCCTTGAGCTTCCGCTGGACGCCATCGATCCCGCGGTCGGCCTCGTCGCGGACCTTGATGCGGGTGACGATCTCGTAGTCGGTGTCGCTGGACACGGCGGCCTCCAGGTGGAGCGCAGGGTGGGAGACGGGAGAGGTGGGCCAGAGGTCTCAGTCGTCGACGCTGGCGGCCTCGCCCTCTCGGGCGACGAGGCTGTTGAGGCGCTGGCAGAAGGTACGCAGCTCAGACAGCGGCATCTTCTTCAGCTCTGCGACACTCTGGCGGCCGTAGCGAGCGGCGTAGGCGATCAGGTCCCAGAGCCGACGCTCGTACTCTCCAAAGGGACCAGGGCATCCTCCAGGCTGCCGGAGAGCATCTCGTTGAGGACGACCTGGAGCAGCAGCGTCTCTCGGACGCTGAAGTGCTGGTCCCAGCTTCGACCGCGCAACAGGGACGCCGTGATGGGCTTTCCGTCGATGGAGACGATGGCCGCAGAGAGGCTGTCGAGGGCTGCGCGGAGTTGGCAGTACGCCGCGCTCTGGGAGAGCTGCTGGGCCGCCTGGAGCGCCTGCTCGACGGTGGTTTCTGGGATCTCTGCCAGAACGACCGTCCGCCCGCCCGGCAGCGTGGCCTGGTAGGTCTCTCCCTCATCGCTGTCGGTCACGACGATGCTGTCTCGCACCCGGAACTGCTCGTCGAGCGAGGGCTCAAGGAGCCGATCGATGATCCGCATCGCCGTCATCCGGTGGCGGGGGCGCGGCAGGTGCCCTCCGAAAGTGGTGCCGAGGAGTGCGGCGTAGCTGACCTTCTGATCGCCCACCTCCCGCAGCGCGTGGCGCGCACACTCTCGCTTGATCGCGCCGGGGGTCGCTTGCGACCCGGCTGTCTTCATGGCGTTGAGCACTTCGGAGACGGAGAGGACGACCAGCACCATGCGCGGGCTACGGGCGGGCGTGTACTCGTGGGCGGGACGGGGCACGGTCATGGAGCCTCCGGGAGAGGATGAGCAACGGGATGCCACCGGCAGCGCCGGCAGCGGGGAGGAGCAACGAAGGAGGGCCGCACAGGGCGGCGAGGTCACAGGGCGGGCGCCGCACAGGGCCACAGGGCGGTGAGGGCCACAGGGCGGAGGAGCTCAAGCAGCAGCCAGGGCCGCGAGCTTGGCCGGGGCTCAGGCCGCGATGCGGTTCTGGCCGGTCTCCAGGGTCAGCTCGACGCGATCTGCCTCACCGCGGCGGGAGCGCTCGGAGTGGCTGGTGAGCTTGAGGTCGACGTAGAGGTGGGCCTTCTTCTGGGTGTTGCGGTACGCCCGCTTCACCGTGAGCCCGATGAGGGCGGGGACGCGCAGCACCTCGCCAGAGGTGACGAGATCCACGAACTCCGCAGCATCCGGCCGGCTGTTGTCGAGACTGAGCTTGATGCGCCAGCCACCAAACTCCGTGGCGATGAGCGTGTTCGTCGTGCCGAGCGGGGCAGACTTGATGGTGGTGACCACCTTCTCGACGCTGACCTCCACCAGCTCGGCAACGCCGACGACACCCCCGTCGTAGGTGAGGATCACGGTGCAGTCTTTGCCGCTCGCAGGCAGATCGGTATCCACAGCAGCCTCCAGGGCTCATGGGCGGGTTGGGCGGGCCGGGCGGCCCTGGATGGAGATGCCGGTGGGGTCGTGGTCGACCTCACCGGGGGAAGGGTTCAGCGGGCGCCGTCATCGTCGTCGCGGTCGCCGCCGGCTGTTGCCGCGGTCGTCGTCGTGATGAACGCTGCCGGCTGGCGTCAGTCGTGGAACTGGACCGTCTCACCGATCTGGGCGAGCGAGATCAGCTCCTCGATCATGGCGTAGAGCTTGATCTTGTTGATGATCTGCCACTGGCCGACATCGAGGTTGCTCTGGCTGTTCGCGGAGAAGGGGTCGACGGTGTACTCCTGGATCCGCCGCAGGCCCTTCTGGGTCTCCAGCCAGGTCTTCCAGCCGTCGATGAGGCCGCCTGTGTTGGGGCCGAGGTCCTGCTCGGAGAAGTTGAGGTCGAGCTGGGTCTCTGCGAAGCCGACCGCGAAGCCAGCGAAGCTGCTGTTGATCCAGTCCTTCGCGCGCCGGGCGAACAGCCGGGAGCCGTCGGTGACCACCGCGCGGTGGAGGATGATCCCGAGGTCGCGGTCGATGAACCAGGGGCAGACGCCGGCGGCGTTGAGCAGGTTGAGCATCGTCATCGTCGCGGACTCGTCTTCGAGGCCGACGATGCCTGCGAGCAGGTCTGTGCTCCCCTGCTTCTTGCCGGCACCACCGGGAGACAGCCACGGCTCCTGGTTGGCGATGGCGAAGGCGGCGAAGGCGTTGCCGTCCATCACCGTCACGGCCTGGTCCGCCAGGAAGAGGTCGCGGGCCTTGATCCGCGGCCAGCAGCAGAAGGGCCGGTCGTCGGAGAGGCTGTTGTCGGCGACGTAGGTGAGCGCGTCAGCGGCGGCCTGTCCGTGGGCGGTGCAGAGGACCGGGATGCCCTTGTCGGTGTCCTGGCCCCAGGCGACCAGCCCGGCGTTGACGGTATCGACCAGCCCCGAGGGGCACTCCGCGACGAAGAGGACATTGACATCGACGCTGGCGCCGTAGAACTTCCGCACGCCGACATCGCTGGAGCTGCTGCCCACGTAGTCGCCGGCCGCCGCCGTCCCATCCGACCCGCCCGAGAAGAGGGTCGGTCCCGGTGTGATCGAGGGCATCGCCGTCGCGGAGGTGTCGGTGATGGTGCCCAGGTAGGGGTCGTCGATGGCGATGAGGGCAGCCAGATCGAGGTCGGTGTAGGCCACTGAGTAGGCGCTGCCGATGGAGATGGTGAGGTCGCGCTTGTTAGCGTCTCCGCCGGTCGCAGCGGTGAACCAGTAGGCGATCTGGTTGCCGAGCGCGCTCTTGTGCTTCGCCGGGATGGTCACCGTGCCAGTGCCAGCGGTGATGCTGCCGCTCGTCGCGGCCGTTGCCCCCGTCGCGTCGATGCGGACGACCTTGAGCCCGCCCGCCGTCAGCCGCTTCCGCAGCAGGGCACGCAGCGCCGGGTAGGTGGCGGTGTCCTTGGTCGCGGCGTCGAAGACATCCGGGTAGAAGGCCGAGAAGAACTCCGCAGCGCCCGTGATGAGGGTGACCGCGTTGGTCTCTCCCCACGGGAGGTCAGCGACCATGCCGACGACGCTGGAGACCGCCGACTTCACCGACGACGGCGGGGCGACCTCCAAGATGTTGACGCCGTACTGCGCCGCCGAGAGGGTGGAGATGTTGTGGATGATCGAGCCCATCGGGGCGGTCCTCCTGGGAGATGTGGGTCAGGACGCCGAGAAGACGGTGCTGTCTTCCTCGGCGCCGGTGCGTGCATCGCAGAACCGCCCGACCAGCTCGGTGAGCGTCGGGTGGGTGGCCGGCAGGACGAGATCGGTGGTGCAGCGCAGGCTCCACGTCGCCTCCCACTCACCGACCTTGGCGCTGTCCTTGTCGTCGCCGCGCTCGAAGCGGGTGCGGGCGAACGTCAGCGGCCGGCTGTGGTAGTCGGTGCTCGAGATCCAGAGGTCCGGGCTGCTCGGGAGCTTGTTGGACAGCGCCCTGTCGACCGCCGGCACAAGCTCGTCGAGCTGGATGCGGAAGCCGGTGAGCAGCCGGAGCTGGACCGGGAACGTGCGCAGGGCCACCCGGTACAGCGTGTCCTCGCCGTCCAGGCCGAGCGGGCGGGGGTTCGTCGGCGTGTCGTCGGGCTGGCCGGCGACGGCGATCAGGATGGGGCCGTCGCTGCCGAGGGCGAGCTTGACGTTGTGCTCAGGCCAGCCGCGACGGGTGCGGACGGTGTGGTCGTCGCTGGTGACGATGCCTGCCAGGTGGGCGAGCAGCGCGTCGAGGGCAGCGGCGAGCGGGTCGATGAGGGCCACGGCCTCTCCTCACCGACGCAGACGGCGCCGGAGGTTGGCTTCAAAGAGCTGCTTGAGCCGGGGCTGGTAGCTCGCGAAGATGAGCCTGGGCGGGCTGCCCCGGCGGTGGATGGCGTTGCGGACCCGCCAGGCGATCTGCTCCAGTTGATCGGCCGGGGGCTGGATCTTGCGCTCGACCCAGCGGCGGATCGGCTCGATGGGCGGGCCGGGGCGGTAGGGCCGGCGTCCGTGCTCGATGGCGTCAGCGTGCGGGGCGTCGTTGCCGACCTCTGCGCCGCCCGTGATGCGCTGGAAGGACCAGCCGTTGCGGTACTCGCCTTCGTCG
>Ga0316202_10001721_pt1 | contig 16139 bp, 14 predicted proteins | sample 3monrhotite_MG_FD_204934 | JGI IMG/M metagenome (GOLD analysis project Ga0316202, IMG submission 204934) | Microbial mat bacterial communities from mineral coupon in-situ incubated in ocean water Damariscotta River, Maine, United States -... | ecosystem: Environmental > Aquatic > Marine >... | reverse complement strand
ACTTCGAAGGCAAAAAACTGGTGATTTATTTTTACCCCAAAGACAGCACGCCAGGTTGTACCACCGAGGGCCAGGACTTCCGTGACAATTACAGCAAGTTTAAACGTGCCAACACCGTGGTGCTGGGCGTGTCGCGTGACAGCGTTAAATCACACGAAAACTTCAAAGCCAAACAAGAATTTCCTTTTGATCTGTTATCCGACACAGAAGAAACGTTATGCACACTATTTGATGTGATTAAGGAAAAAAACATGTACGGCAAAAAAGTCATGGGCATTGAGCGCAGTACATTTTTGCTCGATGAAAAAAGTGTGCTGCGTCAGGAGTGGCGCAAGATAAAAGTCGATGGCCATGTGGATGAAGTATTGGCTGCGGCGAAAGCATTATAAACACAATACCCCTGGCGTTTGGGTTTGGGATTCAGTCGTTAAGGAACGGGTCTCTGTTTTTGCCTGGCAAGGCAGCACAAGCGCGGTGTGATTATTCCACATAAACGAGTGATAACGCTGCTGGGCAAAAACAGAGACCCGACAGTGCGGCCTTGTTAATTGGGAACACACTCTAGTTCGCGCCCATACTGGGCGTACATAATCATACCAGGGGCACCGCTCGCACTCGCACACTTTATGCGGACGCTATACCCGTAGCATTTGGGATTTAAGTCTAATTGCACGCCCTATTGGCTCCATGGCTGCGTTGAAATTCCTTGCAATAGAGCGACTATTCCGTGTCATTTCGCCTTGCCATGCAGCAAATATGACGCACACTTAAACCAAATCCCAAACACCACGGGTATAGATACCCAAATATCCCATTCACCATGCTTTCCGAAACTGACATCCTCGCTCTGTGGACCACGCTCAAACTGGCCGGACTGACCACTGTCATCCTGTTATTGCTAGGCACACCTTTGGCCTGGTGGCTGACGCACAGTCGCTTTCGTTATAAAGTGGTTGTTGAAGCACTGGTTGCCCTGCCACTCATTTTGCCACCTACGGTGCTGGGTTTTTATCTGCTCATCCTGCTTGGCCCCAATGGGCCGCTGGGCTCACTTATGCAAAGCCTCGGCATCCAGTCTCTGGCATTTACCTTCACGGGGCTGGTTATCGGCTCGGTATTTTATTCACTGCCATTTGTCGTGCAGCCTCTGCAAAATGCCTTTGCCGCCATCGGTCGTCGTCCGCTGGAAGTCGCCGCTACTTTGCGTGCCCGACCAATAGATCAATTTTTCAGTGTTGTATTACCGCTGGCACGACCGGGTTATCTCACTGCTGCAGTGCTCGGTTTCGCGCACACGGTGGGAGAGTTTGGTGTAGTGTTGATGATCGGTGGCAACATCCCCGGTGAAACCCAGGTGCTGTCCATCGCTATTTATGATCACGTTGAAGCATTGGAATACGGACAGGCCCATGTGCTGTCTGGCGGCCTGTTGTTATTGTCATTTGTTCTACTACTTATAGTTTACACCTTGAACCGTCGCTACCGGCTAACGCCAATATGACGATTGAGGCGCAACTGCATTTAAGGCGTGACAATTTCACGTTAGACGCTACGTTCTGTGTACCGTCGCACGGTATCACTGCCCTGTTTGGCCCCTCGGGCTGTGGCAAAACCACTCTGCTGCGTACCATTGCCGGGCTGGAAAAAGAAGCGCATGGCCGGTTTGTCATCGGCGATACGGTGTGGCAAGACGAAACACATTACCTGCCCACTTATCAACGCGAGCTGGGCTACGTGTTTCAAGAGGCCAGTCTGTTTGAGCATCTTTCCGTGCGACAAAACCTGGAATACGGCTTCAAACGACTACCCCAGGAAAAGCAACGCTTTGGTTTTGATCAGGCCGTAACATTGCTGGATCTTGCTGCACTGCTGCCCCGTCAGCCTGCCCGGCTGTCCGGTGGCGAACGCCAGCGGGTGGCCATTGCCCGTGCCCTGCTCAGCAGTCCACAACTGTTGTTAATGGATGAACCGCTGGCGGCACTGGACCAGCAGCGCAAACAAGAGATTCTGCCCTTTTTTGCGCGCCTGCACAGTGAACTGGACATTCCCATACTGTACGTCAGCCACGCCGCCGATGAAGTGGCACGTTTGGCCGACTATTTAGTGTTGCTCGATGCAGGCCGTGTGCAGGCCAGCGGGCCCATTGCGGAAATGCTCACCCGTGCCGACCTGCCGCTGGCGCATGATCACGATGCCGCAGCCATTATCGACGTCACCGTATCCGGCCATGATACAGCATTCAATCTGACCCAATTGACCTTTCCCGGAGGCCAGCTCAGCGTGCCGCATCCTAGCCTGAGTAACGAACTGCCTCTGGGGAAAAATGCTCGCCTACGGGTATTGGCACGCGATGTCAGCCTCACCTTGGAACAGCAGACCGGCACCAGCATTCTGAATATCGTCCCTGTAACCGTGACCGCACTGAATGAGGAAAATGCCATGCAATCCCGGGCACAGTTGCTGGTGCAGATCGATGCCAACGGTGTGCCACTGCTCGCCCGTATCACCCGCAAATCCGCTGCTGCACTGGCGCTTGAACCTGGCAAACCCGTCTTTGCACAAATCAAGGCCATCGCCCTTCTGGACTAATGACTTCCGCCAATCTATTCAAAGCGTGTTTTCAAGCCCCTTTTTAGGTATCATGGCCGCCCTCTGACGTGAGCGGGATCATCCGCATCGCGTCAAAACTGTTTTATGGTGACCCGTGTCGGTCCCCTCGCAACGATAAATTGTGAACCCCGTCAGGCCTGGAAGGGAGCAGCGGCAGCAGTGGATTCGTGTGCCGGGGTGTGGCTGGTGCGGGTCGCCACCCTTATCTTCAACCTCACACATCAGTTAAACCGTAGCGATTTAGATTTTATTGCACGCCCGCTTCATTCCATGGCTGCGTTGAAATTCCTCACAATAGTCCGACGATTACTCGTCATTCTTCTCATTCTCGGACAGGCTCCTAGCCATAAAATGAAAAGGCCCCATCCCTTTACAGGATGGGGCCTTGTTGGCTCATCTGGCTTTTTTACTACTGAAGCTCACCCTCAATGACAGCTGGAGCATCAGTGACCGTTGGCATATCCCCCCATGCAAAACTTGGAGTACCGGATACTGCTGAAGGCAATACCATGCTAAGTGCAGTACCGACATTCAGCGCGTCGCAATCAGGGGAAAGCGCAACATCCTGCATCGTCTGTTCTTTCTCTATGCCACGCACCTTGAAGCTGTTGGTGCCATCGCTCAAGGTGACACCATCCTTGAGAGTCAATGCCGAGTACCAGCGACCATCACCATCATCTTCCCAGGGGAAACCCCACAGCTCGCCAGGACCACCGTATTCCAACAGGAATGTGGCACCGGCGGCAAAGTTATCATCATTGGGATCATCATTCAGGGCATACTGATAAGTCATTTGTAGTGGCTTGTCGAAATTGACAATGCCACCAGTGCCCGTCACGGAGACATGCTGGTTCCAGTTATTAGCGCCCGTTTCCCAACGATAGATAGTCGTGGCGTTATAGACATCGAACCAATCGGTAAAGCTGGAAGCAACGGTGCTGGTGACCATATCACCACTTTGCACACCCCACTGGTACCAGTCTTCAGAGAAAGCTGTCCAATCCACACCTGCAGACACATCGACTGATTGACTGGCAAGCGTATCATCAGCAAGCGTTATCTTGCCGCTGGCCACCGTTAAGGTATAGGTACGGTTGCTCGCTGTACCACCACTATCAGGATTCTGGACATTGACACCAACACCACTATCTAAATCATGAAACAAATCAGTTTCCTGACTGGCAGTGCTGGCAATATCACCACGTGGGCAACGTTCAAAACACGTCAGGTTGAGGCCATTGAGGCTGGTCTCACTGGGTGAAACCATCTCCTCCTTAAAGAAAACCACTTCAGTGGTTTTCACTACGACACTCCCGCCTAAAGCATCGGAATTCATCCACAGCTGATCCCATGTATTGACAGGAGTGACATCAACCGCAGGTGATAATGCTGCACCAAGCTGAGGACCATTTTCCTCCCAGGTCACCGGGTTTGTTACCATGACTTTGAAATCATCAGAACCCGGCGATGTCTCGTTTTGCACCGTCACACGGTAGTCACCCTGAGTCGTGCAACCACTTTGGCAGAAAGGATCACTGGGATCACCCCACCAGTTGAGTTCCATACCCACAAAGTTAGCAAAGCTTGAAGCCACACGTGTACGACGCCATAGCTTGCCGGGAGAAACATTCACTGTGTAGTTTTCTGCAGCATCGCTCCCACCAAAGGTCTCCTTGGTGATTGCGGTACTGTCAGCAAGCATACCGCCATCTTCGGTCCACACTCCCCAGTAGCCCACGTAGCCAAACCCACCGCTATAGGTAAAAGGAAAACCGGAATTAAGTTCTACTCGTTGACCACCAGTAACAGTCGCGCCATTAAACATGCCATCAGCTGCGTGGTAGAGGTTGTAGCGCCAGACGTGTTCCTTGAGGCTGGTGCGTGAAGTGCAAGCATAGCTGTCAATGCCACTGACGCCATCATCATCCTTACCCCGCAGAAAGTTTTCCGTATTAAAAGCGATGGCAAAATCAGTTTGGCGAGTTTCGGCTCCAACCTCAATACTGTCATTCATATTTTGATCAAAACCTTCATAACTGGAGGTATGTGCAACACCGCCGGTACTACTCGCATCATCCAGAACCACATTGGCCTTTTGCGTCATAGTGAAATCGTTGATCATTGCATTAGCCGCATTACCCGCTAAGTTAATGAACTGAAACTGTGGCTGCCCTCCAGAATTATCCACCGTCTGTAGGGTGCCCGTCATGGTCGTTACCAAGCTACCTGCTGCACCACCCAATTGGCTGGCATCCACCACACCAACAAAGTTCAAAACAAAACTGCCAAAAGGTCTGGTAGCACTAACACCCTCGTCTACCGTTACCTCCACCAAAATATCCTGCCCATCCATTGGCTCATCTACATTGGCGTCACCCGGCACCCAGATTTTGACGATTTGCGGTGAGCTATTGTCGGCGCGTGTGGAATTGATCGTCCACTTATTGAACTTGGCCGTCTGGTCGCTACCATTGGACCCTGTTGACTGAGCGCCCCCAGAACCGCCACTGGACTCATTCCCTCCAGTCTCACATTTATCCTCATTGACCAATGCAATATAGGCACCCTGGTTCACCATCTCGGTTGCGCGCGTCTGTCCCATCATGCAAAGAATCATATTCACAGTCTGAAGTGATTCCATCGAGGCATCATAAATATGTACCTGCGCCTCGTCAGTGGAATAGTCGGTGCCGGCGTCGTTATAGAGTGCCAAGGCTGTGCTACCGGAACCACTTTGATTGGCAATCACACTGATATTGGAAGGCATTACCAAACCGGTAACAGCTCCACCTCCATCGCCACCTTCACTTCCACCTCCACCGCAGGCGCTTAAGGTCGAGATCAATACCGCAAGGGGAAAAATCTTTTTCATCATTCACTATCCTCAACATAAAATTTGGTCAAAATACTGAGCGCGCATCCTGAGTCCAACATCTGTCGCTTCTGTGTCGCCTAATAGCGCCTACTGTTGATGTGAAACATGCCAACAACAGGCAATTACCTGCGTTGCATGCTTCTCTTGAAAGCACCTACTGTTGTTGAATCGACGAATCCTGAATCTCAAGCTGACGCACCCGAATTATTGGAAACGCTCTTAAAGCAATCCACTCGCCTGGGGTTTTCGTCCGGCCAATTCAGAACTTAAGAAATAAACTGCGCTTCATTTTCAAAACAATGATTAAGGCCTTTCGGAAGCTGGGAAGAAAGCAGGGACAGTGGATTCATGTGCCAGAGTATGGCTGCTGCGGATTGCCATTCTCTTCATTGTCATCGCGCATTCATCACGCAACAAAAACCCTGTGAGCCTGTCTCCTCGGGGTTTTCGCTACGCAATTGATTGCCCTGTCACAGTCAATCAGCCATCACACACAAACACATGTTGATTTGATCTCAAGGTTTTCGAAGGATGTCCGATAACGGTATCGGCATTGATAATCATTCGCATTTATGATTTACTGAATTCTCGTCCACAAACGGCACACAATTATGTATATATGCATTTGTAAACAAATCACGGACAAACAGATTAAAGCGGCTATTGACGAAGGAGCGCAATCGCTGCGTGACCTGCGTAGCGAGCTCGGTATCACCAGTGAGTGCGGGCAATGTGGGCAATGTGCCAAGGCCATCCTAAAAGAACACACCGCTCATGTCCGCGTCCAGTCACCCCTTTCCCAACAAAATCGTCGCCCTGTACCAACGACTGTTTTCCCGCTATTCGCCACTGATTAAGACTGGTTAATTGCCGCACAACGAATAGCATCACCAAACCCGGTTTTTCAAGACGTTACGCACTATCCTCCCCCAAAAAAACAAGAATATCGCCACACCCAAAAGACAATGATTTTCATTTACAATTCAACCAGTTAAGGTTGACTTGGTCTTGTGAGCAACCCATAATCCCTGCCTGGCCAGATCGTAACAAGCCTGGGTTATCCTGGTGCCTGTCAGCCATTCCACCCGGGTAACCAGCTACCGCCTGGCTATACGTACTATTCTCAGGGAGCCTCAAGGAGTCGACGATGAAAGGTGACAAACCGACGATAAAACTTCTCAATCGAGTGTTAAAAAACGAACTGACCGCAACCAGCCAGTTTTTCCTCCATGCTCGTATATACAAACACTGGGGGCTGGACCGCCTGAATGAACACACATACAAAGCCTCCATCAAAGCGATGAAACAGGCAGATGAACTGATCGGGCGAGTGCTCTTTCTGGAAGGCCTGCCTAATCTTCAGGATATCGGGAAGCTGCTGATCGGCGAAGACACTCTGGAAATGCTGCAAAGTGACCTGAAGCTTGCGACTACCCTTCGGAAACAGCTGGCGGAAGGTATCAGCCAGTGTGAATCAGCCGCCGATTACGTCAGCCGCGAATTGCTGGAAGGTATTTTGGAACACACCGAAACACACCTCGACTGGCTGGAAACCCAACTCTCCCTGATTGACCAGCTAGGCACCGAAAACTACCTGCAAAAAATGATGTAAAGGAATCTATCCCATGAAAGGTAATAACAAAATTATTGACACGCTCAACGAACTCCTCGCCGGTGAACTGGCCGCGATGGATCAGTACTTCATTCACTCACGCATGTTTGACGATTGGGGCTTGAGCAAACTCTTTGAACGCATTGACCACGAAATGGACGATGAAAAGCAGCATGCCGATATGCTGATCAAACGCATTCTCTTCCTGGAAGGAACCCCCGACCTCTCCAGTCGTAGTGGACTGAATATCGGTAAAGATGTGCCCGGGATGCTTGAGAATGATTTGGCACTGGAAAAAACGGTTATCACCGATCTTAAAAAAGCCATCGCCTGTTGCGAACAGGAACACGATTATCAAACCCGCGAAATCCTTGAAGTGATGTTGGCCGACACGGAAGAGGATCACGCCTACTGGTTGGAAAAACAGTTGGGGTTAATCGATAAAATTGGTTTGCGAAATTACTTGCAATCGCAGATGTAATTAATTTTTTACTTTACGCAGGGTGGTGAGCTGCCCTGCGAAAAATGCCTGGCCTTCAACCAATAGTTCATAACGCTGATCGGCCAACGTTTTCACATCAACTTTATCAGACACCACCTGCGGTTCCGTTAATTACTGTAATACAGCGCCCACACAAACACCCAATAGACTCATTTATTCCATTGCGCTAATGGTGTGGAGATACAACAGAGCCCAAAAGGAACCCGCTGGATTCCCAACAGCGGAAATTTGATGGTGATATAAAAGTGCTGCTCTCCGTCCACACTGATAGACTCTTCAAATTGGACAGGTTCATTTTCTGCTACTACCGTCTTATCATCCTGTGAAACCTGGGCGGCAATGGCAGCTGAAAAGAGTTCAGCATCGGTTTTACCCACCGCTTCGTCACACTTAACATTAAACAGATATTCAAAGTGTGCATTCACCAGAACATAACGCCCTTCCCTGTCCTTAATATAAACCACCGCAGATGAGTTATTGACGATATTCAGCATTTGCGCACGCAAAGATAATAGGGATTGATCACTTACCACCACCTGCTGAATCTCTTTCATATCACGGTAAATCCTGAGTGACGTAATCAAGGCCGTGTTCAGCGCTGCAGTGGTCAGTGTCGATTTATCTTCGTAAGCATTAATCTCATAGTCCCGCACCACGGCTGCTTCCGGCGCCAATCCAGGTTGACCGGTACGCAGAATAATTTGCACACACTTATTCTTTAACTCCTCTCGGATATACTTGACTACTTCAAATCCGGCATGATCATTCTCCATAACCACATCCAGCAGAATCACCGCCACATCCGGATGTTTTACCATTAGCTCCCGTGCCTCGGCACCGGAATAGCCATGAATAACCTCAATGCCTCTATCCATAAAGGTGAAATCATCTAACACCAGCTTTGAAACTGTATGCACAGCCTCATCGTCATCGATCACCATAATTTTCCAGCGAGTATCGTGTGTGGGTTGCCGGGGCTTGTCTGGTGTATGCAATGAATCACCAAAAAGCAGATCCCCAGCCTGACCATCCATGGAAATAATATCTTGCATCATTGTAGCGGCCTCTTTAAACCTCAGTTTTTATACATAGAAAGATCAAAGCGTTATACCATCTCAAACTAAACAACGACACAGTAGCGTTGAATTGGGAAAACTACTTAGACATTCTGCTACAGAATGCTACAGCTTAGTAAAATTGCGCGCTGTTGCAACGCCACAGGCTATGGGGTGCTCTCAATTATTCTGGCGGCCATCGGCATAGTCAGTTCAAATTCCACACCCTGGCCCGGCTCGCTGTTACAGACAATGGTTCCCCCCAGGGTTTGTGCTACTAGATTGTAGACGATATTCATCCCTAGGCCGCTGCCCCCCTGGCCTCGCTTGGTGGTAAAAAATGGATCGAATACCTTTTTGATATGTTCGGCACTGATACCCTTGCCGTTGTCCCGGTAGCGAATTAGCATGCTCTCACTGGCAACCTCCACATCAATGGAAATCTGCCCCTGTTCGATATTTTCAAAACCGTGAATCAGCGAGTTCATCAAAAAATTGGTTAATATTTGGGAAATGGCGCCAGGATGACTGGTAAGCTCCAGGTCATCGGGGCAGTTCACATCCACGCGGTGCTTGGTGCGTTTGAACTTCGGCTGTAGGCTGGTAAGGATTTCATGAATATACTTTTTGAGATTGAAACAGCGCTTTTCACCACTGCTCTGATCCACGGCCAACTGTTTGAAGCTACTGATCAAATTAGCAGCCCGCCGCAGATTGGCCAGCACCATTTTGGCAATTTCGGAGGTTTTTTGCAGAAAATCTTCGAAATCGCCACGACTCATTGTGCCTTGACGATAAAGCTCCATACATTGATCGGAAACCCCTTCGAAGTGAGACGCTGCGGTGACCGCCACACCAACGGGAGTGTTAATTTCATGGGCAACACCCGCCACCAGCTGCCCCAAGGCGGCCATTTTTTCCGACTGCACTAACTGGTCCTGGGTTTGGTTCAACTTACTCAACGACTCCATCAATGAGTTATTGGCAGCTTGTAGCGCGTTAGTGCGCTCGCCTACCTTTAACTCCAGTGCCTCATTCAGTTGGTGTAATTGCAGATCCCGCTGTTGAATTTCATCCAGCATGTCGTTAAAGGCCGTCACCAGTATGCCCAGTTCATCCTCACCCCGTGGGGTGGCACGCACACCGTAGTCGCCAGCATCGGACAACTGTTTTGTGACATTGACCAAATCGAGTATGGGGGATGAAATCACATAGTGCAGCCGTGCGGTCAGCGCGTAAGCTAGCAGCAATGCAATGGAAAGAATGGCTGTTACCATTAGAAAATTGCGTATCGCAAACTGTCTGACTTCGGTAAGGTCTGACTCCACATAGAGATACCCCAGCACTTGCCCCCGCCGTTCGATCTGATGCTGGACATAAGCGTTACTGTTTTCCTGTGGTGATGCCAACAATCGCGGCGGACAATCAAATCGCGAGAAATCGTTGGCCACTTGGCGAACATAGCTGGAGAACAACTGCTTGTCATCGTCATACAAACATGCCAGCGTCAGCGTATGGCGTTCTTTCAAAGAAGATAGGTTTTCCTTCGCTGCGCTTTTATCGAAAAACTCCAAAGCTGCAGTACTCTGGTCGCCGATGACTCTGGCCAGGATGGTCAATTCCTTATCTAAAGTACTGCGACTGTAATATACCCCGTAGATGACTTGAAAGATGCTGCTAAGACAAATGGCAAAACCACTAATACCGACAATAAAAATAATCAGTTTCTTACGAATGGAACAGTTATCTAAAAAATGTACTGCTGACGGCAACATCTCTACTTCTCGGACTCAACGATTTCTGAAATTTTCATTAACTTGGAACTCGCATTTAACTTTGCTTGCTTCAATCTATCGACATTAATGATAAGTTTTATTTTGTCTCGACGCTTAACAAGTTCGATAATGCCTGTGTTTCTGGCAAAGCCCTCTATGTCACTCACAGTAAGCACACCGACCGAAGACAGTGATTTATTGACAGCGACATGCTCCGGTTCAAGGTGGCTGATAAATACGATATGACAGGATGGCTCTGGCAGTTGCTGGCCTATAGCGATATGTTCTATTTCCAAATCCCAATCGGCACTTACTTTTTTCTTAAGCGCCGTTAAGGCGCTCCCAAAAGGGTCTCTTCCGATGATGCAGAGTTTGACTTTGGGTATGCCGGATATATCCTGACCATCCGGCCATTTTATGTAGTTCAGGAAGTTGTACAGGAATACTGCCTTAATCAGATATTCCCTATCCAAGGCGTAGGCAACAGATGTGCAGGGCAACGCTAAAAAAATAAAGCATGCAATGGTGAATTGTCGTAAACACCTAAAATGTTTCATTCATTCACATCATTGCTGGCTAAAATGCCAACTTAAATGTAGCGTAATACGCACGACCTGAGTACACAGGAATGGCGTTAATTCTTTTGCGGTTGAACTCCGGATAATAGATAGCCTCGTTCAGAGCATTGTCCACGTATAATTCAAGGCTCATATTGGACCCGTTGGATTTTCCCAACAAGCGATTGAGATTCAGAGAGGCATTCAGTGTCAGCAGATTATAGGCCCCCGCATTGGGGTTAACTTGAGCCACACCGGGATTGTGCTGACTAATATCAGCCGGTTCGCCGAAATAGCTATTGAACGCTGCAAATGAATGTCCACTGTTGGTTTGATATGACAGCCCAAGTTTAGCCATGACGTTGGGCGAGAGGCTCACATCGTCTACATTGCTGTTATCGTCACTTTGCTGATAAGTGGCTGAACCATGCAATGCCCAGTGCTCATCCACATTGTAACAACCCTCCAACTCCAAACCTTCAAAGTTCGCTTTACCACTATTGGCGAATGTAAACGTCCCGCCGCCATTCGGGATTCGCCCGATGAGATCTTCGATTTGACTATGAAAATAGGTAGTCGCGATGTACAGATGGGGAGTTTGATAAAAGAGTTGGGCATCCCAGGTGGCAATGGTTTCAGGCAAAAGTTTGGGAGTACCAAATATACGCGGCCCATTTACAAATTTTTCAGTACCATATGCCGAGCGAAACGCTTTGCCGTAGAGCAGTTTACCCCCCCAACCTTTGCCCAGATCAGCAACCATGCCCAGCCTAGGTGACACATCGGCGTCCATACCTTTAACCTTGTTTCGCTGAAAGCCGGCAGTAAACTTGATCCTCTCCCAAGGGCGGTAATCCAGCTGACTGTAGAAACTAGAATGGTTGCTGTCGTAGTCACCGCCATTTTCAGCCACAGAGCCATTTTGATTTTCGTAAACCCCGCCTATCAATACATCCAATGTATCGCTAAGAGCGCCCTGCAACATCGGTTCGAACAACAGGTCGCGACTGTAGCGTTTACCAGAGTCTGAAGCATCTATATCGAAATGGTTATAGGTCAGGTTGTAGCTAACATTCCACATGCTGCTGAGATCATGTTGATAGGCCAAATCCACCAACGCATGAGACACTTGTTGCGAAGACGTTGGCCATCTGACCCCCGCCCCCATATGATCCACGTCCGATTCTGTGTAAACCGTGGTAATCGTAAAGCCGCCGCTGTTCAGCACAGCAATGGCACCCGTATTATCTTCAGCCATATCGACGCTATCATTAACGTTTTGTTCGTCGATGGCACTGAATCTCCAACCATCGGTGCGCGAAACATTGATGCCAGCCACCACCTCAACGGCTGCGGTCTGAGTCCCTGCCGCTGCGACAACCCCGCGAGTATTGAATGAACCGTATTTCAAAGCGATTTGGCTATCAGTCAAGGCCTTGCTTTTCTTGGTGTTGATGTTGATCACGCCGGAAAATGCTCCTGATCCATAAAGCACCGACCCCGGACCGCGAATGATTTCCAGGCTTTCCACCATGTCCACGGGGAAGCTCAACAATAGTGGATAGTTCGTTCCTCCATTCCAGCTGGTGCGAAAGGGCCGGCCATTAACAAGAAACAGGATTTCGTTATTAGAGTGTTTCAGGGTCTGTCCCCGCATACTCACCACATGAGGATAAAAATGGGAGCCAAAGCCTTGTATGCTGGTCACCCTTGCCAGCACATCTTTCAAATTTTTAGCCCCAAAAGCCTTTATTTCCTTCGCCGTCACCATACTGATGACACTGGGCGCCTCACCGATTTTTTCGTCCCGCTTGGAGGCCACAGAGACGACGAGGTTGGTCAAGTCACTGATATCGAGGGACAGTAACTCTGAAAATGCCTGATCATCCAGTTCCTGGCTGACGCCATTGCCCGCCACTCCGAGCAATGTGATGAATACTATATTTTGAATAGTTTTTTTCATGGTAATGCTTGTTACAGTGTCTTCTTTCATCTTAAACACCGGTTTTTATACACATGGAAAGTCAAAGCGTCATGCCACACCAAACACCATCGACAATAGTCCAAGGGTGCTAAATAGAGAAAACTACTCAGATGTAATGTCGTAACTTGGTAATATTACGCAGTGTTACAACGAACTAGGCCAAGGGGGCAGCCAACAGTGCCCGAATCAAATTGGCTAAGGAATTCGCATGCATTTTATGAAGGATAGTATTCTGATGTGATTCAACTGTGCATAGACTGATTGCCCGTTTTTTAGCGATCTGTTTGTTTAAATCACTGTTAAGGCAATCGATCTCCTCCTGCTCACGTGCAGTCAGGCATGCCACGCGGGCTTTTATAACCGCTATTTCATGGTGTTTTTTGCGTAAATTGCCATCGCCGATATGAATAGCTGTTATTGTCGACGTAACGGGTTTCTCATCGGCTCCTGCATAATATTTCCATTATGACGTAGCAGCGCCTCCGCTTTTGCGCCAAGGTAAACATACAGCCCGAGCCCGACCAACAGGCCAACCGCTGCCAGCATCATCCACACCGCAGGAATCAGTTGATCTCCCTGACCCAGCGCTGCCTTGAACATCAGCAACAGTGACTCTATAGAAACGGCAATCAGGATGGCGGCCACAAACCGGGTAATGGTGCGCCGTGTGGAGCTATGACGAAAGATATCTTTTTGCATCAGCACCTCCTCTTCCAGCGTAGTCTTTCCAAGATCAAAGATTGCCAGTGCCAACGTTAAGAAGATGATGACACCAAAGGGTTTAAGGTGAGCCTCCTGACTACCGACTGCAGCAGTGGTCGCTAGATAGAGTTCATAGAATGCGGAGTAGAGCAACGCAATTACAACACAAAACAAGCCAATCACGATCACCGCATAGACATATTTAAAAAATGGCTGGAACTTTCTACGCTGAGAATCGCCCATTAAAAACTCAACAATCGTCACCAGGTCTGCATCAACGACCAGATAACCTTCTTCATCTCCACAGTTCCATTTCATTATTGCAGAAATACAGAGACTTCGACTCACTGTCGAAAGATAGGGATCGGTCACAATAACCTCATCTTCATTCTCTGCCAGCATGCGGAAATATGGGCGTTGGCATCGAGAAAGCCCATCGCCACTGTAAATACCTGGCTGGTCACAATGAGTGGTGATGTTGTCACCCAGTTGCTTCCCCTCTTCGTCCAGAACAAACAGCATATCGATAAATGGAAAGCTCTTACCAAGCCCCTTGGCTGCATTGACACGGGTCTCTTTATTCCGAATCAGTTTCTCTTCGGCAAGACCAGTGAGGATGGAAGCCATGATGTCATGTATGGAAGTTCGATATTCGTGATAACGCTCAATAACGCTAATGTAGTTAGCTGTAGACATGAGATTCCTTTTGCAGTGCCTGTAACACTGCTATGCAAGCATTTTTCACGCCAATTCAATACAGCTCTATAATCACGGCGATACGCACTGCTCCTCCTAAACAAGTGACACATAATGAAACAATTAAGCTGTCACTGCACCAATACAGAACGAATGCCCGTTTTAATTGTGCGAAATCGGACAGAAACAGTGGCCGATTTTGTTTTTAGCACCGTTGAAAAGAAAGAAGTGCATAGCGCACTTAAATCATTAATGGGTAATGAAGTTGTCTTGTGTAGGGACGGGAATAGCATCTATCAAACTTTCGCGAAGGCAGAAAATATTCCTCATAAACACATTATCGCTATGGATAAAACATTTGTAGTCAATAAGATTTTCCATATTCAAAACCTTAATGCGTACATTAATCGATTAAAAACCTGGATGGCTCGATTTAACGGTGTTTCAATAAAGTGCCTTGGTCACTGAAAAAGACAAAGATAATATTTCAGGAGCGTTTTTTTACTTCAAACATTGCGAAAAACTGACCAACAGTTAACACAAACATAGCCTTTTCTATGCCCGTGGCGTTTGGGATTTCGGTTTAAGTGTGCGTCATATTTTCTTCATGGCACCACCAAAAGTAGACACCCTGAGGCGACAGTAGGCGCTTTTAGACGAGGTGAAATAACGTGTAATAGTCACTCTCTACTGCAAGGAATTTCAACGCAGCCATGGAGTAAATAAGACGTGCAATTAGATCTCAATCGCTAAGGGTGTATACAACCTATCGCTGGATGCTCATCCGCACAATGTCTGTTTAGTCTAACGTTATTTGTAGAATTGTAAGAACTATTTTAATTCTTTGAAAACGTTTGTTCGTAGAACCTGCATATGCACTCAAATATTGACCTATAAACACCAACTTTCCTGCATCCTTTGAAGAAGTTGAAAAAGGAGAACCTAACTATATATCTGAGTTCAGTCTCAATTTCGGCTTTAGGTTCTGACATCAGACAGTTTGGCATGTTGTAATTATGCGGTTTGCTTCCACATGCTATCAAACCGCTTATGCATTGCGCCGGCAAAATGGGAACTCTGTAACGCAATCGAGGTATCGTGATGCTTAAAGTAGGAACCCGCAATCCAGTTATGAGATCCAACCACGCTTAAGCTTCCATCGATGAAAACAAACGTTGAATGCAGTAGCTGATTGACGCGGTCAGTCTTTGCTGCCACTCCATGCTTCCTCAGAAATGCAATGGCGTTCTGATTTATGATACGTGAGCCGTAAGGGTCGTCTTCCAGCCGACAATCATCACTTGTCATATTCCGCGAGAGTAGTGGCGTCACCTGATCATGAACAAAATTCTGCCAGGAACCACCCAACATCACAAATGAGAATGATTTTCATTTGCAACAAGTAATTTACGCAATCAAACAAAGTAGTGTAGACGCAAAGAAAAACAGTAAAGCGTTACATCCTTATATACGTCCCAGTGGACTTTGCGTTAAATGCTCAACGTCACCTAAAAAGTGACATTCGTGCTGAAAAATACAAAAAACATTTAAAAACAATATCTTGGGGTCACAATTCCCGGCATCGTCATTTTTCCTGGCTCCGGGATACTGGATACTCGCGCCATGAGACGGCTACAATGGCCGGCCTTGAAACTGAAACAGCGACATCCCAAAAAAACATGAGCTATCAAGTCCTGGCGCGTAAGTGGCGTCCTCGCACATTCACTGAACTGGTCGGCCAGGAGCATGTGCTCAAGGCGCTGGTGAACGC
>Ga0316202_10001719_pt1 | contig 16162 bp, 6 predicted proteins | sample 3monrhotite_MG_FD_204934 | JGI IMG/M metagenome (GOLD analysis project Ga0316202, IMG submission 204934) | Microbial mat bacterial communities from mineral coupon in-situ incubated in ocean water Damariscotta River, Maine, United States -... | ecosystem: Environmental > Aquatic > Marine >... | reverse complement strand
TTTTTGTCGGATTCGCAGCTATCTTTCGACATGCCGGAAGAATGGAATGAACCCAAGTGAAGCATTAAAGTTATTATTTGCGGGCAAGTTACCCGACTTTATTGTTGAGAGTGCTGAATAGTTACAAAAAAAGATTGCCTGAGGGGACGTTGCGATTCTTTTGTGATTGAAACCGATGTACATTATCCAACGGATATTAACTTGTTGTTTGATGCGATGAGAAAAGTCCTCGCACTGACTGCGGACTATGCAGAGATAACCCGACTGGGGTGGATGGCGACAAAGTAAATTTAACATCCGGCAGGTAAAAAGAGCGTATCGAGCGGCCCAGCAAATGAAACGTTCAAGATCAAAAGACGATGCCAAAAAACAAACACAACAAGATGCGATTATTTAAGCTCATCAGGATTACATTGATCTTGGCAGACAGTTTATTCACAAAAGTAAAACCACATTAGCCGCAGATGTTACCAATACTGATTTAGCGGCTATTACAAAAGCCCTTGAAATACAGACATTTATTGGCCATGCGCAACGTCAAATCGATCAAATCGAACGCCGGGTTATTAAAAGCGAAAAGATTCCTCACAAAGAAAAAGTATTTTCACTTTTTCAACCGCATACTGAATGGATCAGCAAAGGCAAAGCAGGTGTACCCGTAGAGCTTGGGTTAAGGGTTTGCATACTTGAAGCCACACAGGGTTATATTTTACATCACCGTGTCATGCAAAAAGAAACCGACAATCAAATCGCTATTGATTTCATCACCGAAACACAGGCACGGTTTCCAGGGTTAAATGCCTGTAGTTTTGACAAAGGGTTTCACTCGCCGGAAAATCAAATAGTGTTAGCGGAAAAGCTGGACGCATTAGTGCTTGCCAAAAAAGGTCGCTGTAACAAAGAAGAAAAACAGAGAGAAAGCAGCGAAGAATTCAGAACAAGTCGACGAAAACACTCCGCCGTAGAGTCGGGAATCAATGCCCTGGAAGTTCATGGATTAGACAAATGTCTTGATCATGGGATCACAGGATTTGAACGCTACGTTGCTTTAGCCATAGTCGCAAGAAACATTCAAAAACTCGGTTCTGAATTAATAAAGAAAACCAGAAAACAGGTAAAGCGAAGGCGGGATAGAGAAAAGTTCGCAGCTTAGATAAAGCGAGGGCAATCCCCGCCAGCTGGACAGGAAAGTTGCATCTGAATTTTGTCAAACAAGGTTTCGCTGATCAAAAAATGACCGGTTCTTTTTGGGTACGGTATTGGGTATGAAAAAACAAACCTTACCAACACATAAAGTAAGATTTTGTTGTGCGAAATATTGGGTTTTCGGTCAGGCACTAACTAAGAGTAGCAGCTATCTCGGGTTTCTCTAAAAGACGCGGTTTTCCAAACCATCGCGCACGTTCAACTCAGGCTACCTTGGCGTTTTAGCCTCGAGATTTTTCAATCTAAATCTTCACCGCTTTAAACTTCACGGCTAAGGTTTTGTTGGCAGGCACACTCAAGATATCGTTCTGTCCTGCCCCGCCTGCACCACCGACTTGCAGATCGTCCGGGCTGGCGATGGTATCGATGCCGGCAAATTCGTCAACCTGGGTATCGCCATCGTAGGCATCGGTCTGGGCAATGCTGGCGGCTGCCATAAGCGTCGTCAGATTGGCTGTGTCGCCTGGCGCAGAACCATCGTTAGCCGAACGCATCAAGCTGCCGGCCTGGTAAGTAAAACCGGCATCATCGATCAAATCCTGAAAACGCAGATCTGTCACGGCAATGGGCATGACATTGCGGATAAAAATGAGGAAGTAGACCGTGGTGTTGGCAGGCACGACGGTTGAGGTAGCACTGCCATTACAGTTGCTATCCGCCGGAATGCTGGCGAGACAGGTAGTGCCGTCTTCGGTCCAAACCTGCTTCACCAGTTGCAGATTTTGGAATACCCAGTTGTCGTTATTGCTGGGCACGGTATCGTCAGTAGAGTAATAGGCATAAATTGTATTACCGCCAGTCGCGTTTGAATCATCCACATCGACGTAATTCACCGAGCTGCTGCCGGAGACATTGAGATTCCACTGTGTGCCGGGACTGGTGGAGCGCAGGTTGAGAAGATTACCGGAACGACCCGCCAGGGTCAGGGTGCCGCTAATGGTCTGGGTGGTGCCGTTGGCAAAGGTCAGGGTGTCTGTGCTGGTGACATCCTTGCTCAGGTTATTAAAAGCGGTTGAACCGGCGATGGCCTGGCCTGTAGCATCCAGCACCACGGTGCCGTTTCTCGCCGTGAAGGTGCCACTGTTGGACCAATCACCGGCAACGTTGATCTGGTAGTTGCCGATGTTGTCCACATCCAGCGTGCCGCTGACAATGGTCAGGTTGTTATTCACATCCAGTGCGTTGTCCAGCGTCCATGAGCCCGTGCCGGTAAAAGAGAGATTCGAATAGGCATCGCCTGCGGCCAGACCCGCGTATGCACCAGCGCCATCATAAAGCACCGTGCTGCCGACACTTAATGTCGTGGTGGTGGTAGACACGGTTTCGCCACCTTCCAATTGCAGTGTGCCGCTGGCGCCGACCGTCAAGGTGTCCGGTACCGTGAGATTGAACCCGCTCAAATCCAGCACTCCGACGGTAACAGCGAGGTCTTGAGAAAAACCGTTTAATGTCACGTTCGACAATAAACTTGCCACACCGCTCGCCTTATTAATCATCAGGTTGCCGTCTGGGAAATCACCGCTACCGCCGGTGTCAATCGTCTGCGGTCCAGCACCATCTAATGTGAACGCCGCGCTTCCGGATACAGTGTTATCCGAGACCGTAATATTGCCTGCCACGTCTATCGCACCATTAAGATTAAGCGCATTAGTTATGACAAAATTCCCATTAACATCAAGCGTACTACCGGAAAAGCTAAAATTTAACCCATTGACTTCTACATTGTAGAAATCCATCAGGCCTGGCGTAATCGTCATGCTGGCGATGTAAAATACAATGGTGCTCGTTGTCGTGTCGACGTCAGCGCCTGCCGCACCATTATCGATATAGGCCAGGCCATTGTTTCCACGTAAACGGATGGTATCTTGAATGGTCAACATGCCGGCCGATTTATCAATACGTATAGCGGGCAAGCCCCCAAGTCCGTCGCTTGACCTGAGTGTTTCATTGCCAACGCCATCAAATATGATGATGCCGGATCCACCGATGATATCATCGGTGGTATCAACATTCCCGGATACTGTCATCGTACCCGTGTTGATGCTACTCACGTTTGTTAAAGTGAGATCACCGTCAACATCCACATTACCTGTGATATTAATGGACGTGGACGTACCGGCATTAATCGTCAAATGATTGAGCATTGCTGTGCCTATATCCACAGTTCTCGAGGCCGTACTGTCCATGATCAACGTGCCGGCATTATGGCTGAAAGTGCCGCCAGAAATCGTCAGGTTACCGGCCAGTGTCCAGATGCCCGAGGTGGCGGTAAAGATGCCACCGCCCATAATAAAGGCTCCGTTGATATCGATCGTGAAGGTGCCGCTATTAAAGATGCCGTAGCTTTCCAGGCCCGATGCAGCGACGTTACCACCCGGGGTGAAGCTGTGGCCGGTAGGGAGATAAAGCACCGTGCTTACCCCTATCAAACTGAGATTACCGGTTGACACGGTATATTTAATATCCGTATCACCGTGATCAGCGGTAGACAATAAGGCATTGCTCAATGCACCAGCGTTATCGTGGCGGGTGACCACATGGTCCTGGTAGATATTCAGTCCGGCGAGTGAGTTGCCATTAGAGACCGTTACCGTGGTGCCAAACCTGCTGCTACCGCTGTCGTCAAGGTAGACCAGCACGATATCACTGGCTGTCGGCGTGTAGGTAATGGAATAATTGCCTGATCCATCGGTGATGGCGGTCTGCAAAGTATCGGTTCCATTGACTACCAGACGCACGGTTTCACTGGCGATGGCCGTGAGCTCATCGTCGTCGGTATATACGGTGCCGGAGATAGTCTTGGTAAAAACCCAATGGGGCGTTGCCTCACCATCGTCATTGTTCGACACGCTGGTGGAATGACTGGCCGTAATATTGTTGGTCGAGGATTGGGAGTCGGTGACATTCACATACGAGACTGTCTGCGCTCCGCTGGTAACATCAAGCGTAAATCGGCTGGCAGGGGTGTCGCTCACCAGGACGATTTCATTACCACTGCTGCCGTCGAGAGTCAGGGTGCCAGAGACAGTGTGCGTCGTACCCGCCTTGAAGGTCAGCTTGGAGGCGGCGGTGGTGTCAGTGAAGTTGGTAGTGGTCAGCGCATCGAGAAAACTCACCCCGGCGACCGAGGCGTTGCTGCTTTGCAAGGTACTGAAGCTGCCACTGATGCAACTGCTGCAGGCAGTGATCGACTGCAGCGCCGCACCGTCGAAATTCACTGTGGATGTGTCGGCAGTAAAGGTGTCGTTATTGGTCCAATCACCACTGACATTGATTGTTGCCGTGTCAGCGTCTATTGTGTTCGCGCCACCGCCATCCGTCGCATAAACGTTAACATCACTACCGATATCAACCACAGAGCCATTCAATTTCAACGTACCATATCTATTTGTCAACGTTGTGCTGCCCACACCAAGCTGATTGCATGTAATAGCGTGGTTACTGGTTGTAGTATCCAATATAGTATGATCGTTCGCGCCGTTACCATACACCCTCAAAAAATCACACACCACATCGCCAACCAACACAAAATTATTAACCGGACCATTTCCTGCTATCCATAAACTTGTATAGGTGGTGCTTGCCACATTGACGACACCTGAAGGGCTATCATATTTAACCGTTGAAAGCGAAAGCGTTGCGCCCGCTGTCACCAGCGGCGTGCCGGACGGTTTAGTCAGGTTCAGTGCGCCGCCGTCCAGTGTTCCTGTGTCCAAAGTTAAAACATTGGAGACTCTGATACCTCGCCCCACCAATATCGTTGTTATTTCTCCTGCCGCTGCTGCATTCACATTATAAAAACCTTTTTCCCACCAACTCGCATTATCATTGGATATCGTGCCCGTTCCCGTAAAATCGACCATGCTTGAGTTGGCATTAAACGTACCGATGGTCATGTCCCAATCACCACCAACCGTCAATGTATTTCCCCCAGCAGTAAGGGTGCCGTCAATTGTTACATGTTGGGTCGTAACATTACCGCCTGGGGTAAAGCCGTTGCTGGTGAGGACATAAAGCTCGTCGTCGGGCAATGCGCCTGCTGCGACAGTATCCACGGTGAGATTACCGCTGAGGACATCATGAAAGATGTCTTCGTTATTACCGCTCGCTGAGTAATCATACTGGCCAAGGTCCACATTGCTCAGGGTTTGGTTATCATCACTGCCGATAGTCAGATGCTCTTCGATAAGCTGGATACCAGTGATATTACCGCTGCCGTCGTACCGGGTTACGGCGACAGCCTCATTGGCATCCGTAGCACCTTCGATATAGACGGTGATGACATCCCCGGCGGAAGGTGCTGTCACACCCGAAATGGTCCAGGTGCCGCCTACCGTTGGCTGGGTCTGGGCTTGCAGAGTGCCATTGACCGCCACTCTGATCGTGCCGGTATCGGTACAGTTAGTGGTTTCATTGACTTGTTTACACGTGCCGGAGATGTTGATGCCCGCCGCCGCGCTGCCTTTATACGTCGCTACCGCCGCCGCCCAACGACGGCTGGCGGTTAATGTGGGTGCATAGGTGTAAGCACCGGTGGAACTCACAATTCGATACTGGGTTTGAAGCGCCCTTGGGTAACTGCCGCTACTTTGGGCAAGCTGGAAGGGGCCGCCAGGGAAGCTACCATCGCTGTTAAATATGCTGACGTTACCGTCCGCAGCCGAGACCGCACCGATGACCAACTCATCCGCCTGAGTTGTAACAGCCGTGGCGCCACTGGATGGCGCCGCGTTATTGCCACCGCCACTGCTCGTTTTATCCACGGCTGGAGCGGCCAGCAGGCCCGAGTATTCATGCACCATGGCCACACGGTTGTAGGCATCATGGTGTGATAGGGTAATCGTGGCTGGCACTTTACCCGCGGCAATCTGCGCGGAGCAAATGGCGGCAATCGGGTAGTTAGGTGGTGACGAAGAATATTCTTTTATTACATCGGTGGTGTAGCTGTTGCCTTTGTCATCACTGCATGTCAATGACGCCGTACCCGACGCGCGGTCGGTGACAAACGAAACAATAATCGTGTTACCTACCGCTGGCGCGCTGGAAATTGAGAGGTTCACTAACGTTACGGGGAAGGCGCTGTTGTGGGAAACGGTGCCGTTTTGTTGTACGTAGGCGATCGCCGCCTGCATTACGTTTGGCGCAGCAAGAGATAAGACAAAGAACACCAGCCGGGTCGCAGACAAATAGCGACCAACCAGCCGTCGGACAAAGCAATCCCTCCTGGCCTCAAAGCAGCAGGCGGGGGTTTTTGTCAGAACATCAATATTCTGCCGGTTCATATTCATATGTGTATGCTTTTCAGGCGCTTATGCCCGTAACCTGAGATCGGCAGAAACTTTGTTTTATTGAGTCTGATACCTTTATATGTACATATACACATAGTCATTAGCCCGCCTCCTAGTACTTGCCCTGCAGCCGCAGGAACCAGCCGTCGACGGAATAATCGTTGTCCGAAAACTCGTTGTCCGAGAAGTCGGTGAAGTTAAAGCCGACCCCGAGACGCACGTGCTTATTGGCGCGCCACATCAGCTCGGTCAGCCAGCCGTCACGCTGGTCATTGGCCTCACGCTGAACCAGGCGGCGGTATTCCGCGCCCACATCCCAGGCCTTGGCGAACTGGTAATTGAGACGATGGATAGAGAGCCAGGTGTGGCTGGTAAACGGCGCCCGTCCGCCGCTCTCTTCGGTCTTGCGTTTGTAGGCCAGCTTGTCGACCCACTCGAGTTGATGGGTGAGGTCGAAGGACCACTCGATCGAAAAGACATCGAGCTGGGTTTCTTCACTGTCGAGTTCACCCAGGTTGAGCGGCCGCCGGTCCGAGATACCGGTATAGCGCGCCAACAGGTTGAGGCGGTCGGTCGCCACCGGACGATAGGCCAGACCGATGCTGTGTTCGTCAAGTGCAGCTTCGATGGCATCCAGGTCCAGGTTTTTGGTTTGGCTCAGCAGATATTTCAACAGCAAGGTGTAATCCGGGTTGAGCTTCAACTCAAGCAGATTATTGGTGAGATATTGCAGCCGTTCCGTATCGCCGCGTTCGCGCCGCACTTCGTTTTTGCTGGACCAGTTCAGACCCGACAAGCCCTTGTAACTCAGCCCGGTGGAGAGGGCATAGCGCTCGCTGTCGGTGGTGGCGCCATTAATGACACTGTGCTCACCCGCCAGTTTGAACCGCAGCCCCTGTTGCAGATCCCAGAATCGATCCATACCCAGCAGTGAAACCTGCTTATCCCCCGCATCGGCCTTTTCAATCTGGTACTCACTGTAGATCTTGCTGTTGGTACCCAGTCGGCTTTCGCCACCGACCACGGTGCTGAGGCTGGATTGGCCGGCAGTGTTCTGCTGCATGCGCTCATTAAGGTAGAGTTTGCCGTCAGCAAACAGCCACTGAATGCCCGCCTTGGCAGCCTTGCCCTGGGTGCCTTCCGCCACGTTGCCCGTCACCGTGGTGGACTGGCTGAGCCGATAGTCGGCGCCCAGCGTGGTCTGGTCGTTCTCCGTCCCTTCGAGGGTCTGCTGACGTTCCAGCCGGGTGGCCAGTTTTTCAGTGACCTGGTAACGCAGCTCGGCGGCGCCATAGCTGCTGCTGTCGACAGCGTTGCCGACGGCATCCGTCGCATCACGATCCTGGTATTCGGTGCTGACACCCCAGCGGCTGGCGTCATAACGCCATTGCAACGACATATTGGCGGTCTCAGTAACCGCGCCTGGCGTGGCCGCATCAAAATCGCTTTTTTCAATGGTGTAACGGCCCATCAGTTTGCTTTGACTGCTGGGTAAATAAAGCAGGTTGACACCGGCCTTGCGTGTACCTTTTTCGAGGAAGTTGCCGCTGGAGAGGAAACCTTCACTGAGCCGTTTGAAATAGGTATCCACAAACAGCTTGTCCGGATTACCGAACAGCTCGCCCACATCCATTTCTATGCCGGCTTTCCAGGCCTGTCCATCCAGTTCGCCTGTCGGAGTGGTGTCGTTGAAGGTCAGGCCACCGTCTTCGCTAAAATAGGTACGATTGCCAACGCCGTGACTTTCGGCTATTTCTGCCAGTACCCGCACGGCGCGACCGAGACGCATCTCGGCATCCACAGCCGAGAGCTGATACTCACCTTCTTCGAGATCGTCATTAATCTGAGTGACACCCACGGCGATAGTGCCATTCAAGGTCTTGCTCAGGCGCGTACCATAGGCCTTTTTCTCGAAGCTGCTCAGTTCGGTTTCATAGTTCACCACGAGGTTGACCGGGTGGCCGGACAACAATGTACTGTCGATCAGCGTCGAATCCTGAATCACGCTGGCGATGGGCTCACTGGTGATCAAGCGGCCCTGGCCATAGTAGATGCGGTAATCGATGTTCTGCCGCAAAGTGGTGCGACTCAGGGTCAGCCCGGTGTCCTTATCCCTGACCACAATGGCGACCTGCTCACTGCCCTCAATAATATCGCCGTGACTGAGGTAATAGAGCGAACCGCCGGTGGCACGCACTTCGTCGTGCACTGGCGCCTGTTTCACCTCGGCAGCAAACACGATCACCTGGGTGTCTGGCCTGCCACGCATGGTGCTGGCCAACGATTGATAACTGGCGCGCACACCGTAGAGGGTGCGTTGATAACTGGCCAATTCAGTGTCGTTGAAACCGGCCGTATAATTACCTACCACCGCGTTCACTTCATCGCTTTCCAGGGCTAGATAGAATTTTCCCTGGCTTTGGGTATCGTGCACCAAGGTGCTCGAATCGCCATAGACCGGATAGAGCTTGTCCGGATCAAGATTGCTAAACAATTCTGAATTGTCCTGCTCGTCCAGTCCGCCGAACAGTTTATTGATTTCCCCCGTGCCGCTATCGAAGGCGGAGGTAATCAGGTATTTGCCCTTGATCACACCCTTGAGGTAAAAGGCCACGCGGCCTTCGTTATAAAATTTCTTGCTCTCCTGCATACCGGCGCCTTCAAGATAGCCCTTGCCCCTAAGCTGGCCGAACTTGCCATCGGCAAAGGCCATGAAGAACATCCGGTCGTCGGTGATCTTGATGTCACGCTCGATCACACCGCTGAAACCTTGCGGATCTGTCACCTCGACACGCACCCGGTTATCTCCTTTTGGCAGTACAAGGTTGGCGATAAAATGGCCAGCCGGATTGACTTCGACATGCTCGCCATTAATCGTCACGCGGTTAGCAGGATCAGTGATGCCGGAAACAGGCAGTTCGGGAACCACACGCACGGCGCCGACCTGTGGCAGTTTCACTGTCAGATCAGGGATGGGTGTCACCAGCAACAGCAACTTGCCGTCTTCATCATGGTCGTTCAATTCGGCACGCACATCGGCGATGCGGCTATAACCCTGGGCATTGCTGACCATGACGGAGACATTGTTTTCGCCCAGATGCAGGCTGAGCGGGTGACTAAAACTACCGTCTTGCGCCAACGGCACGGCAATGCCATCGATCTCAACCCGGTTGCCTGGATCGGTGCGGCCACGCAATTCATACAACATCACCTTGTCACCCTGCGTCCAGGCATCACCGTTTTGCGGTGTAAACACTTCGAAGCCATCACCGCGGCTGGCATAGGCGAATTGTTGCGCCCTTTGCAACGAAGTCAGTTCCAGCACTGGCACCGGCACGATGGTATGCAATTCACTGCCGCGATTGTTGATCATGCTCAGTTCAAACTGCGTCACTTCATCCGCCGCGAAACTACGCTGGAAACGACCGCGGCCATCCAGTGGCAATGCTTCACCGTTGATCATCACCTGTGGTTCTACCCGGTATTGATCGAACAGTTTGGCTTCAGCCTCGGCATTGAAATTACCCTTCACTTCAACGCGGCGGTTGATCTCACGACCAAACTCGCTGTCATTACCGACCATGGGCTGGTTTTCGCCAAACCAGCGCACAATGACTTGTTCGCGAGGCACGCCCTGCTCTTCGCGCAGGAAGCGGGCCGCCTCTTCGGCACGGCGCTGTGACAGTTGCAGATTGACCGCCTTGCTCCCCATGGAGTCACTGTGCCCTTCCACCACCACCTGTTCCTGCGGGAACTGTTTCAATACCTGGGCCGACTCGGCGAGGATCTTCTTGGCATCATCGGAGAGTTCGAACGAACCGGTCTTGAAGGCGCCTCCGGACATGTTGACCGACAACACCTCGCTGCGATTGACACCGAACAACTGCCGCGCCGTTTTGACCTGGCTGTTGTCGAGATAGTCGATCAACAGCTGGTATTGGAATATCTTGCCACCTTCAACCAGTGAACCTGTTTCATCCCGGCCATCCCATTCCAGCCGCTCGGGTACAGACCCTTCACCTTGCAGGGTGCGTACAGGTACGCTGTTCGGCCCTTCGATCATGAAGCGCCATGACTGCACCTTGTCATTGGCCTCGACCTGCGGGAGGAAGATGGCAGGCTTGCTGAGTTGCCCCCCCCTGATTTCGATCATGTCTTCCAGGTCTTGTGTGCCGAGCTGAATATCGGCATTCGCTAATGTATTCAGGGTACCGTTAATCACGGCCAGCATGGCCGCTACATGACCTTGCACCTGAATCGGTTTTTGCTTGCTCTCGCCCTGCAGTGCAATGCCCTGCACCGCCGGGCGGCCGATGGTCTCGGTCACTATCTTGTAGCGCACACCGAAGTTGGCCTTGGCCAGCAGGCCCGGCGTAACAGGTACCACCAGGGCTTCATCGGTGGTGGCCACGGCATTATCGGTCAGGCGTGGCAGGTTAATCTTGAGCAAGCGCTGGCCCGGCGCCACGGCCGGGAAATGATAACGGCCATATTCATCGGTGAGCACATAGCTGCCGTTATCCAGCACCACCATGGCGCCGCCGATGCCCGCCTCGCCTTCGCTCTGCCAACCGTCTTCATCCCGGTCATCAAACACCTTGCCGATGATGATGCCGAGATCGAACAGTGGATCGAGCACCACTTCGACACTGGCCTGCGTCTCATTGGAGATCAGGCAGCGATCACACATATCGGTGGCATAAGCGATGTTGGTATAGTCACCGGGCTGGGCGCCGGAACCGACAATTAACTGATAGCTCAGGGTCTGATAGCCGGACTCGCCGGCATCGGCCTGACCATTACCGTTGCTGTCTGCCAGCGCCGCCACATTGCCAACATTAAACGCGAGTTGACGAATGCCGGCCGGGTCATTCATCGGTACACCGTTGAATCGGGTACTGCCAGACAGGTACTTGAAGTTGGGGGGAAGGCGATCCAGCACCGTTACCTGCTCGACCAACTGGTCGGTGGTGTTCCTGATCTCGATTTGATAGGTCACCAGATCGCCGATCACCACCTCGCGTTTGTTGGCCCCCTTGGCCAGACGCAATACCTCACCCTGGGTGAAATAGATCACCGGCTGCTCAGTAAGTGCATAACCGTCGGTCACATCGGTTGCCGTAAGGGTCACCACGCCCGGGGTGTTGGAACGCACCACACCGACCGCCAGACCATCGGCCTGGGTCAGCCCAACGGGCTGAACGATGCTGTCCAGCACGCCGCGATCGGTTGCCAGGGTCACCTGCTTGGTCGCCACGGGTTGACGCAGGCCATCCAATAACGTCACCACCACGGTGCTGCTGCTCACGCCATCAGCAATCACGATATCCGGGTTAACCACCACGGTGGAAAGCGCGGGATCGGCGTTGGCAACGATGGTGACTTGGCGGGTGTTGCCATCCGTCCCATCACTGTCGGCATTGCCATCGACGGTCTCCACGATCCCGGCAGCGATGGTGCTGCGGTCATCCACCCGGCTGGTAAAGATCGTGTTCCCGGTCGCCGCCGGGACATCGACCTGAATCCCGAGGCTGATACGGCTTTGATCAACGGTGATTTTGTCACCCAGGACGATGCTGATGTCACTCCCAGCAGTGCTGGCACAATATTGCTGATTGGCCGGCGAAGGGCAGACCTCGGACCAGGTCACGCCGGCAACGCTAAGCCAATTCAGTAGCGGGTTGCTGTAACCCCCTGGTGTGGTCAACGTGAGGTGATCGATACCCGTATCATCGACACCGATGCTGGCCAGCATGTCGTAGACAAAATCGTAGGCCATCGCATTGGCGGCGACGATGTTGGGACTGATCTCCGCCAGCACCTGGCTTGCAGCGGCCCCTTCCACCCACAGCGTCAAGCTGTTGTTATCCGCCGCGTCGCCATCGGCATCGCCGGCAACCGCCTGCTGGGCGGCCACCGCGGCGGTGGTCGTATCATCCACGCTGACCACCACATCGGCACTGCCGGGTGTGGCCGGGGCGTTGGCCTGAAAATCCAGTTGAACACGTTGTTGATCGACCATCACTGGGCCGCCCAGGGCGACGATGATCTGCTGACCACTCACCGTGGCGCAATATTCGCCACCGGCCGGGCCGCCACAATTTGCCGTCAGGCCCGCGCCGCCGACCGTGACGGCGGTAACCGCCTGGGCGTTGAAACCCACCGGTAACTGAATGGCGAGTTGATCGAAACCACTATCGGCTGCGCCGATCGTTGGCAACACATCCAGACTGAGCAGATTGTTGCTTGTCGCGCCGGCCACGGTGTTAGGGCTGATTTCGGCAATAAGCGCGGTGACCGCCGGGCCTTGCAAATCGATGCTCAGGGTATTGGCATCGTTAACGTTGTTATTAGCATCACCGGCGACCACGGCCTGGGCCGCATCGAGGGTGGCGCTGTCATCCACACTGGCTGTCACATTATGCACACCGAGGGTGGCAGCATTGGTGGCGGTAAAGGTGATGCTGGCTTGCGTGCGATCAACGGTGATCTTGTTGCCCAGATCGACCTGTATCTGGTTGCCGGTGATGGTGGCGCAATAGTGATTCGTCAGGGTTGTTGGGCAGGCGGCGGTCAAAGCCGAGCCGGCCACCGTCACGGCATCCACTGTGGGGCCGGCAAAACCAGCGGGCAAGTTCAAGGTGATGCGATCAACACCGGTATCCCCTGGCTGGATGTCCGGCAGCAGATCAAAGCGATACTGACTGGTATCCGAAATGGCGGCATAGTTGGGATTGATCTCGGCCCAGGCATTGGTGACGGCCAGACCGCCTTGCACGTCTACCCCCACTGTGGCCTGAGTCAAATCCAGGGCATAGCCATTGAAACTGCCGGTGACCGTATTTTGCACAAGGGCCGCCTGCACAGCAGGCATGAACAGACCCATGCAAAGGAGCCCGATGACTCCCAGACTGAGGCTGGGCCGATTGATTAGAGGTCTCGTTGACACATCAACTGCGGACGACCTGCTTGCCTGAAATTACGCACTATACGCACTAACAGCGACGCTAAACGGATGATGAAAAGCGTTGTTGTCGATGCCTTTAAACGAACAAAACCAGCACAAGAGCTGGGACACTGCGGCGGTTCGTTGTCTGCCTCTTCATGAGGGTAATTTCTGTACAAACATGTCTACCCGACTCCACTTATCAGTTGATACGGGCGCGAAACATGAACGCGACGATCTTGCCGGCGGGGACATTCACTGCCCCGTTGGCCTGGCTGCTATGGGCGCCCATGGTCACCTGGTCCGGCGACAGCGAGGTATCCACCGAGGCCACGTCGCCGTCTACGGCGTCAGACAGCGCGACACCACCGCCACCGGCATTGGTGTCGCTGAACACCGTGGCCACGGTCGCCGCCGTATTGGTGACGTAGTTGTTCCAGGTGAGCGAGCCGGTCTGATAGGTAAAGTCAGTGTCGTTAAGCTGATCCTCCAGGCGCACGTCGCTGGACTGTGTGCTGGTGGAGTTATCGATATAGATCAGAAACTTAACGATACTGCCCTTCACCACTGAGCTACCATCGGCAATCTCAGTACCACTGCCATCATCCAAAAAGGCCTTTTTCACCACCGCCAGAGTGGCGCTGGTGAGGGTCAATGTCGGTGAGTCGGTAATGTAATCAGTATCGGGATTGGTGGGATCAGCTCCCAGATTGGCCCGACCGATATTGGTCGCGGCCCAGGCGCTGGGCATCGCCATAAACAGTGCTAGAAAAAACACTGGACGCAGTATTTTTGTTGTATTGCAGGGTTGCATTGGAAACCTCTTCCGGGTACAGCAGCACATCATCCTATGTGTCCTGACTTCAGTGGTGGGCACACAACTCCATGTTATGTGCGATGGCGTCACTTCAAACTCGGAAAAATCAGTTCATCGTGACTTTGAATCGAACCGCGACACGACGGGGATCGGTAGTAGGATCGGCTTGCGTGGATTTGACGATATCAAGCTGGCCATTGCCGCCACCCAGCCCCACCGTGACCTGATTAGCGGTGGACAGATTCCAGTCCAGCTGATCAACATCGACAGCCACAGTCAGCGAATTCCAGGTCAGCGCGTTCCAGCTGGCGCTGCCGGCCCACGCCGTATCGTTGCCCGCCGTCATCTCGATACCGGGCGAGACCACGGTATTGAGGATCTGGAAGCTGGCGATATCGACAGTAAACGCGCCGGTATCGATGGCATCAACAAAACGCACATCGGAAAGATCCACCGAGGCGGTGTTATCGACATACAGCACGAAGTAAAACTGCACGCCGGAGGGAATGGTCGCCGTCGCGCCCAAATCATTGCCGCTAAGATCACGCGCCTCCTTGCCTATGGAGAGCGACGTGGCATTGATGGTAAGGGTGCCGGATGAGCTCAGACCGACACCGCCACCGCCTGGATCTGTGGCCTGGTTGGTGGCGGCCCATGTAGTACCGGCCATTACCGCCAGGGTAAAGCCAAGGGTCAATTGCATTAACTTATTCATGATTCAAACCCATTAGTCACTTGCTTTGATGGCATCGAAAACAATGGCAAAGGTGGTATTGGCATTGACACTCAATGTTTCATTCACCTGTCCGGCCACGGCACCGACGGTGAGGTTTTCCAGCTTGCCACCACCTTCGACATTGGCGTCGATAATGGAGACATAGTTGCTACCGCCGGTATCCACGGCATCGGTCTGGACGGTGCCGGCAATGACTGCGGTATAGATGTTGGCTGCCGTAGCGGCGGCATTCTGGCTGGCATCAGATCGGATGGTGCCGGCCTGATAGGTAAACCCGGTAGCGGAATCGTCTAAAATATCCTGGAAACGCACATCGGTAAGCGCCACATCCGTGCCATTCTGTACATAGATCACGAACCTGACCGTGGTGTTGACCGGCACTGTGACCGAGGTGGCACTGGAATTACAGGCCGCCTGTGCCGGCTGGCTGGCGTAACAGGTGCCGCCAAGCCAAACCTGTTTGCTCAATTGCAAGGGGGTGGTGCCGACCGTCACATTGCCGGACCCGGTCAAGCTCACACTACCGCCACCGGGGTCAGTGGCCTGGTTGGTCGCAGCATGAACCTGCATTGCAAATAAAACGGTGGGGATTAACAGCGCCCACTTTCGTTGCCGTACAATTGCGGTTGTCATTTTTCTTCTCTCCATACGGTTAAACAAAAAAATAGTCTTACCCCCCCTGTTTCTCGGCTATACCGCGCCATAGCTTAAGTAAAAGAACCACTAAGCGAGGAAAAAGAAGGGGAAAACACCGGAAAATGGCATTAAGTGCGAGGTAATGTGGAGCAAAAAGGGGATTGGGGGGCACCGGTACCAGAAATTAGACACCCGCAGCTTCATAATCGAGGTCTGTCTGGATGATGTGTTTTCACTGATGCTGCGGCTGGATAAAACGGAACGTTGTGGGGCGCGAAATCTGCCTCGTCACACTTGTGCTCATGCGCTAGATTAAACGTGTTTTCAAGCCTGGGAATATCCTTACCCGGGTAATCATTACCCGCTGATATCATCCTAAATTAATCAGTTAAACCTACTGCGAGCGTCTAAGGCACAGAACCTAAAGCATTTTTCAGAACATGTTGAACTCACCGTATGGGTGATACGCTTTCGTCCAAAATAACCTGAAAAACACTTTATCTTCTGCACCTTAGTCACTCTCGCTACGGTTT
>Ga0316202_10001718_pt1 | contig 16166 bp, 31 predicted proteins | sample 3monrhotite_MG_FD_204934 | JGI IMG/M metagenome (GOLD analysis project Ga0316202, IMG submission 204934) | Microbial mat bacterial communities from mineral coupon in-situ incubated in ocean water Damariscotta River, Maine, United States -... | ecosystem: Environmental > Aquatic > Marine >... | reverse complement strand
ACATTTTGTACCAATTTAATTTCAAAGTCTATCGTCATCGGGAGTTCTTGACCGCCTTTACTTTTACCCATAAAAATTAGATCCGTTTCTTCTTGTATATTTATAGGAGCGACAAAATCAACCGAAGTTGTTCCTTTTGCAGAATTAATATCCGTTATTACCCTTAGCGCATCAAATGGTGCAGTTGTATTTAAAACCCCATTCCTTTGCATAAAAATAATTTCAGCTTCATTTGATGCTTGTACAGAATAGGCTATCCTATTTATTAAGGCAGTATATCCACTAGGAACGGTATAACAACCAATTTGCGATTGCCCTTTAAATATGCCATCAGCTTTTATAGCTGACCAAATATCACCTGCTCCGCTTTCTTGTATAGTTATCTCGCCTTGATGACTTGAGGTTGATTGCGTTGCATACGTTCCGCTACTTGCAACATACCATCTGTAAAGCCTTATAAGAGAATCGGGTAATGCAACCGGCGTAAGACCGTTCATAGTTACTGTGTTAGTAGTTACTATTAACTCACCTGCTACCTCTTTTAACCCTTCGTAATAAACCGTTCTAGCTCCAATACCCGAAGCATTATCATCTGCGCTATCTGATACAATCTCAAGGGCAGTATTTGCAGTTGGCATTCTATAAAATCCTGACTGTGTAATTGGCTCAAATGTACTGCCTACATTAACATTTCTCCCAAACTTATGTATAATGCTAAAATTAGGCACATTACCCAAAGACATCTCAATGTGGAAATCAAGAACTTTCTTATAATAGTCTCTGTGTGAGTTATAGATATAGTCCGCTCGGTTGATAAATGTATCATCCTCACGGATCATACGACCTGTAGTTCTATGCAGATTTTTTATACCGTTTTTATTTGGCATTGATTACCTTTTTTAAATCTTTAATAATCTTTGGTCTAGCCTCTTCAAAAGAACGAAATAAAAATGATCTACCAGGCATGCCTCCAGGCCCACCATTAGACCGCTTAAAAGGTAATGCAACAGAAGAATAGTCAACACCTGAAATAGTGGTTTCTACATTTCCATAAGTTCCAAACTCAACATAAGGGGCATACTCTACATTAGTATAAACTTTTCTGCCTAGCTCGCCTAGTTTTTCTGTTTTTATAGAACTTTTCAATCTACCGCTATCAGTAGGGACTCTATTTTTGGCTGCACTTTCAATCTTTAGGGCATGGTGATTTATTACAACCTCTACTTGATCTCGTTTCTTTTTTAAAAGTAAGTCAAGTTTACCAATTGCTTTATTTATTTCAGCTTGCGATATTTCTGCTTTAATCATCTTCTACCGCCATTAGCTCTGTATAACTATGCTCCTCTCCCTTATCTTGAGCGTAGTCTACGTTAAAAGTTCTGCCATCGTATTGAATTCTTAATAAGTAATCATAGGTAGCTCTATCATATCCGGCGCTTACAAAATCGTCTCTGTAACGCGTTAAAATTTTGTACTTCACTTTACCTTTCAACCCGCCTATTTCGTAGCTCTCTCGGCCGCTTACGGCGCTCACATTACCCCATACAGTTGCAAGCGTATTCCATGTTTGCGTATTTCCACCCATACCATCTGATGAAAGGCTGTAATACTGTATTGTTAGCCTTTGCTTCATTAAACCTACATTTGCTTGTCTGTTTTTTGTTTTCATTCATCAGATTAGTTTAGTGTACTTTTTAAAGTATGACTTAGAACCATTCGGTAACTCGCTAACACCGCCCTCTACTAGATCTTGCCTATCTTCGTAGTTTGATAATACTGCTTTTTTAAGACCTAGCGTTATCCCTGAAGGAATTGAGGTATACCCAGCCACATAAATCACTTTAAGGCGTAGCCTAGTAAAAGGCTCTTGATAGTCATACAAGGTATTTAATATTAACGTATCACCTTGTAAATAATAATCACTCCCTGCCGTCAATGTAGTTTCAGTGCCTTCGTTGTTAATGGTTTTGACAGAACTCACCGACTGAGCAGGGAATAAGGGCAAATCAACTCTTTTAGCGTACATCTCCCATTCAGCCGTTACTGTTTTTTCTACCAACTGAAAAGAATAAGCTTGCTCTATTGAGTCTATAGTACTAGCAATTAAATCCGTTATTAAAGAGTCATCCGCAGAGGTTTCTACCTTCATCCAAGATTTTGCATCTGACGCGCTAAGTACATCCGATGGTGTATTAGTACCAGTGGCAGTACTTGAGACCGTTACGACGCCATTTAGTCCATAATCTGGTGTTTTTAAACTACTTCTTAGCATTTAATTCATCCTTTACTTTAATAGCTTTATATTCTGGTAGTCTATCTATTATCTGATTACCTTTCTTGACGTAATACATTGTCTTAGTATTTTTGTCTTTTTCAATATATACTTTATTTTCCAAACTGTATGCCGTTTTATCCTCTTTAGTCTCGTAAAGCAAGCCTCGTTTCAGCATGTCATTAACCATATCTTTAGGGCCTTTAAATGGCTCGTCTATCTTATATGGCTTTTTACCATATCTAAAGTTTTTTCTACATCTATGCATATCAGTAAGTTTAGTTAGAAGGATGGGGAGGAATCGAACCTCCCCAAGTTCCAAACATCCTTATGGTAATATTAAGAATTACCTGCGTTTGTGATTGCACTCGTAAAGTTACCGAAAGCACCTGCATTAGGCAAGTAAGTTGGTAAAGCTAGACGACCAGAAATCTGAACAGTAACTAAGTCTTTGACCACGTTGTCTTGATCTTGCTCGTAGAAACGAACTTGCATAGACTCACGATCAAATAAAGTAGTTAATTGCGCGAAATCAGCTACTAGGAAATCATTAGCATTTCCGTCTGTTGCATTAATTGCATTAGTAGCTATGATAGGTACACCACGTACTACTGGTACTCTTTGGCCAAATACAACATCATTAGGGAAAATGTAACGTCCATCAGCGTCTTTTCTACGAATCATTTCATAGAATCTGCCAATACCCATCATGATTGCAGATGGTCGGAAGTTTCTGTTTTCTACCTGTTTGATAGCCTCTAGCAATACGTCGTGCTCTTGAGCATCAGCATCGCCAGTGTATTGGTCTAAAGTATAATCAGTAGATGTTATTGTTAGCCCATAAGTAGAGTCATATAGCAAATAAGCATCTTCTTCTACCATGTATTTTTCCATTCCACGTAGTGAAATATGGCTAGCTAGTCCTGCAGTATCATTAAGAGCTTCTTTAGAAACTCGGAAATGTGCGGCAATTTTTTCAACAACAGCATCAGTAGCGGTTAAATCGAAATCACTTTGACCTGAGGCAACGCCCTCGGCAGTAACCGCTGTACCATCAGTAAAGTTGCTTTCTTTGATGTAACGGATCTTGTCGCTATTAGTCGTGCCATTAGGTAAGAACTGGCGCACATGGGTTCTTCGCTCAGGATCGAACTTGAATCCAGCAACATAATCAGCAGGAACAACGTCACCAGTATAAGCATCTGCTTCAGTGATAACTGCTTTTGTATTCATGGTAAAGCCTGAGATATTACCAGACTTGAATGCTTCCATTTGCTCCTGTACTTCTTTGGCTTCTAAAGCGCTTTGCACTTTGGACTTCATAGAAGTAGGTTGGCCATTAGAACCTAGTCGGTTTGCAGATTTCTCAATAGCGGAAATACGCTCTTTTTGAGAAGCAATAATTTGCTCTAGGTTTTTAATTTCGCCTTTGGTAGCTTCATCAGCTTGTCCAGTAGCTTTGACTTCTTCTTGAAGTTTGTCGTAACGAGCTTCTAAATCATTTTTAAGGGTATCTACGTGTCCCTTTACCGATTCAAGCCCTTCAGATAGGGTTTTTTCTAAGTCCATTTTTGGAACTCCTTTTCAATTTTTATTTTTTGGTTGAATGTATCAAACACGTTTTTAATCTGTTCGGCTTCATTCTTGGAAGTGGCTTGAACCGGCTTTTCAGTTTGAAGTGAATTTTTAAAAGATTGCTCTAGGTGTTTAATTTGTGCTTCTATTAAGCGAAACGTATCATCTGTGTAGTCGCCAGAATAAAAGGCTTTAGATAGTTCTTTATATTTATCTACTTGGTCTTTTTGTGAGCCTTTGGCCATTCCACCTATAGCCATTTCATTAGCGCCCCAAGTAACGGTGCTACCTTCCCACATCTTAACTTCTTTTACCAAGTAAGAGTCTTCTTGGGAATCGTACTCACGTTGAATAAAATTGATACCTACAGAATGTTCGGTTAGTATTCCATCACGGTATAGCTTAAGCACGTCGTTGCCTAGTTCCGTGTCTGAAATCATTGTACGGAAATATAAACCCTTTTCATCTTCCATTAGGGTCATTGGCTTTCCTAGCACTTGTAATGGGTCATGTTGGTACAAGTGCATTATTCTGTTTTTACCACCAGGACCGTTCTCTTTTAGGGTTTTCTCGTAACACCCTTTAAGCATTACATCACCGTCTGAATCTTTAAAGTCGAAAATAGAATAGTAGCCTTCTATTATTCTACGATCCATGTCAACGCCTTTTATAGCAGCGTTGGTGTTTTTGGTTTTCCAAGGTAAATTCATACTATTATTAGTTAGGTTTTTTTCTTCGTCAATTTCTTTACTCTTTCTTATTGCCCAGTCTACACCTGCGGTGCCACCCCAAGCATCCCACATTAATCCACCGCATCCATCTTCATAAGGAACATCTTTATGCTGTCTATGGCGATTAAACGATGCCATACGTTTTACGACGTCCTCAGAAATAGGTTCACGGTTTGCAAGCTGCGTAGCACGCCTCCATCCTACAGAAGTACCGCACCCTTTAGGGTTACCGGATTCCTCCTTGTACTTTAAGGCACGTTTCGCATTATTGCTTGCGCTTTTTGGATAATCGGTATAACTCATAGAATTAGTTTGTTATAAAAATACGCAATTTTTACATCATTTTACAATTACTATAGATAGATTGTATAAACCCTAATTTTTGTTATGGAAAAGCTAATAAATAGAGTTCAAGAACAACTTGATAATAATTGGGCAGTAGATAAGGCCGATATTCAGGCACTTCTTATGTTTGCTATTTGTTTCTGGAAACAAGTTCATAAATAACATTAGACAAGTGATTCTGCCTAGTGTTACTCCGCTCGCTATGGTGTATAGACTGCCTTAGGTGGGTTTTTGCGCTTTTTATCCATGACTCTTCATGAGATAAGCATATTATTTTTATATTTTTTTTAGCTAACTCAAGGCTAGCCATTAAATCGCTCATTCTATAATCACCCCATGTTAGTGGGTCAAACTTAATTAAATTAGTATCAAAGGCGCTAACCCCAGTACCTGGAACATGTATTTCGTAGTCGCCTTGTACTTGTCTTAGGCATGAATACACATTATGCTCTGTATAATATGTTAAATTCAAACCCTTTAGCTCTCTACCATGGAATGTTAACCAAGCATTAGGGTATTTTTTACGCGCGTTTAAAATGGTCTGCACATAGTTAATAGGATAAATAATATCGTCATCGCAAGAAAGATAAATACCCTTGCTAATCGGCAACCAAAAAAATTTAGCATTATCTGTGTAATCTGGACCAGTATAGACTTCCACGTTATCGCCTTCTAATTCTGGCGTGTAGTCGTTACCATAAACACGAACCTTATCAACTTGGAAGCGTAGCGAATCTACTACTTCTTGTAAGTTGTCTTTACGGGCTTCTATCGTTGCTAAGTTGGCTGTAATGACCAATGGTTATAACTTTTTGCTAATTGTACTGACTAATAGTTCTATTTTTTTATCTATCAATATGACCACATCAGTTTTACTAGCTACAAAATAAAGTAATAATATAATACCTATATGGTAATCATATATGAAGGCATAGATAAAACACAAAAGACCTGCTACTATTCCTAGTTTGTTCATTGGCTTATAAGTGGTTGTTCTTTTCTTAATTCTGGGTGCATCATGCTTTCATGTTCCCCGTGATAACATAATGATTTTTTAGGTATGTACATAGGAATGCTAAGCTTCCAAAATTTACGGCTTTGACTTTCACCAACACCCGATGAAATCTTTGACCTACCAAACCTGCTTGATGTAATAAAATCTTGTTCAAAATTTATAGCTTCTAGTGTTTTTCTATTTGTAAAGTAGCCACCATCACAATAACTAACTTTAATAGAGTCAATTCCTTCTACTTTTACTTCTTTATGCTCTATATTGGTCCAGATTTTAGGCCTGCCATCATTCAAAAGATTGTAAACGTATTTGCCTTTGATCTGTGAATGTAATTTATAAATCGTCTCAAAGTCTATATCTAAAAAATCATCTGGCAAGAATAAGAAAAAATCATCGTTTGATTGTTTGCATATTTCAAAAGCATATTGCCAATTAAGAAAGTATTGATCTTTGCCTTTATGTTCTAACCTGTGGAACTTGCATTTCTTAGCAAATAGAAGAGAATCAAAGTCAGAACCATCATCAATAACAACTGGTTCTTCTGGGCATTGATCAATAACCCTAGCCAACATAGATGGTCTATTGTAACTAAAAATCAATATCATAAGGCTCGTATATAACGGTGCATCTACAATTAATAGTATTACTAGGAGCTGCGCCTAATGATGAATCACCAGGGTATTGCATCTCATCGCCGCCTACATTAAAAGGGGTTTCTAAGTTAGGTACTTTTTGACCATCTACTGCTAAATGTAAATCCCTAGTCCTATCATCTTGCGTGGCTAGCCATACTTTTTTAGTCGGTATTCCTGAGGCTTGAGCACCTAAAACTGAGCCAGCATTCGAGGCGGCTATTACTTCGGTTCTACCTATTAGAGTTGCCCGTCTTAAACTAAAGCCATAATCTGATTTTAGTTGCTTAGCAAAATTAGGAATAGATGTACCTTCTTTTAAAGCTGTTGCGACGTTTTTTCTTATGCGATCCTGGGTAGTCCTTGTTACTAAAACAATTTTACTAGTTGTATCAGAGGGGTTTAATATTTCATTACCAGCTATCCATTGAGCAATTAGCACATCCCAGTCAACGCTAACCTCTTTTTGCATTGAATCTTTTAAATTATTAAGCGATTCTTGGCCAAATACTTTCATCACCCTAGTATATACTTTTTCAAAAGCATCTGATATTGGCCCAGTTGTTACAATACTTTCTAGATCAAAGTCTATAACTTGTTTTTTATCTACAGCGTCTAAATATTGTTTTAATTGCTTGCGCAAAGCATTATGGAAAGTCCTTTCGGCAAAACGCTCAAAAGCTCGGCGTTTATTATCGAATGTTTTCCAAATAATAAATCTTTTGTGTTCTTGGCTTGTATTTGATTCTTGGATAGGCATAAAAAATACTAGACCTTTCACAATCTAGTATAAAATAACAAAAGAGATATGTCTACAGAAGCTCGTTTAGTACTTGCATAAATTTTTCTATATCTTCAGGGCTTAACCAACCCATAATAAGCGCGGTTGTAAGACCTATAGCTACAATATTACGGAGCGTAAACGCTTCAATAATTTCGCTTTTAGTTTGATTCCACTCTCCTGCAACGATTGCCTTGAGTGCTTTGCCGATGAATTGGTTTGGCAAGGGCAAGATGTCGAGCGCTCCGTGCAACACTTGTCCGGCTTTGTTTTTTCCTTCGGCAATTTCTGATATGATACGTACAATTTTTCTATCTTTTAGTTTTTTCATTTCATCATCTCCGATATAGCATTAAATAAAGCACTTGAACCAAGGCCTGCGCCTGTTGCCCATGCAATGATTTTCTGTTTAAATTTAACAAGGTCTGCTATATTTTCAGTATTTTGATTGACTTTTTTAACAAGCCCTTCCTGACCGAACTCATTACCTAGTAAGGCTTCTTTAATATCTTGTATATCTTTAGCAAGTAGCTCAATCATAGCCTCAAGGTTATTTACTTTAAATTTTATGTCTTTAAATTCTTGGTCAGTCATAATAATGCCAAATTACGTTTGATGGTTTGTCTTTATCTATATCAACATGAATAAAATTCTTACCAATACCAATACGATTAAAACCAACAGAAAGTAATGAGACGATTAATTTGTGTCTAAAAATACTACTTTCAGCTTTTAAATCTATTGCTAAACCTTTTGTATGGCTACTTGTACCGTCCCTTCCTTGTTCTCGCTCCCAAATTTCGCTTCTAAAGGCCGATGTAACCACAAATGGTGACTTACATACCTGTCTTGCAATATCTAGTTTCTTCATGAAGTTTTCATCCATGTCTTCTAGCTTGCAAGGTGGATTGCATTTGTCAAAATCTGATTGAGAAAAATATTTAAGACCCGTATTCATTTTTTAACATTTTTATGTCTTCATCGGTTAGTTCACTAGCTGCATCTGGTATAAGATTCATTGGGATATATCGGTTATTATCTCCAACTGGCTGATAGCCCATTTCAATACGCTTTTCATCGGCAGTTAGCCACCAAGCTTTGCTTAGCCAATCTACCTTTTCGCTTGCGTCTTTATTTAACGCGTCAATAGCTTGTACATCAAAATCTAAATGATAGTTCTTGCCAGTGGCTTTGTTAAAAACAGGGACTAAAGATCTATTTAGTTCTGCATAGTCTCTAGCAAGCTCAGGTAAAACATTATCTAAGTAAAGTTGCTTTCGGCTTTCTGATTTGTTAGCATTAGTCTTATTATCAGGATCGTTTAATAATTCACTAGGGAAGTTATAAACATTACATATATCCCTTTGAGTCATTTTACCTGCCTCTATGATCTCTAAATCAACTGGCGGCATTCCAAATTTTTCGAATCCTAGCTTAACATTACTTACCAACCATGCCTTGTAATTATCAGGCCCTTGCATTGATCTTAGGTAAGTCTCTAATTGAGATCGCTGCATAGGTGTTAGTTGCTCTAGATCTGGGTCAGTAGGGTAGACTACGCCTGATGCGCCGCCATTTCTTAAGGCTTTACTTAGTGCTTGATCGCCATCATTACCTAGCCTTATAGCTCGTCTAGCTGCTTTTAATGGAGACATACCGTATAAATGAGAACCAACAGCATCGTAATCAGGGTTCCAATATTTCCAATGCATTACTGTTTCAGCTGGTAGTTGATGGCCATCGTGGCCATACATATCAATAATATAACCCTTTATCAAAGTCTCGTAAGTAGGATCGGCTACTATTTTAGTAAATTGAGATGGCATTACCCACATTTCGCCAAAAGTACCATCTCCAAGTTCTATAAAATGCGTATAAGCATTGCCTGTAATTAACTGAAAACCCTTCATATTTTCATACCATTCAGGGTAACCTTGCAATGGGTTAGGTTGGTTAATTAATTTATACAAAGGATCGCGCTCATCGTGCACCTCTTCAAACGCCTGTTCTTTAAGTTCTAATAAATTATCTATACTCCCTTGAGTAGCCTTGTCTTTTACAGTATTAGATAGCTGCCTATATTTTAATGCTTTTTGTTGATTTTTAACGATATGAATAATTGGGGGTACAGCCGCTGCTGCTTTTGTAATTCCATTAACAACGCTATACACGTCAGGGTTTAATTCATACCCATCTTCAACGTAAGCGTTTTGGGTATCATCCAGGCTAATAGGCATACCCCTATGAAATCTAAATAATTGCCTGTTTAACTCGTTCACCAAATTGTTATTAGGTGCTTTTGTCCTAGCAAAAGGTAGAAGATCAGATAAAGCCATAATTTACTTTTTAAAGTTGCATCTAAATTAACAAATATTTACAACTATTGAAATAAGCAAAAAAAACCACTTGACTTTCACACCAAGTGGCTTATCTACAGAATTAATGATTCTACTATAAGTATAGTTTATTACATAGTTCCTTGTAATGCAAATCGTACTCTAATCTACATTCATGATCTTGTCTTAAATGCATGATGCTACTGTGGTGCATGTTAAACAACCGAGCAAGCTCTACATGACTTATATTTACCCAGTTAAAGAATAGTGAACGATAATTAACGTGCTTAGCCTTTCTACTTTTCATAAACAAAGTATCATAGCCTATGTTCAACTTATCGCAGAATTCTGCAATCAGCCCTACATGGTTATCTTCTAGTTCACCAGTAACGCATTGTTCAAATCGTTTAAAGGCATCTAGTGCTAAGGTGTACATTCTTTTTCCTTTATTAGTTGAAGTGAACGTATCAACTGGAAGCTAGCATTTTTAGCCTTACCATTCTTAAAATAATAAATGGGTGTTGTACCTAATCCAGTTTTTCTTGCTAGATCTGGAACGTGCTTATCTTGAAGCCATTCCCATATTTCTTGTTCTTCTTTATGTGGTTGTGTCATTAATATCCTTGTTTAGCTTCTATTACTTCTTCTGGGGTTGCAAATTCGCCCATAGACGCTTGACAGTTAGGGCATATAACTTCATATTCGTATTTCGTGCCGAACGCATGATCAAAGCTATTATCTTCGATTTCTAAATCTTGTATTTCTAGTTCTTTGTCTGAACATTCGCATTTAATCATTCTTCTACCCATGTGAGTTCTTTGCCATACATCTTGCGTACTTCGTACCTAATACGGTCCGTGAATCCAATCATGCTTTCCCCTTCTAAACTGAAGTAGGTAAAGTTGTGATAGGCGTGTTGGAATTTTAAATCCATTTCATAGTAGGTAATGGGTTCGTCTTTCCAGTCTTTGCATTCTATAGTTCTAAGTGTTCCAGTCATTGTTCTGTAGTTTTAGTGGGCTACCGAAGTAGCCCTTGTTATTTGTTATCTTGTTTCAAATATTAAAGATTGTAGATTATCGTATGAGATTTTTCTAAAGCTTTTTAAATCTATATCGCTATTAGAGAATCTTTTTTTCGCTTGCTTTCTAGCTTCCGCTATTGTTCTAGTTACCTCATAATTCCACCCACCTGAGCTAAAATTGTAAAGATAATAATATACTTTTTGTTCTTTCATTATTTAAACTCCTTGGTAAGGTAGAAGGTTTGGTTTGTTATTTTTATTTTCACCATAAGTCATACGATCCTCGAATCGTATCATCTCTATTTTTATACTCATTAAAAGAGCAGCTTCTTCTGATTCGTTATTATTATTGCAATATTCAATTAGATCTTGTATAGAGCTATATGCTTTTGCTGAAAGTGTGTCGAAATCTTGTTTTGTATTTGTCATTGTTCTGTAGTTTGTTATTAATTGTTCAAGAGCAATATACAAACTTATTTAATAATAAAAAACTTTTTTTAAATTATTTTTTAAGCAAGTGATATATCTAGTGTTTTTTTCTTCATTCTGTCCATTATTGCGTACCTACCTGCGTCTATAGCGTGGTTAAAATCATCTATAGGCTTGTTTGTTGATGTGCCGCTTCTATCTTTTGCCCAAGTATAGCTACTAAATTCCTCTATTACGTTTTTGCTTTTAGTATGAATTTTGATCGGGTAGTCTTGTAGTAACTGGATTCCAAACATAATCGAGTCCTTTCCTTTCTTAGCAGGCTTTACCCAAACACCTGTATTGCGCAACTCGGCAATACTTTTAGGCTCAGCGCTATCTGCTACTATTTCATCAGTTATGTTTAGTTCTTTTATTAAACGACTAATATATAGGTTGGTAAGTTGCTTCCGGTAAATATGTTCTTTCCAGTATAGCGCGCCACCATTATACCTTATCTCTACTAAAGCCGTCGGATCATTTGTATATCCCCAATCAAGACCAAAGCATCTCCATTTATAATTTTCAGGCCATTCGCTTGTGATCTCAAAATTAGGAAACACTAAGCCTTCTAATCTACCTACCTCTCCTAATCCATAGACTTGCCATCTGTATTGATTAGCTGTACCGGCCTTTATATTCTCATCAGTTGGCTCGTAGCTTTGTATCTTTTGCTTAATACTAGATTGTATAAATGCATTATCTCTAAATGTAGACACGAACCAATCAACATCGTCTCTGCTTTGTAATCTCTCATGTGCCCAGAATGCCGCGGACGGATTAAAGTCTATAATGGTCTGCTCGGTAGTTCGCATACTAATCTGCTCAAATATGCCGTAATCTATACCATTAGCCTCATTAAAAAAAGAATGAGTTCTTTTACCTGATCTAGCATCTATCTCGTCATTATATGAATTAAACTCAATCTTAGAACCAGTACTAAAAGTAAAAACCCTATTACTCTTGTTGTGATCCTTAAGCTCTTGCGTAAAAAATGGATCATTAAATATGATATTTTGAGCGTCTCTATAAGCGCCTACTCTTAAGTTAGGTATATCCTGGCCTACCACTGTTATTACTAGGTTAGGCATAGTGGCTGCTTTCATTATCAAGACTTGCAATATAGCATAAGTCTTTCCACTTGAAGTACCACCTTGATGAACTACGTAGGGCTTCCTGCTATTATAGGTTAATGAATAAAGCTTATTTGCATCAAAGCTATGGTTCAATTATTCTCACCGTTACGCTTTCTATTTTATCTCCGTCAGTAGTATGGTCCACGCTTTGTTTAGGTTGCCCATATCTATAAGATAACCAAGTCTTAATAGCAGTGTCAGATCCTTCGTTAACTCTAAGAGCTAATTTTTGCCATACCTCTATTGGCGCTAATGTAGCATCCATGGATTGTATCATGGATATTTCATCAGCCTTAGGCTTTCTACCTGCTCCAGCTCTTTTACCACCGTGTGCCATCTTGAAAAAACTTGATTAATTAAGTATAATATACAAAAAAATTATAAACCTCTTGCAATATACTCAGATTTTAACCTTTTAAAGAATGATTGTGCGCCTCCTGTATTAAACAAACCACCAATTAAATCACCATCATTTAGCATTTCTACTACATCGTAAAGTCGTGCGATTTCTACATTACTAAAGTCTGTAATATTTCTATACTTACTAACTATATGATCTTGACTTGATTTGATAAATTGATCTGAATTTTTCTTATACCACTCATTAAAGCATCTTGCTAATGCTGATATATTATTACCATATCTTGGCGCTTCTTCGTATATCACAGCCATCATCCATACACCATATATCATATCAAAGTTGACATCATTTGGATATAGTGGATTCTTTACAGTTATAGTCTCATGTAATCTTATAAGATACTCTTTTACTTTGATTTTATCAGTTGGCAGTTCTTTAGTCGCGCCTATATCAGTATGGAAGTCGTACAATAGTTTCATAAGATCATTTGAGTAATCAAATTCTATCCCTGAGCTACTATAGTTCTTAGCATCTTGTTTGTTATTGGCTATTTGTATTTTCATTAATCAAATGGATTATCGTGAACATTTCTTTTTGTTGTATTGAATTTTAAATAATTATTTGACCAAGTAGAAGCCTGTAGCTTCCAGTTTTTAATCTTTTTACGATTACGCTTCCAGTCTAATGACTCATAATGGTTAATAAAATTCTCAGCTTCTAATTTAACATGGCTTTTATCTATCTTATTAGATTCTTTAAAGTATTCTTCTACTTCAGATAGTGTGGGTATTATATTGTTTTCATTCTTTTCATTCTTTTCATTCTTAGTACCTGTTAGTTTCCTGTTAGACGTCTGTTGTTTTCCTGTTATTTTATTGTTATCCTGCTTGTTATTTTTTGACTCTTCATTCTGGTAACTATTGTAATTACATATACTTAGAATAGTTCCACGTCTGTTACTTTGCCTGTTAATCTCCCCGGTACTTTCTAGTTTGTCAAAAACAGTTCTAATTTGCTGTACAGTTAAGTTTAACTCAAATGAAAGTATTTCTAAGCTTGTAACAAAAGTGCCTCGCTTAATCACGTCGCCTCTATATTTTTTATCTTTGTGATTAGCTTTTAGCAAACAATGTATAAAGACCCTTAAACAGTTTGGCTCGTCATACCATTCCCACTCGAGGAATTGCCTGTGTAGTTTAATCCATCCTTTATCCATTTTTTTTCAGATCAAAGTGTCTTTCGTATATATGTAAATCTGTAGCAGAGTGATGATAATAACCAATTTTTTTATCAATTTTTTTAGCAATATACTCTTGCAGCTTACTAAAACAGTATTGATCATTACAGAATCCAAAGACTAGATCATTAGATCGCATGTATACGCTCATGCATAAAGAATCATCTTCTATATAAAAACAAATAGCAAGTGTACACGGGACGTCTCTTACCCAATCTTGGTTTTCTTTCGCATCGTATATCGAAATACAAGCCCTTCTACTTAGTGGGTTAGATCTTAATTCATTTATTACGTAATCGATTTGATTAGATCTTTGCCACTGCCAACCATAGTTAGAAAATGTATCACCATTATCATCGCTAATGTCTTGCCATATCTTAGGCACAGGAGGCTCCATGGCTCTTATGTTTCTATCAGCTGATAAATACCATTGCCATTCTCTTTTAGCGTAATCTAAGTTAAAATTCCTCCACTTTGTACTTATAACATTATCCAATGGGTTTAGCATCGTAAATGAAATATTTCTCAAATATTTTGTGCCTTTTTTTGATTTGCCGATATTTATAATTAAATCGTAATAATACTCGAAGGCTGTTGTTGCGTTATTTGTTTTCATTATAATAATTTTCTAATCCTTGTAAATATGCTATCGCGTCTAATAAATTATCCTTTTTATGGTTGTATGATTCTCTACTTAATTTTAAAGCTATCATCGCTAAGTACATGTGCTCGGCGTATACCTCGTATCCTATTAATCCTGATAATATATGTGCGGCTCTTTCCATTCCTTCAGAAAATGGACCATATTCTCGTTCCTTTTCTTCGCTTCTTTCGTTTACTATTTCATGCGCTATTTCGCATAATGATTTACTCATATCTATTTACCTCTATGTTTGCTTTTGTTAATAGTTTTATTCCTGATTTATTTCTATAATCGTCTTTGTATATAACTTGCTTAATACCGCTTTGAATTATTAATTTAGCGCAATTAAAACAAGGCATTAATGTACAATACATTATAGAACCGTCTGAACTTATAGTGCTTTTAGCACATTTTGTTATTGCATTAGACTCTGCGTGCAAAACCTCTTCTTTAGTTGTGTTATTACATTCGCAGTCATTTTCAAAGCCAGAAGGCGTACCATTGTAGCCAATTCCTATAATATTATCATTTTTTACAATAATACAACCAACTTTGCTTCTTTTACAGTGACTACTTAACGCGACTGCATCAGCTATACGCATATATAGATCATGCTTTTTTGAAGGTTCCATTATCCATTTTTCCTTTTCTATCTTTTATTTCATTATATGCAGATCGTACGCAGTCTTCTATCTTAACATAATCTGATTTAATTATATCAGCATTTGCTAAGTATGTTAAATTTGTAAGAACAACTACTATATCACCTATAGCATCAATAAGTTCTTTTTCATCTTTTTTCAGTATAGCCTCTGCTAATTCTCCTACCTCTTCGTTTAGTTTAATAAATTGAGTTTTAGTATCTCCTTTGTCATAAAGGCCTCTTTCATTAGCCCATGATCTTATGTCGTTAAATATTTCCATAAAAATTAAGTTGTTTTAATATTAGTTTAGGATTTGATTTTTTGTAATCTATATTATCGCCTTTTAGCGCTATACCTGTAACAACGTCTCCTTTGTTATAAGGGAACTTTCTTCCAGGTTTTTCATGCCATGCTACTCTTTTGCTTTTAGATAGCAGTATATAAGTTACTAAATTTTTTTGATAAGGGCCATCATACGGCCCTATTTTTTGCAGTACTTTGTATTCTGTTTCCATAATTAAAAAGGTAAATCATCTGATACTTGATCCCAGTTGCTTATATCTACTTTCTGGCTTCCAGGTATTTGTTCTAACGCGCGATCTTTATTATCGTTATTATTCATACTGCCTAGCATTTCTAATCTATCACAGATAATTTGCGTGCTGTAACGTTTTTCGCCATTTTTTTCATATTGGCTTGTTGTAATAGAACCTTCAACACAAACTAGAGAACCTTTAGTTAAGTATTGTTGGGCTATTTCAGCCGTTTTACTAAATGCCACGATGTTGTGCCATTCTGTTTTATCTTCACCCTTTACTTTTTTGCTAGTCGCTAAAGACCAATTACATACAGGTGTATTGCTTTGCGTAAACCTTGTTTCAGGGTTTCCACCTAATCTGCCTATTAATATTACTTTATTCATAATTCTAATGATTTTTGTTTTGCTAGTTTTATTGTTTCTTGTTGATA
>Ga0316202_10001716_pt1 | contig 16181 bp, 23 predicted proteins | sample 3monrhotite_MG_FD_204934 | JGI IMG/M metagenome (GOLD analysis project Ga0316202, IMG submission 204934) | Microbial mat bacterial communities from mineral coupon in-situ incubated in ocean water Damariscotta River, Maine, United States -... | ecosystem: Environmental > Aquatic > Marine >... | reverse complement strand
AGCAGCCACAGCAGCCACCAGTACAGCAAGGTGAGTGGCCTACGCCATACAATGCGTGGGATGCGTCGATACTGCCACGTCGGGAGTGGATCTATGGATACGATTACATCAAGAAGTACGTCAGCGTGACAGCCTCGGCAGGAGGTATCGGCAAAACGTCTGCGATTATTGTGGAAGCCTTGGCGATTGCGACGGGGAAGCCGATACTCGGCACGGCAGTCAAGAGCCAAGAAAACGCTTGGATCATAAACTTAGAAGACCCAATAAGCGAAATGCAAATGCGTGTCCTGGCAGCCATGAAGCACTACGACATGAAGAAAGAAGAGATCCAAGGTAAGTTGTTCATCGACGGCGAGGATACAATGTCAATTACCTTGGCGGCTGAAAGCCGTGACGGTTTAATTACGAACGACGATCTTTTAGAGCATATGACGCAAAAAATAATTCAGAATAACATTGGCGTTGTGATGCTTGACCCGTTTGTTTCTGCGCATCTTGTCAACGAAAACAACAATGGGTCAGTCCAGGCAGTTGTTGCGATGATACGAAAACTAGCCAGAGACACAAACACGTCGTTTAATCTTGTGCATCATATCAGGAAAACCAATGGGGAAGATGCGACAGTTGACAGCATTCGTGGCGCAGGGTCACTGATCGGCGCAGCCCGTGCCGCAAGAGTTATAAATAGGATAACGCCAGAGGATGCACAGGCGCTAGGCGTTAGTGAGCATGAAAGCCGTGGCATCTTCAGAATTGATGATGGCAAGGCCAACCTTGCGCCACCGTCCGAAAAGGCAATTTACAGGCGCATGATATCAGTCGAGATTGCGAACGGCGAACATATAGGCGTTGCCACGGAGTTTAAACTGCCTGATTTGTTTGAGGGTGTAGAAACGAAGAACTTGTACAATGTACAGAGAGTGGTCGGAAGCGCGGAAGGCGAAGGCGAACCTTTCAAGGCGGATGTAAGGGCTGGCAAGTGGGTCGGCAAAGCAATCGCAGACGAACTTGACCTAGATTTGGACAAGCCTGGCGAGAAGGCCAGAGCCAAGGCAATCGCAAAGCAGTGGGTGCAGTCTGGTAGCCTAAAGGTTGAGAAAATAGCAGACAAACGAAGTGGGCGAGACGTGCCGTGCGTGATTGTTGGGGAGTGGGTTAATTGGGAGGAAGTTTGATGAGCCAGTATGAGCTGCCAGAAGGCAATGTTTTAATTAGTTTCTCAGGCGGTAGAACGTCAGGCTATATGCTTCATCAGATATTGTGCGCAAACGGCGACTTACCAGACAGGGCAAAAGTAACTTTTGCGAACACTGGCAGAGAAATGCCAGAAACGCTAGACTTTGTGCAAGAGTGCGGAGATCGTTGGGGCGTCCGTATAGATTGGCTTGAATACAGAAAGTCTAAGCCAAAATTTGAGGTAGTTAGTCACAATAGCGCCAGCCGAAATGGTGAGCCATTTGAGCAGTTGATTTCAACAAAATCGAAATACCTCCCAAACCAGGCGCAAAGATACTGTACACAAGAAATGAAGGTTCTAACAATAAAGCGATATCTTGTGAGGCAAGGTTGGAAGCGGTGGACAAACACAGTCGGTATACGAGCAGATGAAAGCCACCGCGTTAAGCCTTCAAAGGAAAAGCGGTGGCAAAATTGGTTTCCATTGAGCGATGCGGAAGAGACATTATATGACGTAAGTAATTTTTGGCAGTCCCAAGCGTTTGATTTAAGAGTAATGAAAGGTGCAGGGAATTGCGATGGATGCTTTCTAAAGTCAGAAGCAACTCTAGCCGCAATGTGGCGTGAACACCCAGAGAGAATGCAATGGTGGGCAGATCGAGAGACTGAAGCAAACGGCACATTTCATAAAACTAGGAACTATAGCCAGCTTGGAAATTTTGTTAGCCGCCAAAGCGATTGGATATTCGACGATGAATCATTCTTCTGTCAAGCAGATGATGGGGAATGTACTGGATGATTTTTGATGAGCTTCCACAGTTCCACAGTTGTTTTGAAATAAGTGTGGAGAACTGTGGAACTGTGGAGAAAAAAGCCACGAATAGTTCCACCACAGTAGTTGTATATATATATACAACTGTGGTGGTAACTGTGGATTAGGTGCAAGTGTGGTGGTGATAACTGTGGAGGAAGATTATGAATATCGGTGGTTTGAATAAGAAGAAGCCAAGGAAGCCAAGGAAGGCGCAGCAGCCGCGGCGGCCAGTTCGTCAGAAGAAGTCAGATCGGCTGCTGCATGGGGATAAGGAGCCAAATACCATTATGGCAGATTACGCCCTGGCACCCCTAGACCGTCTGTCTTTGGATATGGATCGATCCTGGGGCATAGATATGCTGCCGGAATTAGTTTCGGTAGAGACGGCGCAGAAATATGGTTCGGCGATGACGAAGCTGAATGCGGCTATCAGAGAGAACGATCCGGCGATGGTGCGCGAGCGTGCAGAAATTTGTATGAGAGGTCTTGTCGCGATGGACAAGGAGGCGGAGGCGTTAGGCGCTCAGAGAGCGTCAACTGATGTCTGGGAGGTTGATATCGACGGAGAGGCTTACGGCATTATGAGAGATGGGCGGTCGTGGCAGACGGTGAAAGAGCAGCGTCCAGATTTAGAGCTGGTCACGTTGCGGGAGGTCGGGATTGCTTTGCAATACTGGCATAAGAATAGAATGGTTAAATCGGTAAAAGAAAACTTTCCAGATGCAGATTTTATCACTACAAATAAAAGTCTCGATGATGAGATACCGTTTTAGGAGGAAATGATATGAACGAGAGAAGCAAGGTCTTGGAGGAAGCTATCAACCTGATTAATGGGGATCGTGAAAAAGATTACGGAGCGCCAAGCAAGAACTTTCAGACGATTGCCAATATGTGGTCGGCTTATTTAGGACACAGCGTTGAGGCGCGAGACGTATGTAACATGATGGCGTTGCTCAAGATTGCTAGGTTAAAGAATGGTCAACACAGGGATAGCAGTTTGGATGGCGCGGCGTATTTAAGCCTTGGCTTCGAGGTTGGAGAGTGTTAGGCTGTCCTTGCATGTAACAATCTCCCAGTTATTTTGCTCCTCCTCAACTGGCCTGCGCGAAATGCGTGGGCCTTTTTTATGGTGATTTAAAATGGACGAAGACCAAGAGGCAAGCAGATTGGCGAACGAGGTGTATGATTTCTGCGCCTTTCTTATCGATGAGGGCGCTGACTCAAGCTCTTTAATTATCGCAATGACTGCTGCGCTCGTTCATATCACAAGCGAACACAACGAGGTTGAGGAGCAAACAAAGCAGCTCCTGAGTAAGATAACGTTTGGCGGTGGGGGTAAGCTGCATTAAAGCAAAGAAGGCGCTGTATGGGTCGTTACAGCGCCTCTCAGGGTGGTTTAAGTTTTGGTTTGGGGTTTGCTTACAAATTACGCTGGTGCTTCCCTAAATACACCACCGACAATCCCACTTCCAAAGTCACAAAGCATTTTTGTCTCTCCGGCGCTAATTACTTCGTTGGCGTCAAAGTCATATTGCTTTGCGTATTTTCTCAACTCTCTGCGACCCCATATGTCTTGACGACCTTGTCCGTCTTCGAACCACATTGTAAACAATTCTTTCTTACTCATTGCTTTTCCTCCTTTTCCATTAACTCCAATTTGTAATCAGTAAAGAACGCATCTTTGTCTGATTTTAAAACGTAACCACCCCAAAACTGAGGTCCGTTATCACTTTTCTTGGGAGCAAAATTAAAAATATCTTGAACCTGATTTCTTAAACGTTGCAGATCTGAGGCTTCATCCATTGAACAAGAAAACCCTTCAGAAAGACTTTCTAATATTTGTTTCGCGGCATTGTGAAAGTCTAAGATTGTTACAAGTTCTTTTTTAGTGATTTGCGTTTTGTCTTTAAGTTTCATTATACTATTCCAAACATGATTGGGCCAAAGATTGCGGCTGAGATTGCAGCGCCCATGAGGGCGCCTATTGTGATATATTTAAACGCCTGGTCTAATTCGCGTTTTGCTTTACGGTTCATTGTACTAAATCCTCCTTTTCACTAATTACAAAGCCAGAAGCAATTCCGGCGGCCAGCTGGTCGCGTCGTGGCAATGCGCCGCGCGTGGTATCATATTTAAAACGCAAGCCACAAACCACGCCACGCGGATCTAAAAACCGCGCGTCGTGTTCGTCCGCGTCGTGAATAGCAAGGCGCTTGCCCGCAATGGTTAGCGACGCCGGCAATGGCTTGCCGCGCGGCGTATCAAACACAACGGCGATGTTCTGCCCGCGCTCAATTGCTATTGCCGCATGATCATCATTGCCCAAGTATGAAAAGGTCAAATTATAATGCGCGGGCGCTTTTCTGTTAATGTGTTTCGTGTAGTCATAGGGCGTCGCGCCTTTGCCCGCGATATAATCCGCAACAGTAGTCCCACAAGAAAAACGGACAGCCTCCCAACGTATGTCAGAAGTCGCATTCAAGCGGAATGCGCAATCCATATTTTTCCGCGCGGCGTATTTTATCGCGGCGTCAATTTCGATTTTGAGCAATGCCAAGAACAAAGCGCGGGCGCGAAAAAAAGCTTGTGTTCGCGCTATCCTTGCTGCGCGCTTTGCATCGCCGGCGGCAGGATTGCCAGCCTTGTCTAGGCATGGTCCAATGCAAGCTTCCGTCGCGCTTGCGCAAGTATTAAAACCGCTCAAAGTATGTGGGGCCAAGTGCATAGGAAACGTCACGACGCCGGCCTTTTTTAGGCTCTTGGCTATTTTAGGATTGCCTAAAGGCGCGGCTAATAACGTTGTAAACTTATAGCCAAGCGCGGCCAATGAGGCCTTGATTGCTTTTTTAGTTTTCGGCGTAGGGATTGAGTGTTTCATTGTCTTCTCCTCATTTGTTATGGTATGTTTATAGGATGTTTAACGTATAAGGTCAACAACTAATTTGCACAAATGTTAAAAAACAAGACAAAGCACACGCACGGCGAAGCACACGCACATGCGCGCGTGGCATAGAAGTGCCTAAAAATCAAGATTGCGAATGCTGCACTGCCGCGAAACCACGGCTTCTAGGCGTCATATCTGCTAAGTCATTGATAACGTTGACATCTACATTTAACATAATGACTATTATGCGCCTTTGGCCTTAAATCTGCCGTGAAATCGCGTCAGACCCCCCCCCGTCGGCGGTTTCGGCGGTGGGTGTATGTGTGTAGCAAAACGCACACACGGCTGACCCCCCCCATACCCCCTTGCTTAAAAACCATCCCTGCCATAAAATTTCCCAAAATACAGGAGGCGGCTTCATGGCTGGCAAAGCACTTCGCAAACGCATACTGTCGGAGGTAGCCGACAACGGCGGCGCAGATTGGCTGTATGACCAAATCGCGTCTGGCGTCACCGTAGCTGAAATGGCTCGGCAGTATGGCTGCACCCGCAGCTACGTCAGCCGCGCGCTAAACAGCATCCCAGAATACAAGGTCGCTTTAAGCGGGGCGCGTGAGGAAGCAGCCGACGCTTTAGTGGAGCAGGGGCTAGAGATGGTCGATCAGCTCGGCTCCACAAGCACCAGCAACGAGATCGCCGCAACTCGCGAGAAGGTCAACTTCCGTAAGTTTATGGCTGGTAGTATGAACCAGAATAAGTATGGAACGCGACCACAGAACAACGTCACGCTGTCAATCGGTGACATGCACCTGGATGCCTTGCGCAAAGTGAACAGCCAAATGGCAGCCATCGACGCCGAGGATCGCGAACGCGAAGCCGCCACCATCGACGCGACTTATGAGGAAATGCCCAATGAGTGAAGCCAACCCCTTTGACGACTTTGTTAAAGAGTACCGCGACGACCCCGTGAAGTTTGTCGTTGAGGTTCTGGGCGCAGAGCCGCTGACGTACCAGAGGGAGTTCTTGCAAGCACTGGCAGACGGCGAGCGCAAGATGTCGATTAGATCGGGACACGGCACTGGCAAGTCAACGTCGGCTAGTTGGGCTATGCTGTGGTATGTTTTGCTGCGCTTTCCTAATAAGGTCGTCGTCACGGCGCCGACAAGTGGACAGCTTTTTGACGCCTTGTTTGCTGAACTGAAGCGGTGGATCGGAGAGTTGCCGCCACAACTGCAACCCATGCTGACAGTTAAGTCTGATCGGGTTGAATTAGCTGCCGCCCCTTCCGAGGCGTTTATCTCTGCTCGGACGAGCCGTGCAGAAACCCCAGAAGCATTGGCCGGTGTACACAGTGATAACGTCCTCTTGGTCGTTGACGAAGCGTCTGGTGTTCCTGAGAAGGTGTTTGAGGCTGCTGCCGGGAGCATGTCAGGCCACAGCGCCACGACAATTTTGTTGTCAAACCCGACACGATCCAGCGGCACGTTCTTTGAGAGCCAGACGCGGCTGTCGGGGAGCTGGTGGACGCGGCGTTGGTCGTGCGTGGAAAGTCCACTGGTTTCGGATGAGTTTGTTGATGAGATGCGGCTGCGATACGGCGAGGACAGCAATGCGTTTCGCATTCGTGTGCTTGGCGAGTTTCCATTGTCGGATGATGATACGATCATTCCGTTTCATCTTGTTGAGGCTGCCACGCAGCGTGACATTGAGGTTGATGAGAATGCTCACACGATATGGGGCTTGGATGTTGCGCGGTTTGGAACGGATAAGACTGTACTGGCGAAGCGGCAGAGTAATGTGATTACTGAGGTTAATGGCTGGCACGGGCTAGATCTTATGCAGACTGTTGGCCGTGTGAAGGCTGAGTATGATGGATTGCCGTCTAGCTTGCGGCCTAGAGAGATATTGGTTGACGTTATTGGGATGGGCGGCGGTGTAGTTGACCGGCTGCGTGAGCTGGGGTTGCCTGTCCGTGGGATTAATGTTGCCGAAAGCCCGTCGATGGGTGAGACGTATGTGAATTTGCGAGCCGAGTTGTGGTTTAAGATGCGCGGGTGGTTGGAGCAGAGGGCGTCCAGGTTGCCTAAGAATGAGCAACTTATTGCAGAATTAACGACAATCAGGTATAGTTTCGTCAGTAGTGGCAAAATGAAAGCTGAGAGCAAGGACGAAATGCGTAAACGTGGATTGCCTTCTCCTGACTTTGCTGATGCGGTTTGTTTAACGTTGGCGTCCGATGCGGCGACAGCTATGGGCGGCAGGGTCGTAACGTGGGGCAAGCCGCTGCGACGTGATTTAAAGGGTGTAGCGTAATGGCTAAGAAGCGTAAGTTTTTAGACTTCATGGATAGGTTTGACGGCGGCGGCGCTGGTAAAATGGGCGATGAGTTTGAAGGCGGCGGCTTGCTGTCTGCCTTTGCTAACATGGCTGCTTCACCGTATGGCTCCGAAGATGAGATGCGTCGTAAGGCTCGGAAGGATTTTTACAGCTCGCAGAATATTGGCGGTGACTCTATGGGCAACGGCGCTCGTGTTAGTCGGCCTACGGCTAGACCATCTCAGATGCCAATGGTAGAGCCTCCGATGAATGCGTTCCCTGGTATGCAAGATATGCGTAGATCGGGGCAGTTTAACCCAGACGCGCCAGTGCCTAGCTTCCCTCCTAATATGTCTGGTGCTCCTGCTTCTAGCTACGCCCCAGCCGCGCAAACTGCGCTTGCCCCTATTGATCAGTTCGGCGGTATGCCGCCAGCATTCACAGAAGCCAATTCTTTTGCTACGTTTATTTCCGGACTTGGCCCAGAGGCTCGAAATAATACTCTTGGGGAGCTTTTGGAAGCGCATAGACTTCATATGCAAGGTTATTCAAACTAAAGGAACTAAACCATGAAGACACCAAAGTTTACGCCCCACAAAGGCTGCCCAACACCAGCCGCGTGCAAACGTGAGGGTGTATGCCTTGGCAAGAAATACTCAAAGTAATCTGAAAGGATATCAGTATGTCATACGGAAAAAAATCTAGCGGTATGAAAAAAGGCGGTAAGGGCGGTAAGAAGAAGTAATGGCAAAGGGTCAAAAGCATTACATGCGGGATGGCACTGAGCATAAGGGCGGCACGCACAAAACAAATGGTCGTCTTATGTCTGGCGCGCGCCACACGTCCAACAGCAAATTCCTTTACCACTTAAAAGATTTATCGCCTACCGCGAAGAAAAAGGCTAAGAAGTAATGTGGACTGCGCTGCTTTTACTTTGCAGCGTTGAGGGTAATTGTTTTGCGTTTGGTAGCCCTATTATGCGTAGCGAGAGCGAGTGCATACAGTCTATACCAGACGGGGTGCAATACGCGAGGATAAGGCTTCCTGAGTACCAAGTCGTTAATTACAAGTGCGTCCAATGGGGCGAAGGAGCATAAGATGCCTAGAGGATTATACAGCAACATACGCGACAAGAAAAAACGCATTGCCGCTGGATCTGGTGAGAAGATGCGTAAGCCTGGCAGCAAGGGCGCGCCTACAAATGCCGCGTTCAAGAAAGCTGCGCAGACTGCTAAGAAGAAGAAAGCCAAGGCGTAATGGGCATTCTGGACTTTTTTGATAGCCTGCCTAAACGCGGTGACGTTTCCCCAGAGGAACTAGCCGCGCGTCGTGAGGCGTACAGGCAGGCATACCAAGACAGTTTTCTTGCAAGAAATCGTGATAGCAAGCCGTCAAGTGTCCAGGCGTTAGAAGACTATGGGGAATACTTGCCTTTATACGGAGACGCGACAGCATTTATGGAAGCTGGCGGGTTGCTGTCTGAGGGTAACCGCAAAGCTGCTGCTCTTGTAGCGGCAGGCGGGTTGCTTGGCGTTGTCCCTGGCGCTGGTGATATAGCAGCCCGACCCTTTATTGCTGCTGGCCGCAAAGCTGCCGACATTGCAAACCGTATTGAAATTGACCCGTCGATGGTGGGTTCAATGGGCGGCAATCTGAAGGTGAGGCCAAAAGAAAATACAATCAAAGTTTATCACGGCGGGCCTGAGCAAATTACGTCTCCTAGAATGATGGCCGATCCAGAGGGGCAGCCTAAAGGGTTTAGCGTTACACCTCAAAAAGAGGTGGCCGAATTTTACAAGAGGCTTAGAGGAGGCGGCCATGTATCTGAGTTCAGCATTGATAAAAATAAGTACAATCCGATTTCAGAATATGATCTTTATGCTTTGATTGATGATACTGAGATTCGTTTGGGTTTAGACGAGGGCGAACTAACTAACGATCAGATTTCTCAAATGCTGTCTGACCGTGGAATAAATGCCATTTCCTATGCGAATCCAGACTTCGGCATTAGGATTTTAAGTGAGGATATTTTAACGCCTGCATCCAAAGGATTGTTACAATCGAGTGAGGCCAAGCAGTCAGCCCCATCCCTCCCAGCTCCTCGCAACGAAGCTGAAGCAATGGCCCAGAAGGTCTTGGAGATGCGTGCGGCAGGCAATGCTGGTGACGTTACTGAAGAGATGATGGCGTTGGCTGACGATCAGTATATGTATTTCAACACTCCGATTGACATGAGCGTAGACGCAAGAGCGCAGCGTTCGGAGGACATGGGGTTCGGCAAAGACCTATTCCACGGCGGCAAAGGTGGATACAGTTACTTGAGCGCCGACGATGGTACGGGGAAGACTTTAGGCACGGGTGCTTTTCTTTCACCCAGTAATTTGCTTGCAGAAACTTACTCTCCAGTTGTTGACGGCGCTGTGTATCCCGTCTCTTCAAGGTCTTCGGCCCCTATTGTTAGTGCCGACATGCAAAATTGGAATAACATTGAAAGCCCTGTTTACGCCTATGACCCAAACACGATGGAAGACATTGAGATTATAAGTGATTATGGGCGTGCAAGCACGGATGACATTGCCCGCAATGCTAGGGGCATGGCCGAGGCAGTCGAAATTCAAGACGTGTCTGACCGTGGTCCGCGAGCGTGGGGGTTGACGCAGTATCCTGCGACTTCAACTGTGCGCGTTGAGTACGACCCGCGCAATCTCCGATCCCGCTTCGCACGCTTTGACCCTGAGTTCCGCCACCTCCGCAATCTTTCAGCAGGCGTCGGCGGTCTTGGCCTTCTTTCCACAATACCTTCTCAGGAGGACCAATACTAATGGCACGCACAAAAGCAGAAAAAGTTAAAGCAGCAAAGAAGCGCCACGGCTTTACCGCTGTAAACAAGCCACGCAGAGGCGGGCCAAAGAAGTTTGAAGTCCTAGCAGTTGAAGGCGACACTGTTAAGAAAATAAACTTTGGCGACCCTAATATGTCCATCAAGAAAGACCAGCCAGCGCGAAAGAGTTCGTATTGTGCGCGTTCTGGTGGTATAAAGGGGAAATCAAGCAAATTAAGCGCGAACTATTGGTCGCGCAGGGCGTGGGACTGCTGACATGGCAATAACAACTTACACAGAGCTAAAGTCTAGCGTTGCTGACTTTCTCAACCGCGACGACCTTACGTCAGTTGCGCCGACGTTCATCTCGTTAGCCGAGGCTGACATGCAGAGACAGGTGCGCCACTGGCGTCAAGAGAAGCGCAGTACTGCTGAGCTTGACACACAGTACAGCGCAATACCCGCCGACTTCGTTGAGGACATCCGGTTCTACATTACGTCAAGCGACACAAGCCCGATGGAAAAAATTAGTCAATATCAATTACTTGACCGAAAGCGCGTCAACTTGAACGCCAGCGGTAAGCCAGCATACTACGCCCTGACCGCTGGTGAGATTGAAGTCTTACCAGTACCTGATGGCGTGTATGATGTTGAATTATATTATTACAGTCGTATTGAGGCTTTGAGTGACAGCAACGCCTCAAACTGGATGTTGCAGTATTTCCCAGACGCTTACTTGTACGGCTCGTTAGTGCATTCCGCACCTTACTTAAAAGACGACGCCAGGCTGCAAGTTTGGGCGTCTTTGTATCAGGTGGCGATTGATGCTATAAACGCTGACAGTGATAAGGCTAAATATGGCGGATCAGGCCGTCGCATGAAAATTAGGAGTTACTGATGAGTTTTTCGAATGCTTTTGAGACAACTGTCCTCACTTGGGCATTTACAACTGGTTCCGCTACACGGCCAACAGCTTGGCACTTAGCGTTGTTTACCAGCAACCCAGCAGAAGATGCTTCTGGCACTGAAGTCAGCGGCGGCGGATATGCACGCCAGGCTGCTACGTTCACAGTAAGTGGCAACACTGCGTCAAACTCTGGTGCAATTGAGTACCCGACAGCCACGGCTGGTTACGGCACTGTCAGCCACGTCGGTGTTTTCGACGCATCATCTGGCGGCAACTTAATTTCATATGCTGCGCTGACTACAAGCAAAACCATTGATACAGGCGACGTATTCCGCGTTCCTGCTGGTGATCTTGATATCACGCTAGACTAATGGCTGAGTACCGATCAGGCTATGGCAAAAGCACATACGGCTCGTACAACTACGGGCTAGATGGCTTTGTCACAGATGGCGCCGGCACTGTCGTTACAGTATCAACAACGGCGGCAGCTTACGTTAGGGTAAGGCTGTCGGCGTCTATTGTTGTGACTGCCTCTAGCACAACGTCTGAGGCTCTGCGTGTCAGGGAAGGCGCTGCCACCTCTACCGCGTCGTCTAGCGTTACGTGCAATGCGAATGTCGTCAATAATGCCTCTGCAACTTTAGCTGCAAGCGCATCTGTATCTGCCGCCGGTCTGCGTGTGCGCGAGGGAGCCGCTGCTGCGTCCCCTGCCGCAACTGGTGCAGCAGCCGCAAAACGTGTGCGTGAAGGCGCTGCCACTGCCAGCTCTACTTGCTCTGTAGCAGCCACCGCATCAGTAGTTTACGAGAGTGGTTCTAACATTGCGTGCGTTTCAAGCGTTTCGGCTGTATGCAATAGAGTGCAATTTAGTAGTGCTTTGATTAGCCCTGTTTGTAGCATTACCTGTAATGGAATTGAGAAGTGGGAGCTTCTTCCGCCGACATCAGAAACATGGTCTGAGGTTGCGCCGACAGACGAAATATGGCAAGATGCGCCAGAAGCAGCCGAAAGCTGGTCTGCAACCTCCCCTGACAATTCAGATTGGACACCAGCCTCGGCGACAAGTGAAACTTGGGCCGACGCCGCATAAGGCTATCGCCGCATAGGAGAAAAACATGGCTGATACTACAACAACAAACTATAGTTTAACGAAGCCAGAAGTCGGCGCGTCTGAAGATACTTGGGGAACCAAGATCAATACTAACTTAGATACGCTTGACACATTGCTCGGCGGTGGCTCCGACATGGCAGGAATATCTGTAAACGGCACAATCAAGCTAGATGGCAATTACCCCACTGGCACAGGCAACGTGGCGCTGGGTGATACTGCGTTAGATAGTGTGGCAAGCGGTGGTACAAATAATACTGCTATAGGTGCAAACGCTGGCACTGCAATTAGCACTGGAGATAGAAATACTGCGGTTGGCTTTGACTCTTTAAAGACAGTTACAACAGGTAATCACAATACTGCGGTTGGATATCAAGCATTAGAACTCAATACAGGCAATAACAACACTGCGGTTGGCGATCAGGCTCTTGAGGCTAATACCTCTGGCGCTAACAACTCAGCAGTGGGTGATGACGCATTAGTGGCAAATACTACAGGCGCACAAAACGTAGCTATGGGAGCTAGTGCGCTAGGCTCTAACACCACCGCAAGCAACAACACTGCTGTTGGGTATCAAGCTGCGTATAGCAATACTACTGGTGCTAACAACAACGCCGTGGGCAAGCAAGCCTTGTACTACAACACAACAGGGGCATCAAACGTAGCTGTAGGCCATTTAGCATTGCACCAAAACACCACCGCAAGCGGCAACACGGCTGTTGGGCTTGAGGCTGCTTACAGTAATACAACAGGCGCAAACAATGTGGCCCTTGGACGTGCGGCCCTTTACGACAACAGTACAGGCTCATCCAACACAGCGTTGGGACGCTCTGCGTTGGAGAACAACACCACTGCACCAGAAAACGTGGCTATTGGTTATCAGGCGGCATTCGACAATACTACAGGGCGTGAGCTTGTAGCCGTTGGCGAAAGAGCCTTAACCAATAACACCACTGCAAGCTATAACACAGCAATCGGCAGAGCCAGTATGTTGACCAATACAACTGGTGCTAACAATACTGCTTTGGGATGGAAATCACTTTACTCCAACACCACTGGAGATGACAATACCGCTGTGGGGTATCAGGCTTCTTACACTCAGTCAGGTTCGGCTCACAGCAATACCGCAGTAGGTAGAAAGTCTGCGTTTTCAACCACAACTGGTAACAGCAACACCTCAGTGGGTTTTAACAGTTTGTTTTATACCACAACTGGAAGTGATAACGCAGCTGTCGGCAACAATGCCCTGCAAACTAATACTACAGGTAGTGAAAACGTTGCGGTAGGTCGTCAGGCACTGTTTTCTCAGACCACTGCGAATAGAAACACTGCTGTTGGGTATGAGGCAGGAGGTGGTCTCACTACAGGCTCCAACAATGTCTTTATAGGTTATAATACAGGTGATTACACCGTATCTACAACAACAGGTGATGCGAATACTTTAGTTGGAAACTATATTAGGGTTACGGCGGCTGGTGCTGACAATGCTGTCGGGCTTGGTTATGATCTAGCTTGCCAAGGTGGATACACAACTCTGGGACAATCAGGCAGTGACATCCGCGCACAACACGGTGTTGCAACTTGGTCAACCGTTTCAGATGAGCGCTACAAGAAAGACATTACGGATTCTACAGCGGGTCTGAGTTTTATCAATGACCTAACGCCTCGTACCTTTAAGTATAAAAACTTAGGTGAGCTACCTGATACCTTTGAATCTTACAAAGAAGGCTCAACGGATGTATTTAAGAACAGCCGCACAAATCACGGCTTTATAGCTCAAGAGGTTAAGGCAGCTATTGATGCTCACCCTGAGATTAAAGACGGATTTACTCTGTGGGATGACCGTGACGATGGCTCTCAAGAGGTAGCAGAAGCAGCGTTAATACCTGTCTTGGTTAAAGCCTTACAAGAACTATCAGCAAAGAACGATGCTCTTGAGGCACGTATCGCAACTTTAGAAGGATAATACTATGGAACTAACAGCAGAAGATATTGCACAGAACTACACGGCAATGAACCACTCCGTTGATCTGTTGAACGCTGGCAAACCAGAAGGCATGGAAGATGCTGACTGGACAGATACAGTTGCTCGTAATGTCGAGCATCTGGAGCTAATGGTGGCAAAGGACTACTGGACAACAGAGGACATGACCGCTGCAAACGCTGCAATCGCAGCAAACTCTTAACTAAGCTGCCCTTTTGCTTATTGGGTATAATGTGTTATGTTGGCCTAACGCGACAACCTATAACGAGGCAGCGATGGCCCTGATTGACCTTAACATACCCGCTGGCGTTTATCGCAATGGCACAGACTTGCAAAGCACTGGCCGCTGGCGTGACGCGAACCTTGTGCGTTGGCATGACGGTGTGATGCGTCCAATAGGTGGATGGCGCACTCGGTCTGACACTGCTGGCGCTGCTAAAATGCGCGGTATGCTAACATGGTCGGATAATAGCAGTGACCGATGGATCGCCACGGGTTCATACAATAAGCTGTACATATGGAATGCGGCAGGCACTCAGTCTGACATTACCCCAGTTGGCCTATCATCTGGCCGAGAGGACGCCATAGCGTTTACTGGCTACGGCGGCGGCACTTACGGCTCGTATGCTTATGGTGTTGCAAGGCCAGACACGGCACGCATCCAGCCAGCCACAAGTTGGGACTTGGAGCCTTGGGGCCAATACCTTCTTGCCTGCAACGAAGATGACGGCAAGATTTATCAGTGGACACTCAGCACTGGCACGGTCGCCGCTGTGTTAAGTAACGCGCCAACGTCAAACAACGGCATTGTTGTAACAGAAGAGCGCTTCTTGTTTGCGTTAGGCGCAGGCGGCAACCCGCGCAAGGTGCAGTGGTCGGATCGGGAGGACAACAACACATGGACCCCAGCCGTGACTAACGAGGCTGGTGATTTTGAATTAAATACGTCTGGCGCTCTAATGAAAGGCGTCAACGTCCAGGGCCGCACATTGTTGCTCACGACAAGAGATGCGCACGTCGCAAACTACATTGGCCCTCCTTACGTTTATGGCATTGAACGCGTCGGCACGTCATGCGGCATTGCAGCGAAACAAGCCATAGCAGTCGTCGATCAAGGTGCGTTCTGGATGGGTGTCAATTCGTTTTATGCGTACCAGGGCAGCACAGTAAAAGAGTTGCCGTGCGAGGTTTCTGACTATGTTTTCAATGACTTAAACAAAGCGCAAATTAGCAAAGCGTTTGCAATGTCTAACAGCATGTTCGGAGAAATCATTTGGTTCTACCCGTCCAGCGCGTCAACTGAAAACGACCGCTACGCCAGCTTTAATTATGTTGAAGGCACATGGCAGATCGGAGAGTTAGACAGGACTGCTGGCTATGACCGAGGTGCATTCCGCCAGCCGATGATGATATCTGCGTCTGATCGTAAGGTGTACGAGCATGAAATTGGATTTGAGTATGGGTCACTCACGCCATTCGCTGAGAGTGGGCCGTTTAGATTTGGTTCTGGGGATCAGGTTATGAGCGTTACAGAGATGCTGCCTGACGAAAAGTCTCAGGGCGATGTTAGCGCCACGTTCAAAACACGGTTCTACCCGAATGGCACTGAACGCTCGTATGGCCCGTTTTCAATGAGCAATCCAACGTCCTTGCGATTTACAGGTCGGCAAGTTCGTATGCGTATTGAGGGCGCAAGAATGTCAGATTGGCGTGTAGGAATTAACCGCGTTGACGTTGTAAACGGCGGTCGCAGATGACACAGCAGGGCCGTCCACCAGAGCCACGCGAAGAAGATTGGCAGACATGGGGGCGTCGGCTGATGTCATACCTGTCGCAAAATCGCTCTACGCTGGTCCAGCAGACGGGCGGCGAGAATGCAGCAGACGACGGCACGATCATGTGGGATCGCACAAACGAATACCCCGTTGTCAGTAAGAACGGCGAGTGGCGGCAGATCGTGCTGGAGGATGGACATTACGATGGCACCATCAGCACAGATCAGACGGCGGCATCAACAAATACTGCATATGCGCTGACGTTTACTGAAGATTTGGCTGAAGGAATAACGAACGGCACGCCAGCTTCGCGTTTGGTCATTGACGAGGCTGGGCAATATTCTGTGACATATTCAATGCAAATGGCCTCAACATCTGCCTCAACTGTTAAGATGT
>Ga0316202_10001714_pt1 | contig 16184 bp, 12 predicted proteins | sample 3monrhotite_MG_FD_204934 | JGI IMG/M metagenome (GOLD analysis project Ga0316202, IMG submission 204934) | Microbial mat bacterial communities from mineral coupon in-situ incubated in ocean water Damariscotta River, Maine, United States -... | ecosystem: Environmental > Aquatic > Marine >... | reverse complement strand
CCAGCCAGCTCTGTTCGGGATCGCCTTCGCGACCAGCCAAGTCGAGCTGGGTGCTCTGGCTGGAGCCATCAAGGACGTCGTGGGCGATGACGTGCCTGTCCTGGGTTGCTCTACGGCCGGTGAGTTCGTAGGGGATCGGATCTCGGCCGGAGGCACGGCCTTGTGCCTGGTCGCCAGTGACGAGATGGGAATCTCCTTCGCCATGACCGAGGGCCTCAAGGGAAACACGGCGCGCTCCGCCCGCCAAATGGCTCGCGCACTCCAGACCAACCGGCGCCCGGCCCCAGCCGGTGCCAACGAGCGGACGATCTTCCTCCTCTCGGACGGCATGGCTGGCAGCGGCGAGATCATGGTCGACACCCTGGCCATGGAGTCCGGCGCTGAGGTCGCAATCGCGGGGGGCGCCGCCGGGGACGACGCGGCCTTCAAAGAGAGCCACGTGTTCCTAGATCGCGTGGTCAAACAAGACGCGATCGTGGCCATCGAGCTGACCTCCACCAAGCGAATCGGGAACGGGGTCCACCACGGCTGGTGCGCCGCGAGCGATCCAGGCTCGGTGACCAAGGCCGAGGGCGCGACGGTGATCGAGATCGACGGCAAGCCCGCCATTGAGTTCTATCGAGCCTACGCCGGCCAGATCGGGTTCGATCTCACTGCTGAGAACCAAAACGAGTTCGTGTTCACCAACGAGCTCGGGATCGTGATGATGAACGACGAACTCAAGGTCCGCGCGCCCCTCGGCGTCAACGAAGACGGGTCGATCTCGTGCGCGACCGAGATCCCGACTGGCCAACAGGTCCGGATCGTGCGGGGGGATCACGAGGAGATCGTGGCCGCGGCCAAGACGGCCGCGGAAGCCGCCGTGGCCGAGCTAGGCGGACAAACCTGCGCTGGGGCCATCGTGTTCGACTGCGTCGCACGGAAACTTGTCCTCGGTGACACCTTCGCCAAGGAGGTCGAGGCCTTCCGAGAGGTCGTCGGGGCCCCCCTGGCTGGCTTCAACACCTACGGTGAGATCGCCCGGGTCAAAGGCCAACTGAGCGGATTCCACAACACGACCGCGGTCGTCGCCGCCTTCCCCGCATAACCCAGGCAACCTCGGGTCACCCTAGAGTTCGCGCTCTCACGTGCGAGCCAGAATTGACCTGCCTAGGCTAGAGAGTGTCCAAACTTTGGGAGGGGCGTTGAAGGCCCAGGAACTCACCCTCGATCAACTCTTGCAGACCGCCGAAGGTCGGCTGACCGTTCGGGGTGGGAGAGCGCTCCTCGCCGACGCCGCGGCGACCTATCGCCTCGCAGAGGAGCTCGCTGACACCCTCGGCGAGGAGGCCGCCCGCGGCGTCCTGACCCGCTTCGGGTACCAGTCCGGCTACCAGGAGGCGGCCCGCCTTCGGACCTACCTCAGCTGGGACGACGACCAAGAGTGGCTCCACGCATCAGCCCGAACCCTGACCCTCCAGGGCTTGGGCGAGGTCGAGTTCAGCGAGACCCGAGTCGACCGCGCTCAAGGCGTGTTCAGCGCAGAGGTCACGGCGCACAACTCCTTCGAGGCCGAGGAGCACAAGGACCGGATTGGCCCTGGCCCCGCCCCCCGCTGCGATCGCCTGACGGGCTTTCTCTCGGGCTATGCTAGCGCCTTCCTCGGGGCCAAGGTCGTGTTCATAGAGCAGAGCTGCGCCGCCCGCAGCGACGACCTGCACACCTGCACCTTCACCGGGAAGCTCGCCGCCGAGTGGGGGCAAGAGGAGGGACGCCTCCACCTCTCGCGCTACAACCGCGACCAAATCGGCGAGCGACTCGCGACCTCCGAGCGCGAGGTCTTCGAGCAGCGAGTCAAGATCCGCGAGCAGGAGTATGAGCTCGAGGCCAGGCGCCGGCTCGAGGAGGCCAGCCGCCTCAAGTCCGAGTTCTTGGCCAACATCAGCCACGAGCTCCGAACCCCGCTGAACTCCATTATTGGCTACTCCGATCTGCTCCTCGCCAAGCTGGGCCGAAAGCTGCCGCCGACGCCTGTCAGAAACTTGGAGCGAATCCTCTCCAACGCCGAACACCTCCTCGGCCTCATCAACTCGATCCTCGACATCTCCAAGATCGAAGCCGGGCGAATGGACATTCAGCTCGAGGCCTGCGACCTGGGCCCGATCCTCAAGCAGTAGCTCGAGGACATCCGGATCTTGGTCAAGGATCGCGAGATCGCCGTCACAGGTCCTCCAGACCTCGAGACACTCCCGCAGGTCTGGGTCGACCCCGTTCGCCTCCGCCAGTGCCTCACGAACGTCCTGGGCAACGCCGCCAAGTTCACTGAGCGGGGGAGCATCAGCGTCTCGGCCCGAACCCTCCGCGGCCAGAGCAGCGGTCGCTCGGCCGAGTATCTCTCGCTCGCGATTCGCGACACCGGCCCCGGGGTGGCCCTCGAGGAGCAAGCGACAGTCTTCGAGGCCTTCCGTCAGGCGGATGGCTCGACCGCGCGCAACCATGAAGGCACCGGTCTGGGGCTCCCCATCGTGCGGGAACTCCTGACGCTCATGGGCGGTGAAGTTCAGCTCTCGAGTTCACCCGGCGCGGGATCGACCTTCACCCTCCTGCTGCCCCTCGCGGGAGACCGCCAGCGGGAAGAGACCTCAGACGACGCTGACCTCACCTCGACCCACTCCACCAAAGGGAGCGGCAGCCTCCTCCTCATTGACGACGATCCAGACATGGGCGCGCTGATGCGCGAGCACCTCTCGTCCGCGCCGGACGACTTGAGCGGCTACGAGTTGATCGTGGAGCCTGACCCCGTCGAGGGGATCGCCAAGGCCCGCAACCAGCCACCGACGGTGATCCTGCTGGACCTCTCGCTCCCCCAAGTAGACGGGCGCGGTGTCCTCCGGCTCCTCAAGGCAGACCCGAGCACCCGCGCGGTCCCCGTGTTGGTGGTCTCGATTCGCGACGACGTCAGAGAGACGATCAAGGAGGGCGCTCTGGCGACGCTCTCCAAGCCTGTCCGTCCCGAAGAGCTCTACGCAGCCCTCCGCCAAGCGGTCCTCGTCAGCGAGCAGGCGTGAAGATCTTGGTCGTCGACGACAACGGATCGAACCGCGAATACGCCAGGCAGGTCTTGACCTCGCACTGGGAGGTCGAGCAGGCTGAGGGCGGGCCAGAGGCGCTAGCCGCGCTTCAGGAGAGCGTCCCGGACTTGATCCTCCTCGATCTCTCGATGCCCGTGATCGACGGCTGGGAGGTCTTGCGAACGGTGCGCGCTCGGCCTGCGACCCGCGCGCTCCCCGTCGTGGCCTGCTCTGCTCACGCGATGCGTGGAGATAGGGAGCGCGCTCTGGCCGCTGGCTTCGACGCCTACCTGACCAAGCCCTATCGACCGACCGAGCTCGTGAGCATGATCGAGGAATTCCTCGGCGCTCCGGCGGCGGCGACCGACGACGACGACGGCTGGGGCGGCGACGATTGGTCACTTAGCGACGAAGACTGGGGAGAAGAAGCGTGAAGAAGAAGATTCTCATCGTCGACGACGACCCCGATGTGATCGATCGCGTCACTCAACTCCTAGAGGACGACTACGACGTCCGCTCTACGACGGACTGGGGCGAGCTCAACCAGATCTTCTTCCGCGAGGGCGTGGACCTGATCCTGATGGACGTCAACCTCCCGGTCCTGCGGGGCGATCAGCTGACCTCCATCTTCAAGCGCGGCACCCAGCCGACGCGGATCGTGCTCTTCAGCTCTGAGGATGACGACACGCTCCGACGCCTGACCGAGGAGACCAAGGCCGACGGCTACCTGAGCAAGAGCATCCGCTCGGCCGAGCTCCTGCTCAGCATTCAGCACTACCTGCGCGACTGATCGCCCGTCGGCCGCGAGGCGCTCGAGCCCCCTCCCGCAGCACTCAGCCCTCCCAGGCTCCCCTCGCCCCCCGGATCGTGCAGAATCGCTCCCCTCGGAGGTGACCGGTGGCCAAGGGCGATCGAATGCGGGAACTCGTCAAGGAGCTCGAGGCGCGACGCGCCACCGCGCATGCCATGGGCGGCGAGGAGCGAGTCGCGCAGCAGCGCAAGCTCGGCAAGCTGACCGTGCGTGAGCGCGTCGAGCTCCTCTTCGACGAAGGCGCATACCAGGAGTTTGGAGCCCTGGCCAAGCACCTCCCCAGCCCCACGATGCGCGGCAAGAACACCCCGGCGGACGGGGTCTTGACCTGCATAGGCAAGATCGGCGGGCGCTACGTCGGCGTCGCGGCCTACGACTTCACGGTCATGGCGGGGACGATAGGCACCGTGGGTGAGGTCAAGGTGACGCGCCTCCGCGAGTGGTGCCTCAAGGAGCGCCTCCCCATCGTGTGGCTCATAGACTCGGCTGGAGCCCGAGTTCAAGAGGCCGCCGGGACCCAGTTCGCCGGAACCGGCTACCTGTTCCGGGAGCAGGTCGTGATGTCTGGCGTCGTGCCACAGGTCACGGCGCTGATGGGACCAGGGATCGCAGGCACCGCCTACGTGCCAGGGCTGGCCGACGTCGCCTTCATGGTCCGCGGGATCGGATCCATGGCCTTGGCGGGTCCTCCCTTGGTCAAGGCCGCCGTCGGAGAGGAGATCAGCGAGCAAGAGCTGGGCGGGAGTGACGTCCACACTCGGCACTCAGGCTGCGCGCATCTCGAGGTCCCCGACGACCGGGCCTGCCTGGCCGCGATCCGCGACTACCTCTCCTTCTTCCCCTCCTGCTCGGGGGAGCGGCCGCCCGTGATCCCCTGCGACGACCCCATCGACCGCCGCGAGGAAGCGCTCCTCGAGGTCGTGCCCGACGACGTCCGCTATGGCTTCGACATGCACGAAGTGATCAAGCTGATCGTCGATCATGGACACTTCTTCGAGCTCCACCCCGAGTGGGGCGGCGCGCTCCTGACAGGCTTCGCGCGCTTTGGAGGTCGCCCTTGCGGGATCGTGGCCAGCCAGTCCAAGCACGCCGGCGGCGCCCTCGACAACGACGCCGCCGACAAGGCCGCGCGCTTCGTGACCCTCTGCGACGCCTTCGAGATCCCGCTCCTCTTCCTCCTCGACGTGCCAGGGTTCTGGGTCGGGTCGCGGGTCGAGAAGGGCGGGATCATTCGCCACGGCGCCAAGATGCTCTACGCCGTGTCCTCGGCCACGGTCCCCAAGATCACAGTCGTGATCCGCAAGGCTTACGGCGCCGGCTACTTCGTGATGTGCGGCCGGGCCTACGAGCCGGACCTCCTCGTGGCTTGGCCCTCGGCGGAGATCAGCCTGATGGGCGCCGACGGGGCCGTGAACATCATCTTCGGCAAGCAGATCGCGAACGCTCCTGACCCCGACGCCGCGCGCAAGGACCTCGTCAAGCAGTTCAAGAGCTTCATAGACCCCTACATCGCGGCCGAGCAGGGGCTCGTCGACGACATGATCGACCCCCGGGACACGCGCAAGATCGTGGCCGAGGCCCTGGCCTGGACCGCCAACAAGCAGGTCGAGCGCCCGGCTCGCAAGACCGGAGTCTGGCCGGTTTGACCTCTACCGCCGGAAGCGAGCCGCGTCGGGGTGCAGGCTCCTAGAGATGTGTGGCATCGCAGGGATCGTCGAGCTGCGCGGCGGGCGGGTGGACCCTGGCCCCGTAGAGCTCATGAACCGACTCCAGGCCCACAGGGGTCCTGACGGGGAGGGGATCTGGAGCCAGGGGCCCGTCGTCTTCGGACACCGTCGCCTGGCGATCTTCGAGCTCAGCTCGGCTGGCGCGCAGCCAATGCGCATCGTCTCTGAGGGGCGCGAGCTCGTCGTGACCTACAACGGCGAGATCTACAACCATCCCGAGCTGCGCGCTGAGCTCGAGGGGCTCGGAGAGGAGTTCCAGAGCGGCTCGGATACCGAGGTCCTCCTCGTGGCCTACGCCCGCTGGGGTTGCGACGCCTTCCGGCGCTTCAACGGGATGTTCGCCTGCGCGATCTGGGACGGCGGGCGTGAGCGCCTGGTGCTGGCGCGAGACCGCCTCGGGATCAAGCCCCTCTACGTCGCTGAGTCCGAGGGGCGCCTGACCTTCGCCTCGGAGGCCAAGGCGGTCCTAGCCGCGGCCCCCGCTGCGCGCGCCATAGACGAGGCGGTCCTGTTCCGCTACCTCGCTGCCGGCCAGCAAGACGAGAGCTCGCGGACCTTCTTCCGCGGACTGACCCAGCTCCCCCCAGGCACCTGGCGGAGCTACGAGATCCCGAGCGGTGAGCGCCGAGAGGAGCGCTACTGGACCCCGCCGGCGCCGGGGTCGCTGCGACCCAGCGACCCCGTGGCCGCCCTGCGCGAGCGCCTCGAGGCCGCGGTTCGACTGCGGCTCCGGAGCGAAGTCCCCGTCGGAACCTGCCTCTCTGGGGGAATCGACTCCAGCGCCATCGTGGGTCTGGCAGCTCGCCACACCTCTGAGCCGATCCGAACCTTTACGGCGGTCTACGACGACCCCGGCTACGACGAGCGCAGCTTCGCTCGGGCCGTCGTCGAGCGACATGGCTGCCTGGCGGCCGAGGTCCAACCCGAGATCGGGGGCGATCTGGTCCGGCTCCTCGACACCGTCGGTTGGTATCACGACGAGCCCTGCGCCCGCCCGGGGATCCTCTCCCAGTGGTCCGTGATGGAGCTGGCCGCAGGCCAGGTCACGGTCCTCCTCGACGGCCAAGGCGGAGACGAGCTCCTCCTGGGCTACGTGGCCCACGTCGTCCCCTACCTCCGCTCCCTCGGCCACGACGTGGTCGGGCGCCGCGCTGGACTGCGGGGCCTCGCTCGCGACGCGGCTCGCCTCCTGTCCCAGCCCACCACGACCCCCCGCGGGCCCGGTCTCCTCGCGACGCACCTCGGCTTCGCCCTCTACGACGCCGGCCGAGGGCTCGCCGCCCGCGCCCTGGGTCGCGGCGAGTCCAGCTCGCCCCTCCGCCCTGAGGTCCTCCGCGAGGCTTTGGTCCCGCCGCAGGCCTTGACCCTGGGCAGCGCCGTCGACAAAGCGTCCTGGCAAGACGTCTTTCACCGCACGATCCCTGCCCTCCTCCACCACGAGGACCGGACCGCTATGGCCTTCTCCCTCGAGGCCCGGGTCCCCTTCCTCGACCACGAGCTGGTCGAGCTCTGCCTCGGCCTCGACTACCGCGAGAAGCTCCGGGGAGGCCGCCTCAAGGGCCTCCTCCGCGACGCCGTGGCGGACGTGTTGCCCCCCGCCGTCCGTGCTCGACGCGACAAGCTCGGCTACCCGACGCCCATCGGGCGCTGGCTGCGCGAGGGCGGCCCTGAGGTCAAGGCCCTCCTCTTCGAGGGCTTCGCCCCCCGCGGCTACCTCTCACCTGGCGCCATGGAGCGCGCCTGGCGCGAGCTCGAGGCCGGGAGCGGCTCGCCCTGGGAGCTCTACCGCTACCTGAGCGCTGAGCTCTGGCTGCGACGCTTCCTGGACGGGCCCCTCGAGGCGCCCCCCAGCGCGAGTTCGAACACCCACCCTTGAATCCAGGTCTGGGTGCGCTCCGATAGCCCCAGGCGCGCCCTGCGCCGCTGACCCTCCACCCCTCGCAGGTCCCATGCTGATCAAGCACAAGCCAGAAGACTTCGTGGTCGAGGAGCTCGCCGAATTCACCCCGACCGAGAAGGGCGGGGTCTCGATCTACGAGCTCAAGAAGAAGAAGCTCGACACCTTCGAGGCCGTGCGCCGCCTGGCCGCCAGAGCGCAGATTCCCCTCGACCGGATTCACTACCAAGGGCTCAAGGACCGCCAGGGCGTCACGACCCAGTTCATCTCCGTCGAGCGAGGTCGCCTCGACCCCAAGGCGAGGGTCCCTGGGATCTGGCTCCGCTACCTCGGCCGGACCGAGGCCCCGCTCCCCGCCAGCTCGCTGCGAGGGAACGCCTTTCGGATCGTGGTCCGCAAGCTGGCGCCCAAGGACGTGGCGCGCTGTCAGGAGCGAGCGGCCCGGGTCGCCAAGCACGGGCTGATCAACTACTTCGACGATCAGCGCTTCGGAACCATCGTCTCGGGACAGGGCCTCGTCGCCAAAGAGCTCGTGCGCGGGAACTACGAGGGCGCCGCCAAGATCCTGCTCGCGACGCCGGGGACCCGCGATCGCCTCCACGATCGGAAGTTCAAGATCCTGGTCAAGAAGTGCTGGGGCGACTGGGAGCAGGTCCTGCGCAAGTGGGGCAACCGCCGCCACATCGCCATGATCCGCCACCTCAAGAAGAAGCCCCACGACTTCGCCGGCGCCTTCCAGCGCCTCCCCGCCAAGGAGCGGGCGATCCACGTGTTCGGCTATCAGTCCCTGATCTGGAACGAGAGCGTGGCCCGCTACTTCCAGAACCGGATCCCGCCCCACAAACGCTCCAGCTCCGGCTACGCCGCCGGACGCCACGTGTGGCCGGAGCTCGAAGCCGACGAGCCCCTCGAGCTCCCCGAGACCTGGCCCCTGATCGACAACACGACTCGCTTCGAGGACCCCGAGATCAGGCGAGCCGTGTCACAGGCGCTCGCCGACGAGCAGCTCAGCATCGACCGCTTCCAGATCCGCGGGATCGAAGGCTGCTTCCTCAAGCACTACGACCGAGCCCTCGTGATCCACCCCGGCGGGCTCCACATCTCGCCCCCCAGCGAGGACGAGGAGCACCCCGGGACCCAGAAGCTCGCCATCTCGTTCTCGCTCCCACCGGGGAGCTACGCCACCCTTGTCGTGAAGCGACTCTTTGGTAGAGCCCCCGCCCGCGGCGACCGCCCCGGCAAGAAGCAGATCAGCCCCGAAGAAGAGGCCGAGCGCAAGAAGGCCAAGACCCAGCGCAACCGAAAGCGCGCCAAGAACAAGGCCAAGAGGAAGGCCAAGAAGGCCAAGGGTCCCAAGGACGGAGAGAAGGGCGGCAAGGCCAAGGGTGGCAAGGCCAAGGGTGGCAAGGCCAAGTAGACTCGGAGCGTGAGCAGCGAATCTGACCTCTCATGGCCCCGCCGCGTCGTTGGACGCTTCTTGGATCGCTTCGGCCTTGGCGCCCAGCCATCCCCGAATCGTCGTCTGGCGACGCTTCCCTACAGTCTCCACCTGACCACGGCCACCGGCGTCGTCGACTTGTTCCCGGCTGGCCCCCTCGACGTGCTGGTCTTCTATCAGCGACACCACTGCTCCCTCGGGCACGAGGTCGAGTACATCGCCTGCCAGCCCACGCCTGAAGCCCTCCTCCCCCCCTCCCGCCTCCCTCCAGGTCCAGGAGGCGACGACGGGCTCTTGGCCTACGCCGTGTTCAAGCTGACCGAAGAGGAGGAGACGCCCTGGGGCGACCTCAACGCTATGGAGGCGCGACTCCGGGGGCACTACGGCTCCTTCTTCCAGCTCCCCCGCGCCCGCCCGCTCCTCGAACACCAGTACGGCGAGGACTTAAACGACGAAGATCCTCCCCAGGGGCACAATCGGATCGTGCTCCCTAAGGGCTCCGACGACGCCCCCAAGGGCAGCCTCTCGCTGAGCGAGACCCTCTCGATCATGCGCAGCGACCTCAGCGGTCCCGAGCTGATCTCTTGGATCGAGGCTGCCTTCCGCCAGCGGCCGCCCCAGGGCGAAGTCGAGCACCGCTACTACGTCGCCACCACAGGCGAGCTCTACCTCGTCCGCGATCACTACCGAGAGGGCAAGGCCCTCTATCGCGCCGAGACGGCCCCCGAGGCCCTCGGCCCACTCCCTCCGCGCCGAGCGAGACCTTGATGCCGATCCAAGACCTGCCGCCCAAGCACTGCTACGACCTGCGCGAGGCCGACCCGAGCCTGGTCCACCTCGACGTCCGAACGCCGGGTGAGTTCGCTCAGGGGCACCCCCAAGGTGCGCTCAACGTGCCGATCCTGTTCCGGGGACCAGAGGGAATGCGCGAGAACCCCGAGTTCCTCCGCGTCGCAAAGGCGCTCTGCCTAGACCCTGCCCGACGCGTGATCCTGAGCTGCGCCATGGGCGGCCGCTCGCGACGAGCCGCTCAGGCCCTCGAGTCTGCGGGCTACGCCAACCTGGTCAACATGCGCGGCGGCTACAGCGGCGCGCGCGCCGCGGACGGATCCCTGAGCGAGCAAGGCTGGTCCGGCCTGGGCCTCCCTGCAAACCAAGACCCAGGCGAGCGCAGCTGGGAAGCGCTCAGCGCTCGGGCCTAGGGTCCCCCTGACTCCCCAAGACGAGACCTCCCCAGGCGAGATCCCTCCAGAGGGACCCCCCCGAGAGGGCGATCCCACGCTGGATCCCACCCCGCGCTCCAGTCGCTGGCAGCTCCTTGGCCTCTTCCTCTTGGGAGCCCTCCTCGCGAGCGTAGTCGTCGTCCCGCGACGATTCCCGGTCAGGACCTACGCCACCTGGTGCAAGCTTCGCTATGGAGGCCTGCCCTCGGGTCGAGGCCTGCTCTTGACCCTCCGCCCTTGTCCGCCTGCCTTGCGTGGAGGCCTCTCCAATCCGGAGGCTCAGAGCGCTTGGGTCCTCCTCGAGTTCCGCAACCTAGCCCCGGCGCCGAGCTTGTTCGTGCTCCCGGAGCGCTCCGGCGAGGAGCTCTCGGTCTCGGTCCGAGCCGACGGGAAGGAGCTCCCCCGGCGCAGTGATCCAGCCCGCGAGTCCCAGGCTCAGGCCTTTCGGGCTCACGTCCTCAAACCCCAGGGCCGCTTGGCCCTGCCCCTAGACCTCGCTCGCTACGTCGAGCTCCCGGCCACGTGGAGCCGACTCGAGGTCGAGGTCACCCGCGCCCAGCTCGGCGGCGACGGGCACACTTGCTTCGCCCACGTCGTCCTCCCCTGACTTGAGACCTCCTACTTGAAGGCCTCCGGCCAGAAGCTCCGCCAGTAGCTCACAGCTCGCTGAGCGTCGTCGCTGAGGCTGCTCTCGGGACAGGTCGCGACCAGGTCTTCGAAGGCCTGGACCAGGTCCCGGATCGTCGCGTCCTGGTCTCGGCACCAAGGGGCGCGGAGGAAGCGCTCGCAGGCCAGGCCTCGTGTGAACATGGCCTCGTCGAGGCCGGCATAGTTCGGGTAGCGAACCTGGAACCCTGCCAGGAGGTTCATCGCGCGCGACCAGCCCTGAGCCTTGCTGGCGAACTCGGCCACGCCTGCCTCGTAGCTGGCCTGATCCTCGGGGCCGACGTCCCAGAGGACGTCCACGACGGACTCTGCCACGCGTCGGTGCCGGGTATAGACCGGGAACAGGGCCTCCGGTTGGTGAAAGAAGACTGCGGCTCGCTTGTAACGCAGGTCGGCGGCGCTCTCGCTAGACGCGGCCCGCTCTTCCCGGCGGCGCAGCTCGGCCACCGTCTCCCAGAGCCGGAGCTGTCGCGTGAGCCGCGTCAGGTCGAGGGTCACCGCCTCAGGGTGAGGATCGAGCCGGCCCAGGGTCTCCCACTGGCCAGCGCGGTGGGCGCCGGAGGGCACCCCGCGCAGGACCCGAGCTGTCGAGGGGGGTGCCGGCTCGCGCGCTTCCTCGCGCCGGAGGAGGAGGTCCTCCCGTCCGAGGGGCTCGACGCCGCTCTCGAGGCCGCGAGGAGGAGCCACGCTCCAGCGACGCGTCCAAGCCTGGGCTACGACACCTTGGGGTCGTGCCGCTGCGAGGCGCGCGGCCTCCTCCAGCCCCTCGGCACAGCCGCGACGCGCCGCTATCCGTCGCATGCGGACGTATTCGAGGAGCTCGCGATTGCGCCCGCTCAGCTCGGCGTCTGCGACGAGCTCGGCCAGGGCGGCGTCGCCCAGGAGGACCTCGGCCGTTGCCAGGAGCTTGTTGAGCGCCCCCCAGGTCACGTCCTGATCCGGGAGCACGCTCGCCCGAGAGAACCAGCGCGCAGCAGAGAGAGCTCGCCGCTGAGCCAAGCGCACGTTGCCCAGGCGCAGGGCTACGTCGTCGTTGCCGGGGTGACCGGGAAATCCGCGAACCCAGGTCGCCCAGAGCCGGGTCGCCAGCTCGAGGGGGGCCGCTCGGCTCCCGTCGATCCAGAGCAAGCTCTGCGCGCTCCCCTCTCCCGCCTGGGGATGGGGGAACCAGCGGACGTGGACATTGAGGGAGGTCTTCTTGAAGTAGGGAGTCCGGTCGACGACCTCGAGCGCCCGATAGGCCAAGAGCCGAGCGCGGCTCTCAGCGCCTCCTGCTACGCCCAGGACCTCGTGGGCCTCGACCGAGTCGACCAGGACCCGCGAGACCTTCCGCTGCGGCGGCGCGGCCTCGACCTGGCGCAGGGCGTCCTCGGCTCCGCTCATGGCCAGGGCCCAGAGGGCGTCTTGAGCATGGGCGCCTCCCTCCTCGAGCCGCAGCCGCAGCCAGGGCTCGGCCAGCTCCCAGGGTGAACCGAGGGCGACCAGGAAGATCAGGTTCTGGCGAGCGACCGGGTCGTGGGCGCTGGCATAGGCTCGATCGATGGTCTGCAGGCGACGCTCGGGGCGTGCGCCGAGACGGAGTTGGTAGAGCGCCTCGTTGCTCTGGGCCCACCCCCTCGCCTCAGGCAAGCTGGGAGGCGAGGAGTACCAGGAGTAGTCGAACGAGTCGGGGACCTGGACCTGCGAGTCGCTGACGAGGGTCGCGACGTCCACGCGTGGAGTCGGGGCCGCGGTCTCTGAGGCGAGGAGGAGCGACTTCCTGCGAGGCGTCCGCGGAGGGTTCTCTGGCTCCGAGCTTGGGACGCAGGCCAGGAGGGCCAATCCTCCGCCCCCCGCCCCCGCGAGGAGCGCGCTCCAAACTGTGCTCCGCCGCGCTCTCATAGCCCCTCTTCGGACCGCTACCAAGCTTGGCTTCAGGGGATTCGGGTTCCCTTTGCGACCCCGATCCGCGACGTGCGAGAATGCGGCATGCCCGATGCACGCCCTCGCTTCCTGCCTCTCCTGCCGGCACCCGCCTCTCTCTTGGCCTTCCTCCTGGCTGCTTTCCTGGCCTGCGGCCAGGCTGAAGCCGAACCCGACCAAGAGCAGCCTTCAGTCGTCGTCCTGACCGATGGACAGACCCTGGAGGGGATCGTTCGAATCGAGGGGCCCACGGTGAGGATCATCGTGCAGAACGGAGCCGAGCGCGCCGAGATCGTGCTGGCCGCCGAGTCGGTCCAGAGCATCGACGCCCGGGACAAGCCCGACCAAGTGGTCGAGGACGCGACGGTCCGCCTCAAGGACGGTCGCCGCTTGCGAGGGCGAGCGATCCGCTTCAAGGGGACCGTGCGGATTCAAGGCCCTCACGGGGAGGTCGAGGTCCCGAGGGACGAGGTCCTCAAGATCGAGACCGCCGAGCCCCCGCGCTCACGCCTCCTCGTGGACGGCGACCTCGGCATCGCGCTCCCTGTCCCCAAGGGCTGGAGCGACGACGAGCCGACCGGGCTCGGTGAGCGCTTGCGCGTCGCGGACGAAGACGCCCACTGCTTCGTCTCGGTCATAGCCCGCGCCCTCCCCGAGGGCGACTCGACCCTGGCGCAGGTTCGCGCAGCTCTCCTGGGCGACCTCGGCCCGCGCGCTCAGGTCACCCCCCGGGGCGACCTGATCTGGATCGAAGACGAGGGCTACGCCGTCGGCAGCAGCGAGCTCAAGATCCGCCACGCCGGGGCGGTTCATATCTCCGGAGACCTCCTGCTCTGGTTCCGCGGGAGCTACCCCGCCGACGCCAAGCGAGAACGTCGCGAAGCGACTGAAGCCTTGACCAAGCGGATCCACTGGCTCAAGGCCGGGGTGCACGAGAGCGCGGCCATCGTCTACGCGCCCCAGCTGGGGCTCCTCCTGAGCGCTCCCGCCGGGACCAAGCTCCTCCAGCCCAAGGAGGGCCCGACCTACCGCATTGCCGCCAAGGGCAAGCGCGGGGTCCTCGACGTGTTTCACCTCGCCGACGACTCAGACCCGGCAGCCGCGATCCAAGATCGTGTCGAGGTCGAGCGAGTCGAGTCGGCGAAGGTCGGAAAGCTCGAGGTGTTCCGGGCTCGCGCCGAGGGCCTCCGTGCCATGGGCTTTCGCAACGGCGAGGGGAGCGTGATCATGATCGCGCGCTCCAAGGAGCTCGACCTCCTCCAGCGCCTGACCAACGGGGCTCGCCTCCTCGACCCCGCCGCCGTCCAGGAGGAGATCGAGCGCGAGACGGGCGTCGCACGTCAGAAGGCTGAAGTTCGGCTCCACCTCCACGAAGAGCGCGCCGTCCAAGCCGACCGAATCGTGCGGGAGCTCCTCGACGCTGCGCCGGAGGACCCCGAGCTGCTCGGCCTCGCCGTCCAGTGCCGGCGGGCTCTGGACAAGCCCCTCAGCGAGGACCTCGACGATCTCTTCTCCGCCCTAGGTGCCAACTGGACCGCACGTGACCTCTCCGCGGCGCTCCTCAGCGAAGGACGAGCCTATGGCGCCGAAGACTACGTCAAGGCGGCCGCGGCGCTCGAGCGCGCTGCCCAGGTCTGGCCTAGCGAGGAGATCGCGAGCGAGGTCCAAGACTTCTTCGTGGCTGGGGCGATCGCCGCCTTCAAGGCCGGTGAGCGCGGCCAAGCCTGGGCTCGCCTCGCTCGCGCGCGCAACCTCGATGTGAATCTCGAGGCAATAGACGCCGCCGAGATGAAGCTGCGCCTCGACTCTGCCGACCTCTACATCAAAGCCAAGAAGCCCTCCCAGGCCCGCCGCGAGGCTCGTCGTGGCTACGACCTAGGAGGCGAGGCCAACCGCGTCGAGCGGATCTACCTCCAAGCAGAGCAGATCCAGGCAGCTCAGGAGCAGAAGAAGCGGGTCAAGAAGCTCCGCTCCCGCTCGGGCGGATTCCAGTTCGGACTCCCCCCCTCCCGAGCAGGCTCTCGCCAGAGCCGGGTCCGCCGCTCGGCCTTCAATCGTCCCGCCCGACGCAGCCGACGCCAGCGGGCTGGCTTTAGGACCCGGAGTCGCCGGATGAGGAATCGGCCCGTCCGCCGTGGGAGTCGACGTCGCGTTCAGGGCTACTTCTCCAACCAGGGCGGGTCGCGCCGCGCCCGTGTCCGTAGCCGATCGCGGTCCGCTTTCTAACGCCAATGATGTCCCGCCCCGGCCCTACCCTCGATCCCTCCGCTGCCCCCTGGCTCCCCGCCTGGGTGCTGGCTGGAGGGCTCTTGCTCTGGCCGCAACCTGCACTGGCTTCAGCCTTCGACGGCGGACCTCAGTGGATCGGGGCAGGCATCGCCTTGGGCTTGTTCCTCCTGCTGATCCTGGCCGCGACCTGGATCCTCCGAACTCCGTCCCCACCGGACATGGAGTCGGGGACAGGGGTCGTCACGCCCGCGCCGGCCGCCCTCCCCCCGACGCCGATCGACTTCAGCGACAGCCGCCTCGGCCGCCTCCAGCAGGGGCTCGGCCGCCGCCGCCGCGGGCTCCAAGAAGGCCAGCGAGGGTTTCTAGGCGACACCGAAGTCATGGCTCGCTTCCTCGAGGGCTGCGCGCGGATGCAGCGAGGCGAAGCCCCGCCGATCCCACCTGGACGTCAGCTCCCTCCCGGGGCCCTGGCCCGCCTGACGCGCCTCTACGACCAGCTCTTGAGCGCGAAGCCCGCCCGAGCCCGAGACTGGCCGCTCCAGCGCGCGAGCCTCTCCTCTCAGATCCGCACGATCCTCGGCCAGCGTGACACCCTCCGCTTCCTCGAGCTCCTCGACGGACTCGCCAAGCGTCGTGTGGATCGCCAGCAACCTACGGAGGAGGAGGCCACGGCCTGGAGCGACTTCCTCGCTCAGTTCCGGGACACGCCTGCGGCTCCGGCCCCTCTGGCCTCGGCTCCCGACGCCGAGCTAGCGATCGCCGAGGACGTCCCAACCTCTGAGCTGGGCTCCCTCGACGCTATCCACGCCGAGCTCGAAGGCCCCCCCACCGTCGACACCGATCTGCTCTCCCCTGGCTCAGCCAACGCCGAGGGCGCACCTACTGTCGACACCCACGACCACTTCCCTGGGTCAACCAGCGCCGAGGACGCGCCGACCGTCGATACCGACCACCTCTTCCCTGGGAAGACCGACCTCGCCGAAGAGGACGCTCCCACCGTCGATACCGACGACCTCTTCCCTGGCAAGACCGACCTCGCCGAAGAGGACGCTCCCACCGTCGATACCGACGACCTCTTCCCTGGCAAGACCGACCTCGCCGAAGAAGACGCTCCCACCGTCGATACCGACGACCTCTTCCCTGGCAAGACCGACCTCGCCGAAGAGGACGCCCCTACCGTCGATACCGACGACCTCTTCCCTGGCAAGACCGACGTCGCCGAAGGGGACGCTCCCACCGTC
>Ga0316202_10001713_pt1 | contig 16193 bp, 15 predicted proteins | sample 3monrhotite_MG_FD_204934 | JGI IMG/M metagenome (GOLD analysis project Ga0316202, IMG submission 204934) | Microbial mat bacterial communities from mineral coupon in-situ incubated in ocean water Damariscotta River, Maine, United States -... | ecosystem: Environmental > Aquatic > Marine >... | reverse complement strand
AAACCGGATTTAATCCGGTTTTTTTATTACTAAATTCTGTTATCACCATCTATTAAGTCTCCAATTCCACCAAGTAAACTACCTTCACCTCTTGTTTTATTTCCTGATTTAGGAGCCAATGCCAAAACTCTTCCTGCTAATCGACTAAACGGTAAAGATTGTACGTAAACTGTCCCGGGCCCTTTTAATGTAGCAAAAAACAAACCTTCACCTCCAAACACGGTGTTTTTAATTCCCCCAACAAATTCAATATCATAATTAACATCTTTAGTAAAACCAACAACACAACCGGTATCCACCTTTAAAACTTCACCAGCTTTTAATTCTTTTTTAGACATGTTACCTCCTGCATGAACAAACGCCATTCCATCACCTTCTAATTTTTGCATAATAAAACCTTCTCCACCAAATAAGCCTCTTCCTAATTTTTTTGAAAACTCAATTCCTACCGAAACTCCTTTAGCTGCACATAAAAATGCATCTTTTTGACAAATAAACTTACCTCCCATTTCACTTAAATCAATTGGAAAAATTTGACCTGGATATGGAGCTGCAAAAGAAACTTTCTTTTTACCATTTCCAACGTTTGAAAAAACAGTCATAAATAAGCTCTCTCCTGTTAATAATCTTTTCCCTGCTGAAAAGAGTTTCCCTAAAATACCTTCATCTTGGTTAGAACCATCTCCAAAAATAGTTTCCATTTGTATTCCCTCATGCATCATCATAAAACTACCAGATTCGGCAACAACTCCTTCTTGCGGATCTAATTCAATTTCGATAAATTGCATTTCTTCCCCTATTATTTCGTAATCAATTTCGTGTGCATTCATAGTTTAAATATTTTATTTTTTACTTGATTTTAATTTTATACTCCATTCAAATTCATAAGCAGAAACCTGTTCTCCATTTTCATTAACACCAATAGATTTCATAAGAATTGTTTGTCCTTCACCTGTTTCAATAGTTCTTTTTAAAGCATCATCAATTAAACTGCCATCATTACACGTGAAGGTAATTAAACCTACCGCTTTTTTAGTAAATGTCCCGTTGTGGTTTGTTACTAGCATTGAAACGCGTTGACCACTTTCTTTAATCTTTTTTATAACAATAGCTCCTGTTGTTAATTCTGCCGCCATTGATTGTACAGCAAAATACATAGAATTAAATGGATTCTGGTTGATCCACTTATGCTTCACTTTAACCACTGATTTAGTATCATCAAGCTCTTTTAGTTTTACACCGCATAAAAACGCTGATGGCAATTTAAACATCAAAAACTTATTCATATTTTTTACAGTCACCTCCATATAAAATCTTTATTATTTTGAGGTCAAGTTACTTAAAATAAATGAGCGTTAAAAAATGTTTATTTGTTAAATAAATGTTAAATTAAGGTACTATGTGTTGCATACTACTATTTATTATGCATATATTTGCATAAGAAATTACTATATACTTTTAATTATGATCACACAAAACGATAAAAACTACAGTTCTATTACACACTTAAGCGGTTTTGCGGGGTGGTTTTTCCCCTTTGGAAACATTATCGCTCCATTGGTTCTTTGGACTGCTAAAAAAAATGAAAGCACTTATATAGATACTCACGGAAAATCTGCCGTGAATTTTCAGCTTAGTTTAATCGTATACGGATTTTTATTAGCAATATTATTTATTCCTATAGCAATATTCACTTTAGGACTTGGTATTATTGCAATTATTATAGGAATAATACCTGCAATATTATTAAAAATTGCACTTATTATTTTAGCAAGCATGAAAGCAAATAGTGGCGAATATTATACGTATCCTTTCACTATAGAATTTATTAAATAGCAATATGCTTTTAACTCTTAAATCTTAACTTATGAAGATAGAAAATACAAAAGCTCAAATGCGAAAAGGAGTTTTAGAATACTGTATACTTTCCATTTTACAACATGGAGATGCCTACACATCTGAGATCTTATCGCATTTAAAAGACGCAAAATTATTAGTTGTAGAGGGTACAGTTTATCCTTTACTAACTCGATTAAAAAACGCTGGTTTACTCAGCTATCGCTGGGAAGAATCAACTTCTGGACCACCACGAAAATATTATGCCTTAACTGAAACTGGGAAATTATTTTTAAAAGAATTAAATGGCACTTGGAGTGACCTTGTAGAAGCAGTAAATATAGTAACTACCAAAAAATCAACAAAAAATGAATAAGACAATAAATATTAATTTAGGAGGCATTTTCTTTCACATTGATGAAATAGCTTATCAAAAGCTAAAACTTTATTTAGATGCCATTAGACGATCTTTAAGTGATGATCCACAAGGTAGAGATGAAATATTAAATGATATAGAGCATCGAATTGGTGAATTACTTTCTGAAAGAGTAAAAGACGAACGTCAAGTTGTTAACGAAAATGACATTGATGAAATCACTAAAATTATGGGAAAACCTGAAGATTATTTAGTGGATGAAGAAATATTTGAAGACGAACCGTCGTACAGACCTAAAAGTTCTTCCAAAAAATTATTTAGAGATGGTGAAGATAAGTTTTTAGGTGGTGTTTCCTCTGGTTTAGCACATTATTTAGGAATCGATTCTTTATGGGTTCGATTAATCTGGATAGTATTAGTTGTTGCAGGATTTGGAACGGGAATTCCAATTTATATTTTACTTTGGATATTAATTCCTGAAGCAACAACAACAGCCGAAAAATTACAAATGAAAGGTGAGCCAGTAAACATTAGTAATATTGAAAAAAAAATTAGAGAAGAATTTCAAGATGTTTCATCACGTGTAAAGGATGGAGTAAATGATGTCACCAATAAAGTTAAAAATACTGAATTTCAGAGTAAAGCAAAATCAGGCTTACAAGATGTCATTGAAACTTTAACTAAAATTTTTCTCGCAATATTTAATGTCTTTGGAAAATTTATTGGAGCGTTGCTAATTTTAGTTGCTTCCCTTACTTTAATAGGACTCATTATTGGAGCCTTTTCTTGGGGTGGAATTGAAATATTAGGGTTTGGTGAGGAATTCGTATCATACCCTCCATTCGTATTCGATTCAATAATGCCAAGTTGGTTAATTATTATATTTGGATTTATTGCAATTGGAATTCCGTTTGTTGTATTGTTTATGTTAGGTTTAAAAATAATATCAAGCAATGTTAAGTCTTTCAGCACAACTACAAAATTATCATTACTTGGTATTTGGATAATTTCACTACTAGGATTAGGTTTGGCAATAGCAGACTTTACAACTAGAACTGCATATGATGGTGTACACAACCAAACTAAAGAATTACCATTAATTGTAAGTGATACGCTTAAAGTAAAAATGATTGGTAATGACAATTTATCAACTTACAAAGAATTAAGAAGACGTTATAACTCTGAAACAGTGATTGACAATGATATTCAAAAATTATATTCAACAAGAATAAATGTAGATGTAAAACCTACAGATAATAAAATTGGATATGTTAAAATAAGAAAAGAGTCAGAAGGAAAAAGCCGTTTAAGTGCTAACAATGATGCAGAATCCATTGAATATCAATTTAACTTAAATGATAAACATTTAGAACTAAATGGCTATTTCTTATCTGATTTTAAACATAAATTTAAAGATCAATTAATTGATGTAACTATTTATTTACCTGTTAATTCATTAATTTATTTAGACAATTCTACTCGTACGTTCTTAGATGATGTGGATAATATTCAAGAAATTCGCGATAGAGATATGCCAAAGCACTATTATAAAATGACCGAGAATGGGCTGGAATGTTTAGATTGTGATCCAGATATTTTTGGAGATTCATTTAAAAGAAATAATGAACATTTTAACTTAAACATTGATAGAAATGGTTTAGAGATTAAAGTAAAAGATAACGACGGAGGAGATGCTGAAATTAAATTAGACGAAAACGGCTTAATCATTAAATAGTTACAATTCAAACATTAAATTCAACAACTTGGCCATAATATATTTTAACTAACCAAGAATAAAAATATATTTGAACAAACAAAAATATTATATTATGAAAACTTTGACAAAGATAACGGCAATACTAGTGCTGCTTATTACAACATCTTCTTGCTTTATGGAAGGTATTACAGGAATTAAAGGCAATGGCAATGTAGTTTCAGAAGATAGGGAAATTAGTTCAGATTTTGATGCCATTAAAGTACAACAAGGAATTAGTTTATATCTAACCCAAGGAAATTCAACAGCGTTAAATGTAGAAGCTGATGAAAATATCTTAGAATTATTAATTACTGAAGTTACAAATGGAGAATTAAAAGTATACTTTGAAAAAAATGTATACCGTGCAAAAGAGCGCAATGTTTATTTAACTACAAAAGAAATTTCTAAAATAAGTACCTCTAGCGGGGCTTCAGTAAAATCTGAAAATACCTTACAAACTTCTAAGCTAGAACTTGATTCAAGTAGCGGAAGCTCAATTAAAATTTATGTAAACGCTACAGATATAACCAGTGAATGTTCAAGTGGGGCAGACATTGATATTTATGGAAAAGTAGAAACATTTTCAGCTAAAGCTAGTAGCGGAAGTACAATTGACGCTGACGAACTAGAAGCAATAGATGTACTTGCAAAAGCTAGTAGTGGAGCAAATATAGATGTACAAGTAAAAGGTAATTTAACGGCTAAAGCTAGTAGCGGTGGAGATATTGATTATGAAGGTGGACCTACGAGTGTAAACAAAGACACCTCATCAGGAGGTAGTGTATCAGGAAGCTAATTCCAATTTATATATTTAAATTGTTAAGCCAGTTCAACTCGTGTGAACTGGCTTTTTTTTATAGAATATATATTCATAATAATATCACAATTTTATCAAAAGTATGACAATAGTCAACTAGTTTGAAAACAAGTTGCTTACTTTTACGTTTGATAAAACATAAAAACTAAATTAAAACATAACTAATATGCGTAAAAAAAACAATCCTCATTCATTTCATATTCCTGTGATGGGGCTTGCTTTTACAATAGATAGTCCAATTAAAGTTGCAAAATATGGTATTTCATCAGTTGTTTCCATTGTAGATGATGTGTTAATTGAAAAGATGAATGAATATTATTCTTCAAAATTTGAAATTCCTTTTAAAGCAATTTCAACGAAAGTTGAAGATTATAGGGCGAAGAGAATTACTTCGTATCTAAATACGGTTGATACTATTGTAAAACATAAATTTGAAACACTCAAAAAGAGTTTCGAAGAAAAAAGTAGTGAGTTTGAGAAATATATGGATATGCTACCTGATTTTTCCGAAGTAAAACAAAACTTCCTAGAAACTATTCAAAATAATCATTTAAAAAAAGTCATCTCTAACTGGATACAAAACAATTTGATGCCAGGTGCTATTGACGTAAATATTATGACTAAGCTTGATAAGCCTAATTATAGTAAAAATGAATTATTACCTTCAGAATTTAATGATGCCCATGCGGCATTGAGAGGTTTTGCCAATAGCAATTTAGAATCATCTGTTGTGCTTTCTGCTGGTATGAATCCTAGATTATATAGCTATTTTGAGAAATTTAATGATTTCTATCCAGATGAAAATGGTTTTCAAAAAAAGAAAATTATTTTGAAAGTTAGCGATTATAGATCAGCCTTAATTCAAGGTAAATTTTTAGCTAAAAAAGGATTATGGGTTTCTGAGTATAGAATAGAATCTGGTTTAAATTGTGGTGGTCATGCGTTTGCTTCTGATGGTTACTTAATGGGACCTATTTTAGAGGAATTTAAAAATCATAAAAACGATTTAATTTCTGATGTCCACAATATATTGATTGCTGCTTTAAACCATAAAGGGAAAAGCATACCTAATGTTCCTTTAGAATTAAAAATTACCGCTCAAGGTGGTGTTGGAACTTCAGAAGAACACGAATTTTTATTAGATAATTATAATATCGATTCTGTAGGATGGGGAACTCCTTTTTTATTAGTTCCTGAAGCTTCAACAGTTGATAAACAAACAATTGATACTTTAAAAGTAGCAAAAGAAAAGGATTTATTTTTAAGTAATATTTCTCCTTTAGGCGTTCCTTTTAATAGTTTAAGAGGAAACACAAACGAAATTCTTAAAAATGAAAGAATAACAAATAATAAAGCTGGAAGTTCATGTCCTAAGAAATTTTTAGCATCTAATAAAGATTTTTCAGAAAAAGTAATTTGTACCGCGTCAAAAAAGTTTCAAACTATGAAGCTAAATGAATTAAATGATGAGTGCTTAACTTCTGACGAATATTCTAAGAAATCAAGTCAAATTACTGATAAAGCTTGTTTATGTGAGGGTTTGTCAAATGCTGCCTTAATTAATTATAATTTAGATCAAAAAGGAGAAGACCAAGGAGTTGCTATTTGTCCCGGCCCAAATATGGCATATTTTTCAAAAGAACTTTCTTTAAAAGAAATGATAGACCATATTTATGGTAAAGCAAATGTAATTGCAACAAATAATCGACCACATATGTTTATCAAAGAATTATCTATGTATGTTGATTATTTTTCTAGTAAAGTAGATGAATTAAAAGATTCAATCACTAGTAAAAACGAAAAATATTTAACAACATTTCAAAGTAATTTAAATGATGGTATTGAATATTACCACGATTTATTTTCCAATTTTGAAGTAAACAAAGAGAATTTATTAAACGATTTGCAGCATTTAAAAAACAAATTATTTAATGTTCAGATACCAATTTTAGTTAAAATATAGTTCTAAAAAAAGCCTTTCAAATGGAAGGCTTTTTTTATTTAATTTCTCACAACTTATTCACCACAATGAAAATTTGCAAGTGTTTTATTTTCAAGTATTTTTAAAGTACTATCTCTAACTTCTGCCATTAAAATACTCAAACTACATTCTTCCTCATTTACACAATCATCACATTTTTCATAATAATTTAAGCTTACACACGGTAACATTGCAATTGGTCCCTCTAAGACTCTCATAATAGTTGAAATCTTAATCTCTTTTGGATTTTGAAGTAAGAAATAACCACCTCCTTTTCCTTTTTTTGAAGAAAGTATTCCGCTTTTTTTTAACGTTAATAAAATACTTTCTAAATATTTTTGAGATATATTTTCGGATTCAGAAATCTCAGAAATCAAAACCGGTTCATTTTTCTTCTTCTTTGCTAAATAGCTTAGTGCTTTAAGTCCATATTTTGTTTTTTTAGAAAGCATTCTTAAAATTAAGCTAGTTGTTTGTTCTTAGGTAAAAATACATCAGCCATCATACAACGTGCACTTCCACCACCACACGCTTCAATTGTATCTAAAGAACTATTTACTAAAGTACCGTGTTTTTTAAGTTGGTTTATTTGTTGCTTTGTTAAACTTTCATATGCTGATTTTGACATTACAATATAACGCTCATTGTTTTTCCCAATTACTTGTAGCATATTTCCGGCAAAATTATTTACTTGATCTTCAGATATAATAAATACTTCTTTACGATCTTCCTTTAAATGTTTTAACACATTTTTACGATCTTTTTTATCGTCTATACTATCTAAACATATTACAGCAAAATTTTCACCTAGACACATCATCACATTGGTATGATATATTGGTAGTCGTTTACCATTCACTGTTTGGTATGATATAAATGGAACAGGAGTATATTCAAAATCTTCACAAAATTCAATAAATAAATCTTCATCAGCTCTTGGAGATAGTGAGCAATACGCTTTTCTGTTGACTCTATCTAAAAGCAAACTTCCGGTACCTTCTAAAAATATCTCTTCGGCTTCAGCAGAGGTATAGTCAATCATGTTTTCAATAACAAACCCTAAGCTTTCTAACGTTTGAAAAATATCATCTCTTCTTTCTAAACGTCTATTTTCCGCAAACATAGGATATATAGCTACATCACCATTTTGATGAAATGACATCCAATTATTTGGGAAAATCGAATCTGGTGTATCAAATTCTTTTGTATCGTCAATTACTATAACCTCAACCCCAATTTCTCGTAATTTACTAGCATGATTATCAAACTCTTGTAAAGCCTTAAATTGAATTGTTTCAGGAGTTAAACCATCTAATACTTTTTGATAATAATTATTTACTGCAGTTTGTTCATTTGTACGAAATGAAACTGGTCGAACCATTAATATGGTATTTGTAATTTGTCTCATAATTTAATCTCTTATTAATGGCATTGTTGAACATCTTAGTAAACCCTCTTGCTTTGCAATTTCAGCATATGGAATTTCTTCAACAATAAATCCATGAGCTCTCAACCAGTTATTTAATCTGGTAAAATTTTGTTCAGATACGACAACTTCATCTGAAATTGAAAATACGTTTGAAAACATTTGATACATTTCATCTTTTGAAATATGAAATAAATTATCTGCTCCAAATAAATCTACCAAATAATTATAATCATTCACATCTCTAAAACCTTCCTTATGTATAATTGCTTTGCTTTTTCCAACTGGCTGAAAACAGCAATCCAAATGTAATGCATTTTCTCTAGCATTTGTATTTGATTTCACCAAATCAAATTCTTTAACAATTTTATTCGGAAATATTTTTTTTATAAAATTAACTGCCTTCATATTTGTGCGGGCCGTAATGTAATTTTTATAATCACCGCCTTTGTAGGTCCCAATAAATATATGATTATTCCACAACATAACATCTCCGCCTTCGAAATGAATATCATCTGTGGTTTCAATTATTTTAGCAGGTTCAATTTGATTTAATACGTGCTGAATGGCTTCAATTTCTTTTTCTCTATCAGGTAAAATATTTGATTTAATCAATGTATCTCCAATAACAAAAGCAATATCCCTTGAAAATATTTGATTGTAATCTTCAATAATATCCGGCCTATAAACCTTTACGTTGTATTTTTCAAAAACTTTATTAAAAGCTTGCATTTCAAAAACCATATCTTTTTCTAAAGGATAGGTTCCTGCTTTTATATGTTCTTTTGATTTAGGATCATAAGCATCTTCTAATTTTGGAGTTGGTCCATTATTTTTTGCAATTCCCAAAACCACAGCCCTTAAGCGAGAAGTTTCATCTTGAACATTTAGTTTCATCATATACTATTTATTTAAGCGTAAAAATAAAAAAACCTCATAGATTAATATGAGGTTTTAAATATAATTTAAAAATATTTACCTTTTTTCAAATGGAAGAAAAGAACGTAGTGTTTCTCCAGTATACAATTGTCTTGGTCTTCCAATTGGTTCACCATTTTCACGCATTTCTTTCCATTGAGCAATCCAGCCTGGTAATCTTCCAATTGCAAACATTACTGTAAACATTGAAACTGGAATTCCCAAAGCTCTATAAATAATTCCTGAATAGAAATCTACATTTGGATATAATTTACGTTCTGCAAAATATTCGTCTTTTAAAGCTACTTCTTCTAAATGCTTTGCTATATCTAAAATAGGATCATTTAAATTTAAATCTTCAAACAACTCATCAGCAGCATTTTTAATAATTCGTGCCCTTGGGTCAAAGTTTTTATACACTCTGTGCCCAAATCCCATTAAACGGAAAGGGTCATTCTTATCTTTCGCTTTTGCAATATACTTATCAACATCACCTCCATCCTTTTGAATGGCTTCTAACATTTCTATTACTGCTTGATTTGCTCCACCGTGAAGTGGTCCCCAAAGCGCTGAAACTCCAGCAGAAAGTGAAGCAAACAACCCAGCTCCTGATGAACCAACGATTCTCACCGTTGAAGTTGAACAGTTTTGTTCGTGATCTTCGTGCAAGATTAATAATTCATCTAACGCTTTTACTGCTATTGGATTTATTTTATATTCCTCAGTTGGAATTTTAAACATTAACTGCATTAGGTTTTCAATATAGCCCAAAGAATTATCAGCATAATTAAGTGGCAAACCATGATTTCTTCTATGAGCCCAAGTTGCTAATACAGGAAATTTTCCTAATATTTTCACAATAGCATTGTACATGTCTTCCTTAGAATTTACGTCTACTACACCAGGATTAAAAGATGTTAATGCACTTGTAAAAGAAGACAGCATACCCATTGGATGTGCTGATTTTGGAAAACCAACAACTATATCTTTCATCTCTTCATTAACTAAAGAATGAGATTTAATATCATCTTCAAATTTCTTTAATTCTGTTTTTGTTGGTAATTCTCCAAAAATTACTAAAAACGCAACCTCTAAAAAACTTGCCTTTTTGGTTAAATCTTCAATTGCATATCCGCGATGTCTTAAAATTCCTTTCTCACCATCTAAAAAAGTGATTTTACTTTCACAAGATCCGGTATTTTTAAAACCAGAATCTAGTGTTATGACACCATTAGTTGCTCCTCTTAACTTACTAATATCAATGGCCACTTCATTTTCGGTTCCCTTAAAAACTGGAAATTCAAACTTTTTACCTTCTATTTCTAAAATCGCTTTATCTGACATTTTATTTAAATATTTTTATATAATTAAACTATTATTTTTGCGTAACGAATTTAATGAATTTTTAGCTATTTAAAAATAAATATTATTAATGATTTGTTAATTATTCGTTTAAATATTATAAAAAAAGTCGAGATTTCTCTCGACTTTTAAAAACAACATCAGATGTTATATAAAATATTAAATATTTATTATTTTGTTTCAACTAATTCCTTTTTAATTCCTACCATTTTTTCAAGCATATCTGTGGTAACAGATTTTGGCCGTTCTAAAGAATAACCTAATGCTCTATCCCAGATTATATTTGAAAGTACACCAAATGCCCGTCCTATTGAGAATAGAACTGTATAAAAATCATACTCTCGCACACCATAATGCCATTGAACGACTCCAGATTGTGCATCTACGTTAGGCCAAGGGTTTTTAGCTTTTCCTTGTTCTACTAAAATATCAGGCACAACTTTATATAAAGCATCTACATATTTAAATATTTTATCATCTGGTAAATGTTTTAAACAAAACTCACGCTGTACAGTATAACGAGGATCTGTTTTTCTTAAAACTGCATGACCGTATCCAGGAATTACTTGTCCACTATTTAAAGTATCCCAAACATATTTTTTCATTTCTTCTTCAGTTGGTTCTTCTCCTCCCATTTGCTCTATTAATCCTTGTAACCAACGCAATACTTCTTGATTTGCTAAACCATGTAATGGCCCAGCTAAGCCATTAATCATAGCAGAAGTTGCATAATATACATCGGACAATGAACTAGCCACTAAATGTCCTGTGTGAGCACTTACATTTCCACTTTCGTGATCTGCATGAATAATAAAATACATACGAGATACATCATCATACGGTTTATCTTTCCCCATCATATAAGCAAAATTTGCACCTAAATCTAGTGTTGGATCTGGATATCTATGTCCTTTTTCGGGACTATATAATTTGTTATAAATATAAGCACCAATTAAAGGCATTTTAGCTAGTAAATTTGTTGAGTCTTCATAAGTTGAATCCCAGTAATCCATTTTACTCATTCCCTTTTTATATTTTATATTGAAATGAGATTCTCTTTCTAAACTCATAACCGCAGCAGAAAGAATTGCCATTGGATGACTATTGCTTGGAAATGCATCAATAACATCCCATACGTAGCGAGGTATCATTCGGCGATTATTAAAATCAACCATTAAATCTTCAACTTCAGTTTGAGTTGGAATTTCACCCGTTAACAAAAGATGATATAATCCTTCAACATAAGGCATTTCTGCTCCTTCTGGCTTTGGAAGTTTTTCTAACACTTCAGGAAGCGTAAAACCTCTATAACGAATTCCTTCAAACGGATCTAGATAAGAAATATCAGTTACTAAACTTTTAATACCTCTCATACCTCCAATGGCCTGTGCTACAGTAACTTTATCTATAACATCATCTCCGTGCTCTTTTAATAATTTAGTAGTTCTTAATCTGTGTGATTGAATTTTTTCGTGCAATTTATGTTTCAAAGTGTTCATAATGTTTAACCTTTTAATAATTATTCCCATAAATTTACAACTGAAACCCATATTAAAACCTGATATTTATCACGTTAACATTTAGATGTAACAATTATTACCTTGAAAAACAAGCACTTATAAACATCAATTTTAATAGAATAGTAACTTGAATATATTTAAAAAATAAAAACCAGTGAAGTCTATTTCACTGGTTTTTAAAATTTTATATGTATACTATCAATCGAATTGATTGACTTTTTAGAGCTATCTAAAATTATATTTTAAAAGCATTGTCCTGAGGATAATATGCTACAGCTCCTAATTCTTCTTCAATTCTTAATAACTGATTATATTTTGCCATTCTATCTGAACGTGAAGCTGAACCTGTTTTTATTTGACCAGTATTCAACGCAACAGCTAAATCCGCAATAGTATTATCTTCTGTTTCTCCAGAACGGTGAGACATTACAGATGTGTAACCCGCATTATGAGCCATGTTAACAGCAGCAATAGTTTCTGTTAACGTACCAATTTGGTTTACTTTTATCAAAATTGAATTTGCAATTCCATTTTCAATACCTCTAGAAAGTCTTTCTACATTTGTAACAAATAAATCATCACCAACTAATTGAACTTTATCTCCAATTTGCTCTGTTAAATATTTCCAACCTTCCCAGTCATTTTCATCCATTCCATCTTCAATTGAAATAATTGGGTATTTTTCAGCTAATTCAGCTAAATAATCGGCTTGTTCTTCTGAGGTTCTTATTACACCTTTATCACCTTCGAATTTAGTATAATCATACTTTCCATCAACATAAAATTCTGCAGCAGCACAATCTAATGCTAGCTTAACTTCATCTCCAGGTTTATATCCAGCATTTTCAATCGCTTTTAATACAGTTTCAATTGCATCTTCAGTTCCATCAAACGTAGGTGCGAATCCTCCTTCATCTCCAACTGCAGTACTTAAGCCTCTATCGTGAATTAATTTTTTAAGATTATGAAATATTTCACTACCCATTTTAATTGCCTCAGTAAAGTTTTTAGCTTTTATAGGCATAATCATAAATTCTTGGAAGGCAATTGGTGCATCTGAATGAGAACCTCCATTTATAATATTCATCATTGGTACTGGAAGTGTATTTGCACTAACACCACCCACATAACGATATAATGGGATTTCTAATTCATTCGCAGCTGCTTTTGCTACCGCTAATGAAACTCCTAAAATTGCATTCGCTCCTAACTTAGATTTATTTTTTGTGCCATCTAAATCAATCATTACTTGATCAATTAGATTTTGTTCAAAAACTGAGATTCCTAGCAACTCTTCTGCAATAATTTCATTTACATTTTTTACTGCTGTTAGGACTCCTTTACCCATATAATCTTTACCTCCATCACGAAGTTCCATTGCTTCATGTTCTCCTGTTGAAGCTCCAGATGGAACAGCCGCTCTACCTAAAATTCCATTTTCAGTTACTACATCTACTTCTACGGTTGGATTTCCTCTTGAATCAAATATTTGTCGTGCATGAACACTTATAATCATACTCATTTTATTGTAATTTTATTGGTTATTTTTTATGTTTCAAAGTTACGCATTTCATACGTAATTATCTTTTTAATTTAATCCCTTATTGCGATAACGTTTTCGCTTTTTTTGCAGCGTGAAAAACGTTTGAAAAATTTAATGAAAATTAATACTATTTTTTTGATTCTTTAATATTCTCAATAAACTGATCGAATAAATAAGATGAATCATGCGGCCCTGGACTAGCTTCAGGGTGATATTGTACTGAAAAACAATTCTTATTTTTCATCTTCATTCCTGCAAGTGTTTCATCATTTAAATGGATATGAGTTACTTCAAAATCATTATGATTTTCAACTTCTTCTCTCTTCACAACAAACCCATGATTTTGCGATGTAACTTCACCCTTCCCTGTAATAATATTTTTAACAGGATGGTTAATTCCTCGATGACCATTATGCATTTTATAGGTAGAAATTCCGTTTGCTAAGGCAATGACTTGATGCCCTAAACATATCCCAAACAAAGGAATATCTCTTTTAATAATTTCTTTTGCTAATTCTTGAGCATCTTTTAAAGGTTCTGGATCTCCAGGTCCATTAGACAAAAAGAAACCATCTGGTTGAAAAGCATTCATTTCTTCAAAACTAGTATTGTATGGAAATACTTTAATATAACATCCTCTACTAGCTAAATTCTTTAATATATTCTTTTTGATACCTATGTCTAATGCCGAAATTTTATATGGTGCGTTAGCCTCTCCATAAAAATAAGATTCTTTAGTCGAAACTTTTGAGGCTAACTCTAACCCTTTCATATTTGGAATAGATTTTAGTTTCTCCTTTAAAACATTTAAATCTGTTTCAGTAGAAATTACCGCATTCATAGCTCCTTTATCTCTTATATAACGAACAACAGCTCTTGTATCTATATCAGAGATTGCTAAAACTTTTTCCTTTTCAAAATAATTTTCTAAAGATCCATCGGCGCCATATCTAGAATAATTAAAACTAAAATTCTTACAAACTAATCCTGCAATTTTAATTGAATCAGATTCTACTTCGTTGTCATTTACACCATAATTTCCAATATGAGCATTTGTTGCTAACATTAATTGACCAAAGTAAGAAGGGTCTGTAAATATTTCTTGATATCCAGTCATACCTGTATTATAACATATTTCACCAAAAGAAGTTCCGTCAATACCAATAGACTTTCCTTCAAATACAGTACCATCTGCTAATAATAATATTGCTTTTTTTCGCTGAGTATATTTCATTCGTTCGTCGTTTACTTTATTCGTTTTCAAATATAAAAAAAAGGATAAACTAAATTTAGCTTATCCTTTTAATGTTATTAACTAGTTTTCATTAGTTAGTTCGTTTCTTTGCTTTCTTCGGCAGATTCAACAGTGGTTTCCACTTTTTTTGATTTACCTCTACGCGTAGTTTTCTTTTTCTTAGCTCCGTTCGGATTATAAGTAGTATTATAATCAACTAGTTCAACCATTGCCATCGGTGCATTATCACCTTGACGATTTCCTAGTTTTATAATACGCACATATCCACCTGGTCTATCGGCCACTTTTACAGAAACTTCTTTGAATAATTCAGTAACTGCATATTTATTTCTTAAATAACTAAATACAACTCTACGATTATGAGTAGTATCATCTTTAGATTTAGTAATTAAAGGCTCAACAAATTGACGTAAAGCTTTAGCTTTAGCAACAGTTGTATTAATACGTTTGTGCTCAATCAAAGAACATGCCATATTAGCAAACATAGCTTTTCTATGCGCTGTTTGTCTTCCTAAGTGATTAAATTTCTTTCCGTGTCTCATCTCTTATCTTGTCTTAATTAAAACCAAAGTTTTAACTTAATCTTTATCTAATTTATATTTACCTAAATCCATACCAAAATTTAAACCTTTATTATGAACTAATTCATCTAATTCAGTTAAAGATTTTTTTCCGAAGTTACGGAACTTCATTAAGTCATTTTTGTTAAATGATACTAAGTCTCCTAATGTATCAACTTCTGCCGCTTTTAAACAATTTAGTGCTCGTACGGATAAGTCCATATCAACTAATTTTGTTTTTAACAATTGACGCATATGTAATGATTCTTCATCATATGTTTCTGTTTGAGCAATTTCATCGGCTTCCAAAGTAATACGCTCATCTGAAAATAACATAAAATGGTGTATTAATATTTTAGCTGCTTCAGTTAAAGCGTCTTTTGGTGCAATTGATCCATCTGTAGTAATATCAAAAACTAATTTTTCATAATCTGTTTTTTGTTCTACACGGAAGTTTTCTACACCATACTTTACATTAATAATTGGTGTGAAAATTGAATCTGTAAAAATAGTTCCTAGTGCAACACCAGTCTTTTTATTTTCATCAGCAGGTACAAAACCTCTTCCCTTTTCAATAGAAATCTCAAAATCAAGTTTAACAGATTTTTCCATATTACAAATTACTAAATCATGATTTAACACTTGAAATCCTGAAATAAATTTTTGTAAATCTCCAGCTGTTAATTGCTCTTGATTAGAAATTGAAATGCTTACAGTTTCTCTTTCTGAGTCATCAATTTGTTTTTTAAAACGTACTTGTTTTAAGTTTAAAATGATTTCAGTAACATCCTCTACAACACCTTTAATTGTAGAAAATTCATGTTCGATACCTTCTATACGAAG
>Ga0316202_10001711_pt1 | contig 16207 bp, 14 predicted proteins | sample 3monrhotite_MG_FD_204934 | JGI IMG/M metagenome (GOLD analysis project Ga0316202, IMG submission 204934) | Microbial mat bacterial communities from mineral coupon in-situ incubated in ocean water Damariscotta River, Maine, United States -... | ecosystem: Environmental > Aquatic > Marine >... | reverse complement strand
ACCCCTGTGAGCTCTCCCATCCAGTACGCAGCGGCGACAGCGTTTCGGGGCGGCATCGAGATCGAGCATTACCTCACACACGCACGGCGGATCCTCTCCGCTCTGGGGCTCTTTGTCGCCGATCGGTTGCGTGAGGCCGGCGTGCAGGTCCTCCCCCCGGAGGGGGGCTTCTACCTGATGCTCGACTTCTCCTCGCTCTCTGGTGGCCTCGCAGCGCGCGGGATCACCGGTGGCCAGATGCTCTGTGAGCTGCTGCTGGAAGAGAGGGGCGTCGCGCTGCTGCCGGGCGTCTGCTTTGAGCGCCCTCGCGAGGAGCTCACCGCGCGGCTGGCCTACGTGGATTTCGACGGCGCTCGCGCGCTGGCTGCCAGCGCCCTGCGCCCGCTGGAGCGCGATCTCTCGCCAGCGTTTCTGAAGCAGTACTGCCAACCAGTGGTGCGCGGTGTTGACATGCTGCTTGATTGGCTGGACGCTCTGCCGAAACCTGCTCCAACCGGAAGCAGGCAATAAGCTCAGATCGCACAGAGAGGTTCAGATGACAAAACCTCAACTCGACAGCGAGACTGAGCTTGGCTACCGAGCGCTTCGCTCCATTCGGAAGATCATTCACGATGTCTCCTCTCACTCCAGGCTCATGTCCAACAGGATCGGGCTGACAGTGCCGCAGCTGCTGTGCCTGCGGGCTATCCAGGAGAGCGGCGATGAGATCAACGTGGCCGGCGTCGCTGACAGGGTGTCGATCTCCCGGCCCACCGTCTCAGGGGTGGTGGATCGCCTCGCACAGGCAGAGCTCATCGAGCGCGTGCGCGGAAAACACGATCGGCGCCACGTCTACCTCTCGCTGACCCGCAAAGGGCACGCGAAGCTGGCTGTGGCACCAAAGCCTCTCCCGGCGCACTTCCTCGCGCGCCTCACGCGCTTCGACGATGCAGAGAAGGAGTGGATTCTCTCTGCTCTGGAGCAGCTCGCCGGGCTGAGGGATGAAGAGGGCAGCTCCCCAGACACCACCTGATCTGGGACCGTCTCCCCAACACCATGCGCCGGGGCGAGCTCCCGCGGTGAGCGATCGATGCCCAGCGCCGACAAGTCTCGGCGCACCCGTCATGCTCCGAACACCGGCACCGTGTGCTCACCGGCAACCTTGGCTGCCCGACAACATCCAGGCTTCGGCATCCTTGGGAGGGACGCTGGGACACATCATCCGGCGGATGATGTGCTGTGGCGACTGCTGGAGAGGCGCGGAAAACCGGTATCTTCTGCGAAGTGATGAGGGCCACGATAGAGCGCGAGTGAAACCTTCACCACCAACACGTGGCAGTGCGGGCGCCAACACCACAACCTCATGTCTTGAACAACCATGTGGTGTTTTCCCGTTCCAACCGAGCCACATGCCCCCTGTACGCATTCGTTACCTGACCATCGAGGTCGGGGATGTTGATATTCATCTCTGCATTCTTCGCAACAACCAGCAGTACGAAGATGACGGCGGCCTCACCGAGGCGCTGGGGATCAGCACGGCGACCTGGCCGCTGTTTGGTCAGCTCTGGGACAGCAGCGTTGTCCTGGCCCACCTGATGCTTCGCCACGACATCCAGGGCATGCGCATCCTGGAGGTGGGGTGTGGGATGGCCCTGTCCAGCCACGTCCTCGAGCATCGGGTCGCGGACATCACAGCCACGGACCACCACCCCTCGGTCGCGCCCTTCCTACAGCGAAACACAGCGCTCAACGACGGCCGCCCCATCCCATTCGTTCGCGCAGGGTGGGACGATGATGGAGAAGACGAGCTCGGGCGCTTTGATCTGATCATCGGCAGCGATCTGCTCTACGAGCGGGGGCACGCGGAGATGCTGTCGCGCTTCATCGACCAGCACGCCAACGTGAGCTGCAAGGTCATCTTGATCGATCCAGGCCGCGGGTACCGCGCCCGCTTCAGCCGGAACATGGTCCAGCGGGGGTACACCCACTCCCAGTGCGCTGCGAGCACCGAAGGAATCGACACCGCTGGGTTTCGGGCCACCGTGCTGACGTACACCCGCTAAACCTCGTCGAGAGATCGCCAGAGCCGGTGTTCTTGAAAAGTTCCTCTACGAGATCCTCTGGCCGGCTGCGCGTGCCTGTCTGCACAACCCCTTCTTCACGCTCGAACGTACGTCCCAGATCAATCAAACTTGATGTAGAGGTCACCCATCCGGTACAGCGTGCCGGGGATGAAGCCGTCGCCGAGGTCTTCGGGTGTCAGCAGCTCCCACTTTCGGGTCCGGCGGTCGCGCTGTTCGATGCCGGCGGCCTTCTTGAAGATGGACGTCTGGTTCTTGCTCGCCTCGACGATGAGGGCGGCCTGCTTGGGCTTCTTGACCATGTCTCCGGCACCGTTGATGCAGAGTCGGGCGTTGCGGTAGAACCCACGCTTGCCGCCGGGGCACTCCTCCAGATTCTGGGGTGTCGCGCGGCGCAAGCCCTTCTCGGAGCCGGCCAGCGTGACCGTGGCGTTGGGGTCGAAGCGGTACGGGCGCACCCAGCCATAGATGAACCAGCCCATGAAGGCCGTGAACAGCGCGAGGCTGATCGGAAGCCAGTAGCAGCGCAAGAAGCCGGGGTTGTCGACGGTGAAGGTGACCGGCTCGCTGTCTGCGGTCCGCGGCGGCTTGCCGTTGGGGCCGGCGGCGGTGACCGTCACCTCGCCGGTGGGGCCGCAGCACCAGCGGCGCGTCTCGGCGCAGACCGTCAGCTCCTCCGGTCCGCTGCGCTCGCAGGTGAAGCCCACCGACATCGGTCCGCCGTCGACGGTGCAGTTCAGCTCGACGCTGTCGATGCTCTTGGAGCCTGCCAGCGACAGGGTGCCGCACAGCTTCGAGGTCTTCCACAGGCTCGGGACCGGCGCGAGGTCCAGCGGCCCGGTGAGCATGACCGAGTACGGCGGCGGCGTGATCGTGAGCGGCTGGGTCGCCGACTTCTGCATCCAGTCGTTTTCGAAGACCACCTCGGCGATGGCCTGGCGGCTGGCATCGCTGTCGTCGGCGGGGGTCCAGGTGCCGGTGAACATGCCGCCGCCGGCGTGGGTGAGGCTGACGGTCTCGTCGCCAATTTTTGCGGTGACCCGGAAGTTATCGCCAGAGAAGAACTCGGCGTCGTCGAAGGTGTCGCCGCGGAAGATGAGCCGCGCCTTGACCGGCACCTCGGTGCCTGCGGCGACCGTGGCGGGCACGTCGAGCCCGGCCGAGAGGTCGTATCGCAGGATGATGCCGTACTTTACCTCTGGCGCGCCGCTGCCGATGGACAGCGACCACTCGGTCTTGCGGTCGGGGTCGTTGGTGGCACGGAAGACCTGGTAGTGGCGCCGTGGGTCCGCGCATACCTCTGGAGGCACGTGCGACGCGACGTCCTGGGTGCAGCCGTTGTCGCCGGTGCCGAGCGGCTGGATCGTGCCGGCGGGGCTCTCCAGGCTCGCCGAGAAGGCCGGGCCGGGCTGCTGAGAGACGGTGACCGCGAGCACCTCGGAGACGTAGCGGCCGACGGTGACCTTCTGGCGCCCGCCGCCCGAGAGGGTGCCCGTCTCTGGCCGGGAGCCGATCGCGCGGGCGAAGCCAACGGTGAAGGCGTCGACGACCGCGCCGGCGTCCGAGACGGCGCTGACGTCATCGGGGCTGCGGCTGATCGCGCCGAGCAGCGCGGTGCCGACCTCGCGGACGTCGGGGTGGTTGAAGACGCCGATCGGCAGGACCGTCACGTCGGGGTGAGCTGCGGGGCTGAAGATGGCCCGCAGGTCCGCGGGCGTGCGGATGTTGTCCTCGGGAGACGGCACGCCGTCGGTGAGGAACAGCAGCAGCTTGTCCGAGCGCTGCGACTCTCGGAGGATCTGCTCGGCGCGGGTCAGGGGGCTGCGGAAGAAGGTGCCGCCGGTGTACGGCCAGCCGCGCAGCGCCGCGCCGCTGTCGGCGACCGCCGGCGGGCTGGTGGCGGTCTCGCCGAAGCCGAGCACCGTGACCTCGTCGTCGCCCGCCAGGCCCAGGTCCGCGACGATCTGGGCGCCGAGGACCGCGAGGCGCTCCGGGTCGTTGGCCGGCACGCGCGCGTTGTTGAAGCCCGACTCGGCCGCCATCGAGCAGCTGTTGTCGAGGATGACCACGATCTCGCTGCCGGGCACCTCGGCCTGGGCCGCCGCCAGCAACCACCACAATGCCTGCATCCGCGTCTTCCTCTGTTCAGGGCTGCTGCGCGCTGACTTCCAGCACTGTGCCCAGCATCATCTCTAAGCCCCGGCGCATGTTTACGATCGAGATCCGCTCGTTGTTTCCGTGGAAACCTTCCATGTCCTCGGCGGTCATGACCCACGGCATGAAGCCGTAGGCGCGCACGCCCAGCGGGCGCATGTAGATCGAGTCGGTGAACCCGACCGAGACGACCGGGCCGGGCACGAAGCCGTGGCCGCGGACCTGCCGGGCGATGGCCTCGTAGACCGGGTCGCCCTGCCAGGGGCTGGTGTTGCCCTGCATCGACGAGATGACCTCCAGCTCGATGTCGGGGCCGACGATCTCCTGGATGTAGGCGAGGTGGTCCTCGGGGCGGGTGTCCGGCAGCGTGCGGCAGTCGAGCAGCGCGAAGACCTCCGAGGGCACCACGTTGGGCTCGTTGTAGCCACTGAGCCCGGTGAGGTGGACCGTGTCGATGATGCCCGCCCGCGTCAGGGGGTTGGACATGAGCGTGGGCTTGACCAGCCGCTTGACCAGCCCCGGCCGCTGCATGACGAAGCCAGCCGCGCCGCCCTTGTCTTCACCGACCGCCGCGAGAAGCTCGTAGAGCGAGTCGTGGATGTGCACGTCGATCTTGCGCGCCTCCAGCGCGCGGGCAGCCGCGATGAGCTTGCCGGGGGCCTCGTCTGGCTGGGGCGTCGAGCCGTGCCCCGGCTCGCCGCGGGCGATCATCTTGATCCACAGCGCGCCCTTCTCGCCCACCGAGATGGGGAAGACGGTCTGTCCCTCGAAGAGCATGTCCTCAAGGCCGATGCCGCCCTCGTTGATAAGGTGCGAGCAGCCCAGCTCGTTCCACATCTTGACGACATGGAGCGCGCCGGCGTTGTCGATCTCTTCGTCGGCGACGGCGAGCAGGATGACGTCCCGGCGCAGCGTGACGTCGAGGCGCTTGAGCCAGACCATCGAGAGCAGCTCGACGACGCCCATTCCCTTCATGTCCAGGGCGCCGCGGCCCCAGATGTAGCCGTCGCGGATCTCGCCAGAGAGGGGGTCGGTGAGCCAGTTCTCGGCGTCTGCGGTGACAACATCGATGTGGGACATCAGGCACAGCGGCGCCTCCTGGTCGCTGGCGCTGTCGAGCCGCGCGATGAGGCTGCCGCGGCCGGGGACCGGCTCCACGATCTCGTAGGGGATGCCTTCCTTCTCCAGCAGCGCGCCGAGGTACTCGGCGCCGAGGGTCTCGTTGCCGGGCGGGTTGGTCGTGTCGACCTGGATGTAGGCGGACAGGACCTCGGCGGCCTCGCGGCCGGCGGTGTCCCAGTCGACCTGGTCGAGCCAGGGCCGCGCGGAAACAGGTGCCTCGGGCACCGGGGGCACCTTGAGGGCGCAGGAGGACAGCAGGATCACACTCAGAGCGGACATGCCGCAGAGGGTACTACTTCTCGTCGCCGGGTTCGACCCAGGTCCAGGTGATGGTCGCCGGACGGCGCTCCGAGAGGCCGTTGGCGAAGTTTGCCACCAGCAGGCACTCCGCGCTCACGACCGGCGGTTCGGCCTTGACGGTCACCAGCATCGCCTCGCCCACCGGCAGGACCGGCGAGATCACGGTGACCTTCTCCTCGGCGTCCCCGGCGGTGCACTCGGTGTAGTAGACCACCTCGGCCTCGGGCTCGACGCGCAGCGTGAAGACCGGCTGCTCGCCGCGCTTGACCTCGCCGGGCTGCTCGATCTGGATGACCCCTGACACCGCCGGGATCCCAATCGCCAGCGCCATCTTCGTCAGCCACAGGACCATCGTGCACCTCCCTCTCCAAGCGTAACCCCCCGCTCCGCCCGCTCCCTCCCTCACACGGAGTCGCGCTGAGCCCAGGTCCGGTCAGCCAGGATGAGCCCGAAGCTCTCCTCGCCGCCGGGGTCGGTCGCGCCGACCACATCGGGGAGCAGGCCCGCTCCTTCGCCGGCGCGAGACACCCAGACCTGCCCGTCGATGCCCGTGAGCGTGGCGCGCCCGCCCTCGGGCGGCACGAGGATGTGGGCGACGTCCGCGTGGAGCAGGATTGTGAAGTCCTCGCGGGGGCTGTTGCCGCCAGCCGGGCCTTGATCCCAGGCCCGCTCGGGTGGGGCGCAGGTCTCCCAGACGACCTCTCCACCCATCGCGGTCACCAGGTTGTCCCCGCCCCAGGCGAGCAGGATGTCCGGCTCCTCGTCGTGGCGGCGGGTGTCCCAGCTCTCAAGCCGCGCGCCGGTCTTGGTCGAGACCACCACCGCCCCGTACATCCGGTCGCCGTAGCTGCCAAAATCGCTCCACGGCTGGCTGGTCAGGTACGTGTAGCCGAAGCTCTCTCCGTCCGCGGCGCACCGGACCCCGGTGATGTCGCACAGCCACTCCGGGGTGGGCACGTCGAGCACCTCGTTGTCGCAGCGGGCCTCGATGGCGTCTCCCGACGCGGTCACGACCAGCCGCCCGTCCGCCGACACGGCCACGAGGTCGTCTGCTCCTGGCGCGGGCACCCGGCGCCGGGTCAAGCGACCGTTGGGGGAAAAGACCAGCACCACGCCGCTGTCGAGGAGCACGCTGGCGCCGTGGCCGGTGCCGACCGCCCGCGCCTGCTTCGGCAGCCGGATCTGCGCGGCGGGGGCGCCGGGGACCGGGTAGAACAGCAGGTCGCGGCCGTCGAGGTAAGCCGGCATCTATGGCGTGATGCGCTGTGTGGGCGCGCTGTCGTGGAAGAGGTCGGACATCTCATGTACCGGCTTGTTGCGGAGCGCTGCGGTGTGTGGGGTGCGCAGAACGGGACGCTCCAGCGATGCCCTGCGCCCGCTCCACAACGATACTCTGAGACGGTGTCCTGGCCACGGTGGCTCCAGGCCGGGAGGCTCTTGGCAGAGGAATCGAGCACACCGCCGAGCAGGAAGTGCGCTCGCGCTCCGTCGCTGCGGAGCGGGTGTCGTACCATGGCCCCGCAGGGGTGTTTCGGTGGCGCATCGGGGGAAGCTGTATGAGATGGTGTGGTGGTTTGTCGGCCACTACCTGCGCTGGTATTACCGAGAACTGACGGTCCTCGGCCTGGAGAACCTGCCCCCCAGGGGGGGAGGGGTGTTGGTCTCGTGGCACCCCAACGGCCTGATGGATCCGGGTCTCATCTTCGTCAGTTTTCCCCGATCGGTCGTCTTTGGCGCGCGGGACGGTCTGTTTCGGGTGCCGCTGCTGGGCCCGCTGATGACCCGGATGGGTGCAGTGCCGCTGTACCGGAGCATCGACACAAGCAACACTGACCCCACTGCGCGACGCGCACGGAACGCAGAGAGCCTCCGGGGGCTTGCTGCGGCCGTGGTCGGCGACCGCTTCGCCAACTTCTTTCCCGAGGGAGACAGCCACGACGAAGCGGCTCCCCAACCGCTCAAGAGCGGGACCGCGCGCTTCTTGCGGCAGGTCTGGGGGCAGCTCCCGGACGAGGGCGTTCCTCCGGTGCTGGTTCCGGTTGAGGTCCACTACAGCCGCAAGCACGCCTGGCTGTCTCGTGCCTTGATCGCGTACCACCCGCCGATTCCGCTCCCTCGTCCGCCGCGTGGCGGCGACGAGCAGGCCAACCGAGCCTGGGATGCACAGGCGACCAGCCAGATCGCAGAGCGGCTTGATGTGCTGGCCTGCGGCACCGCAGACTGGGAGACGACGGCCCTCCTGCACCACATCCGCCGTCTGTCTCGGGCAGAGCAGTCGCTGCGCTCCGGGGGCGTGCCCACGCGCGGTGACATGGGCGAGCGCGCGAGCGGGCTCGCGTGGGCCTGGGCCAGGCACCGGGCGCTCGTGCGCGATGCACCACAGTCCCTCGGTGGCCTGCGTGAGCAGGTCACCTGCTACGTCGAGGGCCTGGAGCGGGTGGGGCTCCGCGATCACGAGCTTGAGCCGGTCCCGGTTTCCCGACGCGGCCTCGCTGTGCTCGCGGCGGCGTTTTTCCTGGCGCCTGTCTGGTCGCTGGCGCTCCTCGTGCACGCTCTCCCGCTGGCGCTGCTGTGGAGCGCTTCTCGGTGGCACGCGCGGCGCCAGAAGGACATTGCCTCGATCCGGGTCACGTTGGGATTTGTGCTCCTGCCGGTGAGCTGGGTGGCTGCCGCTGTCGCGGGGGCCGTCCTGTGGGGCTCGGCTGCCGCTGGCGTGGGAACCGGTCTGCTGGTGGTTGTGGGGTTCGCGCTCTGGATGCGGCTGGTGGTTCCGGTGGGGGCCGTGGCTCGCGCAGTGAGGGCTGGCTGGCGTCGCCGTCGTCATCCAGAGCTGGTCTCGTCGCTCCGTGAGCAGCGCGCGCGGATCTACGACACGCTGGTTGCGGGAGGGCTGTCCCAACCGGCAGCCGGCGCGGCTCCGCGGCACGCGACCGGCTGGCGGTATTGAGCACGAGCAATCACCCGTGCCGTGCTGTCCTGGGTTGCCTGAGCGGCTCAGAGCTCGGCGGCTGCGCGGCTCGGCGGGCACCAGTGCTGTCGGAGGGCGCTGACGAACCGCTGTGCGGCGTTGAGCCCGCTGGGGCGGGTGAGCATGCCGGCGGTGTAGAGGCTGTAGGCCACCGGCTGGGCGACCCAGGCCGCGTCGGCGGAGCGGAGCAGGAGGACCGGGACGCGCTGGAGAGACGGGGTGCAGGCCAGCTCGGCGAGCAGGTCGTCGCTCTCGCCGTCCGGCAGGTCGGCGTCGAGGAGGATGAGGTCCGGCATCCGGCAGCCCTCGAACGGAGGGTGCCGCTGGAGGACCTGCCGTGCCGCGTCGCCGCCGTAGGCGACCCTGAGCTGCACGTCGGCCGCCGGCGCGAGCGCGCGCTCGATGAGCACGGCGTCCGGGAGGTGGCCTTCGATCAGCAGGATGCGGTACGCTCGTCCCATTAGGGAACACCGAGTGTAAGGGTAGGCCAGTATACGGCTACAAACTCTTTACAGGGGGACGAACTACCACGCGGCCTCGTCTATCTGTATCGTGTAGTTGTCACAGTCCGCCCCAGTCGGCAACGTGACCGTCTCCGAGGCCGACGCTCCTGCCGGAACATCCTTGATTTCTCCGTAGGCCGTTTGCGCACAGTCGATCCGCACGCGTACCCGGCTGATGTCTTGATCGGCCAGGTTCTTCGCTGTCAGCGTGACCGCTATCTCACCGGACGCAGACGCCATCGCCGAGGCACTCAGGTCGACCCAGGGCTCGACGTCCTTGGTCATCCCCCCGTCCCGCGGCCGGAGGATGAGCCGCTGGCTCTCGGTGTCGATGGTGATCAGGAAGCGCCCCGAGACGTTCATGCCCAGCAGCCCGCGGGCCTTCTCGTCTGCGCAGGGCTCGCACTCCGAGATGGTCACCACCGGCACCCGGTGCCCGCCGATGGTCAGCCCCGGCGTGCGGGTGACCTGGCTCGTCCGCAGCCCGCCCGCGGTCTGGGAGGTGATCTGTGGCGCGTCCGGTGCGATCACCAGCCCCAACTCACTGAGGCTGGCCTGGTTGAGGGTCGTCAGCGTCGCCCCGGTGTCGAAGATCATGGGCATCGTGACGTTGCCGCGCGGCCCCTCAAAGGTGACCGGGACGATGATCGAGTTTCCTTCGCGGTCGTAGCTGAGGACCACGTCCCCTGGACCGACCGCCAGTGGGTCCGAGACCACCGCTGGCGCTGTGGGCGCCGTGGGCGCCGTGGGCGCCGTGGGCGCCGTGGGCGCAGTCGGTGCGGGCTCGGGGCAGTCTGCCGCGACGGCGACCGGCGGCGCGCCGCTGAGGTCTGGGATCACGGTGTACGCGAGCTCGCCGATGCCTTCACAGCCACCGCCGACGAGGCCGAAGCCGGCGTTGACGGCCTGCGGGGCCGGGGCGGGCAGCAGCGCGGGCGCGGCGAGCAGGACCGCCAGCGACCAGCCGGCCATCGCGCCGGGGAGCACAATGTTCCGGGGGGGCACGAGCGCTGCCGCCGCGAGCGGTGGGAGCAGCAACGTGGCTGCCGCGAACACCCCGGCGGCGCTGCTGCCGGTGAGGGTGGCGGCGCCGATGAGGAGCGCCGCCGCGAGGACGAGCAGGTGGCTCGCGATGAGGATCAGCAGGATGCGACCGACCGTGCCCATGCTACGCAACGTACCACCACAGGAGCAGCGATGCGTGAGACCATCATCGGCGCGGGCCGGGTCGGGACAGCGATGGCCGAGATGGGGCCGGCCCACCTCGTCCGGCGCGGCGAGTCCATCCCAGGCGGCAGCGGCCCCATCTACGTCTGCACCCGCAACAACGACCTGGACGGCGTGCTCTCAGCGACGCCGGCGGCGCGGCGCGCGGATCTGGTCTTTGTCCAGAACGGCATGATCTCCTCCTGGCTTGCGGCACACGGCCTCCAGGAGAACACGCAGGCGCTGCTGTATTTTGCGGTCTCGTCGGTGGGCGCTGCGCCGGTCGATGGCGGGCGCACCGTGGCCTGGGGGCCGCACGCGCCGGCGCTGGCCGCGCGGCTGGCGGCTGGCGGGCTCGCGTGCACGGTGCTCGATGACTACGCTGACTTCCAGGCCGAGATGGTCGAGAAGTTCCTGTGGATCTGTGTCTTCGGGCTGCTCTGCCAGGCCCACGGCGCGACCGTGGGGGAGCTGGTCTCGGACCACCGCAGCGCGGTCGACGCGCTGACCGCCGAGCTGGGCGGGATCTGTGAAGAGGTGCTGGGCGCGCGGCTGCCGGCCGACCTCTCGGAGCGGCTGTGCGACTACTCTCGCTCGATCGCGGCGTATCGGGGCGCGGTCAAGGAGTGGCGCTGGCGCAACGGCTGGCTGTGGCAGCAGGCACAGACCCCACTGCACGCCCAGGCGCTGGCGGCGGCCGGGGTCGATCCGGAGAGCGCCTGATCGAGCGGTGTGTCGGTTCTCAAAATGAGAACCGACGCTATCTCCAGAGCGTCTGCTGGAGATTCCATGGAACGCTTTCTGCTCACCGCCTTCATCCTCTTGTCTGCGTGTGACCCTGGTGGGGAGGAGCCCGAGAAGGACCGCCCGGAAGGGGACACCGCCGCCGTGTCAGAGGAGCCTGTCCCGGTGAGCGGGGACTGGGAGCTGGTGGATGTGGTCGACTACACCGAGGACTGCGGCTTTATGGAGGTCCTCGGCGCGCGCATGGACCGCCAGATGCTCGGCCTCGGCTCGTTCGCCAGCGACATCTTCCTCCGCTACCGCGTCGTGCCCACGGAGGATGGTGCGTTCGAGATCAGCAACAAGCTCCAGGAGAGCGGCACGCAGTGCGTGCTCGATGGACGAGACTTCGTCTGCGATGACATCGTCGACGTGCTCTACGTCAGCGAGTACACCCGTGACTTCACGATGGACATCCGCTGGAGCGGGACCTTCGATGATGACGATCAGATCCGTGGGGCGCTCGAGGTGGATCTTCAGTGTGGTGCGGCCTGTGGGAGCTACAACCGCGCTGGGTTCGACTTCCCCTGCACCATTGCGTCTGAGCTTCTGCTGGCGGGGCCGGCGTCCCGGTGAGGTAAAGTCGCCCTGACCTCCTCACTGTGAGAACCATGGGCGCTGACGCTTCCTCTTACGAAGCCCTCCCGTACGCCGGCCGCGTTCACCCCAACAGCCACATCGACGTGCTCGCGACCATCGGCACGCTGCTCGGCATGCAGCCGGCCTCGCCGGCGCGCTGCCGCGTGCTCGGCCTGGGCTGTGGCGACGGCACCAACCTCATCGTGATGGCGTACCACTTCCCCGACAGCCACTTCGTCGGCGTCGACGCCTCGCCGTCTCAGATACAGCACGGGCAGGCGCTTGCTGCGGGGCTGGGGCTCGACAACATCACGCTCGTCGCCGGGGACATCCGGTCGCTGCCCGGCGTCGAGGGTGACTTCGACTACATCGTGACGCACGGGGTCTTCTCGTGGGTGCCGGACGATGTCCGCGCCGCGATCCTGAAGACCTGCCAGGAGCGGCTGCGCCCGCAGGGGATCGCCTACGTCAGCTACAACTGCTACCCCGGCTGGCACATGTTCGATCAGCTCCGGGCCATGATGCGCTACCACGCCCACGACATGGGCTCGATCAAGGATGACATCGATCAGGCGCGCGCGATTGTGCAGTTCATCGGCTCGACGATGAGCGTGGGAAGCTCGGCACGGGCGGTCTTCTTCGAGCGCGACGTGCCGCCGGTGCTCCAGATGGACGACGACTACCTCTTCCATGAGTACCTGGAGCCAGAGAACACCCCGCTCTATTTTCACCAGTTCGCGTCGATGGCGGAGCATGCGGGGCTCCAGTACCTCGGGGACGCGCAGTTCTACACGATGATGACGACCAACCTCGGCGAGGATGCGTCGCGGACAGTCGACAACATCAGCCGCAGCATCATCGACACGGAGCAGTACTCGGACTTCGTGCGCAACCGCCGCTTCCGGTGCTCGCTGCTGTGCCGCCCCGAGGTCACCGTCGAGCGGGCCATCGGCTACGACCCGGTGCTGAAGATGCGGATCGCCTCGGCGCTGGTCCCGGCGGTCGAGAGCCCCGACATCTTCGACGGACAGCCGCTGGTGTTCTCGGCGCCGAGCGACCCGACGGCGACGCTGACGGTCAGCCACCCCCTGGAGAAGCGCGCGCTTCAGGTGCTGGTGAGCCGGTGGCCCGAGGCGGTGCCGTTCGCAGAGCTGGTCGCTGCGTGCTGCCCGGCGCTGGGGCTGGCGCCGGACGCGCCGAACCAGACGGTTCTCGCGGCGGTCTGCTTCCAGCTCCTCGCGACCGGCAGTGGCGAGCTCCACATTGTCCAGCCACCGGTCACCGGCCACGTCCTGGAGCGGCCCCAGACGACCCGGCTGGCGCGCCACCAGCTCGCCGCGGGCCTGCGGCCGTGCTCGCAGCGGCACCTCACCGTCAACCTCTCGGCGCAGGGGCGGGCGCTGCTCGCGCTCCTCGACGGCACCCGCACGTTGCCGCAGATCGTCGGCGAGCTGTCTGCGGCCTGGGGAGAGGATGAGGCGGTTGTGGCGGACAAGGTGGCCCAGCTCCTGGCGCAGATCGCCGGGTGCGGGCTGCTGATCCCGGAGGGAAGCGAGCCGGTTGGATCGTGAGTCGCCCCGATCGAGAGCGCTGGTCTTCACGAAGGGAACGACAGAGCCGATCGCCACGAGGGATGAACGCGTCGGCAGTCAGCAAGCACAGACAGATGGTCTTTCTTCGCGGATACCTCACGATATCCACGGTGACCTCGCTGCTTTCGTTTGCCGTCATCGTGCTGCTGGCGAACGATAGGTTGTTCATCAGCGCCCTGGTGTTGGGCGCTGCGATCGGCCAGGCTGCCATGCTCGCCGTTCTCTACCGCTGGCCGCAGATCTACACGATCGTGGTGGTGATCCTGCTGCTGTTCCTCGTGGGGACCCTCTTCACGATCGACCTCCTGCTCCCGTCGGGTCAGCTCAGCCTGGGGGTGGGGTTCTATTTTCTCTCGCTCATCTCGGTCTTTATGCTGGGGCCGCGGACGGCGTGGCCGGTGTGGGGGATGGTGACGGTCGTGTTCAGCCTCGCCCGGTGGCTTGATCCACACGAGCCGATCGACACAGTGCTGACGGTCGTGATGGGGGCGGCGCTGGTCGCGCTGGCGCAGACCGCTGAGCGGGCACGGGGCCGCAGCATCCGCTACGCCGAGCAGCGAGAGATCGAGCTGGAGGGCGCGCTGGCGCGGGCCGAGGCTGCGAGTCGGCTAAAGAGCACCTTCCTGGCCACAATGAGCCACGAGATTCGCACACCAATGAACGGTGTGCTCGGCACGGGGCGGGCGCTGCTGGACACATCGCTGGACGACGAGCAGCAGGAGCTGACTGAGACGCTGATGTCCTCGGGAGAGGGGCTGCTGACCATCCTCAACAGCATCCTCGACTTCTCTCGGCTGGAGGCCGGCGAGGTGCCGGTCGAGTCGGTTCCGCTGCCGCTGGCGATGTTGCTGAGCGATGTCGTGCGGCTGTTCATGGAGCCCGCCCGCGAGGGACAGGTCGAGCTGGTCAGCGACCTCCAGATCAACGGGGTCGGCTGGGTGAGCGGGGACCCGACCCGCATCCGGCAGATGCTCAACAACCTCGTCGGCAACGCCATCAAGTTTACGCCGCGGGGGGGCCGGGTCACGGTCAGCCTGTCGCTGGACGACGCGTCGCGCTACCGGTTTGTGGTCTCGGACACCGGGCCGGGCATCCCAGCGGACAAGCAGGCGACGCTGTTCGAGCCGTTCGTCCAGGCCGACGCCTCGACCACCCGACAGCACGGCGGGACCGGGCTGGGGCTGGCGATCTGCCGGCGGCTCGCGGAGCGGATGGGCGGTGAGATCGGCGTCGACAGCGTTCCGGGCGCGGGCTGCTCGTTCTGGTTCGTGCTCCCGCTGCCAGAGGCCGATCCGATCACGCTCCACGACGCCGGCACGCCGCAGCTCCAGCCTCTGCCGATCGGCGCCCGGATCCTGGTCGTCGAGGACAATGCGGTCAACCAGCTTGTCATCCGCCGGCTCCTGGCGAAGCTGGGCGACCTGGAGGTCACGCTGGTCCCCAACGGCGCCGAGGCGGTCGAGCAGGTCTCGTCGGCGCCGTGGGACCTGGTCCTGATGGACTGCTACATGCCGGTCATGGACGGCTTCGCGGCCACGCGGGCGATCCGCGCGCTGCCCTCTGCTGCGGCGTCGATCCCGATCATCGCCCTGACGGCCTCGGCGACCTCAGACGACCGCCGAGACATCCGCGCCGCGGGCATGGACGCGATCGTGGCGAAGCCCATCGACCCGGACACGCTCCAGGCCGAGATGTGGAGCTGGCTCCAGTTGCCGGCTCACTCCAGCCGGAGGTAGAGCCCGCCGATCCGATACCGGACGCCGGGCTGCATGTCGGTCTCCCCGGCGCACGGCTGCCAGGGGCGCCCGGCGCGGGGGCTGGACTCCAGGCCGGCGCCCTGGATGCGCACGCCCTGCCCGGCGGCGCTGAGGACCACGGCGGCCGCGCGCAGGCTGCGGGCCGCGTCGCCCGAGGCGTCGATGCCGATCCGGCCGCCGCGCCCACCCGGCAGCGCTGCGAGGTCCCGCGCCGTGGCCTTGAGCAGGCCGCGCTCGCTGCCCGCGGTCCGCAGCGCGAGGCCCGGCGCGAACGCCCGCCCGCCCCGCGTCAGGGGCAGCAGGGCCAGGGTGATGAGCAGGGCCGGGCCGCTCCAGGCCAGCCAGCAGGTCAGTGCCGCCATGCCCAGAGTGTATCCGATACAGTGGCTGCGCAGGAGGACAGCGGTGCTCAAGCCAGGGGATGTGGTCGGCAACTACACCATCCAGGCGCTCATCGGCGAAGGCGGCTTCGCGACGGTCTACCGGATGCGCCACCGCGTGCTCACCAGCGAGCACGCCCTCAAGGTGCTCCACACCGGGCTGGTCGCCCGGCGAGACCTGCGCGACCGCTTCCTGACCGAGGCCCGCGTGATGGCCTGCCTGCGCCACCCCAACATCGTCCGGGCCACCGACACCATCTCGATGCCCGGCGTCGCCGGCATCGTCATGGACTTTATCGACGGCGGCAGCCTCGGTGGCTGGATGGACGACGCCAGCGCGCTGCCCTCGCCCGAGGACATCCGCGCCGTCTTCCTGCCGGTCCTCGACGCGATGCACCACGCGCACCTCTCGGGGGTCATCCACCGCGACATCAAGCCGGCCAACATCCTCCTCGACAAGCTCCCCTCGGGCCGGATCCACCCCCTGGTGACCGACTTCGGCGTCGCCCGCGTCCGCGGCGACATCCGCCGCGCGAGCGCAGGGAACACCGCCTACGGGATGAAGATGGGCACCCTCGGCTACATGAGCCCCGAGCAGCTCCGCTCGGCCTCGGACACGGACGCGCGCTCCGACATCTTCTCGCTGGCGGTCACCCTGTTCGAGCTGGCGACCCTCACCCGGCTGTTCGACCGCGGCAGCGAGTACGAGATCATGCAGGCCATCGTCACCGGCGACATCCACATCCCGCAGTCGCTCTCCGCGCGCGACCCCGCGCTGGCCGCCGCGCTCCAGGTCGCCCTGG
>Ga0316202_10001710_pt1 | contig 16218 bp, 17 predicted proteins | sample 3monrhotite_MG_FD_204934 | JGI IMG/M metagenome (GOLD analysis project Ga0316202, IMG submission 204934) | Microbial mat bacterial communities from mineral coupon in-situ incubated in ocean water Damariscotta River, Maine, United States -... | ecosystem: Environmental > Aquatic > Marine >... | reverse complement strand
TCCCAAGGCGGGAGCATATTTGGCCGCCAGATATTGCGCAATCGCGGTGCTTTCGCTGATCGTTGTATCTCCATCGATCAGAGTAGGCACACGGCCATTGGGGTTGATCGCCGTGTAATCCGGGCCGCGCATTTCTTTCTGGCCGAGCTTGAATTTCTCAAGCTCATAGGGCTGACCCATTTCTTCGAGCAGCCAAACCGTGCGCACGGCGCGTGACTGGGGGGCAAAGTAGACTTTCATTTGAGGCCTCTCGAATATGCGACGGGATTTGTTGACAAGCAGGAGACTTCAACTTTAGAAGCTAGTCAATTCAAAAAGAGAAGTGACTTCTCATGAGCCGCTCTGACCTTCCATCGCACACCTGCACCATCGCGCGCGCCGTTGCGCAAGTCGGCGATGAATGGACGCTTTTGATTGTGCGGGAAATGTTCCTTGGGACCCGACGCTTTGACGACTTCCTGCGCCTCACAGGCATGTCGTCTCACCTTTTGGCGCAACGTCTAAGAAAACTGGAAGCGGAAGGGGTGATCCGCCGCGTGCCATATTCAGAACGCCCGCCACGGCACGAATACCGCCTGACGGAAAAGGGGCGCGACCTGTGGGCGGTGATCATCGCGTTAAAGCAATGGGGCGATGGCTGGTTGGGCACGGATGACACCCCTGTGCAGATCATGCACAAGGCTTGCGGCAAGGTTGTCAGGCCCCACATGACCTGCCCAGATTGCGGCGAGCGCATAGAGGCACACGACGCTGAAGCTCAGCTTTCGCGCACTTTTGAATTGGAACGACAGGCCGCAAGGCGTGCGCCCTAAAATCTGCCAAAGGTCAAACATATGGACTATGAAACACTACGCCTTGAGATCACGGGCGGCATCGCGACAATCACCTTGGACCGCAAAGACAACCCGGCCAATGCTTTGAATGCGCGCATGGCCGAAGAGCTGTTTGATGTCGGTGTGCGTTGCGGTGCGCCAGACGTTCGTGCCGTGATTGTTACCGCCAATGGTAAGATGTTTTGCGGCGGTGGTGATCTGGCTGAAATGGATGCCGCACCCGACAAACACGCGCATCTGACCCGAATGGCCACATTGCTGCATGCCGGGTTGATCCGACTTGCGCGGATCGATGCGCCGGTCATCATGGCGGTGAACGGCACTGCGGGCGGCGGTGGATTCTCTGTCGTCCTATCTGGCGACTTTGTCATCGCGTCGGACAAGGCCAAGTTTGTCTCGGCCTACACATCGTCCGGTCTGACACCGGACGGGTCTTCAACGTATTATCTTGCAAAACATGTAGGCTTGCTGCGGGCAAAGGAACTGATGCTGACAAATCGGGTCCTGACGGCGGCTGAGGCGCAGGCTTGGGGGCTCGTCAACAAGGTGGTGCCATCCGAGACGGTATTGGATGAGGCCCGTGCGCTTGCGCAAAACATCGCATCCGGCCCGACGCAAGCGTTTGGCGGTGTGAAACGGCTGCTGGACACGGCATTTTCAGATGGCCTGGAAACCCAGTTGGATCGGGAAACACGGTCCATCGCCGAAATGATGCGCACGCGCGATGGCCCCGCCGGGATCGTGGCCTTTCTGGCCAAGGAAACACCCCGGTTTGAGGGGAAGTGAACAAGTGCTGCAACAGCGTTTCCTCCATAGACAGGGGCGGATATGACGACAGATAGGGACGAGACGTCGGGTCTTCGGACGGCAATTTTCGCTGGCTGCATGGTGGCCTTTCTGGGCTTTGGATTTGCCGCCACCTTTGGCGTTTTTCTGACGCCCATGTCGCAGGACCTTGGCTGGGGCCGCGAAGTATTTTCTCTTTCCGTTGCAATCCAACTTCTCACTTGGGGGTTTGCTCAGCCCATTGCCGGGGCAGTTGCCGACAGGTTTGGAACGGCACGGGTTCTTGCCTTTGGCGCGATATGCGCAGGGATCGGCTTTGCCCTGCGTGGCATGACGACCGACCCGACATTATTTGTTCTGACAGGCATTCTGGTCGGCGCTGGCACCGGCGCGGCCTCCTTTCCCATCGTCATTGGTGCATTGGGCAAAATTGTGAGTGCAGAGCGCAGGAGTTTCATACTGGGTCTTGGGACCGCCGCGGCTTCGCTTGGAATGTTTGTTGCGGCACCCACGGCAACAACGATGATTGGGACGATTGGATGGCAGACCGCGCTGCTGGTGATCGGATGTAGTTTTGCGCTCATCTTGCCATTCCTGATCTTCATCGCGCGGGTTTCAAAGCCAACCGCATCCGGTTCTAGCGCGAGCGATTTTAGCCATGCCATAGCGGTCGCCTTTACGGACCGGAGTTATCTTTGCCTGTTCTTCGGCTTTTTCGTTTGCGGGTTCCACGTGGCGTTCATCCAGACCCATTTGCCCGCCTATGTCATGGATCTTGGTCTTGCCGCATCAATCGGGGCGTGGTCTCTGGCATTGATTGGCCTATTCAATATCGCCGGGTCGTTCTTTGCAGGATGGTCGGGCCAACATTTGTCAAAGAAAGCCGTTCTCAGCGGCATCTACTTTTCCCGCGCCGTGGTGATCTCGCTGTTTGTTCTGGTGCCGGTCTCTGACGTGGGTGTTCTGGTGTTCTCCGCCGTGATGGGGCTGCTTTGGCTTTCAACCGTACCCTTGACGATGGGGTTGGTGGCGCAGACACAAGGGCTGAAGTTCTTCTCAACCTTGGCAGGCCTTGTGTTCTTCAGCCATCAAACCGGCAGTTTCATCGGTGCTTGGCTCGGCGGTCGCATTTATGACGCGGCCCAAGACTACACGCCGATGTGGTGGGCTGCAGTGGTACTGGGCCTACTGGCCGCTTTGATCCACCTCCCTATTCGTGAGGAGCCGGGACCACTTGCGCGGGCCGAAGCGGTTCCAGATGCGTCAATTAAACGGTGAAGAAAGCCATAGGTTCCTTTGACTTGAAGAATGTGAATTCGGTTCTCTCCATATTTGCAGGCGCTGCGATTGCGGCTAAGCGGGCTGCGACCGTAGCATTGCATGGATCGGCTGAGAGTCCGGCATAGCCGAGCTGCGTGACGTGGTGCCTGCTCGGTCGGCGATTGAATGACCACTTACTACCAGCGCCTTGCTCGTAGGCCCTTCCGGCGATACTTTGCAGATAAAGCGGTACTCAGCCGCAGAGAGCAGTAAACACATGAAACGCGCGCAGACCATTGGAAGGGAACTATTCGCAGCGATGACCTGCCTGACGCTTGTTATCTGGTCCGTTTCGCCATCCTTCACCCATGCGCCGATTGTGTTTGAAACCATTCAAGATCATTTGGAAATGGTTGAGGATCACGGTCATTCTCATGGGTTTGAGGAAGACTTCCAATGGGCGATGCATGGCCACAGCCATGATGTGGCAGACCACGACCACAACCAAGCCTTCCTTTCGGCCGGCCAACGCGGTGAACCCGTTGCTACGTTCAGCGAGGCCTTACTGAGCATGGGGTCAAGCAGCGGGCCCTCGCGCCACTTTCGAATAGACCGACCTCCGCGTGCATGATCGAAGTGGCCTCTACCGTAGGTAAACGATCATTCTCATCTCAAAGCGGAGTCATTCCATGAACATCCTCACTGAGGGTTGGAGACGCATGCCGATGCGTTTCGCGCTCCTCGTATTATCGGCGCTCGCTCTATCAGCAAGCGCAGCCTTGGCCCATGACGTCACCCCCGGTGATGCAGGCTATATTCAAGAGATTTGGGGAGTGCATATCATTCCCTTCATCTACCTCGGTGCAAAGCACATGATCACAGGGTACGACCATATCCTGTTCCTCTTGGGCGTCGTGTTCTTCCTCTACCACATGAAGGACGTGGCGGTTTACGTCAGCCTTTTCGCAGTCGGTCATTCGGTCACGATGCTTTTGGGCGTGTGGTTCGGCTGGGGCATCAATGCCTACATCATCGACGCGATCATCGGCCTGTCGGTCGTCTACAAAGCGCTCGACAACCTTGGGGCGTTCCAAAAGTGGCTCGGGTTCCAGCCGAATACGAAGTGGGCAACCTTGATCTTCGGTCTGTTTCACGGCACCGGACTTGCGACCAAGATCATCGAATACGAGATTGCGGAAGACGGCCTCTTGGCCAACCTTCTCGCATTCAATGTCGGTGTCGAGATCGGCCAACTTCTGGCGCTCTTCGTCATCCTGATCGTCATGGGATATTGGCGGCGCAGCGCAAACTTCATGGCTCAGGCCACCTATGCCAACTGGATCATGGTCCTTCTCGGTATCATGCTGACCTATGTTCAGGTCGCAGGGTACCTGGCCAGCACATAAAGGAATAAGAACATGCATAATGCACCAAAACCAAACCTCGAAGACCTGCCTACAAAGGCCCAGCTTGGCCGTTCATCCATTATTGCTGGCATCGGAGCTGTTGCCATCGGTGTCATGGTCTACATGCCTGCTGAATTGGGCCAAGACCCCACCGGCGTTGGCACGATCCTCGGCTTGACCGAGATGGGCGAGATCAAGCAGGAGCTGAAGGCGGAAGCAGAGGCCGATGCTCTTCTACACAACGATGATCAATCCTCTTTGGTGAATGAAATCTTCGGGCTTTTTGTCTCTACTGCCCATGCTCAGGAGGCATGGCAGGACACGATCACTTTCACCCTCGCACCGGGTGAGTTCATCGAGATAAAGGCCACAATGGAAGAAGGTGCAACACTCTTCTACGAATGGAGTTCCGAAGGCGGTCGGATCAACTTCGACCTGCATGCCCATGCAGGCGGCGAAAACGTGACCTATGAAAAAGGTCGCGGCAAGACCGAAGGCGCAGGTAGCTTTGAAACGCACTTCGCTGGAGACCACGGCTGGTTTTGGCGCAACCGTGACGACGCAGCAATTACAGTGACACTACAGCTTCGCGGTGACTACAGCGCTATAGTGCGAGACGAGTAGCTCAGAGAAACGGGCGCACCCCAAAATCGGGGTACGCCTATGCGCAGCAGGATTTGCCTTCCTGGATCGGTGGGCATGGAACAGTTGCGTAGGAGCAGTAAACGCAGCAGTCCCCCTCAAGCGGCTTCAAGACGGTCTGACATGACTTGCATTCATAGAACCATTGGCATGCATCTGTCGGCATCGTTTCTGTCTCCACATGCCCGCAAGATGGACACGTGAGAGTTGATTCCAGAACTACTTTTGTTTCTTCTGTCGCCATAACGCGTACCCCGTCAGCATGAGAAAACCTGCCAGAACAGGCAAGAGAATAGCATCATTATAGACGACGCCTATAAGGCTGGTCAGCCCCAATGCTGAGAGCACCACTGGTAGCAATGGGGTAAAGCAACACAGCGCTGCCAAGACTGTTCCGCTCAGCCCGACGGTCAAAAGTTTGTTCTTCATCATTGGGTCAGTCTCCACAGATTCCACATAAACGCTGAACTGACGCTTCTCAATCTGAATGCTCTCCAAGCTGTGAAATGAAAACAATTGACCCTCCAGCTGCTGGAAGGTGTATCCGCATGAGAAGCAACAAGATACAAAATAGCCGTTAGGGCATTCCACGTATGGTCGCATTCTATAGCGGGCCAACCTGATCAACGGATGCCATTGAAAGGAACACCTATGAAAAAACCACTCCTGACCAGTCTGATGGTGCTTTGGGCCACATCAGCGTTTGCGCATTCGCCGCTGGAAGCCACGGTGCCAGCGAATGAAGCGTTTGTCGCTGAGGCACCAAGCGAGATCGTGTTGGATTTCAAAGGCAATATTCGCCTCACGCGTGTGACGATGACCCATGCAGCGCATGAAGCTGATCTCGATCTGGGTGGGGTCAGCGGGTTCATCTCTGACTATACGATCCCCATGCAATCCATGGGTGCGGGAACCTATCAGATCGAATGGCGCGGCCTTGGCGACGATGGCCATCCGATGAACGGCACGTTCAGCTTCACGGTAAAGGAATAGTGCCAGACATCTGGGGTCTGGCTGCGATTGCTACCAAGTTCGCGCTATATCTTGGCGTGCTGACATCCACTGGGACAGTTTTTGTGGCTTTGGTGTTTCAGGTGGCGAACACGCGGCGCTTTGCGGTCACCTTCGCCATGCTTGGTCTGTTTGCGGCTGTCATTGGTTTCTCTCTGGGTGGGGCTGCTCTGACAGGTGATGTAAGCGGCATGACAGACCCTGAGATGTTGGGGCTGCTTTGGAGCACGCCTGTTGGAACCGCGTTGTCGTATCGTCTGGTTGGCCTGTCCTTGTTGATCATAGGTCTAATGCTCGGTCGTGTTGGCCTATGGTTATCTGCGATAGGCGGTGGTCTTGTCCTTTGGTCTTTCGTCAGCGTCGGACATATCCCGGATAAGGACATGTTCTGGCTGGATGGGCTGTTACTGATCCATCTTGCTGCGATTGCTGTGAACCGGCATGCAAAATTGACCCCCGTATTGGGGTAATCGGCGTCCAAAAGTGACCCCCCTGATATTTCTGTTCAGAAGCTTCCTCGATGGATTTGAGGGAGCGAGTTGGGGATGTTGGTCGTGGAGACGATTGCGAAGATCAGGCGGGCGTATTTTATCCAAGGGAAGTCGATCAAGCAGATCTGCCGTGAGCTGCGAGTGTCGCGGAATACGGTGCGCAAGGTGGTGCGATCTGGTTCGACCGAGTTCAGCTATGACCGGTCCACGCAGCCCCGGCCCAAGATCGACCCGTGGCGGTCCGATCTGGATGAGATGCTTGCCGAGAATGACCGGCAACCCAAGCGCCAGCGACTGACACTGGTTCGGATTTACGAAGAGCTACGCAACCGGGGTTATGACGGCAGCTATGATGCGGTGCGGCGCTATGCGGCTTGTTGGTCGAAGGCGACCCGGGAAGCGTCCGCCGCGGCGTATGTGCCGTTGAGCTTTGATCCCGGCGAGGCCTTTCAGTTTGACTGGAGCCATGAAGTTGTTCTGATCGAAGGCGTGACCACGACCGTCAAGGTCGCGCACGTGCGCCTCAGCCATAGCCGGATGCTGTTTGTGCGGGCCTATCCGCGTGAGACGCAAGAGATGGTGTTCGACGCCCACGACAAGGCGTTTGCCTTCTTCGGCGGGGCCTGTGCGCGGGGCATCTATGACAATATGAAGACCGCCGTTGACGCGATCTTCGTCGGCAAGGATCGGGCCTACAATCGTCGGTTCCAGCAGATGTGCGGACACTATCTGGTCGATCCGGTCGCCTGCACGCCCGCATCCGGATGGGAGAAGGGTCAGGTGGAGAACCAAGTCGGCGTGATCCGTCGTCGCTTCTTTGTTCCGCGTCCCAAGTTCAAATCCTATGCCGAGCTGAACGCCTGGCTGGAAGACCGGTGCCTGGCCTATGCGAAGGCCAACAAACACCCCGAGATGCGGGACAGAACGATCTGGGAGGTGTTCGAAGAGGAGCGTCCGAGCCTGGTGCCGTATGTCGGCCCGTTCGATGGATTCCACGCAGTTCCAGCGTCGGTGTCAAAGACCTGCTTGATCCGTTTCGATAAGAACAGATACTCCGTCGATGCCCGGGCGGTCGGGAGGCCGGTGGAGATCAGGGCTTATGCCGACCGGCTGGAATGCTGGCAGGATGGCCGGATTGTCGGCCAACACGAGCGTGCCTTTGGGCGGGATAAAACCATCTTTGATCCCCTGCATTACATACCCGTTCTGGCCCGCAAACCCGGTGCCCTGCGCAACGGGGCACCCTTCAAGGAATGGGAGTTGCCGGTGCCGATCCGACGCGTCTGGCGCAAACTGGAACGTCAGCCCGGCGGCGACAGGCAGATGGTCGACATCCTCAGCGCCGTACTGACTGACGGGATTGATGCGGTCGAGGCTGCATGTGCCGAAGCCCTCAGCCACAACGTTCATTCGGCGGGCGTCGTGTTGAACATCCTGGCTCGGCATCGCGAGCCACCACCACCCTTGACCATTACCACCCCGGACGCGCTGCAGCTGGCCTGCGAGCCAATTGCAGACTGCGACCGATACGACAGCTTGAGGAGAAAGACAGATGGAACGTTCAGACGTGATCGAAGCGATGGGCAAGCTGAAGCTCTACGGAATGAGAGCAGCGTATGACGAAGTTCTGACCACCGCCGTCAAACGCCAGCACGAGCCCCAGCAGATCATCGGGGATTTGCTGACCGCCGAGATCAGGGAAAAGCAGGCCCGGTCGGTCAAATACCAGATGACCATTGCCAAACTGCCCTTTGCCAAAGAACTGGAAGAGTTCGACTTCGAGGCAGCCGAGGTCAACGAGACGCTGATCCGCGATCTGACAACAGGTGACTTCCTCGACCATCAGCGCAACCTCGTGCTGATCGGCGGCACAGGCACCGGCAAAACCCATCTTGCCGTCAGCATCGCTCGTGCCTGCATCCGGGCCGGGCGCCGGGGTCGGTTCTTTAACGTCGTCGACCTGGTGAACAAGCTCGACGCCGAAGCCCGCGCAGAACGCCAGGGCCGAACCGCCGACCTGATCTCCCGCCTCGACTTCCTGATCCTGGACGAACTCGGCTACCTGCCCTTTGCCCAAACCGGCGGTCAGCTTCTGTTCCACCTGATCAGCAAGCTTTACGAACGCACATCCGTCATCGTAACCACCAACCTGGCCTTCGGTGAATGGCCCAGCGTCTTTGGCGACGCGAAGATGACAACGGCGCTGCTGGACCGGCTCACGCACCACTGCGAGATCGTCGAAACCGGCAACGAAAGCTGGCGCTTCAAAAACCGCGTATAGCGCCAACCCGAAACCACGCAGGCCCGCCGCCGCTGCGCTATGTGAGGGCTACGCAGCGCCGGGCCTGCTCAGCACATGGGGGTCAATATTGGACGCCGATAGGGGGTCAAACTTCAATGCCGATTGACAGCTAAAAGGGCTCTACGGGAAGCTCATTCATGCACAGCACAGCGACCGCTCACGATCGATACAGGTCTGGAACGGGCATTCGGTCTGCTTGCCGGGGCGCACTGATCGCCTTGTGTCCGAGCGGGGCGCAGTAGCGACCAATGTCTGGGTTCAGCCATCATATCGGGACCTGAAGATAAACTCACTGGACGCGGATGTGATCGACGAGTTCCTCAGCTACGTCTTTCAGACCGACGCTGAACACGATCTGTTCGTTAACTGGCTGGCCTACTGCCTTCAGAACGAGAGCGAGAAGCCGTCTTGGGCTCCGTTCTTCTATTCTGCCAGCAAGGGCACGGGCAAGAGCACCCTGTGCCGGGTGATGACCGAGCTGTTCGGTGAGCATAACACTGCCGTTCAGAACAACGTTGATAAGCTGACCCAGCAGTTCAATGCGACGCTGCTGAGAAGCAAGCTGGTGATCTGCGAAGAGACCCACCTTCAGCAGGGATCTTCGAAGGGCAATACGATAAAGACCTACATTACCGATCCGTTCATTCTGGTTGAGCAGAAGGGCAAGGAGCAGGTCCGTGCGCGGAACGTCACCTGCTTCGCCTTTACCTCGAACTTCCTGCCTGACTGGATGGAACCGGGTGAGCGGCGCTACGCGGTCTTCGATGTTGACCATGACGGTCGCGCTGGCGGGCCTGACGCTGACGCCTTCGCTGAGCTGGTCGGACGCGTCCATGCCTTCCTCGATGATCCGAGCAACGTGGCCCGGTTCTATAACGCTCTGATGTCCAGAGAGCTGCCAACGACATTCAACGCGAAGAGTCTGAACATCGCTGACCAGGCAACGCCGATCATGAAGCGCCTGCAGGAGACGAGCCGCCAGACCAACCTCGATCAATTGGAGGAGTATCTGAACGCTGAGAAGCTGGTGGTCGTGCCGCAGGATGCCGTGGCTAGTTACGTTCGGGAGGAGCTGAACGGTAATGCAAACCAGACACGCCATCTGATGAACGAACTGAGATGGATTAAGTCCACTGTGAAGTGGGGAGGCAAAGACTATGCAAGATCGATCTGGGCGCGTCCCGGATACACCGTCGATGGCGGAAAGATCTACGGCACCGGGCACGAGGGAACACCGATTGCGGACTACCTCGACACAACCCGGATGCATGGAGAAATCGAGGTGATCCAATGAGCCACGATGTGTTCGTCTATCAGGATGAAAGTGAAGTCTGGCTGCAAGACATCATGGATAACCACTACGAGGAGGCCCTTGCGAGGGCCAACTCAGTTCTGGCGCAGACCACGCCCGACGCCAATGGGTGCTGGGTGCGACCGACGGTGCGGCGACCGAAGATCAGGTTCCGGGGGCGACAGGTTGCGGCGGCGAGGTTCGTCTACTGCTTGGTCAATCGGGAAATCCTGAGCCAGCGGGTCGTGATACGCCATCGCTGCCACAACGAGCAATGTTGCCGACCGGAGCATCTTCAGACGGGGTCAGCGGCGGACAACAAGCGGGACGATTGGGAATACTGGGCCAATGGCGTTAACTACGACCTGCTCTAGTACCGTGGTCCGGGCCTCTAGCACACCGCTGGGGGCCACCCGCTACACCCGATGCACCCGCGTACCTAGCACAGCCAACTGGGGCCGAAATTGGGGCCTTTTAGCCACCACGGGCAACCGAGTTGCTTAGCTATCTGATGTCTCTGGAAGTGGCTGTGGGTGCAGTCTCGCGCTATCAAGTCTCGACCCAAATTTCCCTGCTAACAGGGAATTTGCAGGGAAATTTTCCGAATTGGAGGCCAATACCGCAGCTTTGGCCAAAATTGACCTCGAATATGTGAGCTTTCGCAAGGTGTTGACCGGTAATTCCCTGCAAATCAAGAACAGGGAATTTTTAGCAACCTAGCAGGGAATTGGGAGTTGTGAGCAGCGAATGTGTCTGGTTCTTTGTATTGCGGTGATAGTCTAGAAATTATTTCACAAAATTGGGCGCATCGAATGGCAAAAAATCCGAAAGATGTAGATCGCGGCGTTCTAAATGTAGGAGCGGCAAGGTGGGCAGACGATCCGGAAGAAGCCCTAACGGCATCTGAACTTGATCGAGTCTTATCGTACTTTAATGAGTCAAAGAGAGCCGATGATCCAGACCTTCGCCGGTCGCTTGGATGGCAGTTTCAGACTTTCGTCGCCAACGTAGTGAGAGAACGTTTTATCGAAGTTGATGGAAAGCTCCAAAACGTGTCCAAGCCCTCAACTCGAATTGAACACGATATCAAGAAGTTGAACAAGGCTAGTGATGCTTTGTACCAGCAATTCTCAAAACTTGATGCGGTATCCAAAACATGGCTGGGACAATATTTGCTTGCGAGTGATCCCTCAAGTACGGGCTCAGCACACCAGAAGTTTAGGGAACTTGATGATCGCATTCTTTATCTGGCCCAAGACCTGGCGCTTGCAGTTCGGGCGGTGGATGGACAGGTGGCACCGGGCCCAAACAACGTCGCGTTGCGGTGCATGATCGAGGAATTGGCAGCGTGCTGGAAGATTTGCTATGGCGAGCCACCGACAACTGACAAAGGCCGAGGGCGCAGGGACGATCCGTTTCTAGAGCTTTGTCAAGAAGTGGCTGGAATGGCCCAATCGAAGTTAAAGGCAAAGGGCGGCAATCTCGGCACGCGCCAACTGAGCGGCTTGGTCGCGGATGTCCTCCAAAAGCAGCGGCAAAATTCTCCGAGTTAGCCCGGGATAAGTTCTTCGCCATTTCGACCAACAACTTATCCGTCGACTTAAATGTTACGAGTTTCCATGCATGCGGTGTTAAGCAACCGCAGAGGCCATGGACATGCAAAACCTGACACTCTCTTACCAACCAACTTCCGATATTACGGTCAATCCTCGCAACGCCCGAACACACGACAAACGGCAGCTGCAGCAGATCAAGGAAAGCATCGAGGCCTTTGGCTTCACCAATCCACTGCTTGTTGACGAACGTGGCGTGCTGATTGCTGGCCATGGCCGTTTGTCCGCTGCCCGCAGCCTGAACATTGAAGCCGTCCCAGTGATAGAGTTGGCGCATTTGTCAGAACCTCAAAAGCGGGCGCTGATGTTGGCGGACAACAAGATCGCCCTCAATGCTGGCTGGGACATGGATGTGCTTGCAAACGAATTGTCGGAATTGTCGTCCATTGAGCTAGACTTTGGTCTGGAACTGACCGGTTTTGATGTTGCTGACATCGATATCATTATTGGCGATGCTGAAGCTTGCGAAGACGCACAAGCGGAAGTTGCACCAGTTCCCGCAAATGATATGCCCGTTGTGACGAAGCCGGGTGACTTGTGGCTCCTCGGCAAACACAGGGTTCTTTGTGGCAACGCCCGCAGGGCAGCCGATTTTGCCATGCTCATGGGAGATCGTAAGGCCGATATGGTCTTCACCGATCCACCATACAATGTTCCAATTGTCGGGCATGTAACGGGAAAGGGCAGGGCGCGTCACCGGGAATTCCACGAGGCAAGTGGGGAGATGAGCCAAACAGAATTTACCGATTTCCTGGGCGATGTATTTGCCAATTGCGTCGCCAGCTGTCGTGACGGTGCAATCTCTTATGTTTGTATGGACTGGCGTCACGCTGGCGAATTGCTCGAAGCCGGACAGCAGGTCTTTGACGCTTACCTGAACCTCTGTATCTGGGCAAAAACAAACGGCGGAATGGGTTCGCTCTACCGGTCTCAACACGAACTGGTGTTTGTCTTCCGCAAAGGCAAAGAGCAACACCGCAACAATGTTCAACTGGGCCGCTTTGGCCGAAACCGTACCAACGTCTGGACTTACGCGGGTGTGAACACCTTCCGTGAAGGTCGCATGGAGGAATTGTCAGCCCATCCGACTGCAAAACCGGTAGCGATGATCAAGGACGCGATCCTTGATGTGACCAAACGCGGTGAGGTCGTGCTCGATCCGTTCTTGGGCGGCGGTGCCACGTTAATGGCAGCGGAGCAGTCGGGCAGGGCGGCCTATGCCATGGATATCGATCCAGCCTACATCGATGTCGCGCTGAGACGATGGGAAAAAGACACCGGGCAGGACCCACGGCGCGCAATAGACAACCGAACGTTTACTTCACTCGAAGCGGAACAGCATGGGGAGGCAATGACATGAGCGAAGATAAACATGATGAAGACTATGAGGTTGGTTACGGCAAACCGCCAAAGGGCGGCAGGTTTAAGAAAGGTCAATCGGGCAATCCAAAGGGCCGACGAAAGCGGGTCAAGAACTTCAAGACCGAACTTCAGCAGGTCCTGAGTTCAAAGGTTACTGTGACGGCTGATGGGAAGCCAAAATCGGTCAGCACGGTTGAAGCCGCTTTGATGCGGTTGAAAGAAAAGGCGCTCAAGGGAGACCCTCGCGCACTCAGTGTTTTATTGACCTATGCGGAAGAGAATTCCAGCGCGTCAGAAAATGCGTCGCGTGAGCGTCATCTGAGCATGCTTGAACGGGAAATTATCGCGCGTTCTGGATTTCTTGGCAAAGCCGACGATGAGGAGGGAGCCGGCAATGAATGACCTTGATCAGGCGGACCTCCTCAGCATCATCCTGCGCCGCGACCTCTCGAGCTTCATCCAGCGCAGTTTTGCGACTGTAGATCCCGGAAGTACATATCTACATAATTGGCACATCAATGCGATCGCGCACCAGCTGCATAGAATAGCGTCCGGAGAGATCCGCCGACTTATCATCACGATGCCGCCGCGGTCACTTAAGTCCATTTCTGCGTCGATCGCTTTTCCGGCCTGGTATCTGGGTCGCTTTCCAAAAAAGCGCATCTTGGCGGTGTCGTACTCTGAAAGCCTGGCAGAAAAGCTCGCATTCGATTGCATGAAAGTTCTGGCATCGAATTGGTATCAGGATGCATTTCCTGTCACTCGGATCGCGCGAAATCGCTCCAGGAAATTTGACTTTGAGACGACCCAGGGCGGCGGCAGGTATTCTGCGTCCGTGGGTGGCGCATTAACAGGTCGCGGCGGCGATCTCATCATCATCGATGATCCTCATAAACCGGATGAGGCGCAATCCGACACCAGGCGCAACAGTGTGCTGGATTGGTATGGGTCGACTCTGCTGAGCCGCTGCAATGATCCCGTCAACACGCCGATCATTCTGATCCAACAACGTATCCATGAGAATGACCTGGCGGGCATGTTGTTGGAGCAGGGTGGGTGGGAGCATCTCAACCTACAAGCGATTGCCGAAGAGGATCAGGCATTTGATCTTGGATCACGGGGCCATGTAGTCCGTAAAGAGGGTGGATTGTTGCACCCTGATAGGCTTCCCCGCACCTTGCTTGATGACTACAAATCCAAGTTGGGGTCTTATGTTTATGCAGCCCAATATCAACAGCGCCCGGCACCCCTTGAAGGTGGCATCGTCAAGTGGGATTGGTTCAAAACCTACGATGTCCAACCCGCAACAGAAGCGCAGGACGAAATTGTCCAGTGCTGGGACACCGCATCAAGTGCAGGCGAGATGAATGATTATTCTGTCTGCACAACTTGGCTGGTTCGCAGGCCTCAGGCGTGGCTTCTCGACCTCTGGCGGGGCAAACTGGAATACCCAGACCTCCAGCGCAAAATCCAATCCTTGGCGCAAAGGGCGAATGCCAAGCGTATCCTTATTGAGTGCGCGGGATCCGGCATCAGTCTGATCCAGGACCTCAACCGATCAACAAAGCTGAATGTCATAGGAATCGTGCCGAAACAAGATAAGGCAACGCGTCTAATGAGCGTTACTGCCATGATTGAGGCAGGACGGGTGATGATTCCTGCAGAAGCACCGTGGTTGGCTGAGTTCCGCCGCGAGCTTACAATGTTTCCCAACGCCAAACACGATGATCAGGTTGATAGCCTCTCGCAGTTCCTCAAATGGCTCGATCAGCCTCAGTTTGAGTGGTACATCGGTGGATCGTAGCGCCAAAGAAATATGGGATGGGTGACTCAAAAACAGGCACCGCGCGCCCAAAAGGATTAACAAAAATGACGGCGAAAACCCGTAAGCGCGCTAACTATCCATCTCCTTCCAGCCCTAGGGTAGAGTTGAAGGGCAATCAAAGCAGTCGTTTGATCAATCTGCCGCGAAGGCTCAATTGGAGCCCAGAGGAGACGTTTCGATTTTGCGCTGCATGCGCTCGCAGCGGGAAAAATGCTGCACCTGCGCGAAAGCGTATACAGCGACGTTGCGGGCTAACCAGCCATTCATGCGAGGCGCCTTGAGGTTGAGAAGGTCAAAGATCGGGGCGTTTGCAATATGTGGGATTGCCGGGAACACTTCCTTTTCTCGTTAAGAACATAGTGGCCTGGTAGAACTTGTTCACGGGATGATTGCTTGACCCAAAGAAGGCGCAGGATTGGTAGCAAGCAGCGCCTGCCCAGTCTGGGCCATCGCGATGCTCATCTCTTCGCTGATTATGTTCCAAAGTCGGTGCAGTCCCGGCTCCCCTCCGGCTGCGATGGCGAACTGTAGGGTACGGCCCAAGAACACAAAATCTGCGCCTTTTTGCAGGGCACGCAGGACATCTTCGCCGGACCTTATGCCGCTGTCGAAAAACAAAGGGAAATTGGGGCCGACTTCGGTACGGATTTGCGGCAGCATTTCGATCGGGGTTGGCGCGCTTTCCAATTGGCGCGCACCATGACTGGAGACTTGTATGCCATCTACGCCAGCTTTCTTTAGGCCTGCCGCGTCTTCTACGTCTAGCACCCCTTTGACCACCAGCTTTCCGGGCCACATGTCACGCAATCTGGCCAGCGTGTCCCATGTCGCCCGCGCCCGGCTTTCGGTGCGATCAAAATCGTAGCCGTCCATTTCAAAGTTGGCCATTTGGGGTTTACCGGCTGCAAGCTGCGTTAGCGACCAACGCGGATGCAAAGCAAAATCAATGAACTGGCGCGGCCCGATCGCGAACGGCATTTTGAAACCGTGCCGAAATTCGCGTGGGCGGCGGCCGACCTCTGGTACATCAACAGTTAGGACTAGGGTAGTATAGCCTGCGGCCTTGGCACGTTCGACCAGTTTGAAGGTGCCAACCCCGTCGCCAGAGAAATACAGCTGGAACCAAGCGTTCCCTTCGGCAACGTCGATGATTTGCTCAAGTGGTGTGGACGCCACAGTCGACACACCATGCGGCACTTTGTATTGCGCGGCCAAGCGGGCCAGCATCAGATCCGCCCCCGGCGCGCTGAGGTTGCACATACCCATTGGCGCAATGCCAAACGGGCGCGCGGCTTGTGTACCGAACAGTGGCACACTTAGATCTCGGGTAGACACATCACGTAGGATGCGGGGCCGCAACGTCAGGGCGTCAAGGGCAGCTCGGTTGCGCGCTGCC